>Ga0210402_10000643_pt1 | contig 38574 bp, 56 predicted proteins | sample IncBWC7MmetaG_FD_161055 | JGI IMG/M metagenome (GOLD analysis project Ga0210402, IMG submission 161055) | Forest soil microbial communities from Barre Woods Harvard Forest LTER site, Petersham, Massachusetts, United States - Inc-BW-C-7-M | ecosystem: Environmental > Terrestrial > Soil >...
ACGCATAAACGGGCATGGTGATCTTTAACACAGTGATATAGTTCACTAATTTCGTTACGAATTTGTCCAATTTCCTTTCTAATTTCAATTATAGTTTGAGAAGTGGAATTACTTAAAGAAATATATAAAGTAATAGAAATTCCAAAAAAAGTTAACATAATCACAAGATTTGATCCTAAGATTGTTATTATTTGAATCCATGAAATAAAATTTTCGTCCATGTCACTTCTCCTTTTTATCTTTATTTTTATTCCTCTCCTCTAAAGAAAACAATCTTTCATGAAAATCTTTCATTTCTTCTTGAATAGCTTTTATTAAGTTATTAGTTTCTTTTCTATTTTCATCTAATTTTTTATCTAGGTGTAGAAAATCTGATCTACCTTGTCTAACAGCCCATAAAAACATAGCCATATTCCCACCAAGTACAGTTAAAACTTGAGACCAATCCATATTATTTCTCCTTTTTATCTTTATTTTTGTTTTTCTCTTCTAAAGCACATAGTCTACCATGAAAATCTTTTATTTCTGCTTGAATAGAAGATAACATATCTTTAGTCCAAGATTCTAGAGCCCTATGATCTGATCTTGATTCGGATCTGCTCCATAAAAACATCCCCCCTACTGAAATTAAAAATATTCCAAATTGAGACCAATCCATATTATTTCTCCTTAGTTTTAGTTCTTTCTTCGATAGAGCATAATCGTCCATGAAAATCTTTCATTTCTTCTTGAATAGCTACTACTAAATCTCTAATTTGATGTTGGTCTTCTCTAGCTTCAGATCTAGCCCATAAAAATAAAGTTATTGTACTTCCTATACTGATCGCCATTAAAGCAACATTTGAAGCAATTATTGTTAAAACTTGAGTCCAATCCATCTCATTTTTCCTTGATATTTTCTATTATTTTTGCATTCTTTTCCTGAACTTCTACAAATTGTCTGATAAGTTCAGCATTTTGCTTTGGCATTGACAAGTCAAGTTTAGCACAAATGACTTTATATCTCTTATACAAGATGTTTGGTATTCTCATTCTTATGATCTTTTCCATATCTCTATCATACGCAATTTATGCAATTTAACACAATGTGTTTTTTATCAAGTATATTTCATGTAGTAATAAATATTTTCTTTTATATAACAAATAAAAACCTTAGTTTATATTTTAAATTCAAGGAGTTTTTATATGTTTCAGCCAGGCGGAAATATTTATACAGCAGGTTTCGGACTTAGACCAGAAAACGTAGAAGTCCCTCATTTAGATGTGAGACCTCCAACAACCTCAGATGTTAACTATCCAATAGGTAAAACATGGGTAGATACGGTAGGTAATAATGTTTATGATTTAACCAGTCAGACTTCAGTAGGTGGGACTCTTTCTTCAAATTGGAGTTCTGGTGGTAATTCTTTAGCAACTACTACTGTAGCAGGTCTTGTTCAATTATCTACATTAGCACAATTAGAAGGTGGGACTGCTCCGGCTGGTCCTTTTGTACCTTTAGCAAATGACGTGTTTACTTTTGTACAGTCAGTTGTATTAGGAGGAGCAGCTATTGCTCAAACTACAGTTACAGGTATAACAAATCTAGCTACTAATGCACAGGCAGTTGCAGGAACAGCAACAGTACCAGGAGTAACGGCCTTAGCTGTTCAACCATCTAACCTCGCAGCGGTTTTTGCTGCAGCTCCTGCAATAGGTGGAACAACACCAGCCGCAGGTACATTTACGAATTTAACAGCGGTCGGCACAGTAAGTCTTAATGCCACAGGAACAGGAACTACTACAATTGGTGGTTCATCAGGAGCTATTTTAATTGCTACAGGAGCAGGAAACTTTTCTTTGACTGGTGGTGGTAATACAGTAGGTATAGCTAATGATGCAGCTGCAAATTTAGTAACTGTCGGATCAACTACAGGTGCAGCTTCCTTAACACTTCAAGCTGGAACTGGAAACTTTGTTCTTACTACGGCAGCAACAACTAATGTAACCATGGCAGCAGCTCAAACGTCTGGAACTTTTACCATAGGTGGCACTGCTGCTACAGGTACATTGACTCTAGGATCTTCTTCAGGAACAAATACAATTGCAATAGGAAATGGAGCAGGAGCTACTACAGTCAATATTGCTAATGTAACTACAGCAGGAGCAATAAATGTCGGTGCAGGATTAACAACTGGAGCAATCACAATAGGTGGGACTGCTCAGACGGGTAATTTAACATTAGGATCAAGCTCAGGTACTAATACTCTCATTATAGCAGGAGGTGCAGGTGCTACAACACTTCAAATAGCAAATGCCCAAACTGCCGGGTCAGTTGTTCTCGGTTCAGGTATGACAACAGGAACTATTTCTATAGGTGGTACAGGTGCTCAAACTGGTAATTTTATTTTAGATCCATCTACAGGAGCACAAACTGTAACTTTAGCAAATAATAATGGTGCTAAAACAATTTCTATAGGAAATGGTGTTTCAGGAAATACAATAACTATAGGAAATGGTGTTAATACTTCCACACAATCAGTAAGTATTGCTTCTGGAGCTGCAGCAGCCAATTCTACAGTTAGTATTCTAAATGGTATAGCTACAGCAGGCACACAAACTCTAAACTTGGCTTCAGGTGCAACAGGTGCAAGTACAACTATAAATATACTTGCCGGTATTTCTACAGCAGGTACACAAACAGTTAATATTGCAACAGGTGCTGCAGCATCTACTACAAATATAGGAAATACTACAGGTGCTAGCGCTATTGTAGAAAGAGTGGGTACAGGTAATTATAGTTTAGATGGCGCTGCAAGTTCAACTTATACAGTTGGTGCTTCAACTACGACAGGAACCATCACAATAGGCGGTACTGCACAAACAGGAACGATGACATTAGGTTCAAGTTCTGGAACAAACACATTAGTGATTGCTGGTGGAGCAGGAGCTACTACTGTTCAAATTGCTAATGCGCAAGTCGCTGGATCTGTATCTATAGGTGCTGCGATGACAACTGGTACTCTTACTATTGGTTCTACAGGTGCTGGAACTGGAACAGCTACATTATTCGGTGGTACTGGAGCTCAGACTATCAACTTTGCTAATTCTACTGGTGGTAAGACACTAAACATAGCAGCAGGAGCAGGAGCCAATGTTATAACTATAGGTTCTGTAACTGGTGCTTCTTCACTTTCTCAACTTGTTGGTACAGGTAATTTCAGCTTAGATGGCGCTGCAAGTTCAACTTATACATTTGCACCTTCTGTAACTACAGGAACAATGAACTTTGGTGGTACTGGAGCTGCAACTGGAACCATGACAATAGGTGGTGGTACTGGAGCTCAGACAATTAATATCGGTAATTCCACTGGTGGTAAAACAATTGCAATAGGTACAGGAGCTGGAGCAAATTCAGTTACAATAGGTTCAACAAATTCCACTTCAACAACAACTATAAATGCAGGATCTGGAAATGTAGTTGTAACTGGTGGAAATCTGTTGATCAATAGTGCTGGTAAAATGCTTCAAGTACACCATGGAGCTGTAACTGACTTTATTGGAACTGGAACTCTTACTGCTGGTACAGTCACTATAGCAAATACAAATATAGCTACTGGGGATATGATTATATTATCTAGAACAGCTGTAAATGCTTCAACAACACTTGGAGAATTGACATATACAATTTCAAATGGTACAAGTTTTACAGTAACAAGTTTAATTCTTGGTACACCAGGATCAACTCAAACTTTAGACGTAAGTACCTTTGCATATTTTATCGTAAGACCAGCTTAGAAAAAAATGAAGGAAAAAAATGATAAGACAAAAAACACATTTGGAAACAAAAATCAATGATAAAGAACAGATTTATATCTGTGAAAACGATACCTCTTTAACAGAGGCTTTACAGGGTTTAGACACATTTAGAAGTTATATTTATGGACGTTTAAAAGAACAAGAAGACTTAAAACAAAAAGAAAATACCGCTTCAGAAACAGAAGGTAAATAATGGCTTATACTGCAAGAATTACCTGGGAAACTTTAAGAACTGTTGATTCGGCAACCTTCACAGGAATTTATCTTCCTGTGGGGGGACCTTTACTTCATCCTTCCTATATCTGTAAACTTGTAAATAATTCAACAGTATTAGTGACTATTTCACTAGATGGAGTTACTGATATAGATGTAGCTCCCGCATCTTCATTTTGGCTTTATGATGAGGGTAAATTAGGGGGAGGTAGAGATGCTGCAATTCCTGAAGGCACACAAATATTCGTTAAAGGAGCTGCAGGTACTGGATTAGTATATTTAGTATCACAATATATTATACAAAATTAAGGACAAATCATGTCTCAAGCTGGAATAAATAGTACTGCTTCAGGTCCAGTACCCCCTCAAGTTCCTACAAGTTTTACAGTAGACAAAAACGATACTACAATAACTACTATAAATGCTTTTCAAGGTACAGTAGTTCCTCAAGCTAATGTTTTAAGATTGGGTGGAGACAATGGTATCGTAACAAATCAAACAGCAGTTCCTGGTGCCCTTATCATAGATTTTCAAAGAGGTTCTGTTATAACAGTTGGGGCAGTGACATCTACAGCTTTTTCATTTGTTTTAGCTACAGGACAAAGTTTAACTATTCAAGTGATCGTAGTAGGAAATGACGAACCTGATGGATTAACAGTGGGAGGTTATTGTACAGCTACTGTTAAAAATGTAGCAGGAACTGCTTCGCTTATAGGAACTGCAGATATTATCGTTAATAGAGATCCTGGATTGCCTGGAACTACATTTACAGTAGGAACTACAGGTCCATCTTTTATAGTTCAAGTAACAGGATCTGTAGGAAAAACAATAAATTGGACAGTTGCCTTACCAGGCGTTGTCTCAGACTAGGAGAAATATGGCAGGAATTGATAACGATACATTCTTTGGAGTAAATGTTGACTTTTCTGGGGCAGCCACTCCAGCACCTACAATGCTTACAAATGGACAGATTCTTATAGCATCAACAGCTTTGAATGGTGGTGGGACACATATTAATGTTGGAACATTAACTTCTCCTTTGGGAACAATTGCGATTGGTTATTCATCACCGAATATAACTATAGATGCTTCCGGAAGTGGAACAATCATGGAAACTCTTTCCGATGATGTAGGCGTTAAAGCTTTGCCTTCTGGAAATAACATTCAATTAGTTGGACATGTAAATGAACAAGGTGCCACTAAATTCTCGACTACAGTTGCTGGAACTAATCTTATTAACATTAATCCTATGTCATCTGCAAGATGGATAGTAGATGGTTTAGGATTCAATGGAACACATACTACAATCGGCTCGGCTTTAACATCAGCCACAAGTGGTGATACGATCATCATATTACCAGGGACATATACAGAGAATATTACTCTTAAAGCTGGCGTCAATTTAGCTGCCTATAATGGTGATGGAGATACACCAACTGTAACTATTAATGGAACAGTTACTGCAAGTTTTGCAGGAACAGCTTGTATGACAGGAATTCATTTTCTGACTAATGGTGCAACAGCGGCTATAACGGTTACTGGAAATAGTGCAACACTCCTTAATATTTTTAATAGCAATATTGATGGTGCTAGCAATACTCCTCTTGTTTTTAATTCAAGTAATGTCTCACAATCAACGAAAGTAATTAATTGTATATTAAGTTCTGCAACAAATGTTTTCACTCTTGCAGGTGCTTCTGGAGTTGAATTCAGATATTGTATAGCAAATGCTTCAACGACAGCTAGTACTCATGCTAGCTCAGGAGGTTGTAGGTTATTTTGTACTCGCTTCAATAATCCAATAACTTCATCTTCTACAGGATTTATGGAAAGCGAATATGCTTTCATGAATAATGCTAATGCTACTTGTTTAACATTAGGTACAACTTCAAGTCAGAATAATCTTTATCATTCAATTTTCACATCAGGTTCAGCTAGTGCTATATCAATAGCAAACAATGATACACAGATTGTCAATTGTGTTATTGATTCTACGAACACAAATGCCATTACTGGTGCTGGAGTGGCTGCAATGGGTGGATGTGTTTTTAAAAACACTTCTTCTTTAACTAATACTACGACGCAAAATCCTAGAGTTATGTCAAATGATGCCATAACAATTAAAGCCCCAGGAGCCTATCCTTATACAGCAGTTCCACAAGATGCAGTTATTATCGTTGATACTACATCAGCAAGAACTATCAATCTAAATGCAAGTCCTGTAACAGGACAACGATTTATTATAAAAGACAATACAGGTGGAGCAGCTGCAAACAATATAACAATTGTTCCCGCAGCAGGCAATATCGATGGAGCTGCGAATCTTAAGATAACGACTAACTTTGGATCTGCTACTGTTGTGTACAATGGAACGCAGTGGAATAAAATCTAACTTTACTTTAGGAGAAAAGAATGTCTTTTGAAGGCGTACCAGCAAATACAGCAATTCCAGGTTCTCCACTTATGTGGGATGGTACTGGATACTATTGGTATAATCCAATCAAAGACATTTATATTGAAGATGATTTTGTAACTAACGCTGCTACTTCATCATATTCTTGGGCATCAACTATATCTGGTACAGGAGCAGCAATATCTAGGCAGAATTCTGTTTTAAGTGATACTAATCATCCAGGTGTTCTTGTTTATGCTACAGGAACTACAACTACTGGTAACCTTTGTATACAACTACAGCAAAATAACGGACAAGGACCTTTAACTTTTGGTGGGGGGCAAATTGATATATTTTGGATTTTTAATATTCCTACCCTTTCTACTGCAACTGATACATATACCATTCGTTTGGGTTTTGGTGATCAGCCTTCTGCTGACATGGTGGCTGGTGCTTATTTTAGCTATACAGATGCTGCAACAGGTGCAGCCTGGGTTATAAATACAGCACAAAACTCAACAAGAACACAAACAACAACAAATACAGTAGTAACGACAGGATGGCATACAGCACATATTCAAGTGAATGCTGCAGCTAGTTCTGTAGTCTTCCAAATGGATGGGGTTACAATGAACGTTTCTCCATTATCTACAAACATTCCAACTGGGACAGCTAATACACAAAAATGTGGTCCAATATTCCAGATGCTTAAGAGTGCAGGAACAACTTCTATAGGTCTTGTGATTGATAAAGTATTCATGTTCCAAAAAATAACAACCTCTCGTTAATGTAAAGCGGCTTTACATCAGATTTGTCCATTTCATTAAGACTGATAATTTTTTCCATAGATTAAATATTCATTTTTTACCATATCGATAAATATTTCATATTGTTTATCAATTTTCTGGATTTGACTTTCCAATTTTGCATTTAATGTATAGAAACCCATTAAGCATGTGATGAAAACAATCAAAAATTCAATATGAATAAGCCAATTCTTCTCTTCCATGTGTTTCAGATTCCTCTTTTATATATATGCTCAAAAAAAAAGAGCCGAACTGCACAGAGTCGGCTCGAAGTTAACTAACGAAAAAAGCATTTTTATAATATTTTTTTAGTTGCATTCAGTCAATCTAAAACTCTCAACTTTTTCTTTTCTATGCTTTTCTAAATCAACCCCTATAAGTTCAGGAATAGATTCATAATCAATAGGACCTTTTCTAACCACTTTCGAAAGTTTAACACCGCCTCCTTTTGCATTAGATTTTCCACACATAAATATTAGACGTTTTCTTAATTCTTCTTCTTTTATCTTCATTGTTTGTAGTTCTCTATGACATTTTATCCACTCTTTTGAAATAGATTCCCAAAACTCATCATTCTTTTCAACATAATCTCTATCGGTAAGTGGAGGAGGAATAAAATTTTGCATGTAGTTCCAGAATTCGGCCTCTTTTAGAAGCATCAAATCTTCGTAATCTGCATTTCTATATACCTCTAAGATCTTTCCACTTTGTCCATCATAACTGAAATAATAGGCTTTATCTAATCCACAAACTGTCATTTGATGTTGTAATTGTGGATAATACTTATCTGGAACATGACCATCAAGAGCAGATTCATGATCTTTAAAACCTGGACATTTTATTTCTACTATGTTCTTTTGTGAAACGTCAATTCCGTCTAAACTGGCTATCATATAATCGATAGTCGGATGTTGAATAACTTGGGGAGACATGATAAGGCCTGTTTCTTTTTCAAAGACTTGTCTTGCTTGTTCCTCAAGTTCAATTCCACGTTCCATATAGATTGTTTGCTTTTGTTTAGCAGTTAAGCCAAGTTTCTCTTCCCATTTCTGATAGGGAGTAGTCCAAGGACTAACCCCCATAATAACCGGAGCATCACTACTACCGATCTTTCCCTTTCTCATTTCGATCCATTCTGGCGTTTGCTGTTGCATTATTTTTCCTTATTATTTTTCATAGATGCCATGTACATATCATATATTTTATCAGTTCGTATTGTTTGTTCTTTTTGACTTTGCGCAAATATTTCATAAAGTTTATCAACTTTGTTTCCTTTTTCCCTAACATCACTATCAAGTTTTATTAGATTTTCTTTGATATCTTTTGTAAAATACCACATTACAGCAAACATGCCTATAATCGTTTGATAATTAAGACTTTTTAAAATTTCATATAGGTGTTCCATATATTTTTCCTTAACTTTGAGTCGGTGACATTTTGTAACCGACTCGATTTACTATGCAGTGGCAATTTGATTTTCTTGTGATTCCTCGTGTAAAGCCGCTTTACATTCACTAATATTTTTATCCATAGCTTTGCTTACACGTTCAAAAAGTGTTATTGGGAGATCTACAAGTGTATCTTTTACTCCTATTTTTTGGAAATATTTTTTGATTTCTTTTTGATATTCAGAGCTACATAAAACAAGTTTATCACATAACTCAAATGCTTGATCTTCAGATATAAAAACTTCTTTTGATGGTTCAACTTCATTAGAAGCAATTATATCTAAGGCTTTATAGTCTTTAGTTTCTGGAGTGAAAGATTGCGTTAACTCTCCTTCAACATAACATCCTTTAATCACATCTGGAAAAAGTTGTCTAGCTAATCTAGATAGCGCTCTAGCAAAAAGCATATCTTCTGGATATGTAAGCCAAACATTCTTATAAATGCCGGCCTTTTTAGCGTCTTCAATAGAGAAACTAACTATCCAATGATCCCCATTATCTGCTCTTTTACCTTGCAAAACACAACAATCCTTTGTGCTTTTTGGGTCTTTTGTTACGCTATGACCTTTAGAACGTATCAAGTAATTCATAGAATTAGCTGAAAGTTCAACCTTTCCATTTACGAAATACATCCCTCCATTCAAAGCATCGAGCACATTCATACCCATACTTCTTGCCTTTTGTACAACCGTAAATATGCCTACTTCATTCAACTTTGCATAATGCTTAGTTTGCATCAATGCAGCACACATTTTTTGTGTTTGTTCAATTTCTGCTATTGATCTAGCGAAATCATCTATTTCTATAGTTTGTAGTTGGTTCATAAATCCCCTTAAATTTACCTTTCTAAGCAATTAATAGGCAAAGATGTCTCATAATTTAATGCATCTCTGAATTCGTTATTGATTTTAAAATGCCAACATAAATATTTCAGTGATTGGCGTACACATTCTTCATTTATCTTGCAAGAATTGAAGAGTTCATCTATAATATTTTCGACTGCATCTTCTGCTGACCGGCAATAAGTGCTTTCAATAGGTTGATAGTAATCCGATTCCGATTCTTTATCGGCCCAATAGTCATATTGTTTGTTATATTGCATTTTGATTCTCCTTTTTTTTGTTTTTTTGTGGGACTTCAAGGATTTCGAATCCCATTTTTGATAAAATTTTAATTTCTTGGGTTGTCATGTAATCTCTTCTAACTAATTGGCATCCCCTAAAAGCGTTTTGAGATCTAGGCAAAGCTACTGTCTGATTACCTATTGTCATGAGTTCTATTTCGATTTTCATGGTCTTCCTATCGTTTTGTGTTATATATGATAACTATAACACAAGCTTTGATTTTCTCCAAACACTTTCTCATATTCTACAAATAAATTTTCGTCATGACCAAGTTATTGTTATAAATAGCCAAACCGCGTATACTTAAATATCTTAATAAAAATGTAAACATAAATTTTTAGGGGAAAAATGCTTTTAGATGAATATATTTTTAAAAATAAAACTAAGCTTTCAAAATTAGCTAAAGAAGTAGGATGTAACTATACTTATTTATGCTCCATAAAAGCTGGTAAATTCCTTCCACATATGTCCTTAGCACTTAAAATCGAAGAAAAAACACAAGGACAAGTTAAATGGGATGAATTGATGCTGTTTTGTTACAATCAAATGAAAAAAAAAAGAGAGAATTTATGAAAGACATTTATATCGTTTTCTACATAGATCATGGGGTAGAAAAGATTGATTCCATTTGGGATGATCCAGTTGAAGTTAAAAATTATCTAAATGATTTGCGTTCTGATGATAAAAGAATAGTCCGTAGTTATATCATGAATGAGAATCCAGAAAAACAAAATTATTCTGATTCTCATGATGAAGATTTTAATCTATATAAGCCTTGGGAAGGAGAATCGTGGAAAAAAATAGGTGAATCTTTTGCTTTCTTACATGAAAATGATACAAATCCATTCTTAAAATGGTTTGATGAAGGGAAAATTGTGGCACATTTGCTGCTTGAAAAAGCTCTTAAGCGTGATTATGAACAAAGGATTCAGAATGAAATTTTATGATATCGGAGAAAATTTTTCAGATGAAGTTTATGAGACCGTAGATTTACTTATAGAGACTTTACATTTCAATGATATTTCAACAAGTATTTCATTCTGTGCTTTGATAAATCTAGCTGTTGAAACTATCGTTAAAGATACAGAAAAAGCAGAGTTCATGAAGTTAATGAGTGAAATCTGGGATATTCACAAGGAAAACTGTAATGAAGAAGAAGATTAAAAAATCTGATGAACTTCGGATAGAAAAGCAAATAGATAGCGCAATGAAATTAATAAGAGACATGTTCATTCTAAATAATATCACACCTAGGATAGGAGTAGCTGCAATGATAAATTTCTCAGTCTATGAATGCTTTGTTAAGATAAAGAATAAAAAAAAATTCATGGAATATATCAGTGATACTTGGGATATCCAAGAAGAGATATTGGAAAAAGATCAAGAATAATGAGGAGAGATTGAATGAAAAAAATAATGCTTAGTTTGTTTGTAATCATATCTACAACCTGTTTTTGTGGAGAAAATATACCTTTATGGGAAGATGATATAATGTTTCAGAAATATAGATGTCTTGCTATGTACTGTTCAATCATTCGCATGCAACATCTTGTACAGACTTTGAGAGAAGGCCCTGACTATCCTAAGGAAATGATTCTTCAATCCATTGAAGAACAATTAACTTTGTTAAAAGCTGGTTTAGGAATTCAAAGTCAATGATTCAACTTGATTTTTTTAAGACAGATGAAGAATTAATCATCGAAGACATACAAAAAAGAGTTGAAGCTATAAAGATCAGCTCAGATAAAGTTCGTCGAGGAACTTATGCTCGTCTTAATGAACAAAGTAAAATTCTTCTAGACCTAGAAGAGAGGCTTTCCCTTATAGAAAAATATATTTGCAAAGGTGGTTGATTTCAAAAATTAATATTGATACATTTCGCTTTGATTTAAAAAGCCGAGAGATAACTTTCGGCTTTTGAATACTTTTTGGAAGTAGTCCTTATTCTAGCATATTCTAGGAAAGTTTTCAAGGAGAAGCGCAATGGTTATTGAATTGCTTTCTAAGCATGAAACTGTTAAGATCAGAAAAGCAAAAAAGCCAGGGGTTTTAAATCCTGGCAATTTTAAAACTCGAGATTCGAGTAAACACAATAAAAGAAGTGCTAGTAATACTTCTATATTATCAGGTTTACCGAATTTCAGCAACGAAATAGGTAAATCAATGTCGAAAATTCCATATTTATTTGAAACCCCTATACCTAAATATTTTAGAGAAATGGGTTGGTTTGACAATGAAAATACACTTAAATTTGTTACATGGGCTTTTTCTAAATGCAGTACTGAATCTCATAAAATAATTATGGATGGTAAAGAAATTATTTTAGAACCATTTGAATTTGTATGCGGTCGTAGAAAAAATTCAAATGATTGTTTTTTGTCACAAAAAGAATTCCGGGGCCAACTCTTTTCCATGGTTGAAGCAGGATTGTTAAAAAAAGGGGCCAACTCAAGGGCCAACCGATTTAGCACCTACATATGGGTTACAGATCGATTTTCAAAACAAGAGGGCCAACTCAAGGGCCAACAAAGGGCCCACTTAGGGCCCACTAAGGGCCACAATCAAGATGATAAGAAGATAAGATATAAAGATCATCAATCCCCTACCCCTTTAAATTCTTTTGATTTGATTGATGATTCTTTTTCAAAGAAGATTCATGTTTGTAGAGAAGTCTACCTAACTCAAAACGAGATAAACGAATGCTTGAAGGTTTGGAATTCCCTTGAGATTGTCGAACAAATCATTTGCCAAGCCCAAGACTGGAAAGGCCGCAAAAACGAAATCAAAGATTGGGTGACTACAATCAAGAATTGGAAATTCACTAACTCTACCTCTAAGCGAATTTCCGAACACGAAGTCTTTGCAGCTAAGTTAGTAGAAGATTACGGAGAAGTAGAAAAAGGTTGGCAAATAAGAATTTACGATGATAAAATTAAGCATGATAAAGGCTTACTTTTTGAATGCATTGGAGGTGCTCATTCATACCCTGTTTTTATATCTTTTTTAGATGGTAATTTCAAAAAAAAAGTTAAAGATCTAATAGAATGTAAATATATGAAACTTAAAGGATAATATATGAAAATAGAGTTCGTCGACTTTTACCCTTTTCAAAATGAAGAGCGTAAAAACAAAAAAATACTTGGCACTTGCCATATCTACATCGAAGATTTCGATATGGATATCCGTGGAATTAGAGTGATCACTCACAAAAAGGGTTTTATCTTCAAGATGCCTTATGGATTCCAGATAGATCCTTGCACAAAAACTCTAGTTCATTTCCCTTTCATTTCCTTCACTAACCGAGCTAAACTTCAAGACATTTTTGACTTTCTTTTCAAAAATCGAGATATCATTCAAAACAAGCTGAATGAAATACAAAGGTCATCGATATCAAACGGGAAGTGTTCAAATTCTAACACAAATCCACCTAGAATCGTTCAAAAACAAAAAAACATATCAACCCACAGGTAAGATAAAAAATTAGCTTAAATCAAGAATTTGACATGTCGGATGAATAACTAAAAAACTATAGAAATCTGTGTTTAAAAAAAATACCATGACAGAAAATAATTGAAAATATATCTTAACTTCATCATCTTCTAGGGTTTCTATATATGCTAGGCCGTAGTCCGGATGATTACGGTCTTTTTTCTTTAGATAAATCATCTACTCCTCTATACTAAAGAAATACTCATATATTTTCCTTGCCCCTACTTATCCAGGGGCTTTTTTATTTCATAAAAAAATGTATATATATTTATTCTTTAATTCTATACCCTAAAATCATGAGAAAATGGATAAAGAAAAAGATAGAAAATCTAATGCTTTATTTTTACCTTGAGCCTCAATGCTATTTTATCGGCTATATCGTAACATTTGCAGTTCTTTACATAATTTTTACGATTCTGTATGTTATTTTAAATAGAAATTAATCTACGGCTTTCGTCAAAAGATGTATTATCATTTGAGCAAGGCTTATACCATCCTCAATAGCTTTTATCTTCGCCTTCTTCAAAAGCCACACAGGCAATCTAAGTGTAGTCATAACTATTTTTTCATTTTCCACTTTCCTTCTTCTCCTCTATCACACAAAGTCTTGAATGATGATCTTTTAAACAATTTTTTATCTCACTAATTTCTTTACGGATCTCACTGATTTCTGCTTTTATTTCAATACGCATTTGCAATATTGCATTATCAGTACGATTCATGAAGAAAATACAAAGACCCCAAGTCCCAGTAAATCCTCCACCTAAAATCCATAACAAAACGTTTAGTTCCATATTGTTCTCCTTTATTTTTTTTTCATTTTCTCTTCTAAAATCGCATCTTCAAGCCGTTTACCAGTAGCAAGCAAAAACATTCTATTATCCATCTCATTCATTCTCATTTCAAATCCGTCCATTCGCTTATCAAACCCATCCATTCTTTTCTCCAAGTGATCAATACTCTTATGTAAATCTATTTTCAAATTTCTTATCATTGCATATATAAAACCAACTACTGAAAATCCCGATCCCAATATTGTCGAAATAAAAATAATTGTTTCTTTTGTTAATTCCATATTCCTTCTCCTCATTTTGTGTATTTTACTTTTTAGATGTCAATATATCTTTATAACAACATTTGCCACAAGCTTTTTTTTCTTTTTCATTTAAATTATTTCCTATATGTTTTATACATAGCAATATGTCTAAAAAGATTATCAAAAATAAAAAAACTTCTGCATCAATGCAAGGAAATGAAAACGGTACTAAGCTTAAAGATGAAGATGTTCGTCAACAAGCTTACTCACAATATTGTGAGCATCTTGCTAAAGGAAAATCAAAACGTTCTTGGTATTTCGAACATCCTACTCTTACATGTACTTGGGAGACAATGGAAAAGTATATCGAAAATAAAACTGAGTTCGATCCTAACAAAAAGAAAGTCGCTGAATGTAGGGGGTTTGGAACTTGGGAAAAGATAGTAGAAGACTCTGCAACTGGTGTAAATGAAAAAGCTAACACTGCTAGTCTTCAAATGGTCATGAGAAACAAATTCGGATGGGATAAAAAAGAGGAAACACAAGGAATTGAACCTGAAACATTCAATCAATTTGCTTTAATAATGAATCAGATAACCAATCGTCAATCTTCTGTTAAGATAGCTAATAAAAGCATTAATGCTGATGCAAAGTCTGAATGAGTTATTGGAGTTGTCATTGCATTCTTAGGAAGTCTTTCAATATTGTTTATCATCTCTTTAAGCATATCTAAAAGTTCTTTCTTATTTGGTTTAGAACTTTCATTTGACTGTATTTTTATATCATCTATTTGACTTGAATCGTGAACTTTCACTTCTATCTCGTTACCTAGATCATCTACACGTAGAAAATTATCGAAGTCTTTTGCTGCACAACTTAAATAATCTGTTCCACCATCTACTGCAATCTCTCCACATTTGCATGTAACATAGTCATAAAGATGAAAGCTTTCTATTATAGATCCACAAAGTTTGCATTTAGCTCTATTTTTCATGAAATAAATCCTTTTTTTTAATATGGTAATAATTATGCAAGAACCTCTATCAACTAAGCAACTAGAATTTATCATTCATAGTACAAAGCATTGGAATCTTGCCCATGGTAGTGTACGTTCTGGAAAGACTGTAGGTACATTATTTCGTTTTATGCATGCTTGTAATGAATGTCCAGATTCTCAAATCTTTATGGTTGGACATTCAAGTGATACCATTTATCAAAATGCAATCCGTCTTTTACTTGAAAGTTCCCAGCTTTCTATTTTTAGACCTTTCTGTACATGGATGTCAGGAAAACGGCAACTTAAATTCAAAGACAAAACAATCACAACTCTAGGTGCTAAAGATGAAGGAGCTATAGGTCAATTTCAAGGAAAGACAATGTCTCTTGTTTATTGTGATGAGATGACATTATATCCCGAATCAATTATAGACATGATAGACACAAGACTTAGTAATCCCCACTCCATGGGCTTTGCTTCAATGAATCCATCTTACCCTAAGCATAAGCTTAAGCAGTGGATAGATAAATCGGAGGCGGGAGATGAAAATTATTATAGCTTGCATTTTACATTGGATGATAACCCCTATCTTGACGATAGTTACAAGGATAGGATCAAACATTCGTTATCGGGCCTTTTTTATAAGAGGAATTATCTCGGGCTTTGGGTATTGGCGGAAGGTGCTATCTTTGATTTCTTTGATATTAAGCTTCATGTTGTTAAGCGTCCTCCTTGTGCTGCTGAGTACTGGATTGCTAGCATTGATTATGGTACTTCTAATCCCTTCTGCTGTCTATTATTGGGGGTTAATAGTGGTCAAGCAAATCAAGTTGGTAAACAAATTTGGGTGGAAAAAGAGTATTATTGGGATCCCAAAACAAAATCAAGACAAAAAGTAAACAGTGAGTTTGCTGATGACGTTCAAGAGTTTCTGGAACCATATGGAGTCAAGAATATATATTTAGACCCTAGTGCTGAAGCTTTTCAAGTGGAACTTAGTCGTCGAGGAATGCATGTGATACATGCAAATAATGATGTCTTTAATGGAATACAAGAACTGTCAAAGCAATTAAGGAATGGAGTTGTATTGATATGTGAAGAATGTAAAAACCTAATCCGTGAAATAGAAGGATATGTTTGGGATCCTAAAGCTGCAGAGAGAGGATTGGATCAACCTTTAAAGAAAGATGATCACGCAGTAGATGCTTTGAGATATGCCATTTATACTCATAAAGTTTCTGTATATCAACCCTATAAGCATAATCCGACTGAGTATCTAAGAGACAAATATCAAACTAAATCATCTTTTTTTAGATAAGATTACTCCTATAACAATATGAAATCCTTAACTTGCAATAATAAATTCTTTAATATATGGTGTAAATTCATGTCGTAGCAGGAGGTATTTACGTCTTTCTATCTTTCTCCCTGGGATAATAATATTGAGCCTAATGCAGGAAATGTTCGACATTGGCTCGATAATCTTTATGCTCGATTTCAACCACAAGAACAGATTAGATGGAATGAATCTAATATCGATACACTTTTTTATGCAGGTTGTCAAACTTTTGTAAACCGATATTTCAATTACACACCTTCTTTTAACTACAACAATTATTATTTTAATCTCATTCAGCAACCCATAAACATGGTGACAGGCTATCAACGACAACACAGGAAGAATTTTAATTATGTTGCATGTGAAGGAGCAGATCCGCAAACTGTGGATCAATACACCAAAATCATTACACATGAAGCGAACGCCGAGGGTATCCATGAACAATATAGTAAGGGATGTGAACTTGCAGCAGTAGCTGGAATGGCTTTATTACAACCTTATTTATTTTTTGGTGGCAGTGATCCTGCTCAAGGACAACTTAGAGTAAAGATTTGGGAATACAATTCCTACTTAATAGATCCATATTTCCGTGATCCTAGCATGTCAGATGCTCAGTTTGTTTGGTGTCAAGAATATATAACTAAACATGAAGCTGAAGAGAGATTTCCAGATAGAGTAAAAGAAATAAGACCTATGTCTGGAACACCACAAAGATATGGAAACTTCTATTTCTTGCCTGAAAATTACAATATGTCACGTAATGATCTAATGGTATTGAGTTATGTTTGGTATAAATGGAAACGCAAAAAAGAAAGACTTTATAGTAAAAAACTAAATATGTTTTTCGATTTTGCTGGTGGAAATGATAATGCAGATCAGATTTTATTAAACATACCAGATTTAGAAAAAGTTACTGTAACTGTTCCTACATGGAAACTAGCAACAGTTTTGAATGACCAGCTTATGTTTCAAGGTGATAATCCATTAGGATTTGACGATTGTCCTTTTATTCCGGTATTTTGGAACTATGAACCACACAATAACTATCCAGAATTAAGGGTTAGATCCCTTACACGCACAATGAGATCTTCTCAATTCCTATTTAATCATAAAGTGATCACCAATAATGACATTGCAGCTGCTACGATAAATGCAGGATGGAAAAGGAAAATTGGTGCCGTCGCTAATGAAGATAACCTTAAGAAAGCTGGTCAAGGATGGGATGTCATTATTAATGAAGGTTATGAATTGAGTGATTGTGAAAAGATTATTCCAAGTGCTATTCCGGAATCAGATTTGGCTTTAGCATCGCAAATGCAAGAACTTATCTTTTCCACATCCGGAATTAATATGGAAAATTGGTCTGGTCAGCAAGATAAACAAATATCTAGCCTTACAATGATGCTGAAGCAAGCTGCAAATCTTATGATATTCCAGAAATATTTTGATCAATGGGATTTTGCTTTAAAATTGTTAGGAGAAAGATTACTGCAAATAGTGCTTAACAATTGGAATGCTGAGAAAATTCATCTCGTGATAGGTGAAGAACCAAGTCCTTTATTCTTTTCTAAGATCTTTTCACGTTTTCAAGTACTTGTAGAGGAATCAGATTTAACACCAACGCAACAGAATCTACAAGCTCAACAGATGATGGATATGAATCAAGCATTTGGAAGAGAAGTGTTCCCACCATCTATGATTATTCCTAAACTTAATATTACTGGAAAAGGGGAGATCATTCCTTATCTTCAACAACAAGAGCAACAAGCAGGTCAAGTTCAGCAAGAACAAATGGCTGTCGAACATGCTTTTGAGAATGCTAAATTACAAGAATTATATACAAAAGCTGCTAACAATATAGCTAGTGCAAAAGAAAGATATGGACGATTTGAAAGTAACATAGGATTACTGGAAGAAAGAATTTCAGAGATTAGCAAAAATAGAGCACTTTCTACTAAATCAAAAATGGAAGCTTTAGAAAAGATGATGGATGTTATAGCAAAATATGGAGAAGTAGAAACTGCTTTAAAAGCAAATAATATCCAATCATTTGATTATTTTCAAAAAGATATAGAAGATCAAGAAAAAAATCAAGCATATAAAGAAGCTGAAGCACAAGAGTTTATGTCAAAAATAATGAATGGAATGTTGCCACAGCAACGACAAAATAATAGACAACAGGAAGCGCAGATGTTTCCGTGAACTCATTATATAGATGTAAATAATTTCTTGAACAATATGGCTTTAAGATTATAATCGAAAAAAATGACAGGAGGTAAGTATGTCAGGGGGAAAAAGAATAGATGATCACAGCTTTTGGGCTGGAAAGGGAAGTAAGCATAGTGTATTTCCTGAGGGAGTACATTGTAAAGAATTTGATTCTGCTGAAGGTGCTGGTCACATGAGTGAGTATGAAGATACTACAGAAAAGATCAAATCACAACAAGATATGGGAATTGGCAAAGCTAAATCTCTTAAGCAAAAGCATCTTTATAGAAACTAATTAAATGGGGCTTTATTGCCCCATTTCATAGGAGAAATTATGCATAGAGGATTTAAAGATCCATTAGAGATCAAAAATCAAAAACCACAAGATCAACCAAAAGAAGGCAAGAATTCTCCTTGGGATTTTCGTTGTCCACAATATGATCAGAGATCAAGTTGTTTTATAAAAGCAGGCACTAACTATGGTATAGGTAGAAATTCGCCTATTGGAAAAATGAAACATACAACCTTTGATACAGTTCCTGAAGGTCGTGTAAAAACCATGAGAATAGATGAATAAACCTAAAATAAAGCAATCTCATGTGGCAAATACCAAATTAGGAAGTGGAGATTATTACGGAAGTGCAATAAAGCAAAAAACTGGAAGAATGAGGAGTGTATTTGGATATAATGAAGTTCCTCCTAAAAAACTCAAGACTCCTCCGAGATCTGTGGTTTAGGTATATTAAAATAATATCCATCTTTTTTTAGATTTTTCTTCCATTTTTCGAAACATTCTTTGCAAGAATGTCGTTTAAATTTGAACGTATTTATATCTTTAAAAAATGAAATCATTTCTTCTGATGATTTCTTATTGCATATGGAACACTTAGTCATCTTTCAACAATTCTTTACATAATTTTTTAAGGTTATGTTCTGTGTTTGCAGCTATCTGAAGATAAATAAATCTTATTTTTTCATCTTCAAAATCTTCTGGATGAGGATGAGAAAGTTTTTGCCTACTATTAGAAAATTGATCTATAGACCAATTGACAACCTCACTTTCTGTAATATTTCCTTTTCTATATGAATTCCACATTTCACGAGGTGGAAGAAACCAACAGATTTCTACTATATCTGTCTTTGACTTAGCACGTAGCAAATAGGAATTTGTTTGAGGAGTAGGTTTTGTAAGCCTTGGTTGCCATAAGAGTCTTTTACCTAAATAATCATCTGTAGTCCTTGGATGAGCCCATAAATAAACATAGGGTGATCTATCTTGTATATCTAATGAAAGAATATTTTTTTTTAAACAATCATCAGCGCCTTGGCTTATATTTTCAGCCAATTTCTTTTGTAAATGTAAATATCTATCATGTGCATCATAAACATTTAATTTCATTATCTTGCCTTAAAATAAATATTTGTCTTTAATGAGTTTACTCATAATACATTAAAGGAGTGTCCCAATGTCTGAGATGGTACAAGAAACCCAATCAAAACCACAAGAAAATAAGCCAATTGATAAAGAAACTAACTTTCGACTACAAGAGAAAGCTATTCAAGATAAATATGAGCGTATATTAGCACAAGAGCGTGCAGCACGAATAGAAGCTGAAAAGAGAGCACAAGAATTAGCTAAAAAACCTGTAGTAGAGGAAGATGAAGACGATGAGCCCTATGTGGATAAAAGAAAACTCAATAAAAAGTTAGCACAATTTGGTGAACAAACATTGCAGCAAACTCAAAGTGAGATTCAAAAAGCCGTTCAGATCGCTCTCAAAGATGAAAGAAAGAATAATTGGATAAAGAATAATCCAGATTTCTATGAAATTTTGCAACATGCAGATAAATTTGCTGCAAAAGATCCAGAATTAGCTGAATCTATTTTAGAAATGCCAGAGGGTTTTGAAAGACAAAAACTGGTTTACAAGAATATCAAAGCGTTAGGTTTACATAATCCTGAAACAAAACAAGTATCTATACAAGAAAAGATAGACTCAAATCGTAGAGGACCTTATTATCAGCCCTCTGGAGTAGGTACAGCACCCTATTCTACACAAGGTGATTTTAGTAAATCTGGGCAAAAGCAAGCATATAACAAATTACAAGAACTTAAATCAAGATTAAGATTAGGATAAATTATGCCCCTAAAACGTGGTACAAGCAAGAAAGTTATTGGAGAAAATATTAAAGAAGAATCCAAAACACATCCTAAGAAGCAAGCTATTGCTATTGCTCTTAGTAAAGCAAGGGAATCTGGGGCAAAGATACCAATGAAGAAAAAGAAAAAATATTGATGAAAGAAAACAAATATTATTGTATGAGATGTAACAAACCAAGCCTCTACAGATTGTGTAGAGCATGTTGGGATGAGATAAATCATTGAATAAAATAAATACTTTATTTTTTTAACATAAGATATATTATCAGACTCAATATATATTTTGTAATCTACAGACCATTGTAAACGATGTCAATAACTTTAAATTAAAGGAATCATTATGGACAAACTCATAAAAAAAGTTGAGAAAGATGTCAAGGAACATAAAAAGAAAAAGTTCGAGAAAGATATCAAAATCTTGAAAAAAGCTGACAAGAAGTTTGATAAAAAATTAGATAAAGCTGGTATAAAGCATTAAAATCAAAATAAATTGAGAAAATAAAATAATTGATATATAGGTTACCTTATGGCACATGTGTGCAAAATTCTCAAAAAACTCATGAGGTGGTTTATGTGTTTAGAAGAAGGTAAAGGATGCTGTAGTTGCCCTGGTCCACAAGGACCTCAAGGTATACAAGGCATGCAGGGTCCTCAAGGTATACAAGGAAATTCAGGATTAAACGGTATTTCCGGTCCAATGGGACCAATGGGTCCTCCAGGTGCACCTGGTATAATGGGTCTTACGGGTCCATCTGGTCAAAATGGTATAGATGGACAACCAGGTCAGCCAGGTATTCAAGGTCCTCAAGGAATAGAAGGTCCTCAAGGTGTACAGGGTTTACAAGGTATACCTGGAAAAGATTGTGAATGTGATAGAGATTGTTGTTGCGATAGATTTGCAAATGTATATGCATCTATTGCTCAAATTGTAAGATCTTTTGGCGATCCACTTGATATGGTATTATTTGATAAGCAAAATGCGGTATCTGTTGGTGACTTTGATCTTTCTAATATGGGTATTACAGGAGATGTTAAGTTCTTAAAACATGGAATCTATCATCTTCAATGGCAATTACAAGCTAGAATAGTACCTCCAGTTCCAGAACCAGTTCCTTCATGGAGCTTTGGTTTTTGGATTAACGGTATACTAGTTCCAGGAAGCATCTATTCAGGATTTACCCAAGCTCCAGGTGATGATGCATGCCATAGTACAGGTGATATCATCATAGAAGTACAAGCAAATGATTTGTTAAAACTCAGAAATACATCTGTTAGTAATGTAGCTCTAAATCCTAACGTGACAGGTAGTGTATTTCCTATTACGATAGCAAGTATCAATATTGAATGCTTGCAATCTTTACCTTAGACTTTTAAATTAAAACGTAACAGGTACCTTAATCTATTTACTAGAATTAAAGGGACTTTAACTCAAAGTCTATATATGAAAATATTTTTGTCATGTGAAGATAAACATGCTATTTTACAGGAAATCAAAAAGCCTAGAATTGCAAATGATAAATTGAAAAAGGCTTTTGAATACTATTTTGACACATCTTTGTGTCAAAATGAAGGTGACACAATATTATCACAAAAATGAAACAGGATAGAAGAAATTACGTACATACTTGCATGAGATGTGATAAGTTTATTCTTGAAGGTAAAAATAATCAATGGCCACTTTGTGAAATACATCAAGATCAATCAAAGAAAGACAATCAAAGACCAAAGTGCCCAAAATGTGATAAATATTTGAGGAAATGTGATTTCATGATGACAGGAATTCATATGAAATGTTTTGTTTGTAATAATACACTTTGGCACAAAAAATTAGGATATGTATGAAATGTAAACTTTGTGGTAAATCACATTCAAAAGATAATCCGCATTATGAAGTAGTAGATAAACTCTCTGACAAAGGATTTCCAACTCATGATAAGAAATACAAGATAGCTCATAATGCAGCCAATAGAGCAGAGATTAAGAAATATGGCAGAAAAGCTTTTTCTGATGTCGGAATAGTTGATAGACATCTTGGTCATCACGAACTTGCTGGAAAAAATACCAAAACAGGTAAAATCGAAGTCTCTAAAAAAGTCCCCAAAAAGATGCGTGAAGAAGTTGCCTATCATGAAGAAGTTGAAAACAAAATTTTGAGAAAAAAGAAATGACTTATTGCCAAGAATATGATGCTCACTATGAAGAAGATGGCACATGGATCACAAGACTTTGCGATGATCAAACTTGTATTTATTGCAATTCAAGACCCCCATTTCATCTTGATGATTGCCAAAAATGTCTAATAATTAAAATTGACAAAGTCTTGAGAAAAAAAAGATAATTTTCCTTATATTAAATCTCCAAGTATAGGATTCGAACCTATGACCAAGTGATTAACAGTCATCTACTCTACCACTGAGCTAACTTGGAATAAAATTTACTTATTTTCCTTTTCTTCTAAAGGTCTTATATACGACTGTATTACTTTAAGTGGTAGATTTTCAATGATAATCCCTTGTTTTTTTGCGTATGAAATAGCACTTGATATATGAGAAAATATTTTTTTTAAAGTTGATAAACTCATTTTTCTTTTTCCATTTGATGTTTTAGCTCCTTTATATACATCCATACTATAAAGAATTTTTACACATTCAACCCATTCTTCTAGAGAAATTGTGGATAAAAGTCTATCTTTTCCTAAGATTTCATTTATACGATTTAATGATCTTTTCACATCATTGATTTGCCTTTTTTTAAAGAGATCAACATTAGAAATCTGAAGTTCAACAATCTGTGTAAGAGTAACTTGTTCATTTATAGGTACATTAAAATTTTCCATGTTTTCAATGAGTCTTTCTTTGTAAAAAATATACAAATCTGCATCATCTTTATTAGAAAATGTTTTGGTTACATCTATCCCTTTTTTTCTTATCTGTACTTTATAATTTATTTTGTCTTTTCTATAATTTTCTGTTATAGTTGCCATTTAAATATTCCTTCTGAAGTTTATCTTTCCAAACTAAAAAACAACCTTCTTCAAAAGATAAAGGATACAAAAAACATATGTCATTTTTTTCCAAATAATCTATCATTGAAGGTGTTGCTACATTATCTTTATATCTTACCAATCCTAGTAAATCTACACGTTCAATAGTTATTTCTGAAAGTTGGAGATTATTTTCATGTACATGATTTATGATATCTTTGATGGATTTGAAATTTTTGATATGATTATACTTTTCTTCATCTACAAGATTATTAAATCCTACAGATAATTTGTGATTGTCAACAATATCAATAATTTTGCATGTTTTTTTGCTAGGATAAATCCTCAATCCTCGACCAATCATTTGAATAAAAAGAGATATGCTTTTAGTAGGACGCGCTAAAATGATTCCATCGATAGAGGGTTCATCAAATCCTTCTGTTAGCAATTGACAGTTAGTAAGAAACGAAATTTCCCCATTTCTAAACGATTTTAAAATTGAATGTCTTTCAATATCATTCATTTTTCCATCAATATGTTTTGATGATAATCCTTGATCATTTAACATTTTATTTATCTCTTTACTGTGCTGGATATTGATGCAAAATATTAAATTTTTTTTACCTATCATTTCTTTCTTGCATAAATCAACAATCATTTGATTTCTGCTATCAACACATAGTTTTTTATATAAATCTATAATGCTAAAATCTGAATTGTGGTCGTGGATACCAGATAAGTCTATATTTGTTTTAACTGAAAAACCTTCAATATCTGAAAGGTATTCTCTTTCAATAAGATCTTGAATTTTTATTCTATATGAACATTTGTATAAAATATCATTTAGCAATTGACCATCAGCTCTATCAGGAGTTGCAGTTACACCTAAAAATCTTTGGCATTTTTCATGATAATAATCTGTTTTTAATCTAATAAATCTCTTATAGGACTCTGCTTGCGCATGGTGCGCTTCATCTATAATGATTAAATCATGAGGATATTTGTGTAATAATTGTAAATATTCACCACGAAGACTCTGAATAGTACTGATGTGTAATCTTTTAGGATCTTCATCATATCTATTCCCTTTTCTTGAAATTTCTGATTTGGAATAGAAAAGCAATGCTGTTTCATAGACTTGATTTAGTAATTCTACAGAAGGAACGATGATCAAAACACATTTATGATTTTCTTTTGCATAGGATAAAAAAGTGACTGTTTTCCCTGATCCAGTTGGCATTTCAATATACTGACGATAACATCCATCAAATGTTTCTTTTATAATTGCAATAGCTTCTTTTTGATAATCTCTAAGATTTATCACAATACTCACCCCATCGTAAAAAATGAATATGATATGAGTACTGAGAATTTAATTCAATAATAATATTTATTTTATTTTAGATATTGCATTTAAAATTATTATTTTATATTTTGAAATTTCGCACGTCCAGCGTTAGGACATTCGCGTATGAGGAATTCGCAACCTCGATAATATGAATGAGAACAGACGTATTAGGGAGTCGTCTACCGATCTTCATATACTATGAACATACAACCAATAGGTTGATATGGCACAAATTACGACTACGAGTAGTTTAGGGCCTCTAATTTTACAATCGCTTGCACCAGCGATGCTTTATGTCCCTACTCCTACAATGAATAATATCATTGTTTGCGACAAAGTAAGTATGCCACCAAATGGTGGTACTACTTGTCGTTTCATGCGTCCTAGGGCGCTACAACCACCAACTATTCAGTTGGGGAATTCGGGTATAGACCCACCAGCTCAAGTGCCTCAGAAAGATATTATAGACGCACAAATGGCATTTTTTGGGACTGGCTGTATAATCAATGAGCAAGTGATATTACAGGACCAAGAGGGTGTTTTGGCTTGGGTGTCAGAACGTTTAGCTGTTTCCATGAGGCAAGCTGAAGATTTAATTTTAAGAGATTATATCGTTTCTGCAGCATCAGAGATAAATGCTGGGGGTGGTTCTAATGGTGATAATCCTACCAATCTAGGTCTTTCAGACTTTAGCTTAGTAGCTACAACATTAGATACAAATAACGCCTTTAAATTTATGTCTGGTATTGAAGGTATGGACCGTTTTGGTACAGGTCCTATTAGAAGTTCCTACTTTATGTTGGCTTCAACTGAACTACAAACCGATTTTGATTCGTTAGTAGGTCAAGGGGTATTCAACAATTGGAATTATCCTAATAACACATCTGCACTACCTTCAGAATGGGGATCTGTATTTAATCTACGTATCCTTACAAGTTCTGAAGCTCCAGTTGCAAGAGGTGCTTCTGCTAATGCTCAAGATGTTTACTTCAATGCAGTTATGGGTAAGCAAGCTATTACACATATAGATCAAGATGGTTATTCCATGAATTTGATTTATCGTGATCCTTACTATTCTGGAATGTTAGCGCAGAATGCGACTTTAGCGGTTAAATTCGCTCAAGCACAAGCTCTAACACAAGATACAGCTATCAGAAACCTACTTTGCACTCGATTAAGTTCGATTGCAGGACCATAAGGAGGATGTTATGGCTGAATATTCAAGATTAGCAAGTGGACAAGTTGTGTCAACTGGTGGACAAACGCTGGTTATCACACCATTTATTCCAGACTTTATAGCTATTGATAATCAAACAAGATTAGTAGCTGGGGCTGGTGTTACGAATGCAAGTTGGAATACAGATATGGGGCAAGGAGCTGCTGTTCTTAGTACATTTGGTACTGGATCGCAGTTTATTGCACCTGTTGGTGGGACAAGTTCTGGTGCTTTAGTAAGCGGTACTGGTTTCACAACTATCCAAGCTGGGTTATCTTTACAATATGGAGCTGTATACCAACATACAGGATCTACAGATTTTTCCATAAGTAAAGCTGCTGCTGCTGTTATTACAACAACTTCAAATCATAATTTGACTACTGGAAATTGGGTTATTTTTCAAAATTTAGCACAAACATCAACAACTGGTATGCAGCAAATTGCTGGCATTCCATTTATGATTACTGTGTTAAGTCCTACAACATTCTCAATTCCTTGGAACACAAACCAGTCAAATTATACTGCATTTAATACATCAACTTCTACAGGTAATGTTGGATCGTTTAAACAGATTTTATTTCCTGTGCTTTATGCACCTGGAGATTCAATTATTTCTGCGATTACAACGGGTACTACTACAACAATAGTAACTACTGCACCACATAATTATGTTGTGGGTCAAGAAGTAGCGTTTAGGATTCCTTCAGTGTGGGGTACAACACAACTGAATTCACTTCCAAATGCTACAATCCCTGGATCACCAATTTATGGTTTTGTAGTTTCTGTTACGAATAGTACAACATTTGTTGTGAATATCAATTCAACTGGATTTACAGCATTTAACACTAACATTCCATTTTTGAGCTTCGTAGGTTTGAAGTTTGCTCAAGTAGTGGCTGTTGGTGATGTAAATACAGGTGGCCTTCAGATTTCATCTGGATCACAACTATTTCCTTCACCGCAAGTCTTTAATGGTTATACTTCCAGCACTACTGTTGGAACAAATACCATTAATGGTCCTGCGATACAGGGTGCTTTCTTTAATGCTACTTTCCAAGGTTTTGTCATTGGAACTAGTATTGCTGGAACTGCAGCAGATGTGATTTTTTGGCGTGCTTACTTGCACGATTTGAATACTTAGTATTGAATTATTTAATACTATAGTGCATGTTGGGGAAGAGTAATCTTCCCCTTAGGTGTTTACATGGGCTCAGTTATCACATTTCCAATTCCTCTCTTTCAGAATACAGCAATTCAATCTCAATTTTATCAACCTAGTGTTTTTTTCATTTCCAATATTTCATTAGGTGTTACGACAACAGTTACAACTACAGTTAATCACAATTACGTGATTGGACAGGAGGTTAGATTAATAATACCTCAAGGATTTGGTTGTAGAGGATTAAATGAACAAACTGCACAAGTGATTGCTCCTCCAAATATTTATCAATTGCTATTGGTAGAACCTGCTGCAGATGGAACTGCAACATATTCTCAAGATATTTTAGCTTCATTAAGATCTACTTTTTCAAATATAACTCTTATTCCTGGTAGTTTGTTTTTTTATTTTAATTTTGGAATAGCTGGACAGGCTCTTTATCAAGATGATGGTAATGGAAACGTAAATCTAATTTCAGGTACTTTTACAATCAGTTCAGGAACGATAGATTATATTGGTGGTATTCTGACTTTAAACTTCACATCTAGTCCTGGATTAGGTGTTTTAGCTAAGGCTTCATTCTGGTTTAATCCAGGATCTTATGCTAATCAGGTAGCTTTAAACATTAATTCTAATGGAAATGATCCTTTTGTAGCTGCTTCACTTAAAACACAACCTCAGATTGCAGCTATTGGAGATATTAATAATGGATTTATAAATGCATCAGGAATAACGAATCAAACAACATTTATTCAGGGAAGTTTTATTAACATATCACCTTTGTAGGTAAAAACATGGTAGGAAGACCAAAAGCAACAAGTTCTCTAGCAGAACAAGAATTGGATAAAGCTCAAGAACAATTTCAGGCTTTCGATGAAAATGTGAAATCTTTAACGATGGATCGTATGAATGAAGCTCCTAAGCTTGAAACTGAACAACAGACGAAGATATCTCAAAAAGATATGCAGAAAATGAATGATATATATCTTAAGCCAGATAAAACAATTAGTAGCAGAGAAAAATTTAATGAAAAATTTAGAGACAAATGGAATTTCGATAAAGAGTATGTACAGTTCATTGCCGAACATAAAGAATGTATTGGGGATGTTATCGAAATATGGACAAAACCTTATGCGGGTGTACCTGCAGAATTTTGGAAAGTACCCTCCAACAAACCTCTATGGGGACCTCGATATTTAGCAGAACAGATTAAAAGAAAAAAATATCATAGATTGGTTATGGAAGAATCTATTTCCAATGCAGATGGAATGGGAAAATATTATGGCACAATGACTGTTGATACAACAATTCAAAGATTAGATGCCATACCTGTTAACAATAGAAAATCTATTTTCATGGGAGCTAATAATTTCTAATGAACTTTCTTTCCGATGTGATCACTTATGTTAGAAGAATTATAAAGTCTCCTTCAGATGCTGTCATTACAGATGCTCTAATCATTGATTATATCAATCGATTTTGGATCATGGATGTTGACGCAAGATTACAACTTTTTGATCTCAAAACTAAGTTTTCATTCCAAACTACTCCTGGTGTAGATCAATACAACATGCCACTTTATACGGTTCAAACGGAAACAACTAATCCTGATCAAACTATTGGAATTTTCCCTGTTTATCAAGGATTTGAAGGACCTTGTTATGTAAATGGAATAGAGATTCCTTTTTATACTCAAAAGAATCAATTTTTCAGAACTTATCCTAATGTTGTACAAAATTTTCAGTCCATAATTTTAGGAGATGGAACGAATGGGCCTTATACTATCAATTTTCCTATTTTACCTAATACTTCTCCTCCTTTTAATCCTCCTATTAATGCACTTATCAGGGGACATGTAAATATTTTAGGTATCATGGCTGCTTTTCAAGAAACAGGTGTTTATATGGATCCAACTATTACTGATAGTGCGGGTGCATCAAATTTAATACCTAATATTCCTACAACTAGTGTATTTCCTGGTGTTTATTTTACATCAATAGATAGTACAGGAGCTAACGTTATAGTGAGTGATAGTGGTCTATTTTTATTGGGAAATGTAAATTATGGATTGTTAATGACACCTGGTCAAGCGCCATATGGAAATACAGTATTAGGTGGTGGTTATGATATAAATACCAATACAATTAATTATTTAAGTGGTAAAGCAAATGTATTCTTCCCAGTTCCAATTCCTTCTGGAAATACTATTAGTGGACAGTGCTTTTTCTTTCAAAGTGGATTACCACGTGGTGTTCTTTTTTACGATAACATTTTAACTCTAAGAAGTGTTCCTGATAGACAATATCTTGTAGAATTAGACGCTTATTTATCTCCTGCTGCATTTTTTAGCACAACACAGGCAATTCCTTTTGCTTATATGACAGAATATATAGCTAGGGGTGCAGCTAGAAAGATTCTTTCTGATACAGGAGATGTGGAACAATTTGCATTTTATGAGCCTTTATTTAGAGAACAAGAAATTTTAGTTTGGAAACGTAGCCAAAGACAATTTACAGCAACAAGAACAGAAACAATTTATAGTCAAGGTATAGGCGGTTATTATGCCAACTACAACATTTCCGTACAACAATAACGTTCCTTTTGGACCTAATTTTCCTGGTGATGATCAACCGGAAATGTTAAAGAATACTACTAATATAGCTGGTTTGATAGCAGTAGATCACGTAGGTTTTAATTCTCCAGGAGCTACGCCAAATGGTAGTGGTGGGCATCATTTACAAGTGACTTTTGATAGTCAAAATGTGCCTGGAGTTCAAGGTAATCCTCAAGCAGTTCTCTATACAAATGTAGGAGGTCCTAGCACAGCAGGTTCTGTTGTTTCTCAATTATTTTATAAAAATTCTCTTGCTAGTTTTCCTATTAGTTGTGTTAAAGCTTTTGTTGGATTTAAAAATGTAAATAATTCTGGAGGTCTTCCTAAGAATGTGACTCCTTTTATGCAATATAATATAGTTGCTCCTGTAGTATTAATCAGTAATTTATTAGGAAATGCACAGCAATATACAATAACATTAACACCAAATATTATAGTGACAACAAATCCAATAATATTTGCTTTTTATAATAGTCCTACTTTTCAAAATATTGTTCCAACTTATTCACTTACAGGAAATGTAATTACGTTAACTATGGCTCCTTTAGGTTCAGGTACATCTGGACATGAAGTGAATGTTATAGTGATAGAAATTTGAGGGAAAATGCCAGACCAAATTTACATAGGGCCGCAAAAAGGGTTAGTGAATGTAAAGGTACCATTCAATATTGATAATAATGCTTTTCCTACAATGGTAAATTTCTATACGTGGAGAGAAAGAGCTAAACGTAAACGTGGAACTGTTTTTCTAGGAATTCTTCAAAGACAAATTCAATCTGTATTAGCAGCACCTTTAAAATGGCAGTTTGGTCCAATAGCGTTGGTTAATGGATCAGTAGATTTATTTGTTTTTCTAGGATTGGCTCCTACTCCAACAGCAATTACTGGAATCACACAAGCTACTCAAGCTGTAGTGACCATAGTTGGTAATAATTTTAGTATCGGACAAGTGGTTAATATTACTGGTGTTGTAGGAATGACTCAAATCAATGGGGGTTATTATACTATTGTCAATCAAGCAGTAAATACGATTACTTTGAATGTGAATAGCATTGCTTTTTCTCCTTATATAAGCAATGGAAATGCCTATTTAGCAGGTCAACAAACTATAGCACCAGGAACCATAAATCTATCTTTAGGTGGAAATCTTTATACTGAACCTATTCCACCAGATGGAACATTACTAAAAAATGGAGTTGCTGATCCTGGAAGCACTATAAATTATGCAACAGGAGTTGTTACAATAGCGGGTGGTGGTGTTGGCCCATTGACAGGAACATTTGGTTATTTTCCTGGTCTTCCTGTGATGGGACTAGAAGATTTTGTTGTTTCAACTGATACTTCAGCATTTCCTGTTTTATTAGCCTTTGATACTCAATATAGTTATCAGATAAACCAAAATATATCTCCTGCAACATTTTACAATACTACATTTTTCAAGAGCACAGGAAATCCATTTGTATGGTCAGGTAATGATTTTAATCAATTTTGGACAATTAATTATTCTGGTGCTTTATGGGCTACCAATAATATACCTGGTTTTAATTTTGTTGTAGCTTCATTCACTTCAGGTTCTGGAACACAAAATATTACATTTAACTTTAAATCTGCTGGTGTAAATTATAAAAATTTAATCATAGGTGATCAGATTTGGTTCAATGAATTTATTCCTCCTGCTGCAACTATTACAAATATAGTTAAAAGTGTGAGTCCTACAGTAGTAACATCTATAAATAGTTTTGTTGCTGGGCAAAAAGTCACTTTTACAGGTGTTTTGGGTATGACTCAATTGAATCAAGGAATTTACACTATTACTGTTGCTTCTCCAACTAGTTTTTCAATAAATGTAGATTCATCAGCTTTTGGTGTTTATGCTGGAGGTGGAGTTGCTAATTTAGACCCCTCATCTGCAACGAATACAATTAATGGAATTGTAGGTACTGTAAGTAATAATACAGATGCAGTAAATGGAAATTATGTTGTTACTTTTGCAAATGCACAAACATTAACTGGCACTGGAATAGGTCAATTGCTAACTAATACAATTCCAGGCCAAGATGGAATTAAATGGTATGATGGAGATCCAACAAATACAACAGGTTTTCCTACAACTCCTACAAAAGGTTGGGTTAATTTTGCACCTCCTTTAACGGCTACAAATGTATCTATAAATGATACTCCGACAGCTCTTTATTACTTAATTGGAGCTTTGGCTATCGTTCCTTTTAAAGATAGATTACTTTTTTTTTCACCTTGGATTGGTACAAGTGCAGGTATTCAAATTCAATTGATAGATACAGTTATTTGGTCTTGGAATGGGACACCTTATTATACATCTTTGATACCAGCTAATCAAACTTTTGATCAAACTGCTTATTATGTAGATCAAACAGGTAAAGGAGGGTACTTGCCTGCTGGTATATCGGATCCTATAGCTACTGTTACGAATAACCAGGATGTGTTGCTAGTAGGTTTTGGTGGACAAGGACGCAAAACACGTTTTGTTTATACAGGTAATGATTTTCAACCTTTCCTTTTTTTCAATATCAATTCAGAACTTCCATCCTCTGCAACATTTTCTAGTGTTATTCTAGATCAAGGTGCTATCGATTTGGGTACTTATGGAATCTGCATGACTAATCAGCAAAATGCAAGACGTATTGATTTAGAGATTCCAGATAATGTTTTTCAAGTTCAGACAGCAAATAGTGGTCTTCAAAGAATAAATGCAATTAGAGATTTTACAAATGAATGGATTTATTTTAGCTATCCATTCAATAATAGCCAATGGAAATTTCCTACACAAACCTTTTTGTTAAATTATAGGGATAATACATGGGCTATTCTTTATGAAAACTATACTAGGCATGGAAATTATAGAGCTCAAAACAAATTTACTTGGAAGACAGTTCCTTTTCCTTCTTGGACAGCATGGAGAGAACCATGGAACTCTGGTGTTACTTCTGTATTAATTCCTAAGATAATAGCAGGCAATCCAGAAGGATATGTATTAATCCAAAGTACAGGCGTTGGTGAAGATAGATCAGGAACTATCTCTTCTTTGGTGAATAATGCTGGAAATACTCAGATTACTTCTATAAATCACTGTGTTACTGATTCCAATCCTCTTACTATGACTGGTGACTATATTCAGATAAGAGGAGTCACAGGATTATTATCATCGACAATAACAGCCATAACTTTAGGAAATCCTACAATTATAACTTCTATCAACACTTTCTCTTTTGATCAATTTATTACGATTACAGGAGTTGTAGGAACGACTCAATTAAATAATGATAGTTTTCAAATTATTTCTGTTAGTGGAACATCTATAACCATAAATGTAGATAGTACAAATTTTAACGTTTATGTATCAGGAGGAATAGCAACTTATAGCTTTAACAATGTTGTAGGAAAAGTGATTCAGGTTGTTGATAAGGATAATTTTGTAATTGATCTTTCATTTCCACCTGTAACTTATATAGGTCTTGGTTCTTTTGTTCGTTTATCACAACCACTTCTTCAAACAAAACAGTTTCCAGTTTACTGGGAACAAGGAAGGCAAGTTCGGGTTTCTGTACAGAAATATCTTTTAGACAGGACTTCTAATGGACAAATTACCGCTAATATATATTTATCTCAAGATCCTACTACTGTTTGGAATGGGGGTTCTGTTACTCCTGTAACAAATCCAGCTGTTGATAATAGTTCTTTAGTTTATTCACAATTGGTTTATACATGTCCTGAGAGTACAAATTTAGGATTAACACCTGCCAATATAAATCTTCAAACGGTAACTTCAGGAAATCAATCACAAATATGGCACAGAATGAGTACTTCTCTTCAAGGTGATTCTGTTCAATTAGGAATAACTCTAAATGATTCTCAGATGAGAACTATAGATTTTTGTTTTAGTGAGATAACTTTACATGCGATAAATCTTATTGTAAGTCCAGGACCATCTCTATCATGAATAATACACCTCTTTTACAAGAACCTTATCTTAGAGTACAAAGGGACTTTCCTGCAGAGATTAATGAATTGTCTAAGCAAGTTGATCAAGCTTATATAGATATTGCTCAAAAAGTTAATGTGAGAACTATAGGTATTTTTCCTGTTCTTTCACCAGTAAATACAGGTGAAGGCTGTTTATAAAGGGCAATAATCAAAAGCAACAAAGTTTACGTCGCATCTATTTATTTTCTGGTGCAGGCAATATTCCTCATGGAATTAATCAGAATTCAATATCTCTATTTACTAAATGTCAGGGTGCATTTACAGATGGAACGAATTGGTATGGAGCTATCTTTGCAAGCAATACAGCAATAGCAGGGCAAATTTCATTTTTTGTTACACCAACAAATATAGTAATTTTATCAGGAGCAGGTGCTCCAAATATTACCCAAGGAATTATTATACTGGAATGGCTTTCTCTATTCTAATAATTACTTGATAGTGATATTTTAAAGAAAAAAAGAGGTTTTTATGGTTGCAGGTTATAGACAAGAAAAAATTCAAAACTTTACCCCGGAACAGATGCAATTATTTCAAAGCCTGTTCTCAAATGTTCAACCTGGAAGTTATCTAGCACGACTTGCAGGAGGTGATGAATCTTTATTCCAGGGAATGGAAGGAAAGTCAATGAGAGAATTCCAGGGATTACAAGGGGATATAGCTTCTAGATTTAGTGGTACACAACAAGGGCAAATGAGTGCAAGAGGAGGCAGTGGTTTCCATAATACTCTAAATCAAGCAACATCAGATTTTGCACAAGATCTTCAAAGTAGAAGGCAGCAGTTACAAATGGAAGCTATTCAACAATTAATGGGTTTAAGTGGGGATTTATTGCAACAAAGGCCTTTTGAAACAAAATTAATAAAAAAGAAAAAATCTTTTTGGCAACAGCTTCTAGAAGGTGGATTGCCTATTTTAGGTGGAATAGCTGGAGGTCTTCTTGGTGGTCCTCCAGGAGCTGCAGCAGGAGCAGCAGGAGCGAGTGGTGCAACAAATGCACTTGCAGGAGCTAGCGGAAGATCAGCTGGAGTAGGAGGATAGTATGGTAGAAATTATAGAAGAAGCACCTTCATTTTCATCAGATTTAGGAGGCATTTTAGGTCAATCAATAGGCTCTTTTGGTAGATCTTTTATGGATACTAGACAAAAAACAAAAAGAGATGAACAACTTAGGCAATTGATTGGAGAAGATGTTTCTGGTTTACCACCTGATCTTCAAGAATTGATGCTTAAATATAAGCTAGAAGGTCAAAATAAACAAGGTGAAGTTGCTAGAAAACTCCAATCACAAGAAAGTGAATTACAAGCAAAAATGGAAGCTGATCAAATGAAAATGCAACAAGATGAGGCTATCATTAATGACTTGGAAGATAGATATGGTTTACAAAAAGGAAGTTTAAAAGCTTATATTGGAAAACCAGAATTAGCTATGAAAGCAGCAAAACCAGAAGCTATTTCTCAAAAATCATTAAAAGAAGAAGAAGATAAAAAACAACTTCAAAATACTGCTCAAAAATCATTCAATGGAATGGTTGGATTATTAAAAAAAGGAAATCTTGGTTTAGGATCGAATATAAAAAGTTTTGTAAAAGGTGGAGAAACATCTAAAGACATAGGTAAATTCAAAGCTTTAAGTGCAGGTCTTGAATCAATATTAGTCGACATGGTAAGTAGAGGTACTTTATCTAAAGATAGATTTAACTATATTACTCAATATTTACTACCTACAACTACAGATAGGGATGCAGAGATCCAAGGTAAACTTGAAGGATTAGCCGAGATATTAGGACTTGATACTTCTTCATTAGGAATATCAGAAAAAAGCGAACAACTAAAAGATCAAAAAGGAAGACCTCCTTTAAGTTCATTTCAAAGGTAATTATGGCTTTCGATTATGAAGGTGCTAAAAATGCGGGTTATTCAGATGATGAGATATTACAACATCTATCTTCATTAAATACAAACTATGATACTCAAAGCGCTTTAAAATCAGGTTATACGCCAGAAGAAGTCAATCAACATTTATTATCTTTTAAAGAAGAAGAAAAGCCTGAAAGATCTCTATTAGAACAAGGTGGAAGATTAGCTGGACAATTTGCTTTGGGAGCAGCTGAGAATGCATTACTTCCTTATGAAATATCAGTTGCACCCTTAGCTTCTCAATCTGCTCAAAATATTGCTTATAGACAAAATATTGGAGAAGATATCGAACGATTAATGGAACAAAAAGTCACCGGTATTTGGGATGAAAGAGATGAAGAAATGCTAAATGATCTCATAAGACAAATTCAGGATCCTAGAGAATCAGAAAAATTCGTTCAAACTACAGATTTAGGAATTCGTTCATTAGCTGAAAAGGCAACAGGATTAAATCTTAAACCTGAAGGTATATTAGAACATGCAGCAAATTGGATGGGATTCATAAAGAATCCTAAAAATGTAAAGAAAGTGATTGAAACAGGATTAAAACCAGGAGAACTAATAAAGTCTGTTTTACCTACAGGTACTGAATTATTGAGAGGTTTAGGAGCAGGAACTGCTTTACAAATGGCTGAAGAAGGTGAATTTGGACCTATTGGTACTATGGCAGCTGTTGTTGCTGGAGATATAGCAGGAGCAGGAACTGCAGGTATTATTAAAGGTGGAAAGCAATTAATAACACAACCAAAACAAACGTTAGCAAAAATTGCTGCATCTTTTACACCATCAGCTAAAAAAGAATTACAAAAAGAAATTATTGAAGATTTCAGAAAATCAGGTATACAAGCTGATTTAGGAACTATTACAGATAGCAATTTAATAAAAATGACTCAATCTAGATTGGCTCAATCAGGTCTTACTGGAAAAGCATTGGAAGATTTCAAAGAAACTCTTACAACACAGATAAAAGATGAATATAAGTCCTTAGCTGATTCTTTAGGTGAAGCTAAATTTGCAACTCAACATGAAGCTGGAGAAGCAACTAAACAAGCTCTAAAAGATATTAGAGATGCGGATTTGGCAGAAACTCGTCAACTTTATAAAAATGCTAATAATGCACTTAAAGAAGGTGCTGCTGTTGATTCTAGAAAATTGGCTGATTCAATAAGTAAAATCGAGAAAGATTTGACACCTGGAAGAATAAAATCACCAGAACAAAATAAAGTCTTAGATGCATTACAAAGGCTTAAACAGGATATCTATGATTCCGAAGGAAATCTTCTATATGCTAATGTTAAAGACTTAATGAATAACAAGATCGCTCTTAACGACATTATAAATTATGAAGTTCAAGGTGGTTCAAAACAACTTCTTAAAGGTGTAGTATCTGAATTGGATAGAGCTATCATTTCTCATGGAAAAGAAAATGCATCTTTTGCAAAAAATTATATCCAAGCAAATAAACGTTTTTCAGAACATGCAAAAACATTTCGCAACAAATCTGTTAATCAGCTTTTAACATCAATGGATCCTGCACAGATTTTAAATAAAATGAATACTGTGCAAGGAATACGTTCATTAAATGAAGTTTTCAAGAAAAGTTCTGAAGGAAGGAAAATTTTCGATAATTTAAAAAGATTGAAACTTGATAAAATAGTTGGTGACAATCTTATAGATAGCACATCTCAACAAGCAAAGTTAGGTACATTTTCTAAATTGCTTGAAAAAGGAAAAAATAAAGAAATTATTCAAGAGATTTTAGGACCAAATTCCTTTAAAAGACTACAAAGATTACAGAAAAATGCGGGTGCCTTAGCAGATACATTCAATAAATTTTTAAATGCATCAAAATCTGGAACATCAGTTGTAGATGTAGCAATTATAGGAAAAATTCTTAATGATTTAACGAATATTTTTTATGGAAATCCTTGGCCTATAATGAAAACTGCAGGTGGATTTTTAGCGATAAAGAAACTGACTAAACTTTTAGCGGATCCTGAATTTTTAAAAATTGTAGAAGATATTATTTTAGCATCTAAAAAAAGATCAGATACAGATCTTTTGTTGTCTATAAGTAAATTAAGACCATATGCTCAACTAGTATATGGTCAAAATGATCGTGAAATTCAAGAATGAATTTCTCTATATTTTTCTCTTAACTTTTGAAATTTTAATTTTTTTTCAGTTCTTTCATTTTCAATTCTATCCATTTCTATTAATTTAAGACGATTTTTCCTTTGTTCTTGTTTTTCTTTAATTCTGTATAGTTTGTCCATTTTAATTTTATTTTTCTCATTTTTTTCTTC
>Ga0210402_10000644_pt1 | contig 38564 bp, 32 predicted proteins | sample IncBWC7MmetaG_FD_161055 | JGI IMG/M metagenome (GOLD analysis project Ga0210402, IMG submission 161055) | Forest soil microbial communities from Barre Woods Harvard Forest LTER site, Petersham, Massachusetts, United States - Inc-BW-C-7-M | ecosystem: Environmental > Terrestrial > Soil >...
TTGGTACGCGGCTTCCGGCGCCTGCAGCGCCTCTTCGATGGCGCCCAGCACATAGTAAGCCTGATAACTCAACACCGGCGATTCCGCCTGTTCCAGCCGCCCGATGGCATCCAGGCAGGTCCGCTTTGCCACCTTCTCCCGGTGCGCTTCCAGGTGAATCCGCGCCAGCAGCAACTGGCACAACGCCGCCTTGCTGTCCAGGGGCGACGGCCAAAAGAAATCCAGCGCGCTTTGGCACAGCGCCCGCGCTTCCGTCAGCCGGTGCTCGCGGTAGAAGACCAGCGCCTGGTATAGATCGATGGTGGCGATCCAGGCGTGGTTGCTCTCCTGCTGGAACAGGCTGCGCGCTTCCTGGAACAGTTCCAGCGCCTGGGCCGTGTCGCCATGCTGGCTCAGGGAAATGGCCAGGTTGGTCTGCGCCTTGGCCGCTTCGTAGCCCATGCCCAAGCCGCGGAACGCGGCGTGCGCCCGCCGCGCCAGGTGCGCCCCTTCCTCCGCCAGGTTCAGCTCCAGGTACATCTCCGATTGGTCCAGGTCGCACAGCGCCTGCCGGTAGGCATCCCCCACCTTCGAACAATCTTCGCGCGCCGCCCGGTACAACTCGATCGATCGGGTATACTCGCCCCGCAGGTAATACAGGTACGCGATGTTGTAATCCGCCACCGCCACCAGCAGCGGCATGTCGTGCTCCACGCAGTACGTGCGCGCCTTCTGATAAGTCTCCAGGGCTTCACCGAAATCGTTCAGGCTGATCTGGCAGGTGGCCGTATTCTTCAATGCGATGGCCACGTCCTGCGGCTCGCCGATTTCCAGGAACGCCGCGTTGGCCTTCTGGTACAGCGCCAACGCTTCCTCGAACCGGTCCTGCCGGTAAAGGATGTTGCCCATGTTGGCATCCAGGCGCGCTAACCGCAGCCGGTCGCCAAATTTAGAAAAGATCTCATAAGCCCGCCGCGCCCAATCCAGGGCTTCCTCATATCTGCCCAGATAGATCAGGCTCTGCAGCGAACTGTTGAGCGTGCGGCCAGCTTCCACTTCCAGGCCAAGCTCCTCGTAGATCCCCAGCGCCGCCTGGTACATTTCCAGCGAAGGCAGGTACTTCCGTTTCCGGTAGAAGATGTGCCCCATCGCCCGCAGGCTGGCCGCCCGCGAGGCTGCATCGCCCAGCCGCTCCGAAAGCCACCCGGCCGCCAGCGCCATCCGTTCGGCCCGTTCCAGGTCCACATGGATCAGCCGCACCACTTCGTCGTATAACCGCGTCACGGTCTCCGGCTGCCACCAGGCCTTGGCCGCCGTCAACATTTGCCGGCGCCGCCGCGGGTTCGCCTCGCTTGCCAGTTGGGCCATCAGCCCATCCAGACCCGCCGCTTGATTCCTGCCAGGCTCCAGCATCAGAAACCCTTCTCTTCCAACGCCTTTTTCAGCCGTTTCAGGCACCGGCCGCGGATGAATCCGATCGATCCCTTGGCCACCTGCAGCCGCTTGGCCACTTCCGCGTAAGGCATCGGCGGATGTTCGAAGAACAGCAGTTCGATCATCTGCTTGCACCGCGCCGGCAGTTGGCCGATCGCCTCCCGCACCATTTGCTCCTGCTCCACTTCCGCCAGCGTGTCGGGCGGAAACAGATCCGCGGCGCTAAGCGTGTCTATGCTTTCTTCGTCGAAGTCTTCGTCCTGCGAGCCTTTCTGCCGCTTCCAGTGGTAACACTTGTTGGTGGTCACGCGGATCAGCCAGCCTTGCAGCGCGTCGGCGTCCCGCAGCCGCGGAAGCTCGTTGAACAGCTCCAGGCACACGGTCTGGAAAATGTCCGCCGCATCCTGCGGCGTGGTGCCGTAGCGCAGTGGGATGGAGTAGATCAGGTTCTTGTACCGGTCCACCAGCACGCTCCAGGCGCGGTCGTCGCCCGCCAGGCACGCTGTCACCAGTTTCGTATTGCTCCAGTCGCTGGCAGGCCCTGAGCTCATCGTTTGGCTCCGCTGGCCGCGGGTTTCCAATAGAGCTCCTCGATATTCCATAGGACGTAATCGTCCAGAAGCGCCGGCCGGAAGTTGCCCAGGCCCTTCTTGGCGCCCACCAGAATATTCGGGCTCACTAGTGGAATCATGGGCAGATTCTCCACCACCAGTTCCTGCACGCGGTCGAACAGGCGCTTGCGCTCGGCGTATTTTCGCGTCGCCACCTGCTGCTTCATCAGGCGGTCGATTTCCGCTTCCCAGGGCGTAGCCGGCGTCTTCTGCGACGGACGCCAGATATGGTTGCCGCCGCTCGATAACCAGATCGCCATGTCCGGATTCGGATCGGCGTCCTGGCTCTGCATCCCCAGCACGCAGCCCTCATAATCGTGCGTGACCTGCAGCCGGTCCAGCATGCTCCGGAACTCCAACGGCGCCACGTTCACCTTCATTCCCAGCGCTTTGAGATCGTCCTGAATCAGCGTGGCCATCTGCAGCCGCTCCGCGTTGCTGTTGCTGGCCACGATCGAAAATTCCACCCGCCTTCCTTCCGGGTCCAGCAGCGCACCCTCCTGGTTCCACTTGAATCCGTCACCCGCCAGCAGTTCCCGCGCATGGGCCACCGCGCGTACCGGCGGCGGAATCTTGCTGTCGATCCACTGCCGGTTCCCCGAAGGCACCGGCCCCGCCAGTGCCGCCGCATGCCCCAGGTAGACCAGCCGGACCATAGCGTCCCGGTCGATGGCCGCCGACACCGCCCGCCGGAACGCCAGCCGCCGGAATGCAGCCTGCGCCGCCACCACCTGCGGCGGCACCATCTGCGGCACAGCAGGCGGCCCCAGGTCGTTCAGATTGAAAAACAGGAAATTGAACTCGAACCCGGCCCCCAGGTTGTGGAGAGCGTATCCGCGCCGCTCCTGGTCCTTTTCCAGCACGGCGTAGTTCCTGGCGTTGAGCCGGCTGATCAGGTCGGTCTCGCCCGCCTGGAAGCGCAGCACCTGGTTGTCTTCGGTTCCCGCGAACAGAAACGTAGTCTCCGCCAGGTACGGCAGCCGGTTGCCGGCCTCGTCCGCCTTCCAGTAGTACGGATTGCGCTCCAGGGTGAGATGCTGCCCGGCCGAATACTCCTTGAGCCGGAACGGACCCAGCCCCACAATCTCCGCCGGTGGAGTCTGTGGGTTCCAGGCATCCGCCAGTTTGCCGTCGTGCCAGATCTTCTCCAGCCGGTGACGCGGCAACATGGCAACGCTGTCGAACAGCCGCTCCGCCACCGCATTCGGTTTCGGCAATTCGAAGACCACCTTGTAGGTATCCAGTTTTCTGACCGCAACCGGTTTGCCGTCCAGAATCCAGAGATCCCGTTGCGGCGAATGCAGCTTTTCATCCAGGACCACCTGGAAGGTGAAGATTACGTCGTCCGCATCGAAAGGGTGGCCGTCGGAAAACCGCAAGCCCTGGCGAAGTTCCAGCGTGTATCGCAGCCCGTCGGCGGAGACCTTCCACAGTTTCGCCAGCGCCGGTTCCGTCTGCTGCGACTCCCGGTTGATGTGGATCAGATCCGCCGTGATGACGTGAATTACTTCCCGTGACGGTAGGTCCGCGGCCATCACCGGATTGAGCGTTTTTGGTTCCGACCGTTGGGCAAAAACCAGCCTTCCGCCGGGATGCCCGGTGAGTCCGCGCACCACCAGCAACTCCTCCGAGACACCTTGGAGAAGAGCCCCCGCGAAGAACAGCCCGAAGAACGCTTTCGACACACGATTTAACAAGTCTCAGATCTACTGCACGGTAGTTTAACTGATTGTGCCTAAAAAGCGGTACTCACCGGAGTACTAATTCCTGCCGGGTTATTGATTGGCCAGTACCATAGGGCTCTGGGGGGAGCCGGTACACCTTCATTTGGTGGCATCCTCCAGAAGCGTATCCGCCACCCGCAGGTAACCCAATAGGACTGGGACCATCGCCAACCCCGGCGCCAGCATCCAGGCATGCGAAACCAGAGAGTGGTACTGTCGGGCTTCGGCCAGCATATTTCCCCAACTCGGGACCGGCTCCGCCACTCCCAGGCCGAGAAACGAAAGCGTCACTTCGGCCAGAATATACTGTGGAATCAGGACGGTCGCCTGGGTCAGCACCACGCCGAACGTCATCGGCAGCACGTGCCGGCGGATCAGGTATCCCCCGGAGGCGCCGAATCCCCGCGCAGCCAGGACGAACCCCCGTTCCTTGCCGCTCAATACCACTCCCCGAATCAGCCGCGCCGGCCGTACCCACCCCACGGTTCCAATGATCGCCACCAGCAGCAGGAATGCCTCCACCGGGTCGATATGCAGCGGCAGGAAAGCCCGCGCCGCCAATAGCAGATACAGCCAGGGAAGCGCCAGGAACAGCTCGCCCGACCGCATCAGGATCTGGTCCGCCCAACCGCCCCAGAACCCCGCCGCCGTTCCCAACACCAGGCCCAACCCCAACGACAGGAAGGATGCCGCCAGACCGGTGGCCAGCGAAACCTGCCCGCCGTAGAGCACTCGGGAGAATACGTCCCTGCCGTAACCGTCCGATCCCAGCAGGAAGACGACTCCCGGCGCCTCCACGCCGAACAGCCGCCGTCCCAGCGGCAGAAGCCCCGCGGCATCCCCCGGCTTCAACGGCAGCCAAAACTGGAGGGGGTAGGTCCGGGCCGGATCCTCGCGGTAAGCGCCAGTACCTAAGTCCTGCTCTACACGAGAGATACGGGGCCGCAGGTGGAAATGGCCGCGCTGGTCCCGGAAATGAATCCGCGACGGCGGAGCGAAGGGAAAATCGCGATGCTGCTCCGCGAAATGGTAAGGCGCCAGGAACCCGGCCAGCAGCACGGCGCCGTGAAACACGAGGAGAAACACCGCCCAGCCGATGCCGGGCCACCGGCGCCGGGAAGTCCCCGAAAAAATCATCTCTCGCAAAGCCGCCAAGAACGCCAAGAAGACAGAGAGGGTTTTCTTTGCGGCCTTTGCGCCTTGGCGAGATAAAGCTTTTTGGCTTCCGGCTTGGCGCGAGGCTCTCATCTCACTCTTATCCTTGGGTCTGCCCGGTAAAGCAGGAGGTCGGCCACCAGGTTTCCGGGCCACCAGTGCCGGGAAGTCCCCGAAAAAATCATCTCTCGCAAAGCCGCCAAGAACGCCAAGAAGGCAGAGAGGGTTTTCTTTGCGGCCTTTGCGCCTTTGCGAGATAAAGCTTTTTGGCTTCCGGCTTGGCGCGAGGCTCTCATCTCACTCTTATCCTCGGGTCTGCCCGGTAAAGCAGCAGGTCGGCCACCAGGTTTCCGGCTACCAGAAACGTCGCGGACATCATGACCACGCCGAGCACCAGCCCGAAGTCGCGCGCCATGATTGCCTCCAGAAACAAAGGCCCGAGACCCGGCCAACCCATCACTACCTCGATCAGCAGCGACGTGCTCAGCAGCGTCCCCAGCGAGAAGCCGAATAGCGAGATCAGCGGATTCAGCGCTGCCGGTATCAGGTGCCGGTACAACAACCGGGCCCGCGGGATTCCGTAGGCGCGGGCGTTCCAAGCGAACGGCGCGTCCATCACCTCCACCATGCTCGCCCGCACGTGGCGAATCAGAACCGGCAGCATCCCGATCCCGAGCACCGCTACCGGACCTGCCATGTGCCAGGCCACGTCGCGCACGCGTTCGGCCGCGTTCAGCGATTCCCAACCGGGCGAATGCATCCCGCCAATCGGAAACCAGCCGGTCTCAACGGCGAACACCAGGAAACCGATGGCCAGCAGCAAATCCGGAACGGCCAGCAGCACGGCCAGAATCAACCGAGCCGCGCCGTCCGGCCAGGTGCCGCGCGCGGTCGCATTCCAGACTCCCGCCGGAATCGCCAATAGCCACGCCAGCAGGGTGGCGGTGACGGTGAGCAGCAGTGTACCCAGCATGCGCTCGCGGAGCAGCGGCCCCACCGGTCCGTGATAGGCCAGCGAATAGCCAAAATTGCCTTTGGCCGCGGACACCAGCCACGCCGCGTAGCGCTCGGGCAAGGGCCGGTCCAGGCCGTATTGCGCCCGCATGCCGGCGATGGTGTCCGGCGAAATCCTCGGGTCCAGGCGCAGGTCGGAGAAGTAGTCGCCGGGGGCCAGGGCCGAAAAGAGGAACGATAGAACCGAAACGCCGAACAGCAGAAACACCGCGTGAAAAAGCCGGCTGGCCGCGTACTTCATGCCTGCCCGGTACCTCATAACGGCTTCCAATCGAGTGCCAGCGTGGCCGCCAGCAGCGCGCGTGTGCTGGCGTGCCGCGGGTGCGCGAACAACTCGCCGGTGAGGGCGTGCTCCACGATGCGGCCGCTCTCCATGACCGCGATTTCGCCGGCCATTTCAGCCGCCAGTCTGAGGTCATGCGTAATCAGAATCATGGTCAGGCCGAGACGCTGTCGCAACTCCTTGAGCAGGCCGCAGATCTGGGTCTCGAGTGCCTGGTCCAGTCCGGAAAACGATTCATCCAGGATCAGCAGCTTGGGGTGGAGCACCAATGCCCGCGCGATCGCCAGGCGCTGCCGCTCACCCCCGCTGAACTCATGGGCTCGTTTGCCGGCGGCGGCGCGCGCCAGCCCTACCGTCTCCATCAGGCTGACCGCCCGTTCCCGCCGCGCGCGCCGATCCCCGCGCTGCTGTATCGCCAGAGGCTCGGCAACGATTTCGGCGGCGGTGAAGCGCGGATTCAAGCTGGCCGCCGGCTCCTGAAAGATGATCTGGATTTCGGCCCGCATGCGCCGCCGGTCCCGCCCGTCCAGGCTCCAAAGATTGCGACTCTCGAACCAGACTTCCCCCGCCGTAGGCTCCTCGAAGAACGTCAGGCACCGGGCCAGCGTAGACTTGCCCGAGCCCGATGGTCCCACGAGGCCCAGAGTCTGCCCGCGCCCCAGTTGAAGGTTCACGTCGTCAAGCGCGGGCCGCTGTCCGTGGACCTGCCGCCCGTAGACCTTCGTGAGCCCGCGCACGTTGAGCAGAGGCTCCTCAGAGCCGCGACTTGTCGCTCGACCGTTAGGAAGCGGACCGTCAGTGGGCAGATCAGCGGGCATTAGAGGACCTGCCGCGGCGCGCCGCGTTCCACAATCCGGCCCCCGTGCATCACCAGAACGCAATCCGCCGTGGCGGCCATCACCCCCGGGCTGTGGCTGATCAGCAGAAAACTGGTTCGCAGGGTGCTTCGCAGATTGCGGAAGAGTGCCGCCAGTTCCACCACCCGGACGGCATCGAGCGCCGTGAATGGCTCGTCGGCGATCACCAGCGCCGGTTGGCACGCCAAGGCTTGGGCGATGACCACGCGCTGCCGCTCGCCCCCGCTCAACTGATGAGGATACGCGGCGGCGATGCGTCGCCAGTCCGCCAACCCCGCCAGATGGAACAGCGATTCCAGGCTGGCGCCGGCCGGCTCGCACCCGTGGGCGCGCATCACCTCCGACACCTGCGTGCCGGCGCGCAACACCGGATTCAAAGCCAGCAGCGGATCCTGAAAAATCAGGCAGATCTCCGCGCCGCGGACGCCTTCCAGTTGGCGGTCTGTCAGCCCGAGAAGGTTCCGGCCGCCCATCCGGACTTCGCCGCGGACACGGTATTTGGCCGGGGAAAGCAGGTTCAACAGTGCCAACGCCAGCGTCGTCTTGCCACAGCCCGATTCGCCGAACAGCCCTACAATCGTCCCGGGTTCGATCTCAAAAGAGATTTCGGAGAGGATAGGGGCCGGCTTGGCCGGCCGGGCGGCGCCTCCCGCACCGGCGCCTTCCACTGCCAGCAGATCCACATTCAGATTTCGGACCTGCAGAAGACTCCGCGAAGGTGCGCCTGGCAGTACCCCATCGGACATGCCTAATAGAGTACAGCGAAGCGCAGGCGCCCGTTATGGCGAACGGTTATTTCGAAAAGTCTACCCACTCAATGCCGCGCGGCAGTCTTAGGTGGACGCCGGGGGTCCGCGGCACTACGTGAACCACTGCGTGTGCCCCGTTTTCGTCACCCGGCGACCCATCTTCGAAGCCAAGATCGAAGCCTTCCACTTTCACATACGATTCGATTCGTTTCCGGATTTCACCCACCATGTTCCAAACCATGCGTTGCTCCTGCACATCCAAATCGTAAAAGGCCGACACATGGCGTCGCGAAGCGATTACTATGTGGCACACTGCTAACGGTTTGGTGTGCGGAACGGCAACCGCATCTTCGGTGACGATCCACGCGTCTTCCAAAGTGAGCGAGCAGTAAGGGCAGGCGGACACCCACTACTATAGCTCAGCGGCGCCATCCGGGTACCGGTTAAACTCAGGACGCCGTTTCAGGAGTTCAATCGCAACACTGCTATGCTCATGGTTAACGGTTTCCTCGCCGGCAGCGTCTTTCCGTCAGATTGAACCCAGAAGGGACACATCAGGAAGGACATAATCGAATGCGGAAAAGAATCGTTATCGCAATGCCCGCCGCCGTGCTGGCGCTCGCGGGTCAACTATTCGCCGGCGGATTCTGGCTGCAGTTGGGTAACCCGGATGCCAGCGCCGAGGCGCGCCAGGTGAACGCCGTCGTCACCATCAAAGCCACGGGCTGCCACGATCCGGCTGCCGCGAAAGTGACAGCCACCGCGATCGGAATGGTGGATGGCCAGCGCCGCAGCATCGCGCTCAAGCTCGACAAGCTATCCGAGCCGGGCGCTTATGCGCTGTCGCAGCAGTGGCCCAAGGAGGGTAAGTGGGTCATCGAACTGGTCGCCCGGAACGACGAACAGTTCACCAATACGCTCCTCACCGCCGGCCCCCAAGGTGTTGACCGGTTGCACGCCAAAGCCGATATGAAGGCGTTCGCGCCGGCCGACGTCGATGGGTTGCTTAAGTAACTTCGTATGGGGCAGGTTGATAACCTGCGGCGGATTGTTAATCCGCCCGCGCGATGCGCAGCGAGCGCGCCGGCGTTGGCGGCCCCGCGCAGCAGGCAGCTTGGCAATCCGCCGTACCCAGAGGGTACTTCTATCAACCCTGCCCCACGAACCAATATGATGATGCTGGTGGCGTTGGAAACATCCGAGGAAGATGGCTTGATCGCTCAGGCGGCGCAGGGGGACCGCTCGGCCTTCGGCGAACTCTACCTTCGCTACGCCCGCATGGTGCACGGGATCTTATTGGCCCGTGTGCCCGCGGGCGATGCCGAAGACCTGGTGCAGGACGTGTTTCTCTCGGCCATGCGCCAGCTTCGCGGTCTGCGCACCGCGGCGGCCTTTCGCGGCTGGCTGGGGGCGATCGCCCGCAACCGCGCCATGGACTATTTTCGTAAGGCCCGGCAGACCGTGCCGCTTACCGAACAGAACGCCGAGCAAAGCGAGCGCGCGCACGCGCCGCGGGAAACCACCGGGGACGCCTTCCTGGTCCTGGACATGGTCCGCGGCTTGCCGGAAGCCTATCGCGAGACGCTGATCCTGCGGCTGGTGGAAGGAATGACGGGTCCGGAAATTGCAAAGGTGACGGGTCTCACGCCCGACTCCGTGCGGGTCAACCTTTGCCGTGGTATGAAGATGCTGCGCGAGTTGGCGGGAGGCATTGAAGGCAAATGAACGAAGACTATTTGTGGGACCGTTCCGGGCCGCCCGACCCGGAAATCGAACGCTTGGAGCGGACGCTGGCTCCGCTGCGCTACCGCCATCGCGCCGAATTTGTGCAGCAGGCGCCCTTGTCGCCCCGGATGCCGCCCCGGATGTCACCTCGAGTGTGGTGGGCCGCCGCTGCCGCTGTCGTGCTGGCGGCCTCCGGCATCTCGCGGTTCGCCGCGCCGCAACCTCGACCCACTGCCTGGCAGGTGACGAATGTGGAAGGCGGAGCGCGTCTGGGAGGCAAGTCCGCGGCGCTCGACATGCAGGTCCAATCGGGCGAGGCCGTGCGCACCGGGGCCGGCTCGCTGGTTTCGCTGCAGGCCGACGATGTCGGCCGCATGGACATCGGACCGGATTCGGAATTGCGCGCCGCCACGGATCGAAAGGTGATGCTGCAGCGCGGCACTCTGCACGCCTACATCTGGGCGCGGCCCGGCGACTTCGTGGTGGATACCCCCGGCGCGCGCGCCATTGACCTGGGATGCGAATATACGCTGAAAGTGGATACCAACGGCAACGGGCTGATCCAGGTGTCCCTCGGTTGGGTGGCGTTTCAGTATGGCGACCACGAATCGTTCATCCCCGCCGGTGCGCAGTGCCTCACCCACAAGTCCGGCGGCCCCGGAATCCCGTTTTACGACGATGCCTCCGATGAGTTCCGGGTCGCCCTGCGCGGCTTTGAGCGCGGAGACACTGCCGCCCTGCCGCGCATACTTGCCGCGGCACGGCCTCGCGACGGCCTGACGTTGTGGCATCTCCTGACCAGGGCTCCGGCCGCGGAGCGGGGCCGGGTGTTCGACCGGTTTGGTCAGTTAGTAAGTCTGTCCGCCGAAATCTCACGCGACGCCGTCGTGCGCAGGGACGCCCACGCCATCGATCTTTGCTGGGACGCGCTCGGCCTGGAGAATGCCAGTTGGTGGCGAGGCTGGGAACGGCGGTGGAGCGAGTAATTTGTGAGGCGGATTGTTAATCTGCGGCACCCTCGAAAGTCGCTTGTGGAAGTTCGGCCGCGCGCCAACTCCCGGCAGGCGGATTAGCAATCCGCCGCAGGTTAGCAACCTGCCCCACATAACTTCGCCGTATACCCGGTACTTCTTACAGAGTTCCAAGTTCAACAATGTAACTACTATGCGGGCGGCGACGGGTGTGTTCCTGGGCACCGGGACGGAAAACCTACGGATTGCCACGTTTGCCGCCGGCCGAAGTTGCTAAGTCATTACACGATTGGGCGCGCCCAGCCGAGTCTTGGATCGGGCGTCGCGATGCACCGGCCAATCCGTAGCCATTGCGAGGAGTAGTCTGCGATACCGCACAGTTTCGAGACACCATGGCGCCCCTCTGGCCGCCGGATTGCAACTCTCCTCGCACAGCCGGATAAGCCATGAAATCAGAGCGGCAGTCTGTTTCCACCCCAATACCCATTGACGCCGACCCACGCGGCATTGCCTGTGAATGGGATGCGCCGGACGGCGCGCACCGTGTCACTCTAAATTCCGCGCTAATTCGGGAACTGCGGCAGGCGGCGATCCAGGCCTTTCTGGCGATTCCGAGAAGAGGCGTCGAGATTGGCGGGTTGCTGCTCGGACAGGTGCGGCAAGAGCCGCGAAGTGCCGGACCTTCCGAAACTGCCGTATTTGAAATTGCGGCCTTTGAGAATGTGCCGTGCGAGCACCGCTTCGGTCCGTCTTACATCCTTGACGACTTGGACCGCGCGCATCTCGTCGAACTCCTGGCCCGCTATCAACAAGATGGATCTCTGCCCATTGTGGGCTTCTATCGCAGCTACACCGGCAGGGAAGCGCGGCTGGATGAAACCGATCTGGAACTGATGCAGACCTTTGTCCCGGATCGCCATCTAGTCTGCCTTGTGCTGCAGCCGCTCTCCATGGAGAAATGCGTCGCGGGATTCCAGTTCTGGAACGGCCGCGAAATTCTCCCGGAGCCTGCTCATCCTCTGTTCCCGTTTGAAGCGGCGCAGATGAATCAGGAGACGGCTACGCCGCCGGCCGCCACCGGGCCGCGTGGACCGCTGCCGGATGTGGCCGAGACCACGGAAGGGGAGCCCCCCGAAATTCAAGGTAAGACGCAAGCATACTGGATCGGCTCGGCCGTGCGGCAACCGGACCCGCCGGCACCCTTCAGCGGTGTTAATCGGCGCCGCCGGTATGAGGACGAAGACGAAGACGAAGAAGCGGCGCCCGGAACTGGCCGCCGGTCTCGAATTCTGCTGCCGCTGCTGTTTTTTATCCTGGTCGCCATTGCCTCCGCCGCCGTCTATCAACTATGGATGGTTTCACGGGAGCCCCGATCGGTACAGGCCCGCTGGGTACAGGTTGGTTTGAACGCGCGGCCGTCCGCGCGCGCACTGGAGCTCAGTTGGGATGCCGCTGCCCCCGCGGTGGCGCAAGCGACGCGCGGCGTTTTGGCGGTGACTGACGGCCGCAATCCCGTCGAGATACTGTTGAACCCGGAGCAGGTTCGCCGCGGGAGTCTCTCCTATGCATCCGCGGGCGTGGACGTTTTGTTTCAGCTTCGCTTGTACGACAAGGAAAACCCGCTGACCGCCGAGTCTCTGCGCGTGATCAGGCTTCCCAACCCGGAGCCCGTGGCGGCGACTGTACCGGCGGACCCGCTGCCGGACCGCTTGGCGACAGGTCCAGCGGCGAGTCCACCCGCGGCCCGGCACGAAGTCCAACCGGTGATATCCCCGGGCATCCGCAGCCGCATCCTGTCGCGAACGGTGGTGCCGGTCGTAGTCAAAGTGAACCGATCCGGACGCGTGACGGGGGCCTCGTCCAGAGTTGACGGCAACGGGCTTGAACGGTACCTTGCCGGCGAGGCAGTGAGAGCCGCGCGCCAGTGGACGTTTTCGCCGGCGCGATCGAAGGACGGATCGCCGGTAGCTGCGACGAAGACGATTTTGTTCGAATTCCCGCCAGCCTCGCAGTAAGCCGCCGCTGCGGCGACTCGCACTCGTGACGGCAAGACGTTGTGGCATCGCCCGACCGGACCTCCGACGGCCGGGCGATGCCGGTGGCCGGTGGCCGGGGGTGCTTAACGGTTTTGGGGGTTTCGCGGCCGCGAAAACCACTCCCTTACGGTCGTGGCTCCGATTGGAATGCCGCGTGTTTGCAGGGGCTTACAGAGCCGCGACCGTTAGGGAGCGGTCCGCGGGGACCAAGTGCCCCCAGTTCGGTTACGCACCTTGAATGAACACGCGGTGGAATATCTGGTTGCAGGTGGGTACGCGGTCATGAAGACACCGAACCCCGGTTCACGAAGGATCTCGATGTGTGGGTTCGGAATTCCCCCGCGAATGCCGCACGGGTTATCGCGCCGCCGCCTTATCTCCCGAGCGGCAGCTTGATCGCCCGCCCCTGCTGGATCGATTGCCTGGCCGCTTCGATGATCTCCACCACGCCGGTGTTGATATCAAGCGCGGTGATGCCCTCGATCGGTTTGTTGTTCTTCACCGCGTCCACCATGAACGCGATCGGGTCGGCCTGCTCGGGCGCCAGCGGAGTGAGCGGCAGTTCCTTCGTCTCCCGGCCGCGGCGCAGTTCCACTTTCTGCTGTGTCATGTAGATGCTGCCGCGGGTGAGGCTGCCATCGGGCGCGGTGGTGGAACCGAAAACCTCCAGGTCCTGGAAACTGCGCGGCAGATCCCAACTGCCTTCGAAGATGTTGATTCCGGTTTTGTAGTGCAGCGCCAGCATGGCGGAATCCTCCACTTTCGGGAAAGTCTCCGGCCTTAGATGAATGGCCTCGGCGTAAACGGTTTCCGGTTTCCCCATATACCAGAGCGACCACAGGGCGTTGTAGCAACCGAAATCCACCAACGCGCCGGCGCCGTTCTTTACCGGGTCGGTGAGCCAGTCGAAGAAGTATTTTCCGGGTCCGGTCGAGCCCGGGCCGCCGTGGCCCACAATGCCGTGAAGCCGCCAGGGCTTGCCGATGGCGCCCTTATCCACCTCCTGTTTGGCCAGCGTGTTGGCCGCCCACCAGGCCATCTGGTAGTTGCACATCACCTTGACGTTGTACTTCGCGGCCAGGTCAACCATCGCCAGCGCGTCCTTATAAGTGGACGCCAGGGGCTTCTCGAAAATCATATGAATGTGCCGCGGCGCGCACTCTTTGAGAATCTCCAGGTGGCGGTTATTCTCCACGAAAGCCCAGACGATGTCGGGTTTGGTCTCGTCCAGCATCTTCTTGTAGTTGTCGAAGAAGGGGATATCTTTGGCGCCGCGGCCCTTGGCTTCGGCGACCAGTTCGGGAATGGTCTCCGCGATGCCCACCAGCTTCACTTGTTCACTGCGCACCATGCGCGGCAGTTGCCCGCCGTAGTGCGAGTGCACCAGTCCGATGATGGCGATCTTATAGGGTTGTGCCCGTGCCGGCAGCGCGGCGAGGAAGACAAAGGCGGCGGCTGTCCGCCAGGATTTCAACAGGTGCTGAAACAGGGCCTTATACAACATGGCCTCATGCTAACACCACGTGCGAGGGGCGGCCAGCCAGGAAGTCCCAGATGTTCTCTACCGACATCCGCAGCCCGGCCTCCAGCGCCTCCGGGGTGATTCCGGCATTGTGCGGCGTGATCGCCACGTTGGGCAGATGCGTGATCGGATGGTTCGGCGGCAGCGGTTCGGTGGTGAAAACGTCCAGGCCCGCGCCCGCGATGGCGCCGCTCGATAGAGCCTCAATCATGGCGGCTTCGTTGACGATGGCGCCGCGCGCGGTGTTGATCAGGATCGCGTTCTTCTTCATGAGCGCGAACTGTGGCGCGCCGATGAAGTCGACGGTTTCGGGCGAGAGGCGCAGGTGCAGGCTGACGGCATCGCTGGTACGATAAAGTTCCTCCAACTCCACGAGTGTCACGCCGGGCATCGGCTTCGGGTGCATGGTCCACGCGATCACACGCATCCCGATACCGCCGGCGAGGCGCGCGAACTGCCGCCCGATCGCGCCCAGCCCGATAATGCCGCAAGTCTTGCCGTACAACTCCACCGACTGGCCGCGTGGCCACTGGCCTCCACGGGTGGCCGCGTCCATCTGGGGCAGACGGCGCGCCACTGCCAGCAGCAGAGCCAGCGCATGCTCGGCGATCGAAATGGCCGAGACCCCCGGAGTGTTGGTGATCATGACGCCGTGTCGCGCCGCCGCCGGGAGATCGACGTGGTCGGTGCCGGTGCCCCAAACCGACACCAGCCGCAGCTTTGGACAGGCCGCGAAGACGGCTGCGGTGAATTTGCACGAGGAGCGGATGTTCAGCACCACCTCGGCGGCGGTGATCCGTTCGATCAGGCGTTCTTCGGAGCCGGGCAGGGTATTGTGGTAGTCCAGTTGGGCCCGGGCCTGCAGGATGGGCCACGCGCCGCTGGCGGCAAGCACGGGAGGGGCGTCATCGGGAATCGAGATCTGGGTCATCGGTTGTCTCAACATTGTAATGTAACCAGTGTGCTCCTAAGGAACTCGCTGCAAGTTATTGATAATACGAGAGTCCAAAAATGGCTTTGCTGAATAATTTCGCCGACAGAGACCCGGCCAAGTTCCTCTCCGGTATGGACCCGCGCCACGCGGGCGCTTTGCTTGTGGGGCATCCATTTTCGGGATGCGGTCAAGCCTTCAAAGGGCACGTTGGTTGGACGGCGCACAAGTCGGAGAACGCACTCTTACTCGATTCTCTGAACGCGCTATGCTGGACCCCATGCAGATCACCGTCGAACTGCCGGACGACATCGCCCAGCACGCCGACCCCGGCCGCGAAGCGCTCGAACCGGCTCCAGCGGCGTCACCGAATCCAACGGCTCGCCGTCGAAGGCTATCGTTCCGGTGACTTTGCGTGATCATCTTCTCCTAGCCCGTACGATTCGCGTGAAGCTTTCTTGGATCGGCGGCACGGAAGTTGACCGGAGTCGACGATCTCCTTGGCAATGGCTTTGTTCGTCGTAGCGGTCTTCTTCTGTTGCTCGCCAAGTCGCCAAGACGCAAAGAAAGCAAATACGACTCCAGGCCAGGTTGATTCCTGCCCCTTGAATTGAACCCGATGTGAGGGTTTTCGGTCCGCGACGTTACAGGGACGTTACATAGATAGGCTTAACCTGCCGTAACCTAAGCGATTCAATCTGAGAGATGAATTCTCAGATTTGGCTATGCTAGAAACTAAGCGGTTCGGGTGCGCGTCATCGGAGTATCGAAATCGGCTCCATCAGTTGTCTCTCAGCAAATCCATGGGCGAAGTCCGTTGGGCGCGTCGTGAGGGGGCCACTGAAGCCACCAGCGCCGCGAGGATCACCGTAGCGGCCACTACCGCGATGGTCGCCGGATCGGTGCGGCTCACGCCGTAAAGCTGGCTGGCGAGCGAGCGGCTCACCAGCGGAAACGCCGCCAGCCCAGCGCCCGTTCCAGCGACGGCCAACAGCATACCGTGGCCCAGAACCAGGTTGCGCACCTGCGGCGCGGTGGCGCCGAGCGCCATCCGTATGGCCATTTCACGGCCCCGTTCGGCGGCGCGGAAGGCCACGCTCCCGTAGATACCGATGGCCGTCAACAGGAGCGCGAGGCCTCCGAATCCACCCACCAGCCAGATGGCGGCGCGGCGGCTGCCCAGGTTCTGTTCCACCACGAACGACAGCGGCTTCACGCCCACGCGCTGGATTCGCGGATCCTGTTGCGCCACGGCTTCGGCAATGGCGCGGGCCAGAGCCGGGTCGACGCCTTGGTTGTCACCGGGGTTGTCACCGCGTGTCCGGATCACGTAAGCCGCGCCTTCCGGACCCGCTTGCGTCATCGAAAGGAAGACTTCCGGGGACGAGTCGTGTTCGAGGCCCTCCTGCCGCGTGTCGCCGATCACGCCAACTACTTCCCACGTGGAGCCGGCCGGGTTCAGTTCGCTGACCCATCGAATCTCCAACTGGCTTCCAAGCGCCCGGCGGTGGTTGGTATTAGCGCCGGGATCAGCGCCCAAATGAGCACCCAAATCAGCACCCAGATAAACGCGGGCGAAGCTCTGGTTGACCACAGCCACGCGGTGCAGGCCGGGCCGGTCATCCTGCCACGAAAAGGTTCTACCTTCGAGCAGTGGAATGCCCATGGCAGCGAAATATCCTGGTGTGGCCGCGTTCACCCATGCCTTGGGCCGCTCCGGCAGCGGCAGGTTCTGGCCCACAATCTGGAACGCACTACCGGGTCCGCCGGCCCCGCGCAACGGCAACCGCAGGCCCGCGCCCGCCGCCTGCACCCCCGGAAGCGCCGCCAGTCTTTCGAGAAGCTGCCGGTGGAACGCGATCAGCTTCAACGAAGTGTCGTACCGTTTCTCCGGAAGGCCGATGCCGAATTCCAGCGCGTGGACGGTTTCAAAGCCGGGGCTGGTTGCCAGCAGCCGGAGGAAACTGCGCAACAGCAGGCCGGTGGTCAGGAGCAGCACGACGCTGAGAGCCACCTGCGTCACCACCAGCGCGCCGCCTGGACCGCCCGGCGACCCGCGAGCCGTAGTGCGCCCGCCGGCTTTGATCAGGCCATACAGGTCCAGGCGGCGCCAGAGCAGCATCGGGACCAGGCCCAGTAACAGCGTGACTCCGAGACCGAGCGCCAACGCGACTCCGAAAGCCGCGAGATCGAGTTGTAGTGGCGCCGCTTTTCCGGCACCGGGTATGAATGCGGGAATGGCGCGCAGCACGCCGCCGGCGGCCAGCAATCCACAGGCGGCACCACCCCCGCCGAGCACGGCGCCTTCCATTAGAAACTGGCGCGCCAGCCGTCCCGCCCCCGCGCCTAGGGCGGCACGAATCGCAGTCTCATGGCTCCGGGCAAAGCATCGCGCCAGGATGAGGCCGGCGACGTTGGCGCAGGCGATGAGCAGCAGCAGCGCGGCGGCTGAGAGCAGCCAGTAGAGAGGCTGGCGGCGGGCGCCGGTCATCTGCTCCGCCAGCGGTTTCAGACCTGCACTCCGTCCCCCGTTGGTCGCCGGATACTCCCGGGCCAGCGCCCCGGCGACGGACTCCAGTTCGGCGCGTGCCGCAGCCAGACTTACGCCCGGCTTGAGCCGCGCGGCGCCGCCCAGCGAACCGCTGCGGCCACCGCCATAGTCCCGGCGGCTCAGCGGAATGAAAGCGTCGGGAAGGCGCTGGCCAATCGGATATTCGAAGCCCGGCGGCATCACTCCAAGCACGGTGTACGGCTCCTCGTTCAGAAACACCTTGCGGCCGGTGACCGCAGGATCGGAGGCGAAGTGAAGGCGCCACAGGCGATCGGTCAGCACCATCACGCCGGCTTCGGCGACCTCCTCGGATTCGGTGAAGACGCGGCCGCGGGCCGGTGGCACGTTCACCACCCCAAACCAATCGCCCATCACCATACCGGTGTCGATGACGATAACCTGGTCCTGAGCAGTCAGGGTAAGTCCGAAAGTGCGTGGGTAATAACCGGCCATGGCCGCAAAGAGCGTGCTGCGGCGGCGCCAGTCGAGCAGGTTCGCGCCCCCGAGGTTCATCCCGGCGATGTCGCGCGGCTTGCGGTCGACCGTGGTTTCGTAAAGCGCCACCAGTTGCTGCGGCTCCGGGTAAGGCAGCGGCTTCAGCAGCAGGGTGCTGAGGGCGGAGAAAGCTCCCGTGTTGGCGCCAATGCCCAGACCAAGCGTCACGATGGTGGTGGCGGCGAAGGCCGGGCTCCGGTAAGCACCGCGAATGGCATGGCGAAGGGCGGCGGGCATGATTGGTTCGAAAAGACTCTTCCCATCCTCGCAAATCTGTTGGATGCTAGGGAGAGCCGGAGAGGCACATGAACTTCCCCATAACGAGTTCCAGCGACGCCAGCGACATCGAGCAACTCCAGCAGGCGCTGATCGATCGAGGTTTTGGGATCGCGGTGGACGGGGTTCTTGGCCCAAAAACCACCGCCGCCATTAAAGCGTTTCAAGCTGCCAACGCGCTCACGGCGGATGGTGATGTGGGGCTGGCCACGTGGGGCAAGCTGACGGCTTCGGCGCCACCCGCCACTTCCACGCCGACGCCGCCCGCCACTTCCACGCCGGCGCCGCCCGCCACTTCCACGCACGCGCCTTCCGCGCCGGCGCCGCCCGCCACTTCTACGCCGGCGGGACACTCCACGCCTTCCGTTACACCCACGCCGGCGGCTGGGGCGGGGCCCTTCGCCGGCTTTGACACGCAGGGTTATCCGGGCGACGCGGCCATGAAGACTTGGAAGGAATCCTCGCCGTATAGCTTCGTCGGCTACTATCTGAAATCGCCCTGCCATGCCGATGACGGCTGGATGGGGAAGCGCGCCACAATCGAGTGCATGGGTTGGGACATCGTTCTAATCTACGTCGGGCGGCAATCGCAGGGCCCCTGTTCCGAGGTGCCGCCGGACCGGGCGAAAGGCCTGGCCGACGCACAGGACGCGCTCGCCAAAACGGCATCGGAAGGTTTCACGCCACAGACCATCATCTATCTCGACGTGGAGCCGATGGATCACATCCCGCAAGCGCAGATCGAATACATCAACGGCTGGCTGTCGCAGTTTTCCGGCGCCCTGTTTCTGCCGGGCATCTACTGCCACGTGAAGAACGCGAACGCTTTGAAAGGAGCGATTACGGATTTCCCGTCGGAGCAGGTTGCCTTCTGGGTGTCGGGAAGCGGCCATTTAGTTGCCGGGACCAGCCGGCCCGCCAATTCCGGTATCGCCTTCGCACGCATCTGGCAGGGCACATTTGACGAGACCAAGACGTTTGGCGGCGTCTCAATCCAGATCGACGAAAATGTTGCGGACACTAGGGCCAACACGTTATCCGGTAACGCTTCGAGTTCCTTCCGTGCGGGAGGTTTTACCTCGACAGAGTAATTAATCACGCATCCGACCGCGTTTTACGAGGTCCGCCTTGATCTTTTCAAGCGGTATCCCCTTTTCCTTGCGGCGCGATTCCGAAATCAGCCCCTCCCAAAAATCCTCTAATCTCGCGCCGTGTTTTTACAAATCGATTTGAACAGCCACTTTGCGGCCCTTCTCATCGGTTACGAACTGGATTCCGGTCCTGCCGCCGCGTCTCCTTGGGTCGTATGGAAGCTGTTCTCACTCTAACAACGCCATTTCTGTCCGTCAATCAAAGAGCCGGTTCCATCGGAAACTCCGAACGGCTTGGTCAAGCCAACACTTCCCGGAGTCGCGCGGAGGGAGTTGCGGGTGGGGAGAAAACCAGGTCCCGTTTCCCGCGCCGCCGTCAGGCTCCGAGTAACGCTGGAGCGCGAGTAACGGTGGAGCCCGCGCAACGCTGGAAAAAGGCCGGGCGGCGTGCGAAATCCGCTGCCGCCAGGAAAAGACCTCGTGCTTGCCTGAAGTGTGGGTCTCGATGGCGCCGCGGAGCTAATCCTGAAGCTGTTGGCGCGTGCTTGAGAAGCCGCCGGAAACCCTACGCCGCTTCCCGGTCGGCCAGACGGCTGCTAACCGAAGCTACCTGCACTGCCTTCGCCACGCCGAAGTATCGCAGCGTCTTCACCAGCAGCCAGGAGGGATCGAACTCATACCAGGCCAAGCCGTGACGCGCCGAGGTGGGATGCGCATGGTGGTTGTTGTGCCAGCCTTCGCCGAAGCTGATAATGGCTACCCACCAGGTGTTGCGCGAATCGTCGCGGGTGGCGAAGCGGCGGCGCCCCCACATGTGCGTGGCCGAATTCACCGCCCACGTGGCGTGCAGACCGACAACCACGCGGAGGAACGTCCCCCACAGCATCATCGAGAAGCCGCCGATGGCCCACATGGCCAGCCCGGTAACCGTAACCGGAATCCAGTGGTAGTCGTTCAGCCAGACGTAGAAGCGATGCCTGGCCAGATCGGGGGCGTACTTCGACATGAGTTTGGTGTTGTTGTGATTGGTTTCGCCGACTAGAATCCAGCCGACATGCGACGAGAAGGCGCCGTCGCGAGGCGAATGGGGGTCGCCCGGCAGGTCGGAATACTGATGGTGCCGGCGATGCGTGGCCACCCAGAAGATGGGCCCGCCCTCCAGGGTCAAGCTTCCGCAAACCGCGAAGAAGTATTCCAGCCACAACGGCACCCTATACGACCGGTGGGTATGCAGCCGGTGGTAACCCATACTGATTCCCAGTCCCGTGGCGATGTAGTACATCGCCGCGGCGACGGCAAGATTCCGCCAGCTAAACATGAACAGGGCGGCGACGGCCCCGATATGGAATATGACCAGGATGACGGCGGTAAACCAGTTGATTCCCAGACGCTTAGATATGGCAGCGGCTTTTTGCTTCACGGATTTTCCTCGGCAGTGCTAGAACGTCTTCTTCAAACTACCAAGGGAACGGTCTGCATTTTGTAAGACTTGTGTAATTTCAACAGGATACGGGCATTACTGGAACATAACATTAGTTATCGGCTGGAGTTCGGCCGGTCCATCCCCCAGCCAATCGCCCGGCTTCACCGGCTCCCCAGATAGATGTCGTGAATGCGGATAATTCCCAGCGCCCTGCCGGCTTCATCCACTACCGGCAGCGCCGAGATTTGCGACCGCCGCCGCTCCATCAGTTCCAGCGCCTCCGCCAGGCTGGAATGCGGGCCAACCGTCACCGGCGTTGGCGTCATGGCATCACGGGCGCGCAGGCCGCGGATGTCGTCGTGGTTGGTGAGGGCGCGCCGCAAATCGCCATCGGTAAGGAAGCCTGCGAGTGCGCCGTCCGCGGTCACCACGCAGGCCCCGCCCATGGGCCGCCGGGTCATGGCGATAATCACTTCCTTGAGCGATGCCTCGGGAGCCACGAAAGCCACTTCGTCGCCGCTGTGCATGGCTTCGCCGACGCGCAGCTTCAGGTTTCGGCCCAGTTGCCCTCCGGGGTGGAAACGGCCGAATTCTTCGGGGGTGAAGTTGCGGGCGCACATCAGCGCGATGGCCAGCGCGTGGCCCATCGCCAGCGCCGTCACCGCGCTGGCAGTGGGCGCCAGGTTGTTCGGGTCGGCCTCGCGTTCCACTGCGGCATCGAGCCGCACATCCACCAGCGCCGCCACGGGCGAGGCGAGGTTGCCCAGAATGCCAATCAGCGGCGAATGAAACTGGCGCAACAGCGGCACCAGGGCCAGCAGTTCGGCCGAGGCCCCGTTCTTCGAAAGCATCACCGTGGGGTCGCCCGGCGTGTAGATGCCGAGGTCGCCGTGCACGGCTTCGGCGGGGTGCAGAAAGACCGCGGCCGTCCCGGTGCTGCACAGCGTGGCCACTATCTTGCGCGCGATGTGGCCCGATTTGCCGATGCCGGTGACCACCACTTTTCCAGGATGGGCCAGGATCAGGTCCACGGCGCGGATCAATTCACCATCCAGCCGGCGGGCGGCTTGCGCCACGGATTCGGCTTCGATCTCCATGGCCATCCGCGCGGCTGCCAGCCACTCCAGTTTGGCGGGGCTCGCGGGTGGCTGGCTCTCCGGCACCTGGCTCCCGGGCACCTACTTACCGGACCAGGCCAGCACGCGCGTCAGCGCGGCCGCTGTAGTGGCATCCAGCCTGGCGCCGGGCGGGCGGATATCGGCGCAGGCTATGGCTCCGCGCCTTCGCAGAACCTCCTTGCGAATCGCCATGCCAAGTCCTTCCTGGAACTCGAAGCGCATCAGGGGGACGGCCGGATAGAAGACTGCCGCCGCGCCATCCACATCCCCGGCATGGTAGCGCCTGACAATCTCCACCAGGATCTCAGGGTAGGCGAAACCGGTCATGGCCCCGGTGGCCCCGGCCATCAGCTCCTCCAGCAGGAAAACGCCGCCGAGACCGCCGAAAATCCCGATCTCCATGCCCTGCGCGGCTTCCCGGATGCGGCTGGTCTTGAAGGGCGTGGGCGGGTCCTCCAGCTTGATTGTCTGGGCGGCAGCCACCTCGCGCGCGATGCGCACCAGCAGCCACGGCTCCATGGCGTAGCCCGAAACCGGCGGGTAGTCCTGCACAACGATACCGATCTCCACCGCATCGGCGACCGCGGCGAAGTGGCGAACTACGGCGTCGGAATTCAGCTTGGCCATGCGCGGCGGGCTGATCATCACCGCCGAAGCGCCGGCTTCCCGCGCGGTGCGCGTGTACGCAATACAGGTGCGGACACCATCGGCCGTGGCGCCCGCCACCACGTGGACCCGGCCGTTGACGTGCTTCACCACCGTCTCGAGCACCTGCACCCGCTCCTGGTCGTTCATGCGAGCTACCTCGCTGGTGACGCCGAGCGCGGTCAGGCCGTTAACACCTGCGCCGATGAACAGGTCGATCACGCGCTTCAGGCTGTCCAGGTCCAGATCGCCGTTGGGTTGGAACGGGGTGGGGAGAACCGAAAATACGCCTTCCAGCTTCAAAATTTCTCCTGAGTCCGGCTGATTGACCATTTTCCCATAAGCATGGAACCTTAGGAACTGTGAAGACCACGCTGGAGATCCCAGACGGCGTGCTTCACCGCGCCAAAGCGAATGCCGCGCAGGATTACAGGCCCTGTTCGGTTCATTGATTCCTTTTTTTCACTCTGACAGCCTTCCCGCAAATCTTTGCCAAGGCAAACGCGTAGTCATTCTGTGCAGTGGTGTCGTTGAGAGGGATACCCGCGATCTCATAGAAGTCTGGGTCGTCGGACTCCTTTAGTTGAATTGTTAAGCCACCGATCAGTTCGACGTCTCCTGCAAGCATCTCTGCGTAGCCTTTGCAGTCCAGATCTCCCATCGCTTTTTCTGGATTCAGCGCAACCGAGATCGTGGTCTCAGCAGGGAACTGATCACTCGCCGGTCGAAGACGGAATGCTTTATCGGTGACGTGCTCCCCATCAACGCACTTACCGCTCGTCAGTGCCCTGTAGAGCTTAGTTTCAGGGGCGAGGAAGAGTCGCTGCTGAGGATGTTCCAGCAAAGCGAATGGTTAGCCAAGGAGCCAATTGAGACTTCGCGACAAGTCCTCGGCGTTGGTGACCTCCACGGATTCGCCGCGCGTCAACGCTTCACCTTTGTCGGTTTGAAAGTAGAGAGCAGCCGGGCGGAGTGGATCGGGAAAAACGATTACCCGCAACAATCGGTCCTGAGCCTTCCAAGTAATATCGACTTCACCAAAGTACACCGAAATCTTGGGATGTGGGAACTTGCTACCCACGTACTCAGCAGATAGGATCAACTCCTTGGCTTTAGCGACCGTCTCTGAACTGGGCCTGGGCTCACCTAACTCATATAGATCGTCGTCCGCAATAACCTCGTCAATTCTGGTTGCAATACTAGTCGCAGATTCGAACGGTTCGCGGAACATGTCCCCCAAGAGCAATTTGGCTTCGTACAGGTGCGGCGCAAAAACACGGGGGCGAAGAATCGCCTCAGTCGCGGCGCGATCAAGGATCGGATTTGAATCTCTCAGGGAGACCGGGGCAGTGCCTTTGCGAGAATGGAATCCCGGCCGCTGTCCGTTCAAGTGGTGTTTTCCACGTCGCTTAGTCAGCAATTGGTTCTCCTTTCGTCCCACTCGTGATCAGATCTACGCCTGCCTTTAGGCGCTCGAAGCCGTCGCGGCTCATCGCGACCCGCTGCAAGACGTTGAACGATATTGAATGAACCTCGGACGGTTCTCGTTCGATTTTTTCCTTCAGATTCATGAAATCGCCAGGGCGCACGATACCAATGTCGAGATAAATGTCCGAACCGATCTGGAACAGTTCAAAGTGATTGGCAAAGAGCGGCTCTAGTTCCGGATCGTTCCCCTCTTCGTGTCCAATGATCTTCTTCTCGGACCGAATCAGCGTTTGATGTCTGGCGGCGGCCAGTTCGTTGGCGTCTTCGTTTGACATGTCTTTCGCTCCTGCCCTCAGGCATCAGAGGTGCGGCGGTACAACGACTCCCCCGGCTCGCCTCACAGACTTGGTTTACCAGCCGCTGCCAGCGGCGCAGGCCCGGCAGCAGAGCCCGGTAGCCGTCTTCCCCTACTGCCCGTACTTCACTTTCGATTCGGCTTCGAACTTCCGGTAATTCTTGAACTCGATGGCGTTGCGCGTGCACGTTCCGCTGCCGCTGAAGCAGGCCACGTTTTCGCCCTTGGCCGGCATCAGGTACACCTTCTGGTCAATCCGCACGTAGGCGTATTCCAGAGCCGAATCGGCCTTGCTCAACGGATAATCGCGAGGCAACCCCGTCGTATGCTGCTCGAAACGCAGCACGCGGCGGGTCTCTTTGTCGATCCAGACCGCACCGTTATAGGCCGGCTTGTAGTGCCGGTCGTCCGGCGAAACCAGCTCCCAATGCGAGTTCGGCTGGGCCACCGTGTAGTCGAAAACCCAAGCCGAACGCGAGGCCATCCGTTCCTCCCCACGCCGCTTGAACGAGGCGTTCGTCCCCATGGACATCAAGTCTTCCAGCGTCAAACCGAAGTCGCCCGTGGACCACGACCCGGTGCGCTCAATGGGCCCGTACACCGGCTTGCCATCGATCTGAAAGTCGCGGTAGTCCTCCTTGCCGTCCTTGTACGCCACCTCCGCCGTGACTACGTCGATCGGGCTCCAGAGCGGCGGAATCGAGGGCCGGAAGTAGCGCGTAGTGTTCTGTTGCACCAGGAAGTTCGGCAGGCCGGCGCTGAATTCCTTAGCGGCGGCGCGTGCGTCGCGGATAACCTGCTCATCGGTGTCGAGGCGCGGATCGCGCGGTACCGATACGCCAACCGGCGCCGTGCCGGCTGCTGCTGTGCCAACCGGTGCTGTGCCAACCGGCGCCGCAACCGTTTCGGAACTTGCTGCCGCCCCGTCCGCGGAAGATGCTGCCCGCGCCGGCTCGTCCGCAGTGGCTGGCGTTCGCTCCAGTTTCTCCGGCTCCGGATCGGGTGACGGGTCGGTCGGAGTGGAGCGCGTCACCACCGTGTGCGGTTTGCTCATATCCTCGGCACGGGGAGCGCGCACCCCAGCCTCGTCCACCGTTTGCTCGGCTGCAGCCCGTTCCGCCCCAGTTCCGCTCCGCAGCAAGACTACGCGCAGCGCGGTCTCTTCGTCATCCGGGCTGGTTTCCACCGTAATCTGGTCGCCGGGGTGCAGCAGCGAATCGCGAATCGGTTCGCCCGCCTTGTTGCGGAACTGCGTCTTGGCAAGTAACCGGAATCGCAACACGGCCTTCTTACCCGGCTGCATCAGCAGGTCTTTCTCTCCCAGTTTTCGCAGGCTGCCATCCACCGAAGCCACCGTCATTTTTTCGTCATCGTGAGACGAACCAGCGTTCGGCGACTTATCCTTCCTCTTGGGAAGCTTGAGTTCGGGCACCGGAAGTCCGACGCCCGGTATGCGCGTCGGATACGTATTGGGATATTGGCCCGGCGGGTACTGACCGGGGGGATACTGGCCCGGTGGGTATTGCCCCGGCGGGTATTGTCCGGGAGGATACTGGCCGGGTGGATACTGCGATGGATACTGCCCTGGGTAGACTTGCGCGGCAGCCGTCACGGCGAACACCAGCAGCACGGCGGGGAAGTAGCGCCGCATCATAAATAACTCTCCACGGTGACTCTCCACGTTAGCATTCTACTCCCTTTATGCCAGCGGTTTCCGGCGTCTCTCCGATTGAGGGTTCCCGCACATCCATCCGACAGGCTCCCTGGTATCATCAATAGTGTTGGTAGTGTTGAAGTCGCCGGGCGAAACCCCTGAATCGCTTTTAGCCCAGCTCGCGGATTTCCGCGTCCCAGATTAAAGGTGTTCGCCATGCAGCTCCGGATTGGTTACGAACTGATTTATAGCTTTCCACAACCCACGCCGATCATCCTTCTCGTGAATATCCACGATTCACGGGCCTCCGATATCGTCGTCCCCGATCGCCTCACTACCGAGCCATCCATTCCAGTCACCGGCTACCGCGACGCTTTTGGAAATCAGTGCCTTCGCATCCTCGCACCCGCGGGCCGCCTCCGCCTGGCGGCCGACGGCGTCATCGAAGATAGCGGCCAGCCAGATGAGATTGTGCCCACCGCCTGGCAGGACCCAGTGCAGGATCTGCCCGAGAATACCCTGCGGTTCCTGCTGGCCAGCCGCTATTGTGAAACCGATTTGCTGTCTCAGACGGCATGGCAACTCTTCGGCGGTACGGCTCCAGGCTACCAGCGCGTGCAGGCAATCTGCGATTACGTTCATAATCATATCGCCTTCAACTACCAGAACGCCCGCGCCACCCGCAGCGCCGCGGAGGCTTTCAACGAACGCACCGGCGTCTGCCGCGACTACGCGCATCTCGCCATCGCCTTCTGCCGATGCCTGAATATTCCGGCGCGATACTGCACCGGCTACCTGGGCGATGTCGGAACGCCGCCGCCGTTCCCGCCGGGCGATTTCGCGGCGTGGTTCGAGGCCTGGATCGGCGGCCGCTGGCACATCTTCGACCCGCGCAACAATGTGCCGCGCATGAGCCGCGTCCTGATGGCGCGAGGCCGCGATGCGTGCGATGTCGCCATCGCTACCACGTTCGGACCCAACACGCTGGAGAGTTTCAGGGTGTGGACCGATGAGATTCCAGTCGATCTGGAACACCGCCGCGAGATTCCCGGAATGGCCCCCGGAATGGCCTCAGGTGTGGCCCTCGGGGCCGGCCCCGGTTTGGACCACTGATGTCTTTTCTCACGGTGCGCCACTCCACGGTCTACCGTTACCGTGAGCCCGTCGGCCTCGGGGAACATCGCATGATGTTCCGCCCGCGCGCCAGTCACGACTTGCGGTTGATCCGCACCAGACTGGTCATCACGCCCGAACCCGCTCATTTGCGCTGGCTGCACGATCCGTTCGATAACTCGGTTGCGGTCGCCACTTTTGAGGGGACCACAACGGAACTCAGCTTCGAAAGCACGGTGACGCTGGAGCATTTCGACAGCTCCGGGCCGGAGTATCCGCTGGAGGAGTATGCGCGGACCTATCCTTTCCGCTATTCCGATGAGGACTTCCCCAATCTGGTGCGCGCCCTGGCCCCTCACTACCCGGGCGAGAGCGTGTCCAAATGGGCGTTGCAGTTTCTGGATCCATCGGATACCTCCGTCACCATGAAAATACTTCGCGGCATGACTCACGGCATTCGCGAACAATTCATCTACAACCGCCGCATTGAGAAGGGCGTGCAGACTCCCGAGGAGACGCTGCGGAACCGGCAGGGCAGTTGCCGGGATTTCGCGGTCCTGATGATGGAAGCCACCAGGTCGCTGGGTGTGGCGGCGCGGTTTGTCAGTGGTTATATCTTCATGCCCAACAGTTCCGGCCTGGCCGGTGGCGGTTCCACACACGCCTGGATGCAGGCCTATCTGCCCGGCGCCGGCTGGATCGATTTCGACCCAACCAACAGCATCGTCGGCAATCGCAATCTCATTCGCGTCGCCGTGGCGTGGGCTCCCGATCAGGTGCTGCCGCTCTGGGGCACCTATGAGGGCTCCGCGGAGGCCTTCGTCGGCATGGACGTCACCGTGACCGTGACCGAAGTGGCGGGATAAACGGTGGCGGGATAAGGTGGCGAGATGACGGTGGCGAGATCGAGATGACGATGCCATGACGGCGCCTCGAATCCTGCGCCCGCCTCGAATCCTTCGCCCAAAAGGTTCCGGCCGCCTGGTCCTCTTCTGCGATCACGCCAGCAATCGCATTCCGGCGGAGCTTGGGGACCTCGGTCTGCCGCCGTCCGAACTGGCGCGGCACATCGCGTGGGACATCGGCGCGGCGGGCGTCACTGAGGTGCTCTCGGAAATCTTCGACGCACCGGCGATACTCTGCAACACCTCGCGCCTGGTGATCGATTGCAATCGGCATCTCCACGCCGCGGATCTCATACCTGAAGTAAGCGACGGCACGGTGATCCCCGGCAACCGGCATCTCAGCGATGCGGCCAGAGCCACCCGCATCGAACGCTGGTTCCAGCCATATCACGACGCGGTGGAATCGGTCTTGCTGGAACGCGAGGCCCGAGGCGTGCCATCCTTCGCGGTTTCCATTCACTCCATGACGGCTTCCCTTGCCGGCAAAGCACGGCCCTGGCAAATCGCGGTCTCCAGCTATCTGGACCGCAGCCTTGCGGAGCCCCTGCTCGCTGCCCTGCGCCGGCCCGGCGACGTAGTGGTGGGAGACAATCAACCCTACGATCTGGATCCGGAGGTGGACTACAGCATTCCGTTCCATGCTCTGCGCCGGAGCCTCCCGCAAATCCAGGTGGAATTCCGGCAGGACGAGATACCGGATGCGGCCACCCAGCACCGATGGGCCCGGCGTTTCGCGCAGGCGTTGATGTTATGTGGGGCAGGTTGAAACCTGCGGCGGATTGTTAATCCGCCGCTACAGCGGAGAGTGTCTGGCGAGGCATGACAGGGTCGAAAAACCACCTCGCCCATCGGGAATCTCCCGGAGCCTGGCGTGGTTTTTCATGAAGTTTCGCGGGCGGAACGCCCATCCCAACAGACCACGAAAGACGATGGTCTGTCCCACCTTCTCCCAGAAATGGACAAACTCAAGCGGCGGATTGTTAATCCGCCTGCGCGATGGGTAGCCAGCCAGCGCATTTGCGTCCTGGACGCCTGCTGCCCGGCCGTTTTCCGGATACCCCATTTCCGGATACCATGGGATTCGATGCGCTCCCAGTGCCTGCTCGCCCTGCTGGTTTGCCTGGCCGCCTGGCCCCAAACCCCGCCCGCCGATCTCGAAGCCGTCGTCACCACCGATCGCGGCGTCTTCCGTTTCGAATTTGAAGCCGCCCAAGCGCCTAAGCACGTCGCCAACTTCATCAAACTCGCGCGCGAAGGCTACTACGATGGCGGCGCCTTCCACCGCGTCGTGGCCTACGGCATCATCCAGGGCGGCGACCCTCTGCTCAAAGATCCCAAGACGCCCAGGAACCTCTGGGGCACCGGCGGCCTCAATTCGCTCGCCAGCGAATTCAGCGGCCTCAAGCACGAGCGCGGCGTCGTTTCCACTGTCCGCATCCCCAACAAGCCCAACAGCGATGGCAGCCAGTTCTTCGTCTGCGTCTCGCCGCAGCCGCCTCTGGATGGCCAGTTCTCCGCCTTCGGCCGCGTCAATGAAGGCATGGACGTGGTGGAGCGCATCTCGCAGTCGCCCGTCGATAAGGATGGCCTCACCGAAAAGCCGGTCCGCATCCTGAAAGTCACCATCGAAAAGAAAAAGGTGGAGCCGTTCCTCGATGCCACGCCCGACGAAATGCGCAAGACGGTTACGCTCAAGACTACGCTGGGCACGATCAAGATCAAAATGGAGCCCGATTGGGCGCCCAATCACGTGCGCAATTTCCTCAAGCTCACCGCCACCGGATGGTACAACGGCACCGGATTCCACCGGATCGTGAAGGATTTCGTGGTGCAGGGCGGCATGGCCGATTCACGCGGCATCGGCGCTTCACCCGGCGCCGGCGATTCACCCGCCATTGCCAATTCACCCCCGGGCGGCGCCCATCACCCCGCCGACCGCTGGGTGCGCCCCTTGAAAGGCGAGTTCCGCGCGGACGTTAAACACACCCGCGGCATCGTGTCGATGGCCCGCACCGAAGATCCCGATTCGGCCACCACGTCTTTCTTCCTGATGCTCGGCGCCGCGCCGCACCTGGATGGCCAGTACTCCGCCTTCGGCCGGATCGTGGAAGGCATGGAAGTTCTCGAAGCCTTCGAAAAGGAGCCGTTGGATGGCGAGTCTCCCAAGCGACGCCTGGAAATCATCGAGGCGAAGATCGAGTAGTGGCACGGGAATTCCTGCTAAAGCCCTCACAGTCTTCGCATCAACAAATGGGTATTGATATGTCGGACGCACCAGACCAACGCCTGCTTGAGGCTCTGCTGGACTCATGGGACCGGAACAACACCATCCTGCTCAACCTGCTCCGCGCCCTCCCGGAGGGCGGGCTGGCGGCTAGCGCGATGGAGGGCAGCCCGTCCATCGCGGAGCTGTTGACACACATTCACTATGTACGCCTGGTGTTCGTCTTCGAGGACGCCCCCGAGTTCGCCAGAGATCTGCCCGAGAAGGAGTGGGTGGTGGAGCGTGACCGTGGCCGCATCGCGCAGATGCTGAACGACAGCGCCCAGGCGGTGCGGGATGCGGTAAAGAGCAGGGTGGAGGCAGGCCGGGACATGAACCTTCATTACGACCACCCGATCCTCCTGCTGCAGCACATGATCTGGCACGAGGGCTACCATCACGGTCAGATGAAGCTGGCACTCAAGGTGGCGGGCCGCCCAATGACCGATGAAGAAGCCGGGCCGGTCACGTGGGGCGTCTGGATGCGCAAGAAGTGAGCGTCTTAGGGCGTTCACAAGCGCGCTCAAAGACCGCTTCGCCTCGAATCACGAGCGTCCACCGGCCAATCTGTTTGATTCTAGATCGCTTACGCTGAAAATTTGCGGTGGAACAGATTGGCCGGTTTTTAAAGGTCAGGGACGATGTATCCGCGGTCTCGTTTAGCCTTGGCCATCTAAGAGGAGCCCGTCAGCATTGCGTCCACAAACTGTACAGGCACAACTTGTCAGTTTTACCTTGCAAGTTTCGCCTGTCTTGTGTATCCTGGAATTGTCATGCGACAAAACCTTGAAAGCTCCGTGTTCGACTTTACTCAGGCCATTGGGCTGTTGGTACGCCGCTTGCGCGTGGCGGTCGCTTCGCACGAACTTTCCCTGACAGAGTCTGTCGTCATGGCCCGTCTGGCCAGGGACGGCCCTGCTACGACTGCCGATCTGGCCCGTGCGGAAGGCATGAGGCCGCAGTCGATGGGAACCACAATCGCGGCACTTGAGGCAATGGGAATAGTCGAACGTAAGCCGCATCCAACCGACGGGCGCCAGATGATTATTGAACTGACCGCTAAAGGCGCAGATGTTCGGAAAGTCACCAGTGACGAAAAACGGACCTGGCTCGCGCAGGCTATCGCGCAACTCAGCAAAGAGGAACAGAAAACCCTGTTCGCGGCCGGCGAACTCATTAAGCGATTGGTGGAAATGTGAACAGTGGAAATGTGAACAACCCTGAAACAAATCCGGGCAGCCCTGCGCCATTTGGCTTCAGGTTCATAGCGCCGCTGGCTCTGGGCGCAATGCTCAACCCGATCAATTCGACCATGCTTTCCACTGCTCTGGTGCCGATCGCGGACAGCCTGCACGTCGGCATAGCTCGGACGGGATGGCTCATCGCGGTCCTATATCTGACAAGTGCCGTCGCACAGCCGGCGATGGGCCGCCTGGCCGACATGCTCGGCCCGCGCCGAGTCTATCTCGTTTCACTCGGTCTGGTTGCGGTGGCTGGTGGGCTGGGGGGAGCGGCGTCATCCCTGACCGGCCTGGTGCTGGTGCGCGTCCTCTTAGGTATCGGGACTTCAGGCGCTTATCCGGCCGCCATGAAGATTTTCCGCGTACAGGCAAATCGGATAGGTTGCGAACCGCCCCGTGTCGCCATGGGCGTCCTGTCATTGGCCAGCCTGTCTTCAGCGGCCGCCGGACCTCTGCTGGGTGGGGTGCTGACGGGCGTCTTCGGCTGGCGCTCGATCTTTACGGTCAATGTGGGGCTGGCGTTGTTAACCCTCATCCTCGCGGTGTTCTGGGTCCCTGAGGATCAGCCGCGGCGCAAGAGCCTTGTTCGTTTGAGCGAACAGGTGGACTTTATGGGGATCGCCATTTTCGCGGCATTCCTGCTGAGCCTTATGACTTTTCTGATGAACCTCCGCCCTCCCATCTGGCTGGCTCTACTGGGCGCCGCTGCTTTTGGCGCGGCGCTTATCGCCCACTCATTGCGGCGCAGACAGCCCTTCATCGATGTGCGGATGCTGGCGCTCAACCGCCCTCTCACCGTGACCTATCTCCGCCTCGGCTCGATCATGGTGATCGTTTACAGCGTCTTATACGGCTTCGCCCAATGGCTCGAAGGCTCGGCGGGGTTAACGAGCGCGAAGGCTGGGCTGGTGACGCTGCCGATGTCCGCGGTGGCCACCGTCTCGTCGATGATGGCTGTTCGCACCAAAGGGCTTCGCGCGCCTTTCCTCGTCAGCATGGGAACCGGACTCATCGGCTGTGTCTGTCTGTTTCTAATGGGCAGCACGACGTCCATCTGGCTTATCGCCGGAGCGGTTGCGTTCTTCGGCGTCCCGATGGGCATGGCTTCTACCGCCACACAGGCCGCCGTCTATATGCAGGCGCCCCCTGAAGAGATTGGCACGGCTGCCGGCCTGCAACGAACGGCTCAATATATAGGCGCAATTTCGGCCGCCAGTCTCCTGGCCTTCATCTACGGGCACCGTGCGACAGATCACGGCCTGCATGCCCTGGCGGTTGTCATGGGGATAATCAGCGCCGTTCTCTTGGTCGCCACTTTTTTCGACCGTACTATTCCGTTAATGTCATCGGCCGCGGTTCCCACGACGCCGGAATCTGTCACCACCCAACCGAAAGGAAAAAACATGTCCCTTACAAAGCTCGACGACACCTGTGCCTTACTGGTGATTGACCTGCAAAAAGGCATTGTCGATTTGCCGACCGTGCATCCTGCTAGCGAGATCGTTGATCGATCGGCCCAACTCGCCCGCGCCTTCCGCAAACAAGGCATGCCGGTCGTTCTGGTCAACCTGGCGGGTGTTGCTCCGGGGCGCACAGACGCCGGAAGTTCCAGGTTTTCGCGCCCGGCCGATTGGACTGATCTCGTACCTGAACTGGAGCCGCAACCCGACGATCACATAGTGACCAAGCTGCGGTGGGGCGCGTTCGCTGGCACAAGTTTGGATGGATATCTGCGCGAGCGCGGTGTAACGCAGATCGTTCTAACGGGGATTGCGACGAGTACCGGCGTGGAATCGACGGCACGCAACGCGTACGATCACGGCTACAACGTGACGCTGGTCGTGGATGCGATGACAGACCTGCACGCCGACGCGCATCGCCACAGTGTCGGGAAAATCTTCCCCCGGCTGGGTGAGTCGACAACGACCGAGCATCTGCTGAGACTGTTGGAGGCCTCCGGTTTCGCGAAAAGGCCATCACCGTCAATGTAGGGCGCGAAACGCTCCTCTTTCGGCGCGATGGAGATTCGTACTCGCTGGATATTGAACAGGGCAGGAAACCAAAAAGCGTTAAGGCAAATACATAAGGGGAGGTAAATGCAAGCGGCCACCCCAAGGGCGGGCCGGCCATCCTCGCGGCGTTATGGTTCAGGAGTCCAGGCGCGACCACTGTGCGTCACTCGGGTCTCGCAGCAGGAGAAGACATGTGTAATGACATATCGCCACCGCCTGCGGATTTCAGGCGGGTCCATGATGAGGGAACCACTCCGACGGTTTCTCCGATGCCGTGGTTGGAAACGGATTTCACGCAGCGCTATCATCACGCTGTACCGACGGATCACGTAAGCGCGGAAGTTCCTCTGAGCGGCGAAGTCACCAGACAAAAAGCCCTCCTCAAGGAACTGTTTGTGAGAGTGTCGGAGGGCATCGTTTTGCTCGACACGGATGACCGCATTTTGCGGGTCAATCCGGAATTCACCAGGATTTTCGGTTATGCCCAAGGGGAAGCGTTGGGGCGTCCGATTAATGAACTGGTCGCGCCTGAGGAACTTCGAGCTGAAGCGGAGGAGTACACCCGTCGTGGTACTCGAGGAGAGATCCTGAATGTCGAAACGGTGCGGAAGCGCAAGGATGGCACCCGCGTTCCTGTGTCGATTGTCGCCGTACCGGTGTCGATTGCGGGAAGCCAGCTTTCCGAGTACGTAATCTATCGTGACATCACTGAGCGCAAACGCGCCGAACAGAGGCTGCGTCAAAGCGAAGCATATCTGGCGGAAGCGCAGAGGCTAAGCCAAACCGGGAGTTGGGCGCATACCCCGAGGACTGGTGAGATCACTTACTGGTCAGAGCAATGCTACCGCGTGCTGGGTTTTGACCCCGCTAAGCCACCACCGCACTTCGAAACATTTTTTCAGCGGATTCATCCGGACGATCGACCCGTGATGAGGAGGCGGTTTGAGGAAGCAGTCCTCGAAAGGGTGGATTTCGAACTGGATTACCGTCTCGTTCACCCCAGCACGATCCGGAACATTCACGTCGTAGGCCATGCGGTTCTCGACTGCTCCGGCGATTTCTGTGAGTATGTGGGCACGGTGATCGATTTAACCGAGCGTAAGCGTGCGGAACAGGAACTTCAGCAGCTCGTTGATTTTGTTCCCCAGCTAATTGTGGTGTTCGACTCGGATGGCAAGGTGATTCGCGCAAATCGTTTCGCCCGCGAATACACGGGTCTGACACTTGAGGAGTTTCGGTTCCTGGACGTGATCGACAGCCTGATTCATCCCGACGATTTGGAGAGGATGCGAGCCGCACGCGATCGCGGGATTGCCGCGGGTGAGCCGTTTGAACATGATGCAAGATTGCGTGGAAAAGACGGCATCTACCGCTGGTTCCTGGGGCGGTACAACCCCTTCGTAGAGGAAGGCCGAGTCAGAAGATGGTACGCGACCGCGACGGAAATTGAATCACGTAAAGAGGAGGAAGAACGGATCCGGCAGGAAAATGTGCGTCTGGAGGAACGCACTCGAATTGCCCAGGAACTCCATGACACTCTTCTGCAAACTTTCCAGAGCGCCTCATTGCACCTAGGTGTGGCAGTCCTTCGCGTAGCCCAGGATTCACCGGTCAAAAACCAGTTGGATCGGATCCTTGAAATCATGAGGCAAGGTATCGTGGAGGGCCGCAGCGCGATACAGGGCCTTCGCTCGCCGGACTCTCAAAGCTCAGACCTGGTTGGTGCTTTATCTCGCATTCCGGACGAACTCAAGGTACAGCCCGATATCGATTTTCGTGTCACGGTCATGGGCCGCCAAAAGCAGTTGGATCGAGAGATCCAGCATGAGATTTACCGCATCGGCAGAGAGGCCCTGGTTAACGCATTTTGTCATTCCGGGGCGAAACGCATCGAGTTAGAGCTTGAATATTCCGACAGTGAGCTGTACGTGCGGATTCGCGACAACGGGTGTGGAATCGATCCGCAGATGCTGGAGAAAGGGCGTGACGGCCATTGGGGTTTAGCAGGCATGCGGGAACGGGCAACGAGAATCGGCGGGCTGCTCAAAATCTTGAGTAGTCCAGCGGCGGGTACGGAGGTCGAATTGTCCATCCCGACCAGCATTGCTTCGGAGCTTTCACTCCCTCATCACCTCTCGGGATAGCTAAGTACACTGTTTCTCAAATACGGTCTCGTATCTCGGGAAGAACGCTCCCTAACGGTCGCGGCTCTGATCGGAGCCGCGCGCGTCAGCAAGCGGTTTCTCGATACGTTAGCGAACTTCTGAAACGGTGTACTAAGTTAGGTGCTGCGAGTCCGCTCTGGCACTGAAGCGTTTAGCCTCCAAGTTGACGGCTTGCCATGTCGTTCATGTGGCGGGAAGCGTTTAACCGAAGGGGCCCCAAAAAGCGAAATGTCGGACCAAAGAAGAAAGAGCGCCCACCGGAGGTCGCCTGAGCCCGCCTCAACATAAGGCCGGTATAAACCGACAACTCGGGCCCAAGTGGCACAGCGTTCTTTCAGGGCCGGGCTTTGGCACGATGGTTCTTCAGGCAGATTCGAGCAACTCCGTTCGATACTTCGGAGCGAGTGCAGCCGCCTTCGCTTTGAATTCCGCTTGTGCCGCTTCGTCAAGTTTAGGCGGAGGCGTTGTGCGGGTTGCAACGGGCACACCTACCTCCATGAAGAATTCCTCCTGACCAGCCGGCGAACAGATGCAAAGCATCCTCACCGGCTGGGAGGAAGAATTGTGAAACTGATGCGGCGCATTGGCTGGGACGTTGATCGTCTCACCCGCGTGTATCACCCGTTTCGCGCCACGAAAAGCCACGTCGAGTTCGCCTTCCAGCACGGTGAAAGTCTCTTCGAAGTCGTGACGGTGCGGAGGCGGTCCGCCACCGGGAGGTATGTGCATGTCGATCAGGCAAAACCGGCCCGCCGTGTCTTTGGCGGTGAGAAGGATCGTGTAGGTATCTCCTACCACTCCAATGTGAGAGGTTTTCTGGCCGGTGTTCGGTTGGGCAATCGCAAGCTTACGCTGCGGGTTGTCAGGTGGGATAGCTGAAACGGGCTTCTTCGATGAAATTTTGTTCTCGGCCATTCATCGCTCCTTATCTGCGGCGGCGCTCTTTCGGCGGTGCGTGGCATCTGATTTCGTCAGCCCGGCTGCCGCATTACGTTTCCCGCCAGGCTCATTTTTCGAAGCGGTGGAAGAAACTCGACTCCACGTAATGAGGACGCTCGGCGTTGTCGGCCACACGCCGGGCAAGATCGCCCAGGAATGAGTCGAACTGCGCCGCCGCCGCAGTGTCCACAGGCTGCGAAAGATTGTCTTCCACGGAGTGGTAGCGCCGCGCCAGCCATTGCCGCCACGCCTTGTATTCCGGGGAGTCCGCGGTCCAGCCGAACTTCATAGCCAGGGCCGGCACGCCGGCCTGCACGAAGCTGTATTGATCGGTGCGGATGAACGAGTTGCGGTCCGGTTCGGGATCCACGGCGATCTCGATATTGTGCCCGGCTCCGACCGCACGCGCGTCCTCCGCCAGCGTCGATTCCGCCAACCCTTGGACGTGCAACTTCTTTAGTGGGAACAGGGGCATGAACATGTCCAGGTTGAGATCGGCGACAATGCCCGTTTCCGGCACAGTCGGGCGTCCGGCAAAGTAGCGCGAACCTAGCAGTCCCTTTTCCTCACCGGTGAAAATGACGAAGAGCATCGAGCGTTTCGGGCGCTCGCGGTTCCGGCTGAAGCTCCTGGCGATTTCCAGCACGGAGGCAACCCCCGAAGCATCGTCCATGGCTCCCGCGAAGGTCGTCTTGCCTTTGACGGGCGCGCCCTCCCCAAGGTGGTCCAGGTGGGCGGACAGCAATACGTATTCATTCTTCAGGGAGGTATCCGAGCCTTCGAGTTTGGCTACGATATTGGGCGACTCGACGCTTGTGATTTCGCTGGTGACCGATGCCGTCAGGCTCTTTTTCAGATCGAAACGCCGCAACGGTTTTTGCGCATCGGCCAGAGCCAGCAATTCCGCGAACGTGTGACCGGTTCCGGCAAACAGTTTCTCGGCTTCCGCCGGGTTGAAGGTGGCCGAGAACATCGTGCCGTGCAAATCAGCCAGTGCAGGATGACGGGCTGCCACGGCGGCGTCCCTGGCATCGGCCGCCAGCCGCATGCCCGGCTGCGATGCGTTGCCGGCTACGCGATCCCAAGGGAAATCCATGGATTTTGGCGTTGGAATGGTAATGGAGCCCACGGCACCGGCGTCGGCCAGAGCTTTCGCCAGTGGGGCCGTGCGCGCAAAGGACTTCAGAGATCCGGGCAGGTCACCCGGCCCTCCATTGATGAAAACGGCGATCTTTCCCTTTAGAGAAGCAAAGGGCATTTCCGGCGAATCGAAATCGTCGTACTTTGCCTCCGGTAGATGCAGCCCGTAACCGATGAAGACGAGGGGAGCGGAGACCGACTTTGGCTGTGTCCCGCGAGAGCCGAGAATAGCGTCGCGCCCCAGCACCAGTGGATCTCTGCGGCCGTCGACGAGCAAAGTCATCGACGACTTGTCGGCAATGACGCGGGTCACATCGAATTTCACGGGCTGGTAGTAACCATTCACACCGGCTGGCTGCAGTCCCATGGCGTCGAATTGCGACACGACGTATTTGGCGGCGCGCAGGTAGCCTTCCGACCCCGTCAGGCGGCCTTGCATGCCGTCGTCGGCGAGCACCTTGACATGCGCCCACCAGGCCTGTCCCGCGGTCTGGTCGGCGGGCGTGACCGGACGGCCCTGAGCCAGCAAAGGAAGTGTGAACCCGCCCAGAAAGGCAACCATTAGTTGGATGAAACCCAGCCAGCCGATACGACTCATAGCTTTCCCTCAATAAGTTATCTAAGTGCGGCCGGCGATCTAACGGCCGCTGCAAGCGCGATACTACGGCGCCGCACAGCTAAAATTTGCCGCGTCGTCGATGCTGCCGCTGCCCTTGTAACGGGCCACCTGGGGATACGGGCAGAGTGGCCGCGTGCGGG
>Ga0210402_10000645_pt1 | contig 38530 bp, 35 predicted proteins | sample IncBWC7MmetaG_FD_161055 | JGI IMG/M metagenome (GOLD analysis project Ga0210402, IMG submission 161055) | Forest soil microbial communities from Barre Woods Harvard Forest LTER site, Petersham, Massachusetts, United States - Inc-BW-C-7-M | ecosystem: Environmental > Terrestrial > Soil >...
GGGCTCGATAAGGGTCGTCAATTGCGCCCCTTCGTCCGCGACGAAGACGGCAATCAATTCGGCCCACTCGGTGTTGCTCGCGTTGGCGGATACTTGATGTATCGTGCCGAGCGGTTCAAAGAACGACTGACCGACCTCGAATATCTCCACCGGGCCATTATTCAGCTGTGACCTGATCTGGCCTTTGGTGATGTAGGCCGTGACCGTGCCACCATGGCGGTGTGGCGGCGTAAAGCCGCCCGGCCCGTAGGTCACCCGGACAACCGTCATTCTCTTGCCGGGCATATCCGGTATCGCATACGAGCTGACCAGCTCCACCTTGTTGAGCGATGAGCCCGACGAGGCATCGGCGGCACATATCGGGAGCGGAAACTCCGAGATCGCGTCCATTTTCACGGGTAAGGCTTTTGCCGCCACGACCGCGCAAACCATAGCCGTGGCGGCAACGAGCGACAGCCGGAGCCCCGCTCGATTCGCGAAGGACGCAGTCATTTCCAGTGCGATGCTCATCGACATCTCCTGGTGAACCTTACCCCTGCGCGGGGTTGGCCGTCGAGGCGGCGCTCGAGACCTGCTGGAGTTTTGACCTGTTGAACGATGGGCTGCATTCTACTCAGGTCGGACGTGAGGATGCGAACTTCGCAACACAATGAAGGGCGGCGAACATGGGAAGGCTCAACGGCAAGGTCGCCGCGGTGACGGGTGGGGCATCGGGAATCGGCGAGGCGACGGTCAGGCGCTTCATTGCAGAGGGCGCGAGCGTGGCGTTCTGCGATCGCGACGGCGACCGCGGCCGCCGCGTGGCGACCGAACTCGAGGCCACAGGCGCCAAGGTCGCCTTCACGCAAGCTGACGTCGGTACCGAGGCCGCATGCCTTGCCTTCGTCAACGGTGCGGCGCAGCAGTTCGGGCGCCTCGACATCCTCATCAACAACGCCGGCATCCGCAAATACGAGAAGGTTGACGAGGCGAGCGCGGCGAGCTGGAACGAGATCCTCGGCGTCAACCTGATGAGCTACGTCTTCTGTGCCAAGGCGGCCGTTCCGCTGATGCGCCGCGACCAGGGGCGCGAAAGGGGCGGCGCCATCGTCAACGTCGCCTCCGTCCGTTCGGTCGTCTCAGGCGGCGGCAATCTGCAGTATGACACGACCAAGGCAGCAATCGCGGGCTTGACGCGGGCGCTCGCCGCCGACCACTCGTCGGAGGGCATTCGCGTGAACGCCGTCGGTCCTGGCCCGATCTTCACGCCGTTCCATGAGCGCCGCATCGCGGCGGCCGGCGAGACCGTCGAGCAATACAACGCCCAGGCGGCACGAGGCACCATGCTGAAGCGCCCGGGCAGGGCCGAGGAGGTCGCCGCCGCCATCCTTTTCTTGGCCTCCGACGATGCCTCCTACGTCACCGGCGCCCTGCTGTTCGTGGACGGTGGCATGACGGCGCTGTGAGGAAGTCTCCAGGGAAGCAAGGGTGAACGCATGGTTGAAAAGAATTCTGCGTGGCGTGCGGAGCCACTGACCTGGGGGCAAGGGTCGAGGGTCTTCGAGGTGTTCCTCGAACCGACCTGCCCGTTCTCCGCGAAGGCCTTTGGCAAGCTCGACGAGACCTTGCAATTGGCGGGCGCCAACAACGTCACGCTCAAGATCTGGCTGCACTCCCAGCCATGGCATCTTTTTTCCGGTGTGATCACGCGTTGCGCGCTCGCCGCCTCCACTCTTGGCGAGGGCAAAGGCGCCGCCAAAAAGGTGCTTGCGGGGGTCGCCGCTCACCGTGACAGGTTCGAACCCGCCGATCATTGCAGCGGCCCTCTGCTGGCGTTGTCACCCGCCGACATCATTGCGCGCGTCGAAGAATATTCGGACCTGAAGCTTGCCGAGGCCTACGCCCTCCCCAAGCTGGACCAGGAGGTCAAGCGACATACGAAATATGCCCGTCAGAACGGCATCCATGTTTCACCGACCTTCATGATCGATGGCCTGGTCCAGAACGACATGAGCAGCGGCGACGCGGTGTCCGCCTGGGTTTCCCGTCTGTCGGCGAATTAGCCGGCGTCTTTCCGGTCCAAGTATCGGCAAGGCGTCCGTTTCCAAGTGTAAAGCGGACACGCGGACACGGCCGGTGAGGCGACCGCCTCGTCCAGACTTTCGTCCTGTGTGGCCATCGCTTGACCAGAGCGCCGGCCCGTCGGTAATCAATCGGGCCGCGCTTTCGCGGAGCAGGAGTCACACCATGTCGACCGTCCATCCGCAGGTACAGAAAGCGCGCGATCTCATGCCCCTGATCGCCGCGGCCTCGGACGAAAACGACGAAATCCGGGAACTCATCAAGCCCGTTGTCAAAGTCCTGATCGATGGCGGGTTCTTTACCATGCTGAAGACGAAATCCGTTGGCGGAATGGAGCTGAAACCCTCGATCTTTGCCCGAGTGACCGAAGCGCTCGCCAATGCGGATGGATCCACCGGGTGGGTGGTGTGTCAAAGCAACGGCTGCTCGACCACGAGCGCATATCTCCATCCGAATATTGCCCAGGAGATTTTTGGCAGGCCGGACGGGATCGTCGCTTGGGGACCTCCCGGTTCGCCATACGAAGCCACACCCGTCGAAGGCGGGTACCGCATCAGTGGAAAATGGCGCTTCATGAGCGGCAGTCAGAACGCCACTTGGCTTGGCGCGCATCTGCGGGTGGCGGGCACCAAGGAAACGAAGACATTCCTGTATCCCAAATCGAGCGCCACATTCCACGATATCTGGCACACACTGGGACTGCGCGGCACGGCCAGCAACGAGTATTCTGTCGACAATCTGTTCATTCCGCACGAGCGCGCCATCTATCGCGACGATCCGCGCGACCGCCGGAGCGACAGCCCACTTTACCGTTTCACCAGTAACCAGCTCTATTCGATCGGGTTCGGTGGAGTCGCACTTGGTATTGCCCGTGGCACGATGGACGCGTTCTTGGCACTGCCGCGGGAAAAGACTCGCCGTGGCGCGGGCAAACCAATGGTGGAGAACAACGTCGTCCAGTCGCACGTTGCGCAGTCCGAGGCGAGGTGGCGGTCCGCGCGTTATTTCCTTCACGCTGCGGCGGACGAAGCGTTGGAAACAATCGAGGAACGCGGCGAGATGGACCTGGATCAACGTACCCGCCTACGCCTCGCCTCCACCTGGGCCATTCAGTCGTCACGGGAGATCGTCAATACGCTGTTTCACGATTGCGGCTCGATGGCGGTGTTCGAAGAAAATCCGTTCGAACGCCGTCTGCGCGACATCGACACGGTCGCGCAACAGGGCCAGGGGCGCATACTGCACTACGAGACGGTCGGTCAGGTCATGCTTGGCGTGTCGCCCGAGAATATTTTCTAGCTTTGGACAGGCCATCCCTTAATAAGACCACTCCTCCTGCACTTCCGTACTCACGTCGCTCGATGAGCACGCCGGTTTCCAGTGAGAACGCAGAGAAGCCCGTCGGCAAAGCTCGATTCTCACACGATGCTGTTGCCAATACCCTGCAAACACCAGAAAGTATCCGCCTGTTCGATTTCAATTGGAGAAGCGTCCGCGTAGACCAAAAAGCAATTCAGGAGGACTCGCCAATGTCGGCATCTAGTGTACCCGTGTCCGCGTTGCCGTGGTGGAAAGAACCCACCAAAGATCAGTGGTACGCCTATTGTGCCGCATGGATGGGCTGGACGCTCGACGCGTTCGATTTCACGGTCTTTCTCCTGATCATGGCGCCGATCGCGCAGGAATTTGGCGTTCCGCTGATCGACGTGACCGCAATCTTCTCGGTCACGCTGATCATGCGCCTGGGCGGCGCAACCGCTTCCGGCTGGTTGGCCGATCGATTGGGGCGTCGGGCGCCGCTGATAATCTCAATCCTTTGGTACTCCGTCTGCAACCTCGCCGCGGGGCTCTCGCCCAGCTTCGCGTTCCTGTTCGTGGCCAGAGCCCTGCTGGGCATCGGGATGGGCGCGGAATGGCCGGCCGGCGCGGCACTGGCGATGGAATCCTGGCCGGTCCGCTCGCGCGGCTTCATGTCCGGCGTGTTGCAGGGCTCGTGGGGCCTGGGTTTCGCGCTGTCGGCGCTGGCCTACGGCTTCCTTTACGGCCCATTCGAAAGCATGGCGCCCGGCTGGGGTTGGCGCGGCATGCTGATCCTGGGCGTGCTGCCGGCCTTGGCGTGCGTCTGGATCCGTATCTATGTGAAGGAGCCGGACGTCTGGACAGAGAACAAGAAGATCCAGAACACGACCAAGAAGCAGGTCACGCTTCCGCTGTTCGCGATCTTCAAGCGCAAATATCTATGGAACACCTTCACGGGTTGTTTGTGGATGGCGGCGAATTTCTGCGTCTACTACGCGATCTGGGCCATGCTGGGCACCTACCTGCAAAAGGAGCTGGGCTGGACACCGGCCCAGGTGGCGGTCCCGGTATTCTGGGGCAACATTCTGACCTTCCTCGCGTGCAGCTTCTGGGGCGGGATGTCGGAACGGATCGGCCGGCGTTGGGCGCTCATGCTGCCCTGCGCCATCTCCATCCTTTTGGTGCCGATCTATCTGACCACAACCGATCCGACGTGGTTCCTCGCATCCTTCCTGCTGTTCATCTGCTTTGTCGGTGGCAAGGACGCCCTCAACCCGGGCTGGCTGTCGGAACGTTATCCGACCGAGGTCCGGGCAACCGCGGCAGGCTTCGTCTATCACCAGGGGGCGGTTTGGGGTGCGGCTGTTGCGCCGCTGCTGACCTATTTCGCGGTCAACCAGGGCATGGGCTTCGCCAAGCCGATGATGTACGGCACGATCGGCTCGCTGGTCGTGTATGTGGTCGCGGTCTTCCTCGGTCCAGAAACCAAGGGCAAGGTGATGACCGCCGATCTAGAGGTGATCGAGGTCGAAGTGCCGGCCTAACATCTGGGTCAAGTTCAGAGAGCAGGACGATCGGGACACCTGTCCCGGTCGTTCCGATTACTGGATCCCACTGGCTTAGGCGGGCCACCAAGCTTTCAATTCGCCAATTTGATGCAAGCATCATAAAGCTACCGCGGGTTCGAATCCGATGCTCTTCGCCAGCGTAGAGTGGCCACGACATAGGGGAAAGATATGCAGCCAAAGACACGATTCCTGATCCGAGTCCCGGGAGGTACCGACATCGGATGCGACACGGCTGAACAAGTCCTGGACGCGCTAAATGATCTGAAAAATGCTAAAGGGGTCACCGTCGCGGACTTGCAAACTGGCATGAGCGAGCTGAGCCGGGAAGCACTCGAGGAACTTGCGAATGGGGAGCGCGAGTAAATAGGCCGGCCGAGGCCGGTCATCGCCCGGCCAAGCCATTCCTGTAGGGTCAAAAACTGAAACGGCTGCCGCCCTTCCCCTGGGGATTTCGCTCGGCATGGAAATGGTCGACATAGTCGCCCTGCGTCCGCCGCAAGGAGCGCGATCGCGACGATATCGTCAGGCGATTTCTGGCCGCCGCGTCACAGCAGCTTCTCGATCGTGATGGGCAGATCGCGCACCCTCTTGCCGGTTGCGTGATAGACGGCGTTGGCGATGGCGGGCGCCACCGACACCGCCGTCAGCTCGCCCAGGCCTTTGGCGCCGAGCGGGCTTGCTTCCTCGTCGAATTCGCCCACGAACAGGGTTTCCAGTTCGGGAATGTCGGCATGGGTCGGCACGAGGTAGCCGGAGCAGTTGCGGTGGAGGAAGCGGCCCAATACTGGATCCGTCTCCGACTGCTCGAGCAGGGCCTGACCCACGCCCCAGATGATGCCGCCGATGGCCTGGCTGCGCGCGGTCTTGGGATTGATGATGCGGCCTGCGTCATAGGCGCCGACGAACCGGCTCAGCCGCACCAGGCCGAGCTCCGGGTCGACGCGCACTTCGGCGAACACCGCAGCGAAGCTGAAGATGGCCTTCGGTCCTTGCGCCTCCTCGACCGGGTCGTAGTCCGCTTCGGCCACCAGGGTGGAGAGCCCGTTGCGCGACAGGAGCTCGGCATAGCCGATATTCACCTTGTCCTTCGCCAGCGCCATCGCCTTTTCGCGGGCCGCCTTCGCCGCCAGCAGGACCGCGGCGCCGGCGTTGGCCATCGTCGCCGAGCCGATGGCGGCATGCGAGGCCGGCAGCCGCGTGTCGCCCAGCCGCACCGTCACTCTCTCCGGCGCCAGACCAAGCGCATCGGCCGCCACCTGCTGCATCACCGTGTAGGTGCCGGTGCCGATATCGTGCATGCCGGCCTCGACCAGCGCCGAGCCGTCGCTCCTGAGCGTGACCCTTGCCTTTGCCGGCCAGCGCCAGTGGGTATAGATCGCACCCGCCATGCCCTGCCCGATCAGGTAGCGACCGACGCGCATCGAGCGCGGCTCGGCTGTCCGCTTCTCCCAACCGAAGCGCGCCGCGCCCTCGGTCAGGCACCGGCGCATGGCACGGCTGGAGAACGGCCGGCCGCTCAGTGGATCGATCGCGGTGTCGTTCAGCAGCCTCAGCGCCACCGGATCGACACCGGTTTCGTACGCCAGCTCGTCCATCGCGCTTTCCACTGCGAAATGCCCCAGCGCCTCGTGCGGCGCGCGCATGGCCGTCGGCGTGTTGCGATTGACATGGACGATCTTGTGGTTGGTCGCGATGCCGCCGCTCGCACCCCACAGCGAGCGCGTCGCGAGTGCGGCATATTCGATGTAGTTGTCGAACACCGGCGTCGGCGAAATGCTCTCGTGGCGAATGCCCAGAAGCTTGCCGTTCTTGTCGGCGCCCAGCGCGATCGTCTGGATGGTGGCCGCCTGGTGACCGACCATGGAATACATCTGGGCACGCGTGAGTTGCAGGCGCACCGGCCGATCCAGGACCTTGGCGGCAAGTGCGGCCAGCAGAGTATGCGGCCAGACATAGGCCTTGCCGCCGAAGCCGCCGCCCAGGAAGTGGGAAACCACATTGATCTTCTCCGGCGGCAGGCCGAGCACGATGGCCACAAGCTCCTTGGCGCCGAAGATGTGTTGGGTGGTTTCATACAGTGTCAGCGTGCCGTCGGCGTCCCACTCTGCCGTCGTGGCGTGCGGCTCCATCTGGTTATGATGGCGATCGGCGGTGGCATAGGTGCGCTCGATCCTGACGGCAGCACTTGCAATGGCCTTGTCGGCATCGCCGACCGACGACGCCACCGGCCACAGGAATTGTGGAGGATCGACGGCTTCCCTCGCCGTCTGCGGACTGAACACGACGGGCTGCTGCGCGTCGTAGACGACCTTGATCAGCATTCCCGCATGGGTCGCCTGGTCGAGCGTCTTGGCGATGACCAGGGCGATCGGCTGGCCGGCATAGTGGATCTTGTCGTCCTGCAGCGGCAGATAGGACTGCCCATGCGGATGCAGATGGCTCCAGGGTTTGGGCGTCGGGTTCATGCGCGGCATGTTGCGGTGGGTGAACAGCGCCAGCACGCCGGGCGCCGCCCCCGCCGCGGCGGTGTCGATCGACACCGTGCGTCCGCGGGCGATCGTGCTGTGGACGATGGCGGCGTGCACGGCGTCTGCGACCGGAACGTCGGCGGTGTAGCGGGCAGCGCCGGTCACCTTCAGCCATCCATCGACGCGGGACAGGGCCTGTCCAATGGCGGTCATGCGCGGGCTCCTGCGCTCTGCAGCGCGCGCAGGCTGACGCGCCGGGCCAGTTCGACCTTGAAGCCGTTGCCGGCGAGCGGCCTTGCATCGGCGAAGGACGTGGCGATCGCCGACTTCAGTGCCTCGACATCGTCCAGCGACGCGCCGCGCAGGGCCGTCTCGGCCGCTGTCAGCCGCCACGGCTTGTGAGCCACGCCGCCCAGGGCCAGTCGCGCGGAGCGGATGCGCCGACCGTCGGTCGCAAGTGCAGCCGCCGCGGAGACCAGCGCGAACTCGTAGGACTGCCGGTCGCGAACCTTCAGGTAATGCGAAGCCCGCCCAGCTTCCTGCGCCGGCACCTCGACAGCGACGATCAGCTCACCGCGCTCGAGCGCGGTGTCGCGCTGCGGCGTGTCGCCGGGAAGGCGGTGGAAATCGCCGAACGGAATCGACCGCTCGCCGCTGCGCCCGCGCACGATGACATGGGCGTCGAGCGCCGCAAACGCTACCGCCACGTCGGAGGCGTGGGTGGCGACACAGGCTTCCGACCAGCCGAAGATCGCATGGTTGCGATTGAGGCCGCGCAGGGCCGCGCAGCCCGAACCCGCCCGGCGCTTGTTGCAGGGCAGATCGTCGCCGTCGCGGAAGTAGGGGCAGCGCGTGCGCTGCAGGATGTTGCCGCCGATGGACGCCATGTTGCGCAACTGGCCGGAGGCGGCAAACAGCAGCGCCTCGGCGATCACTGGAAAGCGCCGTCGCACCTCGACGTCGGCCGCAACGTCGCTCATGCGGGCCAGCGCGCCGATGCGCAGGCCGCCGTCGGGCACCGCCTCGATGCGCGCCATGTCCGGCAAACCGTTGATGTCCAGGAGCCGCTCGGGCAGCGCGGCACGGTCCTTCATCAGCCCCAAAAGGTCGGTGCCGCCGGCAATGAAAGCGAGCGCCGGATCGCGGGCATGGGCGGCGATGGCCATCGCCGCATCGCCGGCGCGCGACAGGGCGAACCGATGCATGGGTCAGCGCCTTCCCGTCGCCGCTTCGGCAATTGCCTCGACGATATTGGGATAGCAGGCGCAGCGGCAGAGATTGCCGCTCATGCGCTCGCGAATCTCGGCGTTCGACAGGTCCGCCAGGGTGAACGAGCGGACCACGTCGGCCGTGGCGGCACTCGGCCAGCCGGCCTTTGCCTCTTCGATCATGGCCACGCCCGACATGATCTGGCCCGACGTGCAGAAGCCGCATTGAAAGCCGTCATGCTCGACGAAGGCCGCCTGGACGGGATGGAGCCGCCCGCCGTCCTCCAGCCCTTCGATGGTGGTGATCCGCCGGCCCTCCTGCATCGCCGCCAGGGTCATGCAGGAAAGCACGCGGCGTCCGTCGATATGCACGGTGCAGGCGCCGCACTCGCCACGGTCGCAGCCCTTCTTCGTGCCGCTGAGCGCCAGCATGTCGCGCAGAGCGTCGAGCAGCGTCGTCCGCGGCTCGACCGCGATCGTGCGCGGCCGGCCGTTGACGGTGAGGCGCACGGACAGGGGCGCCGATACATCCGCCTTGGGAATGGGCCTGGTCCTGCTGCGCATTTCCGCTCCTTTACGAGGCATTCATCGCCAGCCGGGGCGCCACATTCGACAGCAGCGGCCCCAGCCCCTCGGCGAAGGTCAGATGCGTAATGACCGCGTCGCGCACGATCGGGTAAGGCGTCCTTGCCAGCATCGCCATCTGCACGGCCGCCATCACCTCGCCCGCTTCCGCGCCGAGCATGGTGAAGCCCAGGATTCGGTCGTCGTCCTGGCCGACCAGGACCTTCATGAAACCCAGCGTTTCGTCGGTCGCTTCGGTGCGCAACACGGCGCTCATCGGCAGCTTGGCGACGCGCGCCGCGATGCCTTGCCGCTCGGCCTCGCGTTCGTTCAGTCCGACATGGGCAAGCGGCGGCTCGGTGAACAGGCAACGCGGCACCAGCCGATCGCGCGTGCTGCGCTTGCCGCCGGCCATGTTGTCCCTGACGATGCGGAAGTCGTCGACCGAGACGTGGGTGAACTGCGGGCTGCCGGCGCATTCGCCGATGGCCCAGACATCGGGCGCGGTCGTTTCCAGCCGCTCGTTCACACGAATATATCCGCGATTGTCGAGCTCGACGCCGGCCTCCTCGAGACCGATGCCGGTGGTGTTGGGGATGCGGCCTGCCGCCACGAGTATGTCGCTGCCCTCGATCGTCCGTTCGCCGGCGGCCGAGCGCACCGTCACGGTCACTTTCTTTCCACTCTCTCCGTCGACCTTGAGCACTTGGGTGGACACCAGGAACCCGACGCCTTCATCGCTCAGGAGGCGCTGCACGGCATCCGCGGCGTCGACGTCTTCACGGCTGATGATCTTCGGTCCCGGTTCAATGACGGTGACGCGGCTGCCGAAGCGGCGATACGCCTGGGCCATTTCGATGCCGACATATCCGCCGCCCAGCACGACCAGATGCGCGGGGGCATAGTCGAGCTCCAGCGCCTCGACATGGGTCAGCGGCTGGGCGGCGGCGAGGCCGGGAATGTCCGGGATGGCCGCATGGGTTCCGACATTCAGCACGATCTGATCGCCCGCGAGAAGGCGCGTGCCGCCGTCGTTCAATCGGACCTCGATCGTCCTGGCCGCCGCGAACCGCGCGGTCCCCATGATCAGGTCAACGCCGCTCCTCTTGTAGGCGTCGAGGTGAAAGGCGACCTCGCGGTCGACCATGGCGCGCTTGCGCTGTCGTACCCTTGTCATGTCCGTCTTGACGGCGCCGTTCATGGATCCGAACTGGGCGGCATGGCTTGCCAGATGGGCGATCCGGGCGCTCCAGATTTCGTTCTTGCTGGGCATGCAGGCCACGTTGGGGCACGAGCCTCCCACCCATTGCCGTTCCACCACGGCCGTGCGCTGGCCCGTCTGCGCCAGATGCCAGGCCAGATGCTTGCCGCCTTGTCCGCTGCCGAGAATCACCGTCTGGAAAGTTTCTACTTGGGGCATTGCATCCTCCGTCTTCGACCTTCGCGGCTAACGTGTCGTGGCTTGCCGTGATTCCATCACCCTCTCGACATCCTGCTTCAGCAGATAGAATGACGCTGCGAAGAGAACGACGTCCTTCATCAGGAACGGCACGTTGCCCACCATGGCAGGGAAGCCGCCGGCCGAGGGCGCCCAACCATCGGGCATGAAGGGGATGATGCTGACGGTCGACAGGAAGGTGACGCACGACCCGGCGGCACCCAGGATACCCAGCCGCTTGTTCCAGAAGCCAAGGAACAGCAGCGCCCCGAATGTCCATTCCGACGCGCCCAGGAACCGGCTCGCGCCGCGAACGCCGAAGGCGGGATACATCCAGGAAATGAGCGGGCCATTGCTGATGAACGGGATCAGCACCTGGGCCTCATACTCGAACCACTTCTGGTAGCCGAACAGCAGGAAGATGAGCACCATCGCGGCGCGCATCAGATGGTAGTCGAGATCCTTCGTCAGAAGGCCGAGACGCGCCATCGCCTTCGTCAGCAGATTGACGGGAATGTTCAGCAGGGCGTCGCCCGCTGTTGTCGTCTCTCGTGGACTGCCGTACGGGACTTCGACTTTGCCGTCTTGCATGCGACTCTCCGTCCAGGGTTCTGGGCGCAACATGCAGCGAACGCGTTCGGCGCGGCAGACCACTCGAACGGATAGGAATTATTCCCGTCGGGAATGAAGGTGGATGCCCGGCGAGGCGCGGCCGGGAATAAGTTCTATTCCCTCAAGCCAGCTATGCGCACGCCAGGCTGCGCCTATCTTGCCCGTCTCATCCTCTCGATGGAGGCCGTCACGATGGCGCAACATTCCCGAGCCATTGCTCTTGCCGTTCTATGCTTGCTGGGCTTTCAGGCGCATGCCCAGGCGGCCGACCGCGACACGCCACGGCCTCTTCGAATGGAAAGCGTGACCATCGGCGAACGCGGCACCGAAGTATTGCTCCAGTTCGATCGGCCCATCAGCCACGAGCGGTCGACGCTTTTCCTTGTCCTCAACGGCAAGGTCATCGAAACCATACATCCTCGCCTGGAAGCCTCACCCAAGGTGTTGTTCGCGAGGATCCAGACTCCGACACCAGGCGCCTACGTGCTGCGGTGGACGGTTTGTCCGCAGGGCAGCAATGACAGGTACGACGGAGAATTTCCGTTCACGGTCGGCCAGATGGCGGCAAGCGCGGGCGAGCCCCGTCAACCGGGCTCGCGTGTCGAATAAGGCCTGGCGAGCTCGGCTTCGACAAAATTTGCGAAAGCCCGCGCCTTGGCCGTCACCATCCGGCCCGTCGGAAACAAGGCCCAGCAATCGAGCGACGGCAGGTTCCAGTCGGGGAGGACCGCGCGCACCGCACCGGATGCAAGCTCCGGCGCAAACATCCATTCCGAGGCGATCGCATAGCCCAGGCCGCTGAGAACCGCGGCCCGCACCCCCTCGGCGGCGCTGACACGCAGCCGCCCCGACAAGGTGACGGAAATATCGGAGGCACCCTGGCGAAAGGTATAGGTGTCGCCGCCGCCCGCCCGCTCCATCGTATAGATCACGGCGGAAAGTTGAGCGAGGTCGCTCGGCGCCTTCGGAACGCCGCTTTGCTCGAAGAAAGCCGGCGTTCCGACAACCAGTCGACGGCTTGTCGCGACCTTGCGCGCGATCACGGAGGAATCGTTCGGCACCCCGGTGCGAAACGATATGTCCACGCCCTCCTGGATGAGGTCACCCGTGCTGTCGCTCAAGACGAGGTCGAGCACGAGGTTCGGGTGCTGATCGAGGAAGACAGGGAGCCGGGGCACGATGTGCAGGCGTGAGATCGTCACGCCGGCACTGGCTCGCAGGCGACCGGTGAAGCCTGCGGCAGCGCTCGAGATGGCGATGTCTGCATCGCGTGCCTCGTCAATGATCTTGCGGGCGCGTTCGTAGAAGTCTTGGCCAGCTTCGGTCGGTGTCAGGCCCCGCGTCGAACGCATCAACAGCCGCACGCCGAACCGTTCTTCCAGGTGCGCGATGGATTTGGACACGGCCGGCTGGCCAATCTTGAGATCGCGTGCCGCTGCGGAGAATGACTTCGTCTCCACGACACGAACGAACGTTTCCATGGTGCCAAGGCGATCCATCCCGTTCCTCCATGCGCAGGAGATTGGAGGTAATCGTATGGGAGTTCATTTGCCCGAACTCATTTTGCGGAAGCAAGAAATTTGCTCACACCATGCTGCCGGAGAGCAAGATCCGGTCGCCGCGACCTAAAGGCGCGTCGCTTCACTCGGAGTGACAGTGACGGCGCCCGGTTCTGATGACGCCCGCGTCAACTCCGCTTCGACAAATGCCGCGAAGGCGCGCGCCTTGGCGCTGGGCATGCGGCCGGTTGGATAGACCGCCCAGAGGTCCATTGGCGGCAGCGACCAGTCCGTCAGCACCCGTTGCACAGCACCTGACTCCAGCTCCGGACTGAACATCCATGACGACGTTATGGTCAGGCCCATGTCGGCCAATACGGCGGCGCGTACGCCCTCGGCCGCGTTCATCCGCAGCGGCCCTGAGACGGTGACTGAGACTTCGGTCGCCCCCTGGCGAAAGCACCATGTGCCGGCGCCCTCGCGGCTGTAGATCACCGCCGCGTGGCCGGCGAGCTCTGCGGGCGTCGCCGGCACTCCCGATCGGGCGAAATAGGCTGACGTCCCCAGCACATGGTGGGGGCAAGATGCCAGCTTTCGCGCCGAGAGCGACGTCGAGTCCCCGAGCGGGCCCATGCGCAGCGCGACATCCACGCCCTCCTCGATCAGGTCGATGATCCTGTCGTCGAGCACCACGTCCATGGTGAGACCGGGGTGCGCGCCGAGGAACTTCGGCAGGTGCGGTACGATGTGCAGCCGCGCAAAGGTGACGGCGGCGCTGATCCGCAGGCGCCCCGTCAGCCCCTTGCCGGCGCCGCGCGCCACCGCTTCGGCCTCGTCGGCTTCCTCGATCGACCGCTTGGCGCGCTCATAGAAGCTCTGCCCGGCTTCGGTCGGCGCGAGACCGTGCGTGGAGCGCATCAGCAGGCGCACGCCCAGGCGCGCCTCCAGCTGCGCCACCGTCTTGGAGATCGCGGGCTGACCCATGTTGAGCGCCCGCGCGGCGGCCGAGAATGACCCGGCTTCCACCACACGGACGAAAGCTTGCATTGCCGCCAGTCGGTCCATGCTCATTCCATCCAGGAATGGAGATTATCGCCACACGGCGTCTGCCGCATCCCTCGCCCTGAGGTCACGTTACCGGTCGCGCGCTACTGCACCCGCCACCATCAGGCAACGGACCGTCGTCCTGCGGCACGCCCGATACCGGCCGTCCGACCTCGAAAGAAAGAACACCTCGATGCCGAAACTTGAAGGAAAGGTCGCCGTCGTCACAGGCGGCAGCAGCGGGATAGGTCTCGCCACCGCCAAGCGCTTCGTTGAAGAAGGAGCGTTCGTCTACATCACCGGCCGCCGCCAGGCCGAACTCGACAAGGCCGTCTCCGAGATCGGCCGCAATGTCACGGCCATCCAGGGCGATGTCTCAAACCTCGCCGATCTCGACAGGCTCTACGCGAAGGTCGGCGAGGGAAAAGGCAAGTTCGACATCCTCTTCGCCGGCGCTGGTATCCTCGACCCCCAGCCGCTCGCCGAGACCACGGAGGAACGTTTCGACAGGGTCTTTGCGATCAACGCTCGGGGGCTGGCTTTCACGGTCAAGAAGGCCCTCCCGCTCCTGAAAGACGGCGGAGCGATCATCGTGATTACATCGATCGCCGAGAGCAAGGGGATCCCCGGCTTCACCGCCTACAGTGCCACCAAGGCGGCGGTCCGCTCCTTCGTCCGCACGTGGACGGCCGAGTTGAAGGACCGTCGCATCCGGGTCAATGCGATCAGCCCCGGCCCGATCGACACGTCGATCTTCGAGCAACAGGCGCCGACCAAGGAAGGGGCCGACCAGGCCCGCGCCCAGTTCGCCGCAGCCGTCCCGTTCGGGCGGCTCGGCCGTCCTGACGAGATCGCATCGACCGCCTTGTTCCTCGCTTCTGACGAAGCAAGCTTCATCGCCGGCGTGGACCTCCCGGTCGACGGCGGCATGACCGCGATCTGAGACAAAGTGAGTACACGCCCTAATCGAGGAGAAAGAACATGACGAAGTTCGAGGCGTACCGTGATGCGTTTCCCAACGCGCATCTCAAGCGCAAGGACAACGGTGTCCTCCAGGTCGCGCTGCACAGCAACGGGGGCAGGCTGGTCTTCAACGGCCACACGCACGAGCAGTTCGTCGATCTGTTCCATGCGATCGGCGAGGACCGCGACAACCGCGTCGTCATCCTCACGGGCACGGGTGAGGTGTTCATGGACACGATCGAGGCCGAAGGCTTCGATTTCTTCTCACCCCAGGGTTACGACAAGATCCTGCGCGAAGGTCGCAAGGTACTGATGAACATCCTCGACATCGAGGTGCCCATGATCACGGCCTTGAACGGCCCGGTGCTGCTGCATTCCGAATATGCGCTGCTGACCGATATCGTCATCGCGACTCCGGAAACGGTGTTCCAGGACAAGCCGCATTTCGATTTCGGCATCGTCCCCGGCGACAGCGTCAACCTCCTGTGGCCCGAGGTGATCGGCTCGATCCGCGGCCGCTATTTCATCCTGACGCGGCAAAAGCTCGATGCCCAGACGGCCAAGGATTGGGGCGTGGTCAACGAGATCGTGCCCGCCGACCGGCTGCTGCCCCGCGCGCACGAGATCGCCGACCAGATCGCGGTGCTGCCCCCGCTCACCAGCCGCTACACGCGCATCGCACTGACCCAGAAGCTGCGCCGGATCATTGACGAAGGCGTCGGATACAGCCTGGCGCTGGAAGGGATCAGCGCCGCCGACGTCGCCCGGAGTATGGCAGCGAAGAATTGATTCGATGCGCACTAGCGACGGGATATCTTGATGCCGGCAGCCTCGCGGTCCCAGGTCCGAGGCGTGACGCCACGTTCGCGCAGCTTGTACTTCTGAATCTTGCCGTTCTCGGTCGCGGGCAATGCCTCGCAAAATTCGATAAAGCGCGGGACGGCAAAATAGGGCATGCGTGGCTCGCAGAAGCGGATCAGATCGACCTCGCTGAGACGGCTGTCGGGTTGCCGGACAATGGCCGCCATGACCTCGTCCTCGGCGAGTTCGGACTGGACGGGGAAAACCGCCGCCGTGGCGATTTCGGGATGGCTCAGCAGGACCTGCTCGACCTCGAAGGACGAGATGTTCTCGCCGCGCCGGCGGATCGCGTCCTTGAGCCGGTCGACGAACTTGAAATAGCCGTCGCGGTCGCGGATCACCCGATCGCCGGAATGGAACCAGCCGCCGCGCCACGCCTCTGCGGTCTTGTCCGGCGCAGCGAAATAGCCCCTGGCGAAAGCGAGCGGCTCATCGGCGCGCAAGATCAATTCGCCGGGTTCGCCATCCGGCGCGTCGCGGCCATCGGCATCGACGACACGCGCGGCGAAACCCGGGCAGACGCAGCCCATGTAGCCGGCGCGCTGCCGATCGATCTTCGTGCCGATGACGAAATTCGTTTCCGTCGAGCCATAGCCGTCGAGCAAACGGATGCCCGAGCGCTCGACGAACGCGTCGAGGAAGTGACCGGGCACGCCGGGCGCCAATGCGACACGCGTGCGGTGTTGGCGCTCCTCGGCGCCGGGCGGGCGCGACAGCAGGATCGGCACCATGGCCCCCAGAAGATAGGTGACGGTGGCGCCGCTGCGGACAAGGCCGTCCCAGAAGCCGGAGGCGGAGAAGCGCGGCTCGAAGATCGCCGTCGCGCCGGTGATGAGCGCCTGGAAAAAAGTGTTGAGCGCATTGGTATGGAACAGCGGCAGGGTGGTGCACAGAACATCCTGCTCGCCGATATCGAGCAGATGCGCGGTGTGATGCCCCCACCAGAAATACTGGGCCTGCGGACAGCACACGCCCTTCGACAGCCCCGTCGTGCCGGACGTGTAGAGGATCGCCAGCAGATCGTCGGGACGCGGCAGCGCCGCCGCCACCGCCGTTCCAAGCGCCGGCAGGAACTGCGCCAAGGCCGGCGGCGAGACGCCGTCGCGCGGCTCATCGATCAGCCAGATCCCTTCCAGCGGCAGGGCATCGAGTTCGACGAAATCGAGCGACCCCAGGAGCTCCGCTTCGATGACGAGCAACCGGGCGCCCGAGTTCGTCAGGATATGCTGCAGCTGGGCACCGCGCGAGGCGGTGTTGATCGGCACCAGGACGGCGCCGAGCCAGCCGCAGCCGAGAAAGATCTCGATGAACTCCGCGCGGTTCGAGCACATCAGCGCCACCCGATCGCCGACGCCGATGCCGGCCTTGGCGAGCCGGCCCGCCGCCCGCGCCGCGACATCGGGCGTCTCGGCGAAGCTCCAGCGACGCTCGCCGGCTTGAACCAGGGTCTTGGCGCCGAATTTCGCCGCCTGCCGCCGAAGCATCGACGGCAGACAGCGTTCGCCGGCGGGAAAAAGCGGCAGCCCCTCAGATGGCCGCAGAGCCGACACTCAACCCTCCGCAGACATAGAGAACCTGGCCGGTGATGAAGCCGGACTGGCGCGCGGCGAAGAACATCACGGCGTTCACCACATCCTCGGGCCGGCCGAGCCGCTTCATCGGAATCGCCGCGGTGAGCGCGGCCTCGCTGTCGCCGCCGGCCGGAATGAGTTCGTGGAACATGGCGGTCCCCTGAACGGGGCCGGGCGCCACCATGTTCACGGTAATCCCGAACGGCGCGAGTTCCAGGGCCCAGCTCCTTCCCATGCCGACGATCCCGGCCTTGGTGGCGGAATAGGCGGTGCGGCCGATGGCGCCGAGCGCGGCGCGCGAGGAGATCATCACCACCCGGCCGAACTTGTTCTGCTTCATCGCGGGCAGGCAGGCTTGCAGCAGGATGAGGGCGCTTCCGAGATGAAGCTGCGCGAGGTCGCGTATGTCCTCGGCCGAGGCCTGGTCGACGAGCTTGTGCCGGGTCACGCCGGCATTGTGGACGAAATGCGTGATGGCGTGGCGGCCGGCGATTTCGACGGCGGCCTGGCTTGTCGCCCGCGCGTCGAGCAGATCGATCTCGACGGCGTGAAGAAGCGGATGACGCAACGCGGGTTTCTCGCGCGCGAGCGAAAAGACCTCGAAGCCGCGGTCGAGCATCTCCTTGACGATGGCGGCGCCAATCCCCGCGCCGCCGCCGGTAACGATCGCAGTCTCGCGTTCGCTCACGCCGTCGCCTCGCGGCGCGGCACCAGCGCGAGAACCCGCAGCGGGCTGCCCGACCCTTTGCGGATCTTGAGCGGCGCCGCCACGATCACGGCGCCGGTCGGCGGCAACAAATCGAGGTTGGTCAGGCATTGCAGGCCGTACCGGCCCTTGCCGTGCATGTAGTAATGGGCCGGGTACGGCGGGTTGAAATGGTTGGCCTGGCCGGAATCGGTGCCGATGGTCTCGGTCCCGAAGCCATGGACGTCACGCTGATCGACGAGCCAGCGCACCGCCTCGGGGCACGGTCCGGGCGAATGCTGCCCATCGTCGGCCATGTTGACGTAGTCGCGGCCCACCCGTTTCGACCAGTCGGTGCGCAGCAGCACCCAGTTGCGCGCCGGAATGCGGCCGTGCCGGCGTTCCCACGCCTCGATATCGGCAACCGTCAGCTCGTAATCGGGATTGCCGGCGGCCTGGCTGCTGATATCGATCACGCAAGCGGGCGCGATAAAGGCCGATACCGGAATCGTATCGACCGAGTTGTTCGGCACGTCCTTGCCGGACACCCAGTGAATCGGCGCGTCGAAATGGGTGCCGGTATGCTCGCCCATCGACAGATTGTTCCAGTACCAGGCGGGCCCGCGATCGTCGTAGCGCGAGACTTCCTCCATCCGGAACGGCGCGCATTGGCCGAGCTCGGGCGGCAGCACGATGGTCGGGAAATCCGGCGTCAGGGTATGGCTAAGATCGATCACCGTGATGCTGCCGTTGGCGACGGCCGTGGCAAAGCCCAGCAGGCCTTGAGGATCCATTGGTGTCTCGCCTCCCGTCATGAGCCGAGCTCGCGCTCGACCGCCTTGGGATTGACGGCGAGGCGCGTGCGGATGTCCTGGGCAACGTCGCCCACGAACACGTCCTCCAGGCCGCGCCGCAGAGCGTCAACCGTGGCGGCCGCCAGCGCGGCCGGGGCGACCTTGGGCGGCGGTACCGTCTGATACCATTCGGTTTCGAGCGGTCCGAAGAAGACGTTCATCACCTTGACGCCGCCCGGCCGCAGCTCGGCGCGCAGCGATTGCGCCGCCGACAAGCAGGCCGCCTCGGTGGCCGAGAAAGCGCCATAGGCCGGCCAGTTCATGAGCGCATAGACCGAGAGCAGGTTGACGAAGGCGGCCGCCGAATTGATGCCGTCCGCGCCGCGCGCGCGCAGGGTCGGGCCGAAGGCCTGGGCGAGCCGCATCAGCCCGAGATAGCGAATGTCGATTTCCTCGCGGGCGACGGTTAGGCCCTTGCGCTCGATCATGCCGCCCGCCCGGACATGCTCGGCTGTGTTGATCAGGATATCGACGCGGGCGCCGATCTCGCCGGCGACGTCGTCGACCGAGACGCTGTCGGTCATGTCCAGCGGCACGATCTCGACCCGCTCGATCCGCCGCAGCGCCTGCTCGCCGGGAAACGGCTTCCACGGATCGGCGAGGCCCACGAAGACGATGCCGGCTTGCGCATCGGACAAGGCTTTCGCCATCGCCTGGCCGACGGCATTGCGGCCGTCGGTGATCAAGACACGGCGAAATTTCGGATCGCAGGTCAATTCGCGCCATTCCGGGTCGTCGGACATGTTGGGCGTATCTCGTTCCGGCAGAGCGATCGCCACGGCCTGGCCGCTGCGGTCCAGTTTGAAAGCCATCCTAACACGCTCGCCTTCGCGCGCATCGCCATGAAGATGGGTGACGATGGACGGGCCGCAATCGAGCGCCACGACGCCTACACGCCACGGCATGCGCTCGCGGAAATAAACATCGATCGAGGTTCGGATCGTCGTCTCGGCGAGCAGTGTGCCGCCGTTGGCGACCTCCTCGAACGGAATGCGCGGCGACAGGCAACGCGGGCAGGCATCGCGTGGCGGGTAGATCGCCGCCCGGCAATCGGTGCAGACCTGGAGCGCGAAGCGTCCCTCGGCGGCGGCCGCGGTGAGGCCGAGCGCGGTGCGGCTGCGACTGCCCTGGGGCAGCAGCGGCGCCCTCGTCTTGCTGAGCGGGTTCTTCCGTTTGGGCCGTACCAGCGGCTCGGTCATGCGTCCATTCCCGCCAGCAGGACGGCCCCGCTCGCCAGCCCGCGATCGTAAGTGATCATGCCGAAGCCGGAAACCAGGCCGATGCGCGCCTCCGCCACCTTGGCGCCGAGCGCCGTGCCGGTCAGCTGGCGCAGCGCCTCGACAAGGCCCAGATAGCCGCCCGCCGCGCCGGCCTGGCCGACCGACAATTGCCCGCCGGAGACGTTGTGCGGGAAACTGCCGTCGGCGGTCAGCGTGTGGGCGCGGATGAATTCGGCACCCTCGCCCTTGCGGCAAAAGCCGAGATCTTCGATCTGCATCATGCAGATGACCGGATAGTCGTCGTAGGTCTGCAGGAAATCGACGGCACCGGGCGCGATCCCGGCCATGGCGTAGAGCTCGCCGATATCCATCACCCAGCCGCCGCGAAACTGGATCGGATCGTCGGGGAAGGCATTGTGACGTTCGATGGTCCCGAGGATACGCGCCGCCGGCAGATGCAGGGACCGCGCCGCGTCCTGGCGGCAGACCAGGAAGGCCTCGGCGCCGGCACAGGGCATCACGCAGTCATAGAGATGGATCGGATCGGAAATGGCGCGCGCCGAGAGATATTCCCCGAGCGACAGCGGCTTCTTCATCAGCGCGTGCGGAAAGCTCAAGGCATTGGTCCTCTGCGCCACGCAAATCCTGCCGAAATCCTCCCGGGTCGCGCCATAACGCTTCATGTAGTGCCGCGTGATGAGCGCGAACCCCGCGTTGGGGCCACCCGAACCGTAGGGATAGACCGCATCCTGCGCGAAACGCGAAAAGGTCGTGAGCATGTTGCGAAAGGAATCGACGTGGTTCGTATCGCCGGCCACGCAGATGACGAACTCGGCGTCGCCGCATTGCACCGCGCGCGCCGCGCGTCGCAAGGCCACGACCCCGCTGGCGCCGCCGAGCGGAACATGATCGAGCCAGCGCGGCGTGAGGCCGAGATGCTGCGTCAACCCGATCGCGGTATCCGGCCCGGCCGTGAAGCTCGATACCGAGAAGCCGTCGATGTCGGTCGGCCGCAGCCCGGCGCGCGCCACCACGTCATGGACCGCCCGGCCGATCCACCAATGCGCCGTATTGGTCGAATAACGCCGGTACGGCACGGTGACCGGCACCGCGACGGCGACGCCGTCATAGGGAGCGCGAGCGACCACTGCCCAGCCTAGACGAACAGCTGGATGCTGCCGAAGGCAGCGTCGCAATTGACGAGATCGACCCGCTTCAACTTGACCCTGATCGCGCCGTCGACCACGGCAAGGTGATGCGTCGCCCACGCGGCGAGCAACATCTGCTCGTCGCCGCGGGTCTCAACATAGTGCAGCGGCGTCCAGGTCACATAGCGATTGTCGCGCTCGTCGCGCTGCTCGATCCGCGGCACCTGCAGCAGGTGGTGGCAGTGGCTGCGCGGCCTCTGGCTGTAGGTGCGATCGCTCTTGAGCCGCTCGACGCGGATCTTGAGCAGCAGCTTGTCCTCGTACATCAGCGAAGCGACAAGGCGGGGGTCGGTCTGGCCGCGTTCGAGCGGCATCCAGTAGTGGCTGTCCTCGGCAAACAGCTCGAGCCAGTCGTCGAACCGCTGCAGGTCGAGAAGCCGCGCTTCACCGGTGACGAAATCGATCAACTCGCTGTCGCTGGGCGCGCCCATCGTCGCCCTCACAGGCTCATGGTCATGAATTTCGACCAGGCCCGGAATTGATTGCGCATCTGCGATTCCGAGGTGCCGTCGGTGACGATATTGTGCCGTTCGCCCTCGCCGCGATCGTAGAGACGCTGAAGATTGATCCACTCGTTGCCGTTGGCGTGAAGGCCGCGCTGCGCGCGCTCGTACATTTCAAGATCGTCATGGCCCACCACCGAGGTGGGCGCGTTGACCAGCCGGTTGTACATCAGCGTGCGCTCCAGCAGCAGGTCGGGCGCACCGACCAGGCGAAAGGTCCAGGACTCGACCAACGTCCGGTCGGCCGCCAGGGGCTTGAAGAGGCGCAGAAGCTGGATCGGTCCCTTGATCATCAGGTTCGGGAAATAGACCGTGTTGTGCCGATTCTCGTCCATGATCGCCTTGGCACGGTCGGCGCCGTAGGCCGCCGTCATCTGCTCGAAATAGCCGGGCACCGCCGAATAATCGGAATGAATCGAATGGGAAACGCCGGTGTGGCCGTGGCCATTGTCCCACACCCGGATGCCCATCGACTGGAAGAACTCGTAGGAACTCATGAAGGGGGCGTAGATCTCGACCGCCATCGGCTTGGCGGTGCCGGGCGACGCCTTCTTCCACACCTCGACCGACGTGCCGGCCGAGGATTCATGCACGATCATCGGATGGCAGGTATCGGTCTGGTTCTCCACCAGCATCTTCCAATTGCAGCGATGCATGTATTTCAGCACGCCACCGGCGACCTCGAGCCGTCCTGCCGGCGAGCGATCGATCATGTTGTCGAAGCTCGAGAGCGCGTCGCCGAAATATTCCGCGAAACCGGGCGCGCCAGGCCTAAGCTTGGCGAAGACGAAACCGCGATAGTTGTGGACCAGCGCAACCGGTCTCATGCCGCGCGCGGCCTCGCTTTCAGCCAAGGCGCTGCTGTCGTATCCCTGGCGCAGCGGCACGCCGAGCAGGCTGCCGTCGGTGCGATAGCACCAGGCGTGATAGGGACAACGAAAAACGTTGCCGGTATTGCCGCTGGTCTCGACGACGATCTGGGTGCCCTTGTGAGCACAGCGGTTGTAGAGCACCCTTATGCTGTCATCGCCATGGCGCACCATGACAATCGGCTGCTCGCCGATCGTCGTGCTGAAATAGTCGCCCTGGCTCGGCACCTGGCTTTCGTGGCCGACATAGGCCCAGGTGTTGGCAAACAGGTGTTCCATCTCGAGCGCGAAAATCTCCGGGTCGACATAGAGGTCGCGATGAACTTCGGTTTCGCGAACCAGCGCCGCGATCGCCTGCCGATTGCCGCGATACCTATCCATGAACGGCTCCGTTACCGCGTCCCGTCGAGAAAGCTCTCGATCGTCTCGAGGGTGCCGGCCAGCGCGACGCCGTCGGCGTCGGCGAGCGCCGCCTGCCGCAATCGCCTGGCCCAATCGGCGGCATCTTCCCGTCCTTCGAGGCGGCGCACCATCGTCATCAGCCGGCCGAATTTCGATTCGCCGCCGGCGCGCGTATCCGAGTAGCCCTTGACCAGTCGCCGGGCCTCGAGGACTTCGATGGCGAGCGCAATGTCGTGCCGCGCCGCCGCCCGCGCCTGTTCGAGCCAGGCATCGCGCGACGCCTGCTCGCGCCGGTGCCGCAGCGTGCCGCGGCGGAAGCGACGCAGGCCGGCCAGGACATAGAGCGGCAGGAACCAGCGCAGGGTCGCCGTGTCGACGCGCCGGCCGCGGTTCACCACCCGTTGCAGCGCAGCGAAGAGGCGCGGGCGCGCTTCGATCCACAGGCCGAGCGGCGCGGGCAGCGTGCCGCAGACTTCTTCCATGCCCGGATGCATGAACTCCGTCGTATGGACGATCTGGCCGGGCAGGGCCGCAACCTCGGTCCTCACCCGTTCGACGCGGCGTGAACGCGTCTTGAGGTCGGCGACCCGGATCACATCGTCATAGGCCATGGCGCGCGCGATCTGCTTGGCCGCGGCGCGGGTCAGCGGGTAGTCGGCGTGGCCAGCCGGCGCTTCGACAGCGGCAAAAGGCTCGACCAAATCGAGATATTCCGCGCCATAGGCGGGGTCCTGAAAATCGACCACGCGCGCAAGACCCGCCGCGACCATCGGATGGGCGGCTTCGGGAAGCCGGGAGCGGGCTCGTTCGACCAGGCGGTCGAACCCGGCGTGGCCGATCGGCCGCAACGCGGGAAAGATCTTGGCCTGCGCGCCGCTGCGCGGCGGCGTGGGCGGGCTGCCGGATGAACCTTCGACCGCCCGATCATAGCCGCGGGCGAAGGCGCGAAGGCTTGCCTCGACACCGATGCCGCCGGCGCGAATCGTCTCCTCGTAGGCGTGCCTCGGGAAGGGCAAGGCGCCCGAGCCGGCGAGCGCGCCGAACAGGGCGGCCGAGATATGGCTGCCCGCTTGCTCGGCGATCGCCGCCATATCGAAGGCGAAGAACCGCTTGGCCGCTGCACGGGCGGCGGCGTAGACCTCGGCGGGATCGCCCGCACCATCGCCGGGCACCGATTTCTCGCTGACGGCATAGGCGCGATGCGACGATGCGATCAGCGTCGTGCGGTCGGGCGACACCAGGCCGCGCTGGATGGCGCGGCCCGCCTCCATCAACTCGGCGCCGATCGCGATGTCTATCTCGCCCGGCGCCGGCATCAGGGACAGCACGGGCCGTCTCCCGCTGCCGTCTGCCGCCATGATCTCGACGTAGTAGATCGTGGCCCCGGTCCGTTGCGCGACACCGGGCACGGAGGTGGATTGGGCGAAATAGCCTTGTGCGTGAGCCAGCGCGACGATCCAGTCGACCAGCACGCCGCCGCCCTGGCCGCCCATCGCCATAACGGCGATGGCGAGCGGCCGGCGCGTGTCGAGGCGCGGCGGGCCGGCATTCGCGTTCATCGTGTCCATCGCGGCACTCAGGCGAAGGCGATCCGACGCCGCTCCCGCCAGCGCTGCAAGGCGCCGATCGCTCTTGTGCGCAGCCAGGCCAGGACGCGGTCGCGCCGGTTCGGATTGTGGATGATGTCGGCGCGATAGAACGACGGGCAGAGGACCGCCGCGTCGGCCACCTCGCCGCAGTTGCCGCAGGCAACGCAGGAATTGTCGATCGCCGCCACCGGATCGTCCTTGAGAGGATCGCTGGTGTGCCTGATCGACAGGGAGGGACAACCCGACAGCCGGATACAGGCGTGATCGCCGCTGCAGATATCCTCGTCGACGCCGAAGCGCTGACGCACCACGCGCTCGCCCTCCAGGGCCGCCTTGGCGAACAAGGGCTTCACCCGCCGCTGCTTGTTGAGCATGCATTCCGAGGACGCGACGATGATCTTCGGGCCATCGGATGGCGTGGTGAGCGCCTCCTTCAGGGTGTCGCGCAATCGGCCAACGTCGTAGGTGCGGTCGATCTGGCGCACCCACGTGGCGCCGATCCCCCTCACCGCCTGGGCGATCGCGTGATGGGTCGAGCGCGATCGGCTGTTGGCGCGCGATGACGGGATATCCTGGCCGCCGGTCGCGGCCGAATAGTGATTGTCGACGATCAGCACCACCCCGTCGTTCTTGTTGAACACGGCGTTGCCGATGCCGGACGTGAGGCCATTATGCCAAAACCCGCCGTCACCCATGATGGCAATGGCGCGCTTGCCCTGCTTGACGTTGAAGGCCGAGGCCGATGCCGGACCAAGCCCATAACCCATCGTGGTCGCGCCGATATTGAAGGGCGGCAGGATCGAGAAAAGGTGGCAACCGATATCGGCGGCAACATGGTGCGGGCCGAGCTCGCGCTCGACCAGTTTCATCGCGGCAAAGATCGGGCGCTCCGGACAGCCGACGCAAAAGCCGGGCGGCCGCGCCGGGACCGCCTTGGCGAGCGCCTTCGCCTGCTGCTCGTCGAGCACCGGCGGCGTGTTGGGGGCCCGGATCGCAGGCGCAAGGACGTCGGGCACGAAGCGGCGGGCAAAGGCGCCGATCCCGTCCGACATCACGCTGGCCGTGTATTCGCCGGCCATCGGGAACAGGCCCTTGCCCAGGATTTCGGTGGCGAGCCCGGCCCGTCGCAGGATTCCATGCAGTGCCTGTTCGATGAAATCGGGCTGACCTTCCTCGACCAGCAGCACCGCCGTCTTTCCGGCGCAAAAGTCGGCGAGCTCGTCCGGAACCAGCGGATAGGTAACGTTGAGGACATGCAGCGGTATCCGGCTGGTGCCCCAGATATCGGCGAGGCCGAGCCCCTGCAGCGCGCGCAGCACGCCATTGTACATGCCGCCCTGGAGAATGATCCCGATCCTGTCGAGGTCGCCCGGGACCGTCTCGTTGAGATGGCGCTCCCTGATGAATTGGATGGCGGCCGGCCAGCGCTTCTCGATCTTCTCCTTCTCGTGCAGATAAGAGGCCGGCGGCAGCACGATGCGGTCGGTATCGCGCCGCGGTGAATCGAGCGCCTGGCGCAGGCTGAACGGCGGCGGCCGGTTCGCTTTGGTCCGGAAGCTGCCTTGCACGTGGCAGGCGCGGATGCGCACTTCGAGCATCACCGGCGTATTGGAGGCTTCGGAGAGCGCGAAGCCGTCCTCGACGGCTTTCACGATGCTTTCGAGATCAGGCTTGGGATCGAGCAGCCAGATCTGCGATTTCATGGCGAAGGCATGCGAACGCTCCTGCATGATCGACGAGCCTTCGCCATAGTCCTCGCCGACCACGATGAGCGCGCCGCCCTTGACGCCGCCGGAAGCGAGATTCGCCAGGGCATCGGCGGCAACGTTGGTGCCCACCGGCGATTTGAAGGTCACCGCACCGCGGATCGGATACATGACCGAGGCGGCGAGCGTCGCAGCCGCCGTGGCCTCGCTCGCGCTCGATTCGAAATGGACGCCCAGCTCCGCCAGGATTTCCTGGGCGTCGCCCAGCACATCCATGAGATGCGAGATCGGGGCGCCTTGATAGCCGGCGACGTAGCCGACCCCGGATTGCAGCAGCGCCTTGGTGATCGCGAGAATGCCCTCGCCGCGGAATTCCTGCCCGTCGCCAAGCTTGAGATCCTGAACCTCTCTTGCGAAGGATCGCTCAGCCATGGGATCTCTGCCGACAAATGCCGCAACTGTGGGAATTTCCAAACTATTAGGGGTCTAAAGCTTTTGGCTGTCAATCGGGGCGGCCGTAGCCGAAAGCGACGTCAGGAAGCGATGAACCACGGCGGCGAATTCCTGCGGCATCTGGTCGGGCAGCGGCACCATGCCGTTCGCGATCTCGACCAAGGCGCTGCCGCGTATGGCGCCGGCGACTTTGGGCGCGTGCGGATGGGCATGCGGGTCGGCGGTCGGGGCGATCACCAGGGTCGGGCAGCGCACCAGCGGCAGGCGCTTTTCCATCTCATAGCGATCGACCATGCGGTGACCTTCGGCGGCGCGCGGCCCGGCCTTGAGCGCGTCGACCAGGAAACGCTCGAGAAGATCGGGCCGGTCCCCGGGATAGAACGGTTGGCGCATCGCCCACAGCTCGGCGATATGACCGCCATCGGCGCGCGGCGTGACATCGTCGATGATGGACTTGCCGTGCGCTGCCGCGCGCCGTGTGGCGTCGACATATGGGCTGGCGGACAGGACCAGGCCGTCGACGCAGTCGGGATAGGCGGCGGCGATCTCGGTCGCGATCGCGGCGCCGGTATGGTGGCCGACGACCACGGCGCGGCGATGGCCGAGCGCCATCAGGACTTGGTGCGCGGCGATCGCCAGATTTTCGATCGAGAGGGTTCCCGCCGGCAAGGGGTCGGAGTCGCCGAAGCCCATCGAGTCCATGGCGATGGCACGGTAGTGCCGACCGAGCAACGGCAACACCTCGCGATACTCGTCCCACGAACGCGGCGTCTGATGCAGCAGCAGGACCGGCCGGCCGGCGCCGGCGGCGGCGAGATGGACGCGTCCGGAAGCGACCGAGATGAAGGATCGCTCGATCACAGGCGGCATGCATCCGCCTCCGGGGCACGTGCGCTGGCCAGTGTCATTGTTGAACTGTAGAGTATCTCTTGCGATCCTGCTTGCCCGACATCGCGCCAGGAGTGGGGGTAGTCAATGAAGGGCACTTACATCACCGTCGCCGCCAACGATGGCGGGAGCTTCAAGGCCTATCTGGCGAAGCCGGACAAAGGCAGCGGCCCGGGCATCGTGCTGCTGCAGGAGATTTTCGGCGTCAATCGGTATATCCGCGACGTCGCGGACTATTACGCGGAGGAAGGCTATGTCGTCCTCGCGCCGGACCTGTTCTGGCGCCTCGAGCCGGGCGTCGAGCTCGACGAGACCCAGTTCGACAAGGCCTTCGCGCTTTACCAGAAATTCGACGTCGCGAAATCCGTCGAGGATATTGCCGCAAGCGTCGCTGCGCTCAAGGCGCGACCCGAATGCGTCGGCAAGATCGGCGCGCTCGGCTTCTGCCTTGGCGGCACATTGGCCTATCTCGCGGCCGCCCATGCCGGGGTCGATTGCGCGGTCGGCTATTACGGCGTCGGCATCGAAGAGGCGCTCGATCTCGTGCCGAAGATCGAATGCCCGCTGGTGCTGCAATTCGCCGCCGACGACAAGTTCGTGCCCGCGGCGGCGCGCGAACAGATCAGCGCTGCGTTCGACGGACGCCAGAACGTCGAGATCCATGTCTATCCCGGCGTCGACCACGCCTTTGCGCGGCCCGGCGGGCACGCCTTCAACAAGCCGGCAGCGCTGATGGCGCATTCGCGGGCGATCGCGCTGTTCCGCCGCGTCATGGGACCCCATCTCGATCTCAGCGCCTTGTGGGACGAGCATACGTTCTACGAATTCGGCAAGCGTGATGTCGATGCCACCATGGCGACGATGGTGGCGCAACCTTACGTCAACCACATACCGACCATGACGGGCGGCGTCGGCCATGACGAGCTGGCGCGTTTCTATCGACATCATTTCATCCCCAAGACGCCGGCGGACACCAAGCTCATTCCGATCTCGCGCACCATCGGCTCCGACCGGGTCGTCGACGAAATGCTGTTTTGCTTCACGCACGACATCGAAATCGATTGGATGCTGCCGGGACTGAAGCCGAGCGGCAGATACGTCGAGATACCGCTGGTCGCGATCGTCTGCTTCCGCGGCGGCAAGCTGTATAACGAGCACATCTACTGGGACCAGGCGTCGGTCCTGGTGCAGGTCGGCGCGCTCGATGCGAAAGGGCTGCCGGTCGCCGGCATCGAGACGGCAAAGAAACTGGTCGACGAGTCGCTGCCGTCGAACGGGTTGATGAAGCGGTGGGCGGAAAGTGCGACGAAGAAATAGGCCGGCAGCAAACGCCAGCGTGAGACCGACAAAGGAAGAGCGGCGATGAACATCAAGGATACGGTAGCGCTGGTCACCGGCGCCAATCGCGGCATCGGCCGGGCCTACGTCGAGGCCTTGGTCGAACGCGGCGCGGCCAAGATCTATGCCACCGCCCGCGACCCGAGCCGCGTCGCCGACCTGGCGGAGCGCCACAAAGGCAAAGTCGTGCCCCTCAAGCTCGACATCACCCAGCCGGCCGACATCGCCGCGGCTGCCGCCAAATGCCGGGATGTTTCGCTTCTCATCAACAATGCCGGGATCAACCGTCAGGCGGGCTTCATCGCCGCCTCCGACCTCGCGGCGGCACGCGCCGAAATGGAAACGAACTACTTCGGCCCACTCTCGATGTGTCGCGCCTTCGCGCCGATCCTCGCCGCAAACGGCGGCGGCGCGGTGGTCAACATGCTCTCCATCCTGGCCCGCGTGGCTCTGCCGATGTACGGCTCGCTGTCGGCATCAAAGGCCGCGGCGCTTTCCTTGACGCAAGGCGTGCGCGGCGAATTGACCAAGCAGGGAACGCTCGTCATCGCGGTCATGCCTGGCGCCGTCGACACCGAGATGGAGCGCAACTTCCCGCCGCCGAAGCTGCCGCCGGCCGATGCGGCGCGGGCCGCGCTCGATGCCGTCGAACAGGGCCTCGAGGAGGTCTATCCCGGCGACATGGCGACGGGGATGAACCACGGCCTCGCTGCCGATCCGAAGGCGGTGGAAAAGGATCTGGCAAAATATCTGCCAGCCTAGGCCCGCCCCCCGCGGTGGCGCCACGCCTTCTCGCGCGGGGTTCCGCCCATTCAGTCCGGCCTTGACTCGCGCTTTCGCGAAACTTTGGGTATGAAACATCACGCTGCCGCGTGGCCGGCATTCCGATGCGCTCGTCCGGGGGGAAGGATTGGCGCTGGGCTCAGGGGGTATATGCCGGCCCGATCGGGATTCCGGCAGGGCACGAAATTCCGAACTCCAGGGAGACGGCAATGAAGAATATTCTTCGGATCGCGGCGACGACCGCCGGCATGTCTTTGTTGGCCGGCCCGGCGCATGCCGAGATCACCGTTGGATTCGTGACCTCGCTCAGCGGACCGGGATCCTCGATCGGCGTGCTCTATGATCGCGGCATGAAGGCTGCGCTGGAGTACGTCGGCAGCGTCAGCGGCGAGAAAATCAGGTTGATCCAGCTCGATGACGGCTCGGACCCCTCGGCGGCGACGCGCAATGCGCGCAAGCTCGTCGAGGAGAACAAGGTCGATCTGTTGATCGGCACCGCCACCGCGCCCTCCTCGATCGCCATGGTCGCCGTCGCCAACGAGCTCAAGGTGCCGATGATCTCGATCTCGCCGATCACCGTGCCTGCCACCGAAAGCGGCGAGCGCTGGGGGATCGCCGTGCCTCAGCCGCCGAGCCTGATGGTCAAAGTCGTGGTGGATCGCATGCAGCGCGACGGGATCAAGAAGATCGCCTATATCGGCTTCTCCGACGCCTGGGGCGACCTCGTCTACAACGGCGCACAGAAGCCGGCCGAGGCGGACGGCATCAAGATCCTGACCAACGAGCGCTATGCCCGCACCGATACTTCCGTGACGGGACAGGTCCTGAAGATGATCGCGACGCATCCCGACGCGGTGCTTCTCGGCGGATCGGCCACCCAAGGGGCGCTGCCGCCCCTCGCGCTGGCCGAGCGCGGCTACAAAGGTCCCCTTTACGGCACGCCCGCTCTCCTCAATGCCGATTTCGTGCGCGTCGGCGGCAAGGCGGTCGAGGGTGTGCTGGTCTCGGCGGGACCGGTAATCGTCGCCGAGCAGCTGCCGGACACGCATTTCAGCAAGAAGATCTCGATGGCCTTCCGCGACGCTCATCAGAAGGCCAATGGTGCGGCGCCAACGGATGGCTTCTCCGCCTACTCGTTCGATGCCTGGCTCATCTTCATGGATGCCGCCAAGCGTGCCTTGGCCACGGCGAAGCCCGGCACGCCGGAATTCCACACCGCGCTCCGGGACGCGATCTTCAGCACCAAGGAGCTCGTGGGCACCCACGCCATCTACAACTTCAAGCCCGGCGAGAGCTACGGCGTCGACGAGCGCGGCCTCGTCCTCGTGCGTCTGGCGAACGGCCAGTGGACATATCAGCCGTAAAGCGGGGCTGTCGGCTGCGACCGGATCCGGGCGGCTCGACGGATGGATAGGGAAATAGCGACGATCCTCGCGATGGATGGTATCGCGAGCGGCGCGATCTATCTGCTCATCGGACTTGGATTTGTCCTGATCTTCGCGGTGACCCGCGTCATCTTCGTGCCGTTCGGCGACATTGCGGCTTTCACCGCGCTCACCCTCGCCTCGCTGGAGATGGGTCGCCGGCCCGGCACGATAAGTCTCGTGGCCGTACTCGCCGTCCTGGCAATGTCGATCGAGGGCGTTAGCCTGTTCAGGGCACGTGCGCTCGCTCGACTGCCGCGCGCGCTCTTCTATTATCTCGTCCTGCCGCTGTTGCCGGCCGGCCTGGTCTGGTTCGCCGCCGGTGCCGCTCTTTCGATGCCCGTGCGGATCGGGCTTTCCGTCGCGCTGGTGCTGCCGATCGCACCGCTGCTCGACCGCGTCGTCTTCCGGCCGATCGCCGATGCCTCGGTCCTCCTGCTCCTCACGGTCGCGGTGGCGCTGCATTTCGCGCTGGTGGGCCTTGGCCTGCTGTTCTTCGGTCCCGAGGGTGTGCGAACCCAACCGCTGACCGACGCCGTCTTCGATATCGGCGGGCTCGTCGTGAACGCGCAGACGCTGCTGATCGTCGCCGCCTCGCTCGTCTTCAGCGGTCTGCTCTTCCTGTTCTTCGAATTCACCTTGCTCGGAAAGGCGCTTCGCGCCACAGCGGTAAACCGAACCGGCGCCCGGCTGGTCGGCATCCGGCCGGCCGCGACCGGCACGATCGCTTATCTGCTGGCGTCATTGCTCGCGACCATCTCCGGCGTGCTGATCGCGCCGGTGACCACGATTTTCTACGATTCGGGCTTTCTGATCGGCCTCAAGGCCTTTGTCGGCGCCATTATCGGCGGCATGGCGAGCTATCCGTTGACGGCGCTGGGCGCGGTGATGGTCGGCCTCCTCGAGAGCTTTGCCTCGTTCTGGAGCAGCGCCTTCAAGGAAGTCGTCGTGTTCAGCATCCTCATCCCCGTCCTGCTCTGGCGCTCGCTCAGCCTGGTGTCCACCCAGGAGGACGAGGTCGAGGAATGACCGGCTTCCAGCTCCGCCTCGCCGGCGCGGCGGCGATCCTGCTGCTCGCCCTGGTGCCCGTCCTGCTGAGCCCGTTCAGCATCACGCTGATGAACTATATCGGCATCTACGCCCTGGCGGTTCTTGGCCTCGTCCTGTTGACCGGCATCGGCGGCATGCTCTCCTTCGGTCAGGCCGCCTTCGTCGGTATCGCCGCCTACGCGACCGCCTGGCTCACCGCCAGGGAAGGCTACTCGCCCTGGCTCGGACTGCTGCTGGGGCTCGTCCTAACCGGTGCCGTCGCGGCGATCCTGGGCGCCGTGACGCTGCGTCTCGGCGGACATTTTCTCTCGCTCAGCACCATCGCCTGGGGATTGGCGATCTATTTCCTGTTCGGAAATCTTTCGATGCTCGGCCAGTTCAACGGCATCAGCGATGTGCCGCCCATCTCGATCGGCGGGTTCGCGCTGGCGAGCAGCGTGCGCCTCTACTACCTCATTTGGTTGATGCTGGTCGCAGCCCTCGTGCTCGCGGCGAATCTGCTCGGTTCGCGCGAGGGCCGGGCCATCCGGGCACTCCGCGGCGGACGGATCATGGTGGAAAGCCTGGCGATCGATCCCTTCCGCATCAAGCTCGCGACTTTCGTCATCGCGGCGCTGCTGGCAGCGCTCTCGGGCTGGCTCTATGCGCATATGAGCCGCTTCGTCAGCCCGGCGCCTTTCGACGTGGAGGTCGGGATACTCTATCTGCTGATGGCGATGGTCGGCGGCATGGGCCACCTCCTGGGTGCGGTGGTGGGCGCAGCCATCGTGACGGTGCTCAAGAACAGCATTCAGGACTACTTGCCGCTGATCGCGCCGGGCGCCTCGGGCCAGCTCGAGATCGTCGTCTTCGCGGTGCTCTTCATCCTGCTGCTGCAACGCGCGCGCGCCGGCATCGTACCCTTCGCCTTGCGCTATCTCCCGGCGCTGTGGCCCTCCGCGCCCGTTGCCGCCGCCTCGCTCGACCGTCGCCCTCAACCGGAACGGGGCAAGCCGCTTCTGACCGTTACCGGCGCCATGCGTCGCTTCGGCGGGCTCGTCGCCGTCAACGACGTCGGTCTGGAGCTTCGCGCCGGCGAGATTCTCGGTCTCATCGGACCGAACGGTGCCGGCAAGACCACGATGTTCAACCTGATAACCGGCACGCTGTCGCCCGATCGGGGTCAGATCACCTTTCTCGGCGACGATATCACCAGGCACGCGCAGCGCCGGATTGCCCGCGCCGGCATTGCGCGCACCTTCCAGCATGTGAAGCTGCGCCCCAGCATGACGCTTCTCGACACCGTGCTGCTCGGGACCTACGCGCGCACAGCGTCCGGATTTGTCGCCGGCGCGCTCAGACTCGACCGCGCCGAGGAGGCGCGGGCGCGGGCCGAAGCGATGTGGCAATTGAAGCGAGTTGGTCTTGCCGAGCGGGCTTTCGACCTCGCCGGCAATCTGCCTCTCGGCAATCAGCGCCTGCTCGAGATTGCGCGCGCGCTTGCGGCCGACCCGGCGCTCCTGGTGCTCGACGAGCCCGCCGCCGGCTTGCGCGCCGGCGAGAAGGCGGTACTGGCGCGGCTCCTCCAGGTGCTGAAGGCGGAAGGCCTCACCATGCTGCTGGTCGAGCACGACATGGATTTCGTCATGGGGCTCGTCGATCGCGTCGTGGTGATGGATTTCGGCTCCAAGCTCTGCGAGGGAACACCTGCCGTCGTTCGGCGCGACCCGCGGGTGCAGGAAGCCTATCTCGGCGGCGTTGCCTGATGGCGCTGCTCTCGATCGACGATCTCACCGTCGCTTACGACAAGGTCGAGGCGGTGCGCGGCGTGTCGCTGGCGATCGAGCCCGGACAGATCGTGACCGTCATCGGTCCCAATGGCGCGGGCAAGACCACGTTGCTGAGTGCGGCGATGGGACTTCTGCGCTGGACCGGGCGCATGTCCTTCGATGGCGTGGACCTCCGGCGATTGGATGTCGAGGCGCGCGTCGAGCGCGGCTTCTGCCTGGTGCCCGAGAAGCGCGAACTCTTCGGCGAGATGACGGTCGCCGACAATTTGCTGCTCGGCGGCTATTCGAGACGCCGCGATGCGGCCGGGCTGAAGCGGACGCTGGCCGATGTTCATGTGCTCTTTCCCCAGCTTGCCGAGCGGCGCGGCCAGCGGGCTTCGACGCTGTCGGGCGGCGAGCAGCAGATGCTGACGCTGGGCCGCGCGCTGATGGCGAAGCCGCGCCTCCTGCTCCTCGACGAGCCGAGCCTGGGCCTGGCGCCACTCATCATCCGCGAAGTCTTCAAGGTCATCGCCTCTCTCCGGCACCTCGGCGTCTCGATCCTGCTGGTCGAGCAAAACGCCCGCGCCGCGCTTGAGACAGCGGATTTCGGCTACGTGCTGGAGACTGGGGAGGTCGTGCATTCCGGCCCGGCGACGGCGTTGATGCACGATCCGAAGGTCGCCGCGAGTTACCTGGGCGGGCACTGAAGAAAGCGACGTCGTGGTATTGCGGCGGACGGCTCTGCAAAACAGCAAGCTTCGCCATGCAAGGTGCGATAATTGTCCTCGAGCACGTCCAACGGAGGAGCAGGCATGACCGGCTACATTCCGCCTGGCCCGCTCGGCGCCGGCACGGCGCCGCTGGGCAATCTCGGCACCGTGGTGCCGGAGGAGTCCGCCGTCGCCTGCCTGCAGGCCGTGTGGGATGCCGGCATCCGCCACTACGACACGGCGCCGCATTACGGCGCAGGGTTGGCCGAGCACCGGCTGGGCAACGCACTGCGCAACCGCCCGCGCGATTCCTACACGCTGTCCACCAAGGTCGGCCGACTGCTGCACGCGGCACAGGACAGGCGACCGATGAACCAGGGCTTCCTGCACGCCCTGCCTTTCCGCCGTACCTTCGACTACACCGCCGCGGGCACCATCCGCTCGCTGGAGGACAGCCACCAGCGCACGGGGCTCAGCCGCTTCGACATCGTCTATATCCACGACTGCGCGGAGGACTGGCACGGTCCGGCCTGGAAGGATCGCTTCGCCGAAGCCATGGCCGGCGCGGCCGAGGTGCTCGGCGCCATGCGCGACCGCGGCGAGATTCGCGCCTGGGGCATGGGGCTCAACCTGGTGGAGCCGGCGCTTGCCTGCCTCGAGGCGGCGAAGCCGGATCTCTTCCTGATCGCCGGGCGCTACACCTTGCTCGACCACACAGCGCTCGGAGAGCTGTTCCCCGCCTGCGTCGCCAAGGGCGTGAAGGTCGTGCTGGGCGGGCCCTACAATTCCGGACTCTTGGCCGGCGGCACGACCTTCAACTATGAACCGGCGAAAGCCGACATGGTGGCGCGCGCCGAGGCCCTTCGCGCCCGCTGCGAGCGCCACGGCACCGACATCAAGGCGGCAGCGCTGCAGTTCTGCGCCGCGCACCCGGCCGTCGCCGCCGTCATACCTGGCCCGCGCAGCGCGGCCGAAGTGGAGCAGAACGCCGCGCTGATGCAGGCGGCGATCCCCGGCGCCCTGTGGGCCGATCTGCGCCGCGCCGGCCTGCTGCCGGAGAATGCGCCCACCCCCGAGACATGATCCGGGTCGACGCCCACCATCATGTCTGGACGATCGCGCGCGGCGATTACCGCTGGATGTCGCCCGATCTGTCGATTGCCCGCGACCATGGGCTGGACGACCTGCGCCCCCTGTTGGCCGGCATCACCGCAACCGTGCTGGTGCAGGCGGCGGACAGCGAGGCCGAGACAGCGTTCATGCTCGATGTCGCGCGCGCCTCGGCAGGGCTGGTTCGGGGCGTGGTCGGCTGGACAGACCTCGCGGCGCCCGGCGCGCCGGCGCGCATCGCCGAACTCGCCGGCATCCCGCTGCTCAAGGGCCTGCGGCCGATGCTGCAGGACATCGAGGACACCGGCTGGATCCTGCGTCCCGCGGTGCAGCCGGCGCTGGCGGCGATGGCACGGCACGGGCTGCGCTTCGACGCGCTCCTGAAGCCGCGCCACCTTGCCGCCATCGGCGCGCTGGCCGAGCGCCATCCCGATCTGCCGGTGGTGATCGACCACGCCGCCAAGCCGGACATCGCCAACGGCAGCTTCCAGCCGTGGGCCCGCCAGATGGCCCGCCTCGCCCGCGAGACGCCGTGGTGCTGCAAGGTCTCGGGCCTCGTCACCGAGGCGCGCGCCGACTGGCAGGTCGAGGATCTGCGCCCCTATGTCGACCACTTGCTGTCGACTTTCGGGCCCGACCGGCTGATGTGGGGCAGCGACTGGCCCGTCGTCACCTTGGCGAGCAATTACAGGCGCTGGCACGAAGCGGCGGCGATGCTGCTGCCGACGGACACGCATGCCGCGATATTCGGCGGCACGGCCGTGCGCTTCTATGGCCTCTAGGACAGCTTGGCCCGAGCGACGGGCAGGACGCCTTTGGCGATCTCTTCGAGATCGCTCACCGCGTGACGCAACGACATGCCGGGCTGCCGCGCCTGGAAGATGAAATGCTCGAGCGCCAGCCGCGGCAGCCAGGCGACCAGCTTCGCCGCGACCTCGGCCGGCGTGCCGAGAAACCAGCGGTCCTGCATGAAAGTCTCGGACAGGTAGTGCGGGTTGTCGCCGGTCAGCGGCTTGCGTTCGCCGGTCGCCGGATCGACGTAGGTCTGGCCCGTGCGTTCGGGCGCATACTGCACGCGGTAGACGTGGTCGAGGTAGGGCTGGTGTCGCTTGATCGCGTCGGCCGCCGAGTCGCCCACAAGAATCTCGCGCATGAGCGCATGCGGCAGGCGGCCTGCGTTCTGGCGCGCGGCCTCATCGTCGAAAGATTTGATCTGGCGCACCAGATGCTCGAGCTCGATCAGCGGCGCGACCAAGAGACCGGCGCGATGACGCACGGCCCGCGCGCGGGCAGCCGGTGCGGCGGCGCCGATCCACAACGGCAGCGGGCCCGGCCTGACCGGCGGCGGACGCAACAACCCGCCCTTCACCTCGTATGTGCGTCCCTCATAGTCGAAGCGCTCGCCACGCCAGGCAAGGCCCAGGATGTCCAGCGACTCCTCGAAGGCGGTCGTGCGCCGGGCATAGGGCCAGCCGAACATCTCGAACTCGGCGGGACGATAGCCCTGCCCCAGGCCGATCTCGACCCGGCCGCCCGAGAGATTATCGAGCACCGACAGATCCTCGGCGAGACGCAACGGATGGCCGTGCAACGGCGCCAGCGCGACGGCCTGGCCGATGCGGCAGTTGGGCGCCGCGACCGCCAGCGCCGCGCAGGCGACGACGGGCGACGGGCAGTAGCCGTCGGCCTCGCCGTGATGCTCGCTCACCCAGAGGGAGTCGAAGCCCAGCCGGTTCGCTTCGGCCGCCAGTTCGATTCCTTCGCGGTATGACTTGTCCCACGGTTCGCCGATTCCCTGGTGCACCTGGAAGCTGAGCGCCAGGCCGAACTTCGGCGCTGGCATGGTCAGCCGCCCAGTTGATGCTTCAGCTCGGCCCAGCGATCGATGATGGGCATGAGCTTGTCTTCCTTCTCAGCCGGCAAGGTGAAGGTGACGCGATCGACGCCGATTTCCTGGCAGAATCGCAGCCCATCGATCTTGTCGGGTACGCGAAAGATGGTGATGGGCAGGGTGGCGGGGTCGCGCCCGGCTTCCTTGGCCAGGACGCGGAACTTGTCGATGACGACGCCGACGCCATCCTTCTCCAGCCGGTCGGCGCGGGGAATCCAGCCATCGCCATAACGGATCGCGCGCCGCGCGGCATAGGGGAAGGCGCCGCCGACGATGATCGGCGGATGCGGCTTCTGCCTGGGCTTGGGCCACTGCTTCATCTTGTCGAAGTTGACGAACTCGCCGTGATACTCGGGCTCCTCCTCGGTCCAGATGGTCTTCATCGCCTCGATCCGTTCGCGCGCCAATTTATGCCGGCTGCCGAAGACGGTGCCATGGTTCTCGATCTCGTCCTGGTTCCAGCCGTTGCCGACGCCGAACAGGAAGCGGCCGCTGGACAGCTGGTCGATCGACGAGACGACCTTGGCGGTGACGATGGGATCGCGCTGGGTCAGCAGGGCAATGCCGGTGCCGATCTTGAGCTTGGTCGTCACAGTGGCCGCGGTGTTGAGCGCCAGGAACGGATCCATGATGTCGTAATAGGGCCGGATCAAGGGCCCGCCCGCCGGATAGGGCGTCTTGCGGGTGGACGGGATGTGGGTGTGTTCCGGCACCCACAGCGATTCGAAGCCGCGTTCCTCCAGCGCACGCCCGAGCGCGGCGGGCTGCATGGAGTCCGTGGTAAAGAACATCACCGCGCCGATTTTCATGCTTTGCTCCCCTTTGATGTTGGATTGTGCGCCGGTCCCGGGTGAGGGCGTCAAGCCGCTTGCCTTCGCAAGGCGCCGCAACCTAGCCTCTGATTGACGTTCAGGCTCGGCGCGTTTCGCTCTGAAATGGC
>Ga0210402_10000646_pt1 | contig 38527 bp, 36 predicted proteins | sample IncBWC7MmetaG_FD_161055 | JGI IMG/M metagenome (GOLD analysis project Ga0210402, IMG submission 161055) | Forest soil microbial communities from Barre Woods Harvard Forest LTER site, Petersham, Massachusetts, United States - Inc-BW-C-7-M | ecosystem: Environmental > Terrestrial > Soil >...
GAAGGTTGTTAGGGCCAAGTTTCAAACGGTGGGGCCGTGGCGCAGCTGGGAGCGCGCCTCGATGGCATCGAGGAGGTCGTGGGTTCGAACCCCATCGGCTCCACCAACTTCATACCGGTGTATTACCTTTACATTCTTCAAAGTGAAACTACAGGCCGCTTCTACATTGGCCAGTCGCAAGACGTGCCCGACCGCCTCGCCCACCACAACGCCAACTACTCAAAATCCTTGAAAAACCGCGGACCTTGGCGACTCGTCCACACCGAACAGTACAAAACGCGCAGTGAAGCAATGTTTCGTGAGCGCCAACTCAAATCGTGGAAAGATCGCCGGATGATAGAAAAGTTGTTCAGCACGTCCCGGTGAAACCGGTAAGGTCGTGGGTTCGAACCCCATCGGCTCCACCAAAATCTCAACCTCCGATATACCTGTAGCTCACCCCTTCTAGGGGTGAGGCCTTCCACGGCGCCAGTAACATCGCGTCGTTGCCACGAAACCCCTCAAACCTCGAAGGCCTGAGCTACAGCGCTGATCCATGGTCCCTCCTCCGAACCCAATCTTCCCCGAAACGCCATCGCACCTCACAGTTCCTTTTACGGCGCACGGTTGAAATGACCTCACAAGGGACCGCGTTGGCTGGCACCTCCCTCAAGGGGCGACGTTAATTTCTATGGTTCATACCATCCATACAATACTGAATTAAAAGGTTTTAATGTCACTTCCACCTGCGCGACTCCCATCACTGTTTTCCACCGCTTTTCCACCTATACTTGACTGGACAATACCCGCGGCCTTCCGGTATCCTCACCTTTCCGCAAGACCCGGTCCAAAATCTAAGGAGTAGTTCCCATGGCATCATCGGTAGTCTCCGAGAAATTCCGCGCCGTAGTCTGTCGCCACTGTAGCAAGCCAATTCGCGTCCCCGGCCTGATCTCCAGAAAGGAGATCGAGTTCCAAGGACTCACCGATTCCGGCGACATTCACTACCACCTGATTTCCCGTGTCTTCAACGTGCGCTGCCGCTCCTGCGAACGCGAGTCTGTCTATTCCATCAATCAGATCGTGGACTACCCGTTTCCCCTGGCGGCCTCCGCCACCGATCCCAAAGCCGCCTCTCTCTAACCGAGAACAGGAATATCAAGAGCGCTTTCCATCGCGCCCCTGCTATTAACCTTCTGCGGCCCGCATCAACAGTGAGGGTCAAGCTTTTCAAGTACTCGATGCGAATTTCTGGACCTTCCGGGCTACCAACTTGAGCGAGTCCCCTCAATTCGCGCTTCCTCCAAATCCTCTCTCGATGCAGAATACCTCCGCAGCCCAACACCATGCCTAACCCGACCGATCGCTCTTCACCCGGCGCCCGCTTGATTTTCGGAGTGGTCGCGTCGCTCACTCTCCTCGTTTTCATCATCTATGCAGTTGACCTCACCTGGTATCACGCGCGCCTCGCCGTTCCTCGGCTCGGCGTGGCCAACTCTTCCATTCACCGCGTCCGCCTTCTCGCTATTCCCGACAAGGGCAACAAAACCGAATACCAGATCGACGCCGTTCAACCCGAAGAAGACGTCCCTTGCTCGCGCACACTTTTCCCTCACGCCAACCACAATCCCTGCTGGTATGTCTCCCGCCACGCGAAAGATCCCATCGCAATGTAATCAGCTTCCTCTTTTTTCCGGCGATTCACTTTCGCACGACGCGGGCAGTTGCCATCCAGAGCCCATTCAGCAACGATGCCCGAAGAACGTCTCACTATTTTCTGGTGTCCAATTCCTCATCCTCGCTTGCTTCATCCCTCTTCCATTTCTCCCGCAATTCCGATATGAAGGTCGCTCAGGAGGTACGCTCATGCTCGCTGCGTGTCGTTTCACCTTCCTGCTTCTGGTTTCTGTGTTTCCTCTCGCACATCTTTCTCCGCAAACTCCCGCTCCTCCCGCGGACCCCAAGGCCGAAATCCTCGCCTTTAACGAAAAATTCATCAATGCCCACCTGCGCATGGACAATCCCGCCATCATCGCCATGTGGGCCGATGATGGTGTCAGCCTGCTTCCCAGCATGGCCCCGATGGTCGGGCGCGCCACGATCGGAAAATTCATCACCGACATCACCGCGCAGATGCCCGGCTACAAAATCGTCCGCGAGAAAATCGATTTCCACGACATCCAGGTTTCCGGTGACTGGGCCTCCGAGTGGGGCCTTGAAACGCAAGGACTCCAGCCTCCCAACCAGCCCACCATGGAAGGCTACGGAAAAATTCTCTTCGTCCTACACAAGGACGCCACCGGCCAGTGGAAAATCCAGCAAGAAATGTGGAACGCCTCCCCCAAGCCTTGACTCCTGTTCGTGGCACAGGCACTCCTGCCTGTGCTCTTGGGTTTCCTTGCCTTTGTAGTGCCCGCCCTCCGACTTTGGAGTGCGGGAGCGACGCTCCCGCTTTTACCCACCCAACCCAACCGACCAACCCGCAAATTTCAACACATACCCCGTCACCCGCCATCCCTTCCCCCTAATCCTTTTTCACTATTCCCACGCAACCTCGCCCCTTATACATTTCTCCCCACTCACGCTTTTTTCTCCATTCCCCGCGAAGCTCCATGGAGGACAGCATGTCTGCCCAAACTTCCGCCCTGAACTTCAATCCATCCCTCGCCACCGTCGGCCAATGGCGCAGCCGCATCCTCGCCATTTTTCTGATGGTCGCCATCGCCGGCATTTTCTGGGTGGACTCACGCTACCCAGCGCTCCTCAAGCGCTACCACGCCGGCACGCAACTCAAAGCCGCGGGCGCGCTCACCTTCGGGACCGTCTACCAGGTCGATCGCACGATGCCGCTCGCCACCCGCGTCTGGCGCACCACTGTTAATTGGCTCGACGCCAACCGCATCGGCATGACTTTTTCGTTCCTCTTCGGTCCCGCCGCCCTCACTTTTCTTGCTACGCTTCCTCGCCGCAGATTCCGTTCGCGTTATCTCAACACCCTCTTCGGTGCCGCCGCCGGCGTTCCTTTAGCCGTCTGCTCCAATTGCATTGCGCCCATCGCGCGCGGACTCTTCGCTTCCGGCATGAGCGCCGAATCCGTCCTCGCCACCATGTTCGCTTCGCCCGCGCTCAACGTCGTCGTCCTCGCCATGACCTTCGCGCTATTTCCCATCTCCGTCGCGCTAATCAAACTGGCAACCGTTCTCTTCCTGATCTTCGTCTTTGCTCCCGCCATCGCCTCTCGCCAAAAACAGGAAGAAACCGCCATCGCGTGTCCCATAGAAGTTCCCTCTGCGGAAACCTGGCCCCAAGCCGCGTCCGGCGTCGCGCGTTCCTTCGCCAAAAGTTTTTGGTATGTTGCGCGCGTAGCCTTACCGCTGATGATTCTCGCGGCCATTCTCGGCGCGCTGGTGGTTGAACTTGTGCCGCCGCAGGCGCTCATCGCCCAGGTCACCATCGGCGGTATTATTCTCGTCGCCCTTGTTGCGGCGTTCCTGCCCGTACCTATGGCCTTCGACGTGGCCATCGCCTACATCGCCATGAGCAAAGGCGTCCCGCTGCCTTACGTCGTCACGATTCTCTGCACGCTCGGCATCATCAGTGTCTATTCGCTTTCCGTCGTAGGCAAATCCCTCTCCTGGCGCGTCGCGGCCGCAGCCTACGCCACGGTAGCCGCTCTTGGCACCTTCGCCGGTCTGCTCACTCGCACGATTTTGTAAGGATTGCCTATTCGCTGTCTTGTAGGGGCCGGGCTTGCCCGGCGCTCTTGGTTTTTCTTATGCCCCGGCGCTCTTCACTTCCTTCAACCGCCGCTCCAGATAGCGCCGCTCACTATCATTCGTCACCAACGCCAATGCCTTCTGATACTCCTCCGCCGCATCCGGATTACGCCCCAATCGCCGGTGCATGTCCGCCCGTGCTGCGTGTAGCAAATGATAATTCTCCAGATCGCTTGCGGCCGCCAATTCCGCCATCAAGTCCAATCCGCGTTGCGGCCCCTCCGCCATCGCCACAGCCACCGCGCGATTCAGCGAAACCACCGGGGAAGGCTGTAACAGCGCCAACTGATCGTAGAGCCGGACAATCTCTCGCCAATCCGTCTCATCAGCGCGCGCCGAGCGGCAATGCACCGCAGCAATCGACGCCTGCAGCGCCAGCGGCCCCGGCGTCTCGCGCATCGCCTCTTCCACCAGTGGCAGCGCCTCACGAATTTGCTCCCGCTTCCACCGTCCGCGATCCTGCTCCTCCAGTACCACAATCTCTCCCGCCTCATCCAGCCGCGCCTCGCGCCTCGCATCGTGCAACAGCATCAGCGCCACCAGCGCCGTAGCCTCGCGTGGAGTCCGCGGCCCCATCAAACTTGCCACCACCCGTCCCAGCCGGATGGCTTCGGAGCACAAATCGGCGCGCAGCAGGGAATTCCCCCGCGTCGCCGCATACCCTTCGTTGAACACCAGGTAAATCACCGTCAGCACGGCTTCCAGCCGCTCGGCCATGGCCTGCGTTTCCGGCACGATGTAGGGAATCTTTGCGTCGCGGATCTTCCGCTTCGCCCGCACCAACCGCTGCGCCATCGTTGTCGTGGAGGTCAAAAACGCCCGCGCTATCTCTTCCGTTTCCAGTCCGCACAGGGTTCGCAGGGTCAGCGCCACCTGCGCCTCCAGCGCCAACGCTGGGTGGCAGCAAGTGAAAATTAAACGCAACCGGTCGTCGGGTATCTCCCCGGTGTCGTAATTCGGCTCCCGGCTCTCCGTCCCAATCTCCGCATTGCCATAGAGCGCCAGCTTTTGCGCGTACCGCCCCTGTCGCCGGATTCGGTCGATTGCCTTGTTACGCGCCGTCTGGATGATCCAAGCCCGCGGAAGCGCCGGTACCCCGGTCGCCTTCCACTGGTCCACGGCAGCCGCGAAAGCCTCTTGCGCGCATTCCTCGGCAAGGTCAAAATCGCCAATCAGCCGGATCAGGGTAGCCACAATGCGGCCCCATTCGGCTCGATAGACGGTTTCAACGGCGGTGGCTGCGGTTGAACTCATAGTTGGTCCCGAATATCTTACGGCAAACCTGTCGATTTCGGCCTGACTCGTTCGATTAAAGGTAGAGGGGGAAGAGAATCCATGAAATATATGTTGATGATGTATTTTGAGGAGAACGGCGCGCTGACCCAGGAGCAGCGGGAGCACTGCTACGTGGAATCCACCGCCTTTGCCCAGAAACTCCATGAAGATGGAAAGTTCCTCGGCGCAGCCCCCCTTCAGCCCACTTCCACGGCCACCAGCCTTCGCCTCCAGGACGGCAAGCGCCTCGTCACCGACGGCCCCTTTGCGGAAACCCGCGAACAGCTCGGCGGCTTCTTTCTTATTGATGCTAAAGACCTTGACGAAGCCATCGACATCGCCGCACGGGTCCCCGCCGGCCGCTGGGGTACGGTGGAAATCCGCCCTCTGGTCGAAGTCGACGGCCTCCCCAAAATTTAATCACTCGGTCTGTCGAATTTCCGTCCTGCCATTCGTCTTACTGATAGAGAGCAGGATCGACGGCCCGGCACCGAGTCCTCAGCTGTAAGCACATAAATCCGTCAGGAGAATAGCCATGAGATTCATGATGATCGTCAAAGCCAACAAAGACAGCGAAGCCGGCAAAATGCCCAGCGATGAACTCCTTGCCGCCATGGCCAAGTACAACGAGGAGTTGGTCAACGCTGGAATTCTCGTGGACCTCGCCGGGCTGCAATCCAGCGCGAAAGGCTTTCGTGTCCGGTTTTCAAGCGGCAAACCCTTCGTGATTGACGGCCCCTTCCCCGAAACCAAGGAGCTGATTGCCGGCTACTGGATTATTAACGTGAAGTCCCGGCAGGAAGCCATCGATTGGGCCAAACGAGTTCCCGCCCCCCACGGTCCAAGTGAAGAGTGCGAAATCGAAATCCGGCAGTTTTTCGAGATGGAAGACTTCGCTCCGAGCGAAGCAATCGAGCACCACAAGGAAGTCGGCAAGAAACTCGCGGCCGGCAAAAAGTAGCCACCGTCTGAAACGATTTTGTGGCACAGCCATTCCTGGCTGTGCTCTTGGACGATAGGCAAGAATTTCATCTCGACTGAAAGGACAGTGCGATGCAGAAAATCACTCCATTCCTTTGGTTCGACGGAAACGCGGAGGAAGCCGCCAACTTCTACATCTCTATCTTCAAGAACTCGAAGATGGGCAAGATTTCCCGTTACGGCGACGCCGGGCCCGGCCCTAAGGGTTCCGTGATGTCCGTGACCTTCCAGATCGAAGGCCAGGAATTCTTCGCGCTCAACGGCGGCCCGCAATTCAAATTCACGCCCGCCATCTCGTTTTTTGTCAACTGCGAATCGCAGCCGGAAGTGGACAACCTTTGGGAGAAACTCTCCGCCGGCGGCCGCACGGACCGCTGCGGCTGGCTGCAGGATAAGTTCGGCGTCTCCTGGCAGATTATCCCCACGGTTCTCGGTCAGTTGCTGGGCGACAAGGACCCGCAAAGAGCCAAACGCGCTATGCAGGCCATGCTGCAGATGACCAAAATCGACGGCAAAGCCCTGCAGCAGGCGGCCGACGCCAAGTAACTCAGGTTTTGATCACGGAACAATTTTTTAATCTCGGTTTCTCTACCAAAAGTCTCAGACACAAAAAATAAAAAGGAGCGGAACATGCAATTCAATTCTTATCTCTTGTTCGATGGCAACTGCGAGGAAGCGTTCAAGACTTACGAGAAAATCTTCGGCGGAAAAATCGAAGCCATGCTGACCCACGAGGGCACGCCCACCTCCTGCCAGGTGCCGCCGGAATGGCAAAAGAAAATTCTCCACGCGCGCATTACCATCGGGAATGCGGTTCTCATGGCCTCCGATGCGCCTCCGGGCCGTTTCTCGAAGCCGCAGGGATTCAGCGTCAATATCGGCCTCACGGATATCAAGGAAGCCGAGCGCATTTTCGGCGCGCTCTCGGAAGGCGCGGCCGTCACCATGCCCCTCGGCGAAACCTTCTGGGCGTTTCGCTTCGGCATGCTCACCGACCGCTTCGGCATTCCCTGGATGGTCAACGTCGAGCGCGCCGGCGTCCAGGCCGCTTAGATTGGATCTTCGCGAAGAAATCGCCAACCCTGCATCCAGCAGTTCGGAGGGACAGTTCATGCCAACGGAAGCGCAATCGCCGGGCATATCAAAAAAATCACTCTGGGCGGGACGCACGATCAGCACCGTGATCGTGGTCCTGCTCGTGCTCGACGGAGTCATGAAGTTCTTCAAGCCCAAGCCTGTCGTGGATGCTTTCGCGCACCTTGGAATTCCGATCGAGTTGGACTTCGCGATCGGAACGCTCCTGCTGCTTTGCACCCTGCTTTACGCCGTGCCGGCAACCTCCGTCCTCGGCGCTATCCTTCTCACCGGTTATCTTGGTGGCGCTGTAATGAGCCACCTGCGTGCCGGCGACCCGTTTTTCACACATGTCTTGTTCCCAACCTATTTAGGCAGCTTCCTCTGGCTGGGACTCTTCTTGCGCGACCCCCGGTTGCGCGCCCTGATTCCCCTGAGAAGCTAACAAGATCCTGAATTCGAACTGATTTGAAGTAGGATAGATTTCCCGAATCCTCGAGCGATACTTGCACTGACAAAATTGCACTGACAAGGAGCAGAAGCACATGAGCAAAGTTCGAGTCTTGGTTGGCACGCGCAAGGGTGCTTTCATTCTTTCGGCCGACGGCAAGCGTGAAAATTGGCAAGTCAGCGGGCCACATTTCGCCGGCTGGGAGATTTATCACCTTAAAGGTTCGCCCGTGGATCCCAATCGCATCTACTGCTCGCAAACCAGCGGCTGGTTCGGGCAAATCATCCAGCGCTCCGACGACGGCGGCAAAACCTGGTTCCAGCCCGGCACGCCTCCGGGCGAAACCAAAACGCCGGACGGAATGCCGAAAGGCGAAAGCAACAAGTTTAAATACGACGATTCAAAGGAAACCGGCAAGCCGATCACCACGCACCAGTGGTACGACGGCACGCAGCATCCCTGGGAATTCAAGCGCGTCTGGCATCTTGAGCCGTCGTACACCGATCCCAACCTTGTGTACGCGGGCGTGGAAGACGCCGCGCTTTTCAAGTCCACCGACGGCGGCCAGAACTGGAGCGAACTCCCCGCTCTGCGCGGCCACGGCACCGGCCCCCAGTGGCAGCCCGGCGCCGGCGGCATGTGCCTGCACACCATCATTCTCGACCGCAAGAATCCCAATCGCATCTACATCGCCATTTCCGCCGCGGGCGCGTTCCGTTCCGATGACGCGGGCAAAACCTGGAAGCCGATCAATCAGGGCCTCATCTCCCAATTCATTCCCGATCCCAACGCCGAAGTTGGCCACTGCGTTCACCACGTCGCCATGCATCCTTCGCGCCCGGATACGCTTTTCATGCAGAAGCACTGGGACGTCATGCGCAGCGACAACGCCGGCGACCGCTGGCACGAAGTCAGCGGTAATCTCCCCACCGATTTTGGTTTCGTGATTGACGTGCACGCCCACGAGCCGGAAACGATTTACGTGGCGCCCATCAAGAGCGATGGCGAACACTTTGTTCCCGAAGGCAAACTCCGCATTTACCGCAGCAAGTACGGCGGCAACGAATGGGAGCCTCTCACCAAGGGCCTGCCGCAGAGCGATTGCTACGTTAACATCCTTCGCGATGCCATGGCCGTTGACTCGCTCGACTCCTGTGGCGTGTACTTTGGCACCACCGGCGGCCAGGTGTATGCTTCCTCTAACGCAGGCGATTCATGGGCGCCAATCGTGCGCGATCTGCCCGCGGTTCTTTCGGTTGAGGTGCAAACGCTCCCTTGATTTACGCACCGCATTGCGCGTTAGCTTATGTAGCCGCCGCCTTCCGAGGCGGGTGCCTTTGCGCTTCGATGGAGGTCCCAACGCTGCCATGATTCGCGTCGTGCTCCCCGCGCATCTCCGCACGCTGGCTCATGTGAACGGCGAGGTCACGCTCGAACTCGCCGTTCCTCCCACACTGCGGTCTGTGCTGGATGCGCTTGAGGCGCAGTATCCCATGCTACGCGGCACGATCCGCGATCACGACACGCTGCAGCGGCGCGCGTTCCTGCGCTTCTTCGCGTGCGCGGAAGATCTTTCGCACGAATCGCCGGACACCTTGCTTCCACCCGAAGTGGCGGCCGGTACCGAGCCGTTCCTGATCATCGGCGCCATCGCCGGCGGCTAGCTTCCGAATGACCCGCCAACCAGGAGGGTGATTCAGAAAGTCGTTGTTGTGAACTCTCTTAACGAATGGCAAGTTCAGCATGCGACGAGTAGCTCCGCGACACGCGGCGCTGTTGGAAAGATTCCAACTTTGCAAAGAAAATCGAAGCCTCAGTAAGAAATTCTTGCCAGCGAACGATCGGCGGTCAAATTCAGCGCGTCACAATAAGTCCCCGGCGTCACGCCCATCACTTTCTTGAAGTGCCGGGCGAAATGGCTCTGATCGGCGAACCCAACGGCTATACCTACCTCGCTGGGCAAGCGACGCAGGCGCAGCAAAGTGCAAGCCCGCTTGATCCGCAGGTGAATCTGGTACGCATGGGGAGGCAACCCGAACTGCCTCGTAAAGCCCCGGACCAGGTGATAACGGCTCATTGCCGCGGCAACTGCCAGTTCATCCAGGCTGATTTGTTCCGAAAATTTCTCATGCAGCAGATCTTTAACGCGCAGGAGAGATCGCTCGTACTGTGAATTTGAAATTGTTTGCGGCCGATCTTCCGTATAACCGAGCACCAAATTCAACAAATCTGAAAAGTGAGACTGCTGTTCGAGGACCGTCTCGTCGTTCTCGACCGACGCGGAAAACCGGTGAAGGGAATCCAGAAGCCCCAGGTCGGTGACCTGCGCTGCGCGGAAGTGCGGCCGGGTCTTGCAGCCCGTCTCATGGGCCCGCTCAATGAATTTTTCGGGGTCAATAAAAATACCGCGAAACGTAGAAGGTCGCAGGGATGCCGTCACGCGGTGGGTCTCGCCGGGTTCAAAGAAAGCGGTCCCCCCATCGCTCATGAATCGTGATTCCTTGCGATAGATCCAGGCTGTCGCAACGGTGGTGAAGCCGCAGATCAAATAACGTTCGTGAAACATGCGCCAGATTCGCGCCGAATCGTTCGCGATAAGTATTTCCGTGCCGGGTTCCGAACGTGGACGTAGGTAAGCGAGCGCGGCCTGAGCCGCAGTATCGGACATGAATGACCCCTAGTGACTGATATATGACACGGGGGATAAGAGAGCAAGAACGTTCTAGCCGGTCTGTTGGCGAGTTGCATACCGTCGCTTATACGAAACTCGCGGACATCTACTCCGCTGCATGCAATTACATTCAAGCCGAACTGAGGAACATGATGAAAAGAGCATTCCTGATTTTATCGCTGGCAGCGCTGCTGGGAATTACCGGCTGCAGCCCAGGAACGAAATCCATTGTTGTGACCGTAAGCTCGCCCACCGGCGCGCAAACCCTGGACGTCGGACAAAGCTTCAACATCACGGCCTCTGTCACCAACGACAAGCTGGTCAAGGGCGCGACTTTTCTGCTCACGGGTGCTGGGACTTTATCCAATCAGACCGCGACGGGTGCAACGTACACGGCATCAGCCAGCGGCAACGGCACCATAACCATTGCCTCCGTCTCTGATCCCACAAAGATGCAGACCATTGCCGTCGTTGTGACCGCAACTCCCACGATCACAAGCGCGGCAACCCTCTCGCCTGCCACGGAAGGTTCCGCTTATACCGGGACAATTGCTGTCACCGGCGGCGCTGGCTCGCTCAACTATTCGGTGACTGTCGGCAATTTGCCTGCTGGCCTAAGCTTGAACAGTTCCACCGGCGCTATCACCGGCGCCGCCACCGGGCCGGGCGGCACCGTCAATTTCACCGTGCAAGTAAAAGACTCCAGCACGGTCACTCCGCAAACCAACTCCAAGGCCATGAGCGTCACCATCAACCTGCCGCCCGCTCCGCAAATCACCACCACTACGCTGCCCGCGGATGTGGAAGGTACGCCCTACAGCCAGCCCCTCGCTCTCACCGGTGGCTTGGCTCCGTTTACCTATTCCATCAGCACGGGATCTTTGCCCGCTGGATTGAGCATCAATGTCGGCACCGGCGCTATCACCGGCACGCCGACGGGTCCGAACGGGACGGCAAGTTTCACCGTAAAGGTTGCGGATTCCAGCAATCCGGTGCAAACCGCTACGCAGCCGCTGAGCATCGCCGTGAATCTGCCTCCGGCGCCCTCAATTACAACTCTCTCCTTGCCCTCTGATGTGGAAGGTACCGCGTATAACCAGACGGTCGTCGCCACCGGTGGCTTGGCCCCGCTAACGTATTCCGTGAGCGTCGGCAGCTTGCCTGCCGGCCTGAACATCAATTCCAGCACCGGCGCGATCACCGGCATGCCCACCGGCCCGAACGGCACAGCCAGCTTCACCGTGAAGGTGACCGACAAGAGCAATCCCGTGCAATCGGCATCGCAGCCCCTCAGCATTGCCGTGAACCTGCCGCCACCTCCGGCGATTACGACCACCACGCTCCCAGCTGTCGTCGAGTTCGCAAACTACAGTCAGGCTGTCGCCGCAACGGGATTCGGCACGCTCACTTATTCCGTGAGCGTTGGCAGTCTCCCCGCAGGACTCGGCTTGAACTCAAGTACAGGTGCCATCAGCGGCGCGCCCACGGGCCCCAATGGCACATCCAGCTTCACAATCAAGGTGACCGATTCCAGCAATCCTGCGCAATCGACATCCCAAGCCTTGAGCATCGCGGTCAGTCTCCCGCCGGCGCCGTCAATCACCACAACCACTCTGCCCAATGGCACAGTCGGCGCGAATTACAATCAGACGATTGCCCTCACCGGCGGCCACGGTCCTTTCACTTGGAGCATTTCGGCGGGAGCTCTGCCCACCGGCTTTTCCTTGAACAACGCAACGGGCGCCATCACCGGCAGCTCCAGCACTGTGAATACTTATAACTTCACCGTTAAGGTTGTGGATTCCAGCAATCCGGCGCAAACCGCCAGCCAGCCGTTATCTCTCTCTATCGTTAACGGTCCTCTGCTGGTCACCCCGGCAACTTTGCCGACCGGCGCGGTCAATGACCCTTATCCGTCCACGGCTCTCGGAGCCAGCGGCGGATTGCCTCCGTACACCTGGGCCATCACTGTGAGCAGCCTGCCTGCAGGCCTCAATCTGAACTCGAGCACGGGCGCCATCACCGGAACACCCACGGGCCCCAGCGCAACCGCAAACTTCACCGCTCAGGTCACAGACTCTACGAACACCAAGGCGACCGGCTCCTTCAGCATCATGGTCAATCCTGCGCTCGCGATCACCAGCACTTCTTTGCCGGGCGCCACTGCGGGCACAAACTATTCCACCAATCTCAGCGCCACCGGCGGAGTGACACCCTACAACTGGAGCATCTCTGTGGGAAGTTTGCCCACGGGCATGAACCTGAGCGGGAACACCATCTCCGGCATTCCCACCACCGCGGGAACAGTCAGCTTCACAATCAAGGTGAACGACGGCTCCGGCGGTTCACAGTCCGCCGCTGTCAGCATCGTCGTGGCGCCTGCTCCTCTCCTTACCGTGGTGACCACTTCCAGCAACTTGCCGCAAGGCCTTGTGAACTCTTCGTATCCGGCCACAAATCTTTCGGCCAGTGGAGGCTTCCAGCCTTACACCTCCTGGATCGTCGTCGCACCGGGAACCGGCATTCTGCCTCCGGGTTTGTCGCTCAGCAACAGCGGCCAAATCACCGGCGCTCCAACTACTGCGGGAACGTATCCGTTCACTGTTCAAGTGACCGACTCCGCCACGCCTACAGCCAGCACGGCCCAGGCGAACCTCAGCATCACCGTCGCGGCCACCACCAGCTGCACCACCCTGACTGGCAAGGAATCGCTACTCCAAGGCGACTACGCTTTCGTGATGAACGGCTTTGACGCCTCTGGCAACCCTGTCTTCCTCGGCGGCGTCTTCGTCGCCAGCGGCGCGAAGGGCCCGGGCAACATCACCGCCGGCACCCTGGACATGAACCTCGTCTCAGGTGTACAGACCGGCCTCAGCATCACTTCGGCCAGCTCGTACAACCTTGGCCTCGATCCCAACGCCAATAATGGTTACCGCGGCTGCATGTCCATCGTCACCTCTGCCGGCACCATGAACTACCGCTTCTCCGTGGATGCGGTCGGTGCCATCACTGCCAACGTTGCCTCCGACGGCCACATCGTCGGCTTCGATGCCGGCGGACCCTTCACTTCGGGCATTCTCCGCCAAGCTACTCCCTCGGCCTTCTCCACCAGCGCCATCGCCGGCAACTGGGCCTTCGGTATCGCTGGACCCAAGGCCTCCAGTGGCGGCGGGAGCTCCGGGTATTTTGCCGGGGCCGGTATTCTCAATCTCGCGAGTGGCTCGGCCAGTGGAGTCGTCGACATCAATAGCAACGGTAAGCTTGACAATAACAGCGCCCTGACAGCTTTCCCCGCCACGGCCGGTATTACTCTCAGCAGCGGGCCTTACAGCATCGCTTCCAACGGTCGCGGCACGCTCCAATTTACTCCCAGCGCCTCTGGCGCATCGCTGGTGACCAATATCGTGTACGTGGTCTCTTCGTCCGAATTGCTGATTCTGAATTCGGATAGCCAGATCAACAACGGCGCCTTCACAGGCCGCGCTCTCAAACAATCCGGCAGCTTCAGCAACTCCTCGCTGACCGGTAACCACGTCGTCTACGTTTCCGGAGGAAGCACGAACGGTTCGACCGCCGCCAGTCGCACCGAGGCAGACATCGTCAAGGTCACCTCCGGCAACAACTTCACCTTTTCCGGCTACCAGAACGATGGCGGAAACATTTCCGACCCCACCAAGAACAGCGGCTCCGGCACTTTCAGCGTCGCTTCCAACGGCCGCGTCACCCTAACTGTCGCTGGAGCTACCAATCTCCCGATCTTCTACCTGAGCAGCGCCAACACCGCGTTCTTCTTGAACTCAGACACCGCCGCCTCTGCCGGCAACATGGAACCCCAAGTCGGTTCCTCGTTCACTAATTCCTCCGCCAGTGGAACCTATGGGGTTGGCAGTATCAATCCCGCCGTTCCCGGGGTCAATAACGAAGAGGGTACAGTCACCTTCACACCCTCCTCGACTTCCATTAACGGCACCACTGACAAAAATAACTCCGGCGGGCCTGTACCCGACAACGCCACCGGTTCCATCAGTTACGCGATCAACTCAAGCGGCGTCGGACTGCTACCTGCCGGATGCACCTTAACCGGCGCCAGCGCAAACTGCGAGAACCTCTTCATAGTAATCTCGCCAACCAAGGCCGTGCTCTTAAAGGTCAAGTCGTCCACTACAACGCCCGTTCTCGACATCCTTCAGCAGTAACCGGGTTCGCCTCAAAAAGAAGGGCCGGCGCAATTCGCGCCGGCCCTTTTCCTTTCAGGCCGCTCAGTTCGCTTCCAGCTATCTGCTCGCTGCTATCTGTTTTCCCAATCAGTGCGCCCGCGGCTTCGTTCGTCGCAGCTCCAAAATCAAATACACCACCACGGCGATATTCACCAGCAACACCACAACCCTCGGCCACGTCAGATGCACGTAGATTTCGTACAGCTCCAGCGGCATCAACGACGCCGTTGTTACGATTGTCAGATATTCCGCCCAGCGTTTTGCCAGCGCCAGTCCAATTCCCTCGGAGAGAAACAGCGCTGAATAGAAAAACGTGCCAACGCTCAATTGCCGAAGCCGGTGCTCATCCACGTTCGAAAGTTTCTGCACCAGCCACAGCAGGTAACGGTTATGCGGATCGGCGCGCAGTAATTCCATCCAGTGCGCAAACTCTTTCGGCAGGTCTCCATGCAGGAAATGCAGCGCGCCAATGCCCAGCGCCAGCAGCCCGAACCCGTTTACAAACTTCAGCGCCGCGATGGCCATCAGCCCGCGGCCCTTCTTGTGCCCAGTTTTTCCCGTCGCCATCTGTAACTGACTTTACCATGCCCGTGCACTCCGGTATTGCCCCTGCCAAACCCGTTCACCAAAACATGCACCCAATGAGCCATCCACTCCTCGCGGTTTCCTGCTCTTGTCGTTGTTATCTGATCGCCGCATTCTGATTACTGTTTACCGACCGCTTCTCAACACGAGCCAAATCTCCTCCCCGCGCAATCTATGGCGCCGCCATCGTAGATGTCCATCGCCCAGGCCGTCACCACTCTTCTTGCAAGTGTCTAATATTGCACAGACTCAAAAATCTTCAGTTGGTATATCTGTTCGGACTCCAGCGAGTCGGGTTCTTTGCCCCCCAACCAGCAAATCCCAGAGCCCCATTTTTCGCTGCACAGGCCGCCAGAAGTATTCAGCGCCTTCCAGAAGCATGGAGAGGAAAAGCTAATGAGCACATTGAAGGTTTCTAAGATTTGGATCTCCGCGTTCCTATTAGCCCTCGTCATGGCAGGGTGTAGCGACTCGGACAAACGTGCCGGGGCAGGGAACCCCGGTGACCCCCTGACCCCGCCCACGGTGACCACTGTCACTCCACCCGACCGCACCACGCTCGTTTGCCCCAACACCGCCATCATCACGGCAACTTTCAGCAAGCCGATGAACCCCGCGACTCTCACCACCTCTTCTTTTACTCTGACCGCCGGCGGCGCCAATGTTTCCGGGACAGTTAGCTACGTTGCCGCCACCATGATTGCCACCTTTACGCCTGCCGCCACTCTTACGGCCAGCACCGCCTATACCGTCACGATTACCACTGCTGCGCAAGACCAGTTCGGCAATGGACTGGCCGCTAATTTCGCCTGGACCTTTACCACCTCGGCTCCCTGTCCGCCGCCCGCAGGCGCGATAGCCTTGGGCTCGGCGTGCAGTTTCGGAATTCTTGCCGGCTCAACGGTGACCAATGTCACCGGCACCGCCACCACCGTTAGCGGAGATGTTGGCGTCTGGCCAGGAACCGCAATTACAGGATTTGGGACGCCCGCATCCATTACAGGCGCATTCCACGCGGGCGATACCGTTGCCATGACCGCCCAAGGCGACTTGACCACTGCGTATAACAACGCCGCGGGAGCCGCCGGAGGCGCTATCCTCGCCCCCGATATCGGCGGGCTGAAACTTTTTCCGGGAGTCTATAAAACCACCAGCGCGCAACCTTCGCTGGGGATAACCGGGAACCTCACTCTCGATGGCAATGGCGATCCGAACGCCGTCTGGATCTTCCAGATTGTGTCCACACTGACCACCGCAGCCACCAACAGTCAGGTCATCCTGATCAATGGCGCCAGCTCTCACAATGTCTTCTGGCAGGTGGGAAGTTCCGCGACGCTTGGAACCACCACAAGCTTCACTGGAACCATCATGGCTCAGGCATCCATCACGCTCACCACCGGCGCAACGCTGAACGGCAGAGCGCTGGCTCGCACGGGCGCCGTTACATTGGACACCAACACGGTTGTTGTCCCTGCATGTCCGTAAAGTCTTCGGCGATGGGCCCGCCTTGTGGCTGGCCCACCGCGCGTCTGACTGGAAAAGCATTTCAGGTTGCTAAATTTCGGAGGAACCTTCGTATGTTATCTCAAGCAAAGAGCCATCCTGTTCGGGTCTTAACCTTGCTGCCGGCAGTGATTGCTGTCCTGTTTATGTTTGCCGGCCTCGCCGCAGCTCAGGACCAGCCTGCCCCCAAGTGGGAGCTCTTCGGCGGATACACCGTCTGGAATCCCGGCGCGGATGTCCACGGCCAGCTTCCCGGCGCGTTGCTCCCCCTGAGCAGCCGCCTCGAATGGAATCCGCGCGGTGTCGGTGCCAGCGCCACCTATAATCTCAATCGTTGGGTTGGATTTACCCTCGACACCAGCACCAATTGGGGCAGCGGGGAAAAGACTTTAGCCAGAAGAATTGACGACGCGGCATTCGCCAACATCTCCTTCGGCCCCAAGGTTACCTTCCGCACCCAGCATTTTTCTCCCTTTCTTGAACTGCTCATAGGCGACCATCGCCTTACACCGGATGCCTTCCACGATATCGACAAGCTCGGGCTCATGTTCGGCGGCGGTCTTGATCTCAACTTGTCCCGCCACGTCGCTATACGGCTCATTAGGGCCGACTATGTAATGTCGAATTACCGCTATGCTCCTACCAATGTTCCGAGTACGCAACTTTATGGTGTACGGCTGCAGACCGGTCTCGTTCTTAACTTGGGTGGCGGAGAGCCGCCGCTCCCACCCGGCGCCTCGTGTTCCGTACAGCCGGTGGAAGTCTTCGCTGGCGAGACGGTCACCGCCACATCCCGCGGCTCAAACTTCAATCCCAAGCGCACCGTCAAATACAGTTGGAACGCCGCTGGCGTTAAAGTTTCGGGCGACGATGCCTCCGCACACATTGACACCACCGGTGTGCAGCCGGGCTCCTATGTCGTCACCTCCAACTTGAGTGATGGCAGCAAGCATGGTTTCGCGTCCTGCAGCGCCAGCTTCACCGTGAAGCAGCCCCGTCCACCCGTCATTTCCTGCTCCGCCGATCCAGCGACGGTGCTCACCGGCGGCACTTCAACCATCAACTCCAACGCCAACAGCCCGGATGGACGCAGGCTCATTTATAGCTACTCGGCAAGCGCCGGCGAGATCTCCGGAAACGGCAGCAGAGCCACGTTGAATACCAGCGGTGCGCAGCCTGGCACCATCACCGTCACTTGTAACGTTGCCGATGACCGCGTTCCCGCGCTCACTTCTTCCAACAGCACCACTGTGCTCGTCCAAGCCCCGCCGCCTCCTCCGCCTGCCCCGCAGATCAAGGAGTTGGAATCCAAGCTGGCCCTCCACACGATTTACTTTGCAACTGCCCGGCCCACCATCGAGCATCCCGAACGTGGCCTGCTCGACAGTCAGGCAGACATCCTGGAAAAACTGGCTGCGGACTTCACTAGTTATCTGAAATATAGGCCAGATGCCCACTTGATCCTCAGCGGCCATGCCGACCCGCGTGGGGGCCCTGAGTACAACAAGCTTCTTACCGACCGGCGCGTCGAACGCACCAAGAGCTTCCTGGTCGAACACGGCGTCCCCGCTGACCACATCGACACGAAGTCTTTTGGCGAAGAGGATCAGCTCACTCCCGACCAGATCAAGCAACAGATGGCCGATAATCCGGATCTGACTCCCGAAGAGCGCCAGCAGTTGATGAAAAACTTCAAGGTGCTGGTCCTGGCCAACAACCGCCGCGTGGATGTAACCCTGAGCACCACCGGACAACAATCGGTTCGCCGCTATCCGTTCAACGCCAAGGATTTCTTGGCCCTCATCAGCACCAAGGGCGTAGAAACCAAACAAACAGCCAAGCAACCAGCCAAGAAGCGCAAGCCCTAAGCTCAACCGAAGGGCCTGCCTCGTAGCGCACTTTCTGCGGGGCAGGCTCTTCTCTTTTCGCTCTTCAACGAAAACTTGAATGGCACCTGTCCTGACAGGGTCTGGAAGTCAGCTCGCCGCGCGAGCGACGGCCTCTCGGGCGGGCCCCGCGCCGATGCCGAACTCTCTACATCGGCTTGGGATGCGCGGAGAGTGCCTCGCGATAAAGCTTGATATTGTTCTTGTCCACGATCAGCGTGCCGGTGTCCACGGACGTAGGCACCGGGGGGGCCAGCGCCGTGCGCCAGTCTTTGAATTGGTGCACCGCATTGTGGTGCAGGTCGTCAAGGAACTTCAGCCCGTAGTAGCTCATCACGTACGGCTTTTGCGTCACCGTTGCCGCAATCGCGCCGCGGTCGATCCAGTCCAGTGTCTCCGGATCGCTGTCGAACGCCACGATCGGCAGCTTGCCTTCCAGGCTGAAGCGATGCAGCGCTCCTGCGGCGCCTGAACCCCCGGTCGCCTCCACGCAAATAATTCCGTCTATTTTTTCCTTTTTTTGGATCAAATCAGAGGTCAGGTCAAACGCGGTTCGCGTATCTCCCTGGTCGTCCAATATCTTTGCCAGATTCATCCGGGGAAAGTTCTTCAGCGCGTCGGCTATGCCCGCCACCCGATCGTCCAGGTTGCGCTGTCCGGAAATCGTAATCACCGCGATGCTCCCGCCGCGTCCAAGCAGTGCAGCCATCTGCTTCAGGCTCTCTCTGCCCGCCTTGACGTTATCCGTTCCGATGTACAGCACGCGCTTCGAATCCGGCACATCCGCATCCACGCAGATCACCGGGATGCCCTGAGCTATCGCCTTGTCAATGTCCGCCTGGAAAATCTCTGGTTTCCCGGCGGAGAGGCAGATTCCGGCCGGCTGCTTTTCCACAATCTCCCGGAATTGCAATAGCTCCGCGTTCGGCTGGTATCCCGTCGGCCCGACCAGTTCGCCCTTTACCCCCAGCGATTTCGCAGCGTCCAGAAAACCCGCTTGCGCCTCCTGCCAGTACGGCAGGTCGATATTCGTGGCCACAAAAACGTAGTGTTCGTTCTGTTCGTGGTAGGGCCTCGCGCAAGAGGCAACCAGCATTGCCCCAATCAAAACAAGACCAATCACAACAGGAAAAGATACTGGCCAGGCCGCAGGTCGCTTCATCGCAATCTCCTTTCGCGTTTGGTCTGTCTTTGGAGCTTTCGCTCGCAGCTTCGGGAGCTTCGGGTCCGCACGTGGTTCGGGAAATTTGGAACGGATAGGAGGGTTCAATCTATTTCTACTGCGTTACTGTTCTCGCCCACCTCCGCTCCCATGAATGCATTTCAAGCCGCCACGCAAACCATAGGCCCGCGATTCGTCTCCCGTCAAGCCCTCATCGCTCAATCTCCGTGACCTCTGCGGCCCCTCACCGGCCTCCGTGGTAAATTCTTTTTTTGTCCCTTTTCTCTCCAAAAGAAACTTTCGATTCTCCTTGACTTGCACACTTGCGAAGCACAGGATGCATTCAGGTTTCGCAGTTTCAACGCGAAACGCCCAGTCCCGATTCCCAGCGAAGTTTCTTTCAAGGTCTAGTCCCGCATCGAGCGCTAACAGGGTAGAACCCAATGGGTTCCTTTTTATTCCCTCGCGCGGGGCCCTGCCTCCTGTTCGACGTACAGGTCTTCATACCCAAGACGCCAGTGGTTCCGTACCAACTCCAACTCGCCACATGCGGGCTGGCAACTTGCATTTCTTTAAAGGAGAACCACCATGTCTGAACAAAATAAAACTGTTGTCCGCCGTCTCTTCAATGAACTTTGGAACCAGGGCAATCTGCAGGTCGCGGATGAACTCATCGCCCCCACTTACCAGCACCATGATTCTTCGTCCCCCGACTTTGGCAAAGGTCCCGAGAGTGAGAAGAAGAGAGTCAACCTGTATCGCAATGCCTTCCACGATTTTCGTTTGAACATCGAAGATCTCTACACCGAAGGCGAAACGGTGGTGGCTCGCTGGTCCTGCCGCGGCGTTCATAAGGGCGAGCTCAACGGAATTGCGCCCACGAACAAGCAGTTCGCTATCACCGGGGTAACCATCGCTCGCCTCTCGAACGGCAAGATCGTCGAAGGCTTCGTCAATTGGGATGCTTTGGGCCTCATGCGCCAACTTGGCGTCGTCCCTGAGCCCGTCAAGTCCATGGCCGCTGTAAGGTAGCCAGTCCGCCTCAGCCGGGCAGCCGCCCATGCCTGCCCTGAGCGAAGCCGAAGGGCCCGTCCACAATTCGCCCAGTCGGCCTGCCCTGTATGTTCCTTATACGGGGCAGGCTTTTCTTTCTCCCTTTCTACCTGTCTGCTGTCTTTCTTCTCCTTTTCTTTCTTCCTTCTTCCATGTAGCGCTGATTTTTAAGTCAGCCTCTTGGGTTTGTGATTGGTCATGCCAATATCTTCACGAGGAAGCGTTCGAATGGGTCAAGATTAGCAATCAGTAATCAGGGAGCGAGAAGGAAGCTAAGCGAACGATTCATTCACCGCGGCCGGGGTCCAACGAACTTGCATCAGTCCTGCCGCTGTTTTCGCGTGATCAGTGTAGGCGTGTGCCATGGCTGCGTCAAAGCGTTTCACCTATCCGTTTGAGATAGGTCTTGGCTGAATCAGCCATCGTCAGAATGGCTGCTCCAAGCATGATAGAGTCCTTGACCACCAGGAGTCCTGGCAGCGCCAGGAACGGAAATCCGTGCACCGAATTTCCCGGCCCTGAAACCCAAGCCTCCGGCGTTGTTGTGAGAAAGGTGAGAGTCGTACAGGCCATTAGCATTACGAGGAAACTTCCTACCGCGGCAACCTGGGGGAACAGCGGATGGAGAGCGATGAGAATCCCCAAGCCAACAATGACGCAACCCAATCCGTAGGAAAAAACATAAGTCCCGTTCGTCTCGTTCCACTCATGACTGGCTATGTTCAATCCGCCCGCCGGATTTTGCTCGCGATACTCCGGCGCCGGATGATGATAGAAAAAATTCATGAGCGGACTGTTCGCAACAAACGGCACGATCCCTTCCGCCTCATAGTTCGTGGCTTTTAGGCCGCCAATCCAACAGAGAACGATTACCAGTCCTAAACGCAGCATGCCGAAACCAACACGATCCAACCGAGCGGCTATGTCGTAAAAAGATCTGAGTACGCCCGTGCGCTCGGCCTGAGCAGCGCGAGCTAAGGATTGGTGGGCTGACGATCCTTGTGTAGATGTACCTAGCATAAGTGGCTCCTTTTTGGCTGTGTACTCTTCGGCAAGGGCAAAATTGCTGCCAAAGAGAACGGCAGATAACTCTCTGCAAATACACACCTGAAGGAACTGGCGGCGCAGCAGCGATGCCAACCCTTTAAACATGATGCCCTCCTGCTGACATCAAGGCATGAATCGAATGGGAGGGGGAACTCACCAGTCGCCCAAGTTCCGCTTCCGAATGTTGGAGTTTATAATCAGCGAGTTGCCTGGCGCGAAGGAGGTAAGGTGCATGGTAGGTGACGGACCGATATTGGTAACCGGGGCTGCCGGCAAACTGGGGTCGGTCGGACGCACTGTCACCGGCCTGCTCCTCGATCGAGGGTTCCCTGTTCGCGCCATGGTGCGGCGCGAGGACGAACGGGCGGCGTCCCTGCGAGCCGCCGGCGCCCAAGTGGTGGTCGGCGACCTCCTCGAACCCGGTGATGTTCATCGTGCCGTCAGCGGCTGCGGCCGGGTCTACTTCGGCATGTCCGTGTCCGCCGGGTACCTCGAGGCGACCGTAACCATGGCGGCCGTTGCGCGGGAAGCCCGAGTGAACGCGTTGGTCAACATGTCCCAGATGACAGTCTCCGAGATGAGCATCCAGAACACCACCCCGAGCCATCAGCAGCGGCAGCACTGGTTGAGCGAGCAGGCCCTCGCCTGGTCGGGCCTGCCGGTCGTAACCATCCGGCCGACAATGTTCCTGGAGAGCTTTTTGCAATTAGCCGCTCCGAGCGTCCGCAACCGAGACCGCATCGAACTGCCGTTCGGGCGGGGCAAGACCTCTCCGGTTGCAGCGGCTGATGTCGCTCAGCTAGTCGCTGCCGTTCTCGCCGACCCTGTGCCGCACCTGGGCCTGATATACGAACTCACGGGTCCGCAGTCGCAGGACCTGGATGGGGTCGCCCGCGAATTCTCGGACGCGCTGAACCGAGAGGTCACGTACTCCGACATCAGCCCCGAAAGTGGGAACAGAAGCTGAAAAAGGAAGGTATGCCGGAGCATCTGACGGGGCATCTTTTGGCGATGGGCGAGTTGCACCGGGCGGGTCGTTATGACAGACGGGCGGACGGGGTCCAACGGGTGACCGGCCGGCTGGCGATGAGCGTCCGGGAATTTGTGTCGCTTTACGCGGAGGAGTTCGGCGGACGTCGCTCCTAAAAGGGTCCTTCGGTCAGACTCAGGGCAGGCAAGCCTATCCTCTACAAAGAGAACGGGCCACCTGCCGGGCCGCGGCGAATCCGCGGGCTCTGAAGCTAATTCTCGTTATCGTCTCCGTCGTCTCCTGTTGCTCGCATGGCGTGTCTCGAGACATAGTCCGCCACTGCTCTGCCCAGGGTGTTTGCACGCACGCACGAAGTTCGAAAGTGAATGCCTCCAAAAACGCGCGCATTGGCGATTTCCGCTACCGCGTCGGAGAAACTCACAAACGAACGTGTGCCGGGGCGTACATCCGAGGTGACGCTAAACGCCGTGTTCTCTCCGAACGCGGCGGCGAGGATGAACGCGGCTGAACCGCTCACCGTGGAATGGCCCGATGGATACTCGGGATGCGCAGGAGTGCCGCCGGGAAAGAAGTCCAGCCAAGGTATCCAGTTTGGGTCCGAATCCGCAGGGGTGAATCCGTCCCGGATCGCGGTGATCGGCCGCCAGAAAACATAGCGGTACTTGCCATCCCAGCACGCGATTGCCGCGTCAGCCATCGTGACATTCAGCAACGCGAACAGGTGCGCATTCTCGGTGAAGGACAGCCCGCGTTCTACGGAAAGCTGGGAGGCAATGCGGTTCCAGTAAAGCGCAGTGTTCCCCGCCCAAAACAGCGCGAGATCCGACTGATCTTGGTTGCGCCCCGATCCGGAGTAGACGCCCATCTTAAACAGTTCGTCGAGATCAGCCGCGTACTCCGGGCTGTTGAGCGCCAGTGGAGGCGGCAAGCGGAACTGCGAAGGCCGTCTCAGCACCCACGGCGTCATCGTGGCGAACTGCGGGCCCGCCCCGGACACTCCGGGCAATTGGTTGGGCAACCCCTGCGGCGTCGGGCGCCAAGCGCCGATGGCGGCCGGTGTCCCGACGATACTCTGCACGCCGAGGAACGGCGGCGGCGGGGGCGCGATCCCATCGGTCAGCCTCCAGGCCCAAATGGCGTCCGCAACGGTTTGTCCCCAGGCGACCCCGTTGGCGATGGAATGAGCTTTTTCGGTGGAGGCGAGCGCCGCAAGCGATGCGTCGCGTTGCGCCGTGAGCGTTGCGACCTGTGCGGGAGCGGGATACAAATGAACCAAGATGGCATAGGCTGCCTGAATCGCAGCCGCGCGCTGAGAGGCGTTGTGCGGTGCGGCCGGCTTTACATGTAGCGGTTGAAAGCGCGGGTCGATGCCGTTGACCGCGTCGAAAACTGACGCAGACACGAGCGCAACCACGCGGCTGGTTACCAGCGGATTGGTGCCGCCCGCAATGACTGTCGTGTTCATGATGCCGATCCACTCAAGCACCGGGTCGGGAGTGGCTGCCGACACCGGCAAGGGACCAGCAGCGAGCATCAACACACTCAGCATCAACAATGCACTACAAATCGTGGCGCCGGCACCTCGCCAACGAACCAACAGAAAAGGGCCCAAGTTAAACCTGCTCAAGTTGCGAATCATTATCTCCTCCTAGTGAATGGAGGTAGCGTGTGGCGGGCTAGCGGGCAGTTTGCGTTGACCTGGCAAATCGCGCGTCAGCAGGAAAGCGCTACCGTGGGGCACCAACTCGTCGGTAGCAGTGGCGAGTTCTTAGCTTTCTATGCCTCTTATGCGCGCAAGTCAAGTGAATCTGTTGCTACTTCTGGCGGGCCTCTCGGGCCATCCGCCACCCTCCGTGTCGTTGTGATGGGGGAGCGGGGAAAGATTGCTCGTCCGAACACCGAGGCTGCCCAAGAAAGAGTAGGCTGCTATCTGCGCCGCCCGCCCTCCTTGCTTTCACACACTTTTAATGTTCCGTCCTGGAATAAATCTCTGGCCCACGCGGTCCTAGCCTCTTGTAAGGGGCTTTCTCCTCTACTCCGGAAAAGTGGCTCGAGCAGAAAGCTCAATCCCGTCTGGGAGGTAATTTGTATCATGACGCATAAATGGCTTTCGATTGTGGTCTTACTCGTCGGAGTAATGGCCATCGGTCTCGCTGGTATCGCGCAGCAGGGTCCTACGGAGGCGCCAGCCGGCTTTGACACCCCGACACTCGCCCAAAACCACGGCGCCCAGAGCGTCAGCAACGGAATTGCAGAACCCCCAGGTGACACCTACGCCCTCGACCAAACCAGTTTCGAACAAGATCACGACGCAAGCACCGGTCTGGGCCCGGTATTTAATGCCAGAGCCTGCGTGGACTGCCATCAGAATCCTGTCAGCGGCGGAGCAAGCCAGTTCACCGAGATTCGCGCTGGCCACAAAGATGCCAACGGCAATTTCGTCGCCGCGACCGTCCCCATAAACGATGGCGCAAACACCATCGCCCTTCGCTCCATCATCAATGACCGCGCGCTGATTCCTCAAGCACAGGAACACATACCCGATACCGAAGACATTCGCGCCCTACGCGCCGCTCTCAACACTTTGGGAGACGGCTTTGTTGAGGCCATCGACGATAGCACCCTGCAGTCGATCGCTCAGCACCAGATCGAAATCAGTGAAGGCCGCATTCATGGCGAAGCCGTCCCGGTTCCTGTTCTCGAATCGCCCGGACAATCGCGCATCGGACGCTTTGGCTGGAAGGATCAGCACAGCAGCTTGCTCTCCTTCATCGGCGACGCTTATCTGAATGAAATGGGAGTAACCAACCGCCTGCGTCCCCACGATGTGACGACCGTGGGCAAGATCACCACGGATCCCGAGGATGTTCCGGACAATCTCGGCCTGGCGGACATCGACCATTTCGCCCAGTTCATCCGCGGCACGAAGGTCCCCCCGCGCGACGCGACTCTCTCCGCAACCGCGGCCGCCCAGGCGGGCCAAAATTTGTTCGAGCGCATCGGTTGCTCCACCTGCCACGTCAGCACTATCGTTACCGCTCCTGCGGGAACAGTCATCAACGGCGGAGCTTTCACCGTGCCGGACGCGCTGGGGAACAAGATCATTCATCCTTACGGCGACTTTTTGCTCCACGACATTGGAACCGGCGACGGCATCGTGCAGAATCCACCGCAAGATACCGCCAACAAATTGCGCACCGTGCCGCTGTGGGGACTCCGCACCCACCCGCGGCACATGCACGATCTCAAATCGTTGACGCTGGAGAACGCCATCGAGCGTCACGCCGGCGAAGCCGAACACGTAAGGGATCGCTTCCGCGACCTCAGCCCTCAGGACAAGCAAGCGCTGATCACATTCTTGAATTCGTTGTAGAGCGGGCAACCTGTGGCGCAGGCACTCCTGCCTGCCCTGAGCAACGCCGAAAGGCCTGCGCTCTATAATCCTGTAGGGGATGGGCTTGCCCATCCCCTACACCTCTAATCTTCGTTGCCGTTTCCGTCGTCTCCTGCAGCACGCAAGGCGTGTCTCGAAGTACTCTAATGACTGACCATTACCGGGACTCGCCCTTTGAGGAGTGCAAACTTCACCGGCTTGTTTGTATTGGCGGTCGCTGCCAATTGGCTCATGTTGGCTGGCTGACTCGGTAGCGATGACGGTTGTTCTCCCGCTTCTACGTCGTCGTTGTCGTCTTGTTCCTCGTGATGGACGAAGAAGCCGTTGCGTTCCGTGCCCATCTCACCAAAATTGCCTGAGGAACCGAAGGTACCCGAAGCTGAAAACGTTCCGTCGTCGTAAGCAACGGAGAACGATCCAGAATTGGTGGCATCCCACATTTTACCGGCCCAATTCAGCGGGCTGAGCGGGTCGTCAGTTGAAGGGCGAATCCGACGTGCGGTGCCCGGTGTCTTGGTGTAGGTGATGTCAAAGGAAGTCCTCGCTCGAATCAGTTGATATGGCGAAATACTGATTTCGTCAGGAGCGAAGTTGCTGGGAGCAGGGGGAGGGAACCTGAACGCATCGACAACGGGCACGTTCTCTAGGTGAATGGTCAGAGTATTGCCGTCGGAGCTGATCTGTACGGCGCTGTCTGGAACTTTGACGATCCAGAAAAGACCGTTTGGCAAGACGTACGGACTGAAGTCATGAACCTGTTCAATGAGTGACCCCGAACTGGGGTCATATGTCCAGAGGTCGATTCATATCTCCACAAAAGTGCCGTGCGCACGTGCTGATTGGGTCGCGCCTGTGGAGTTGGGGTCCGCTATTTCCCCTCCGATGTAGTCCCCTTGATATACGCGGACGTCAGTGACAATGGCGAACTTCTTGTCGGTTGTGAAGCCGCTGGTATACCCCAGGGCGGTGACACCGCGGAAATTGGTGATGCCTTGGGGGTCTGCATTCATGGGATCAAACGGGGGCGTTTGGTTGGGCGGACCGGGAACGAACTGGTTGATAAGGCCGTAAGGCGGCGTTATATCTCCACCACGCAACGGAATTGGTTGAACTTTGAGAGTAGGGATTGGTTCGATTTGCGCCTTCAGCGGGACACTGAAGACGAGAAGAAGAAACGGCAGATACCCGAGCCTCCATCTCATAGCTTTTCCTCCTGAGTCTGAATCGCGTGCGCAGCCAACTGTTGCGTAGAGGCCCCAGCAGGTCAATCCCGCACGTACCACGTGTCTGCCAAATGAATCTCCCGGTGTAAATACTTGAATCCAAAGGCCGCCGGGTCCGGTCTCCCGAGCTACTACGCTCCTATGACTCTGTCGATGTGGTACACTCTGGCCATTTCAATGCGGGGTGTTCATCGTGAATTCCCCAAGGGCATCTCCGGTAAAGGCGCGCTTCGGCTCGTTTGAGATGGATTTGCGCGCTGGTGAGCTGCGCAAACACGGCGTGAGGATTCGGCTGCAGACCCAGCCGTTCCAAATCTTGGGAATGTTGCTCGAGCGCCCAGGCGAGGTGGTGACACGCGAGGAGTTGCGCCAGGCGCTGTGGCCCGGCGACACTTTCGTTGACTTCGATCACGGGCTGAACAACGCTATCAACCGCCTTCGTGAGACCCTGGGCGACTCGGCTGAGAGCCCACGATTCCTCGAAACCTTGCCGCGTCGAGGCTACCGGTTCATCGCCGCAGTGGAGAGCATCGCTCCCCCCTCGCCTCAAGACTCAAAACCCCAAGTCGAGGATTCTTCTACTACGCCGCCCGTCCCGGCCAGCGACGAGGTAGCCGCACTGCCTGTGGAAAGTTCAAAAGCGAGCCCACGGGTGAGGCTCTGGATTGCCGCGAGCACGGCCGCCGCGGCATTGCTCGCGCTGCTCGTCAGCCTGAATACAGGAGGCCTGCGACAACGAATTCTAGGAGCAACCGATACAAGGCGCATTCAATCCATCGTCGTGCTGCCGCTCGAGAATCTCAGCGGCGATCCTTCCCAGGAGTATTTTGCTGATGGGATGACCGATGAGTTGATCATTCAGTTGGCGCAGATAGGCGGGCTGCGGGTCATCTCGCGCACTACTGCAATGCAATACAAGGGCACACGGAAGTCCGTTCCTGAGATCGGCCGTGAATTGCACGTAGATGGGATTGTGGAGGGCACGGTGTTCCGGTCGGGAGAGCAGGTGCGCATCTCGGCACAGTTAGTGGACGCCTCCACAGATCAACCCGTCTGGGCTCAGAGCTATGAACGCGATTTGCGGGACATTCTGGCACTGCAAAAGGAGGTCGCTGGGGGTGTGGCTCGCCAGATCCGCGCCAAGCTGCTGCCGGGAGAGCAGCCTCGTGCCGTCAATCCGCAGGCCTATGAAGCCTATCTGCGCGGCCGGCACGATTTGAATGCCGCGACATCGAAGGCGGACCTGGAGAACAGCATAGCGAATTTCAAGTCGGCGTTGGGGAAAGACCCACAATTCGCGCTGGCTTACAGCGGCCTGGCTCTTTCCTATTTGGCGCTTGCAGATTTCTACCTGGCACCGCATGAAGTCATGCCCAAGGCCGAGGAAGCGGCGCGCAGGGCCCTCGAACTGGATGATGCGCTGTCCGAGGCTCATGACGCATTAGGCTATGTGGAATTGATCTATCGGTGGGATTGGCGGGCGGCGCAGCAGCACCTGCAACGTGCCATCGAACTCAATCCCAGTAACGCGCTCGCTCAAGACCACTATGCGAACTACCTCTCAGCTCTCGGGCGCCATGCCGAGGCTTTTACTACGAGTGAGCGGGCGCGGGAGCTTGATCCGCTTTCGTTGCTGATTCAAGCCAACAACGGGCTGTATTTTTTCCTGGGGCGCGATTACGACCGCGCCATCGAGCGTGAACACAAGGCACTGGAGCTCGATGCGAAATGCGTCACCTGCCGCGCGTACCTGGCGCTAGCCTTAGTGCAGAGCCGGCGATTGCCAGAAGCGCTGACGGAGGCGCGGCTGGTGCGACTCCCGGATACTAACCCGCTGGATGCAGCGACGGCTGCGAGCGCGATTGCCGGCGCGGGTCAGCATGCGGAAGCGGAAGCGTTGCTGCGAAGCCTGCAGCAACTCCGGAAACAGCGCTGGGTCTGTCCCTATGAACTGGGCACAACTTATCTGGCTCTGGGCGATAGGGAGCAAGCGCTGCGCGAGCTGGAAAATGCTTACCAGGCGCATTCGATCTGCATGGTTTGGGCCAAGAATGATCCCAGGCTCGATTCCCTGCGCTCCGAGCCACGCTTTCAGGCCATTCTGCAACTCATGAGTTTTCCGCAGTAGCCCGCTGAACTGTGCCACAGAGCTTTTTCGCTGTTTCTTTCGCAGTTTTTTAGAGACCCGCTGCTTCAACATTTGCAGTACCGTCGAAGGCGTGCCTTTCCTTGGCTCGCTGATTAACAAATGCATGTGCGCTGGCATGACCACAAAAATAGCGGGTAGACGGCGCCATCGCCGCCTACCCGCTCTGGGTTGAGCCCACCGGGATTATTGGACGGTGAGCGCTATATTTGCGGAATGACTGATTTGTCCGGAAGTGGCTGTCACGACCAGCGTACTCATACCGGCCTGTGTGCCGTTGTTGCTGGCCGAGTTGGAGCCGCCGCCGCAACCGCTCACGCCAATCAGCAAACTACCGAGGAGAAGCAGACTCGCCACGCTGAGCAACGCGAACCGGGTTGATTTCCTCGCGGAGAACTGCCCACCCCGCGAATAAATCAGAATCACGCACACTCCCAGACACATCACCGCGAGTGCCGCGGCTCCTCCCATTCTGCTGAGAGGATGGCCGGGCATATAAAATCCTTGCCCGTAGACCCCACCCGGCATTCTTGTGGCAAGTGTGAGAGTGGTTGTGGCCGTCCCGCCGCTCGCGGGTGTAACCGAGCTCGGCGAGAATGTACATTGTGAATTGGCGGGCTCCCCGGAGCAGGTAAATTGCACTGCGGAGTTGAAGCCATTTAATCCGCTGACTGTTACTTGAATCGCCGTGGTTTGTCCGATAGCGACCTTCGCGCTCGTCGGCGAAGCGGAAATGCTGAAATCCGCTCCCGTCGGCGGCGCTGACGCGTTCGCCGTAATGGCGGCGAACACACCGTGCTGTTCGTTTGCCAGGCCCGCGGTGATGTACAGGGTGTTCGGATCGCCGGATGATCCCCCGCCTCCAAACACCATGTCCCACATGGAAGCATTGGTAATGACGGCGCCAGTGGCGTCCTTCATCTGATCGATCAAGCTCCCCGAAGCCGGGTCGAATACATCGATGACGCCGTTGCCGAATTCACCGACCAGCACTTTGCCGCCAAAGGGTCCGAAACCGCTGGGCGGAATTACCACTCCCCACGGTGCGTTCAGATTCCCCTGCGACACCAGCCGTTGGCTAAATCCGCCATTCAGATTGAATATGTCCACATAGCCTGCGCCAGCCATGTGAACGGGATCGTGTTTGGCCTGATCCTGCAGCGCGTAGGTGATGAAGAGCTCCTGATTGAGCACGTGGATGCCGAAAGGCGCGTAGCCAGCCGGAAGTTGCGGATCAACCAGAGTCCCGGTGAGATGGGTCGGATTGAAAGAGCTGTCGAAAACTTCTACATTGCCCGAGTTAAAATTTGCCGCCAGCAAGAAGGTGCCTGTTTGGCCGAGATTGACGAGGGCTAGTCCTTTGTAAACCGCCCCCGCTTTCGAGTTATCCACCACCGTGGTGATGGGGTCGCTGCCGTTCCAGGCGGAGATGGTTCCGTCCTCGGAGTCGAAAATGAACAGGGCTGGCTTGCCGTTTACGTTGAAGCCGGTAGACGCAACGTTGGCGACAATGCCCGTCGGGGTAGCAGGGTTCGCATCTCCCGCGGGAGCGGGTACCTGAAAGCTGCCCGCATTCACTCCCTGTGGGTTGTACAACGTGGAGAATCCGGAGTTGTTGTCGGCAATCCAGAAGGGTTGCCCTGGGAAAAAGGCAATCCCCCATGGGTTGACCAGTTCCGGATCCGTATTGGCGGCCAGGCCGGCTGTGTCGGAAGTGAGATTCGTCTGCTTGAAAGAATTGGTTTGCGCCGACGCACTTCCTGACGAAAAGAACGTAACGAATAGTGTCGCGGCCAATGACCACAAAAAGCGTTTGTAATGCATTGCATTACCTCCAGTGAATTTCCATTGTCAGCTTACGAAATACCGAAAATGGAGTTGTCCGCTGGAAGTAAGAAGTTCGTCAGTTAAAGACACCCTCCCATGAAAATAATTTGACAAGATCTGTGGAATAAATCTCAGGCGGGTGGCACACCCTTGAAGCGCCATGACGAATTTGGGTGCCGCATCATCGCGGTTTTCGAGGGTGCGCGCCGTTTGCGCCCGCCTCAGGAGGGCGGGTTTTTACTTTTCTTTCCCCTCGCTTTCGGGAAACCGGGAACAGTCCCCTGCCCTCGTCTGTCCTCCTGCCCTGTCCCCTGCCCTCGGTCTTCCTTATTCATTCAGATTTGTTGAACCGCTCGTATTCTGCTGGTAAGTCGATCCCAAACTTCTTGCACAGAGCCGACACATCTCGAAAATCCTTTTCCTTGAGTGGGTAGCCGGAATGGAATTTCACCATCCATTCAGGCGAAATGCATCTCACCGTCCGGCCTTCGATCACTCCAGTCCCCGTCAAGGAAGTAGCGGGGTACATCTCGCCTTTTTCGGGTGGGCCGTACAATCCGTCTCCCTTATCGTCGAGCACGATGACGTGGACATCGATCTCTTTGCCGTTTTCATCGCCCAGGACAAAATTCCAGGATTTGGCATCCTCCGACTTTATATCGCTATACCCACACGTTTGCAGGAACCGGCGCAGCATTGGGACATCCTTCTGCTGAATGGTTATGTCCAGGTCTTTGTGAAGGCGGGACTGCTCACCAAGCAGTGCGTCGACGCCCCATCCGCCATCGATCCAGATTTCGACGCCTGCCTTTTCAAGGGCCGCATACAGATGAATGACGTCAGCGGAGTTCATGCCGTATTGGTTCCTATTCAGGCCGCGATTCGCGGCCACCTCCGCGACGAACCTCCTGAGCGCCTCAGGGCTCCGAAATGTATGGAGGTCCGCATCGACCGCGTGGCTGGCCATCGCCTCCATGAGAATCGGACGGCCTCGCCAGTGATACGTCAAGAGCCACCACCAGAAGTCGGCACGCTCTCGCGATCGCCGAATGGCTCGCCAAGCGCAGCGGAGAAGCGAGAAGTCCAAAAAAAGAATCGTGTCCGCCGCACGAAGCCGGATCTCCACAGCGTCGTAGGGCCCCAGATCGCCGTCCATGATCCATCTCTCTTCCGCGACAAGTCTCTCTTGGATCGCTACCCACTGATCGCGCCGTCTAACTACAAGGCCTGGCTGCCAGAAGACCTTGTCCAGCTCTATTACCGGGAGCCCCGTGATCTCGCCCAAGCTCACCGCAAGCGTCGATTTCCCTGACGCTCCACGACCTAGGATGACTACGCGCTTCATATCTCCAATGTACGTCGGATGCCCCAGCCTCAGGGTAGAAGCTGGGGCTTGTGTCTTTCGCTTTTGGCATTCTTCCCGGATACGCCCCAGAGTAAAGACAAAACAACCCAACACCCACCCTCACAAAGCAGGGGCGGAGCACCCGGCCCTTTCCGGGTTAGTGAGACAAAATCTTTGGGTACACTTGGAGCGTCACTTCCGAGTTGCTCGTGATCCAGGAGCAATCCGGAGACCACGTTCCACAAGCCGACTTCCCGTTACCTATCCGCATGTCCCGATCTGGATTACTTGCGGTTGGCCGACAATCTGTCCGGAACCTTGGTCATCATTTCCCAGAACCCGTTTCTGGAGAGCTTCCGGTTCGCCGACCAGCCGCCCGAATGAGGCGATTATTTTGGGGAGTCGTTGCCGCGCCGAAGTCCTACCGAGCCCGAGTCGGTATCAACTTATGCAGTGATTTCAACGAGGTTGCCTTCCGTGTCGCTCACCACCGCTTCGTAGTATCCGTCTCCAGTTACCCTCGGACCTCGAGCTATGGCCACTCCGGCTGCGCGCATGGCAGCTACCAGGCGGTCAACTGCATCGCGCGAACCCAACGAAACCGCGATGTGCGCCATTCTTGGGGTCTCACCAGGCAAGTTCATAAGTTCCAGGCGTGCTCCAGAACTTAGCGCGAGAAAGCGAGATGTGAATGGGCGCGTGCTACTTACATATTGTGGACCTATCGTAGCTCCAAACCACCGCTGGTAGAAAGCACATGCTCTCTCGAGATCAGATACCCATGCGGCTGCATGCTCGATTCGTCCGTTTGACACAAAGATTCCTTCTTCGATTAGCTTGGCGTCGACGCGATCCACAAGTGCATCAATGTGCTTCAGCAGCGTCCCGGAAGAGGCCTCGGTAAGCGCTCGTACGAGTGAACCCCACGGTTCCGACAGATGAGACAAGAGGCGCTTTTCACCCGGATGCGGCTTTCGTTCTAGAGCGAACCACACGTCAAAGAAACTCGCCAGGAAAGCGGTCACGCGGTGCTGAGCACTCACAATGTCACCGCGATTTAGGGCGACTTCGATTTGGTGTCGATACGATGAATGGTTTCGTCGTAGCACGGGCCAGTTCTTCATCAGTACCGCACGCCTGAGCCCTTCGGGATACGCCACGCGACCACGATTCTGCAGTCCCTGATACCAACCTCGCGGGTCAAGTAGTGCTTCGGAATGAACGATGTTGTACCAAAAACTGGTGGTATACCCGAGCGAAGCTTCGTGACGCGATAAAATGCGCTCGATTTGCCCCTCAATCCACTCAGGCGAACGGTACATAATATCGATGTGCGTGCCAGTGGATGGATCGCTCCACTCGTCGCCGGGTTCCCAGAAGCGATTGTCGATTTCCGCGCTCTCCCCCAAAAGTGTCCGTCGAAAATCGACCGGCACTTCCCGCACCGTGTACACGTAGAGATCGTAGTCGGACGCAACGTCGCTTGTTGCTGCCGCACGCGAACCCCCGAGAACCAGCGCTAGGACCTGAGGCAGCTTGCCGAACGCTTGTGTCAGACGTTGTATGACATCGCGCGCATCCGTGGGCTGAATGTTCTGATTCATGTCGGTCATGTTTATCGGAGTCCGGCACTGAATTGCATCCGCGTGCCAGAAGGCGAAGTCTAGAGCAGCCTGCCCTGTATCTTATCGACAAGGAGCCCGGTTCGCGTCAATTCCGTTCGAAGCCCAGTAGAATCTCTAAACACTACCCCACGCATACCAAGCTGGACAGCCATTTCGACATTTTCGCTGGTATCGTCAATGTAAATGGCCCGACTCGGCTCGATTCGAAAAGTATCCAGGAAAATCTCAAAAATACGCCGGTCTGGCTTCAACACCTTGACCTGCCCAGAAAGCAGCACGCCGTTAAACCAGCTCAGGCATTCGAATCGATTGACAGCGATAGGGAACGTCTCCGCAGACCAGTTGCTAAGTGCATATATCGGTACACTCCGCGACCGCAATTCTCTGAGAATGTCGACTGTGCCAGGGATCTCTCCCCCGAGCATTTCCTCGTATCGCTCGAACCAAGCATCAATTAACTTTGCCTTGTCTGGATGAAGTCGTTTAAGAGAACCGCAACCATCAGCAAACGGTCGCCCGGCATCTTGCTGCGCGTTCCACGACGATGTACAAACGGCACCGAGGAAGTATTCCATCGCCGTTTCATTGCCATTGAACAGCTTGCGGTAGAGGTAACGTGGGTTCCAATCGATTACCACACCCCCTAGATCGAAGATTGCGGCACAATCTTTTGTCATTGCAAATGCATTCTATCTTTCTTGCGTGAGTCGTCCATCATGTCTGTGTCACGGGCTCAGCGGAACTTATTCCGGGCCAGAAGTCCGGTTGTTGGAAGTCTCACCACATAGGTAACGATAAACGGCGGGTGGCGCACCCTTTGTAGGCGGAACTTTCCTGGGTGGCCTACCCTTTTATAGAACCCGCCATTGACCGTATCGGCGGATAAATGACGAATACAAGACACACTCTTTACATTCAATCTATTACTTCGTAGCGAAAAAGCGCGTCTCATTATCTGTACTCGTTCTGAGGGTTGGATATTGTCGTCAGGCCCAGAACAGGAGGTAAAAATGATCGTCTGCTGCGTGAACCAGTGCGCCTACTGCCGATCGCCAATCGTGTCAGGAGAAAGATGGGTACGGGAAAAGATTTACGAACCTGCTCTCAATGGCCGCGATCCAAGATACCACCGCTACCACGCTGAACCCTTCGCCGGACAGGAAGCAAGCTGTTGGGAGAAACACCAACTGGAAGCGGAAATTGGCCGAACCAACGCCTACGGCCGGGTGGCCAATAGACCCGGCGCGATTAATCCTGGTTTTCAGGAACTAGAGTGAGACTCCCAGTCCAATCTACGAGTGAAATTTAAGTAACGAGGGTGCCCGACCCTTTCGGTTTTGGAAAGGGTCGGCCTTCTTCTCTTTCTGTTTCTTTCCCCTGCATTTTTGTCATCCCAGGCCAACACTGACGCTACGGCTGCAATCTATCGAGGCTAATCAGCCCCCGGCTCTCCATTCGCGCAAAAGGAATAACTGCTCCATGGCCAGTCCTTTGGGTGTTTCGCCAACCTCCGTTTCACGGGATTCGCGTGCATGTAATCCAATTTCTCTCGCATTTTCAGCTTCGTGTACACATTGAAATCGTAGAACCTCCGTTGCCAGAATCGCCGAAGGTCTCCCTCTTCTTCGGGGAATCTCAAAGGCAATTGTTGCCACGAAACCTTGCGCCGCTTTCCCCTCATTTTGCGGGAAACTCGTTGTTTCAGAATTTGTAGTACCCCCGAAGGAGTTAACCGTTTCGGCTGGCTCATCAGCAAGTGCACATGCTCCGGCATCACCACGTATCCGAGCAGGAGGAACTCATGTTTGGCCCGCACTTCACCCAGGGTTTTCAGGAATAGACTTCTAGCCCGAACGGTTCCCAGAAGTGGCCGCCGCTGATAGCAGCTGAAGGTGATGAAATGCAGATCTCCGCGGCCGTTGTAGCGTTTTGGTTTGATCCTCACCGGAGCAGAACAGCCCACCCTTTCTCGGAAGAAAGGTTGGGGCACCCTCATTTCAGTACGTTTCGATTACCTCAACAAGTGGTATCCTCTCTCGATGGAAAAACGTCAAGTCCGATTTTTTGAAAATCGAGTTGGCCACCCGCCTGTCGCAGCACCGCGTGACTCGCGCTCCTGACAGGTTCAGTTGGACCCATCGCGCGCCAATCTCGAGCGCTCCTCGCACTGTCTCGCCTTCGGGTGCTTAACGGTCTTGATGACGGTCGGTCAATTGAGATCTCGATGGTCTGCGAGCTCGGCCAGCGCGCGGTGGACGAACGAAACAGAGATCGACCCTTCCCCGACTGCCGATGCCACACGCTTGACACTGCCGGACCGAACGTCACCCACGGCGAACACGCCCGGAAGCGAGGTTTCGAGCAGTTGGGGTGAGCGGTCGAGCGGCCATCGGGCAGCGGCGAGATCTTCCTTGGTCAGGTCCCATCCGGTCTTGATGAAACCTTTCGCATCGAGCGCGACACGGCCATTCAGCCAAGCGGTGTTCGCTTCGGCCCCCGTCATCAGGAATACGTGCTTAAGATCGTGACTGGTTACCGTGCCGGTGCCGTCGCGCCACCGCACACGCTCAAGATGTTCGTTTCCCTCAAAAGCCACGATCTCGGTTCTTGTCTTGAGCTGGATTGTTGGGGTCTCCTCTATGCGTCGAATCAGGTATCGCGACATGCCCGCCGAAAGACTGCTGGAGCGGACGAGCAGATGAACGCGTTTCACCGTCTGCGCCAGAAACACCGCGGCCTGGCCGGCCGAGTTCGCTCCGCCAACGACTATGACTTCGTCGCCTTCGCAGAGTTGCGCTTCCATGAAGGTCGCGTTGTAGTAGACACCCGCACCTTCGAACTGAGCGAGATTGGCGAGCGACGGCCGATGGTATCGAGCCCCAGTGGCAATGACCACTGTGCGAGCCGGGATGGTCACGCTGTCGTCGAGTCTCACGCCGTAGGAGTTGTGTTCGCAGACCAACTCCGCGGCGCCTTTCGCGATCATGACCTCGGCACCAAACTTCTGTGCCTGGGCGTAGGCGCGTCCGGCCAGCTCTCGCCCTGAAATCCCCGTTGGAAATCCAAGGTAGTTCTCGATTCTCGAGCTCGTGCCCGCTTGTCCCCCAGGCGAGTTCGCCTCGATAACCAGCACATCGAGTCCCTCGGAAGCCGCGTAAACGGCGGCCGCAAGACCTCCTGGCCCACCGCCGACGATGACGACATCGCGCCGGTGGGTGTGATCGATTCCCTTATTGAAGCCGAGACAGTCGGCGATCTCCTGATTGCTGGGATTCTTCAGCACCACCTCGCCGCGGCAGATCACGACAGGTATCTCCGCCGGCTCCACGTGAAAGCGATCGAGCAATTGCCGTACATCGGCGTCCCGGTCAAGATCGAGGTACTTGAAGGGGTGGCCGTTGCGCGTCAGGAATTGTTTGATTCGGAGCGTTGCCCCGGACCCGAGGGAGCCAATGAGCAGCACGTCGCCAATCCCATGCGCAATCACCGCGACCCGCCGATGGATCAACGCTCTCATCAGCACTTCGCTGATTTCGGCGTCGGTTTGAATGAGGGCGTGCATCTGGTCGCGTGTCAGTTGGACGACTTCGCCAGAGTCCCTCACACGGAGGCTCATCTGCGCGGGGCGACCGAGGATCATACTGATATCACCAGTGAACTGAGCAGGCCCGACAATCGCGACCAGAACCTCGTCCAGTGCCGATGGGCGAATGACCTCGATCTGACCAGCCTTCAGTACAAAGAACGGGACGTTGGTTTGGCCGCTGTCGATCAAGACTTCGCCGCGGGTGATTGGACGAATCACCCCGTGCGAAGCAATCCTTGCAATCTGCGCGGAACTCAAGACCGGAAACAGGAGTGCGGCATTCTCGGAGCTTGAGAGCAGAGTCGAGGGTGGGGTCTCAGTCACACGCAACTCGCTTTGGGCAGCGCATCCGGGAAACGCCTCTTCTTGCCGTCGAAGGAAACGTCGGCAAGCTGCTTCAGGAATTCGAGAAACTGTGTCGCGTGGACGATGGAGTATAGGATTGCGAGCAGATTGCGGGTTGAGGACACGAAGAACTTCATCACGGCCGCGTCTTCGAAGGAGGGAGAGTTCGATACGTCAACTACTCTTGTCATCCGTCGCCTCCCTGAATACTTAGCTTGGTGACCCCGCCGATCGCCGCCTGTCAGACTGCCGCGTGCCGTAGTCGGTCACGAAGAACCCGTTGATGTCGGCGTACGACACCAAGCTCGCGAAGCCTGCGAAACTCCCCTCCGACTTCAACTTCTGCGCTGCGCGCGTGAAACCTGTCCATGCAGCAAGAGCCAAC
>Ga0210402_10000647_pt1 | contig 38436 bp, 37 predicted proteins | sample IncBWC7MmetaG_FD_161055 | JGI IMG/M metagenome (GOLD analysis project Ga0210402, IMG submission 161055) | Forest soil microbial communities from Barre Woods Harvard Forest LTER site, Petersham, Massachusetts, United States - Inc-BW-C-7-M | ecosystem: Environmental > Terrestrial > Soil >...
CACCCAAATTGGGCCAAATCATGCGCGCCGCAAATTCAAAATTACTAAGATTGATTAAAGAAGACCATGCTGCCAATGGCGAATTAATCCATAATCTGGCGCGGTTGTTGAAGACCCCGGTGGTCATCCTCGGCGGGAAGAACGACGCTATTTTCAGGTCGTTTCGCGAAACCATAGAGGTCGGTGGCATGCTCACTCATACGGTCTCCTTTGATAACCACACGATCCCACAGGCCATCCAGACCGTGCCCCACTGCTCGCGCTACGGCTGCTTCAAATATATGACGGGCGATCACTTGTGGAATGCCAGGATTGACATCTTTTTGACAAGATACGGCGACATCGAAAACATCCGAACTGCCAAGGGCAACATCTCGGAAAAGACCCTGCGTTCCAAGGCTGACCGGAGCCTATGGTGCGCCTACTTCACCTACGTTATTTTGGGGGTCATTGACGAGGGCGAGAGATCAGGCCGAAACGGCCGGACTTGATCGCTGGCCGTACCGTCGCCGTGCTTCTAGCCGCTGTCGTCGCCGTACTCGGCCAGCCTGTGGCTCTCTTCGCGACAATCGTCAGCTTGGCACTCGGCTCGCCCGTGCCAGCACCGCCTGGAACAGCACCTGCGCGCCGGCCTCCGCCTCGTCTGGCTCGATGCTCTCCGCCTCGTTGTGCGACAACCCGTCCTTGCACGGGGTGAAGATCATAGCCGTCGGCACGTGCCGCGCGACATACACCGCATCGTGGCCGGCCCCAGATACGATCTCCCGCGCACTGTAGCCAAGCGCCGCAGCCGCCTCCCGCACCAGCTCCACACATGCAGAATCAAACGATTGCGCCGGGATGTTGAACAACTTCGACAGCTCCAGCTTCACCCCACAATCGCGGGCGATGAACCCCGCCTCGCGCGGGAACTGCGCATCCAGCCGGTCCACCTCGGCCGCGTCGGGATGGCGGAACTCGACCGAGAACCGCACCTCGCCGGGGATCACATTGCGGCTGTTGGGCGAGACCAGAAGCTGCCCCACCGTGCCGCGCCCATCCTCCCCTCGCGCGCGCATCATCCGGTCCACCAGGTCGATGACCCGTGCGGCACACACCAGCGCGTCCTTGCGCGCGGACGGCGGGGTCGTGCCGGCATGCGAGTCCTGCCCGGTGGCGACCGCGTCGTACCAGACCTGCGCCTGCGCGCCGGTCACAATGCCGATCTGCTTCGCCTCGTTCTCCAGGATCGGCCCCTGCTCGATATGCAGCTCGAAATACGCATCAGCCGGGAATGCCGCCGCCGTCTCCGGACCGCGATAGCCGATCCCGTCCAGCGCGTGCCGCACCGTCACCCCCTCGGTGTCGGTCAGGCCATAGGCCGTGCCGAGCGGAAACACCCCCGCCCACACCCCCGATCCCATCAGCGAATGGCCGAACCGGCTACCCTCCTCATCGGTCCAGTTCACCAATTCCAGCGGCGCCTCGGTGACGATGCCGAGGTCGTTCAGTGTGTGCATCACCTCGAGCCCGGCCAGCACACCCAGCGCGCCGTCGAATTTTCCTCCACTTGGCTGGCTGTCGAGATGGCTGCCGAACAGCACCGGCAGCCGAGCCGGATCGCGGCCGGCGCGGCGGGCGAACATATTGCCGATCTCATCGACCCGCACCGCAAGCCCCGCTGCCTCGCATTCGGCGCGGAACCGGTCGCGGCCGCGCCTGTCCACATCGGTCAGGGTCAGCCGCCGCACTCCGCCTATGGGCGTCGCGCCGATCTCGGCCATCGCCATCAGGCTGTCCCACAGCCGCTTGCCGTCGATGCGCTGGTTGGTCTGTGGCGGCATGCGAACCCCCTGGAAGCCGAGGCCCGCATCTTGCCCGCCAGCCGGCTTGCTGCAAGCCTATGGCCGGGAATCGACGAATGGTGGTCAGTGGACGGAATGAAGGCGGCGTTCTTGTTCAAGGTGGGGATCTTGGTCGCGGTCCTCGCGCTTGCCGGTTGCAAGCTGGTGGACCAGACGACGTTCGCGCCCTCCCCGGAGGCTCCCCCGACTGCCGCGACGGCAGCGCCGAAGAGCGATCCGCGCGTGGCCCTGCTCACGATCGGCTACGACACGCCAAACCCGAACTACCAGGACGTGCTGCGCTACGCCGTGCGCGAAGCCGAGACGCGCGCGCCTGGCGTGAAGTACGACGTGATCGCCATGATGCCCGTCGGCGGCGACGTGGCCCAGGCGCAGGGCAGCGCCGCCGAGGTGATGCGGGCCATCATGGCACAGGGCGTGGCGGAGAGCCGGATCCAACTCGGACTGCGCACGCAACCCGCTGGCCTGAAGCGCGAGGTCCGCGTCTACGTCCACTGAGGGGCCCGTCGGCCGGGCCGGGCCGGCGACGGGGCACGGATGGAGCAATATTAAACATTTCTCATGGATTGTACGAATTCGAGGCTTCGTCAACGGACCATAGAGTCATAAAACTAGACCAAACCGGAGGCCGCGCGAGAGATGCACCCATTCCACGCCCATTGCCGGGAGACGCTGGACGCCATTCAGGCGCAGGGGCGCTACCGCCGCTTCACGCCATTGCGGAAGCAGGCGGAGCGCTTCCCGCTATATCGACGGCCCGACGGCAGTGAAGTGCTGGTGTGGTCGTCCAACGACTATCTCGGCATGGGCGGCCATCCCGTTGTGATCGAGGCGGCCTGCGCGGCGGCGCGGGAGATGGGCGCAGGGGCGGGCGGCACGCGGAACATCAGTGGGACCAGTCCCGCGCATGACGCGCTAGAGACCGAACTGGCCGATCTGCACGGCAAGGCTGCGGCGCTGCTGTTCACCTCTGGCTTCGTGTCCAATCAGGCGTCGCTGTCCACGATATTGAATTCGCTGCCGGACTGGCACGTGTTCTCCGACGCCAGGAACCATGCCTCGATGATCGCCGGCATCCGGGGATCGAAGGCGACCTGCCACATCTTCCGGCACAACGATCTGACGCATCTCGAGGAGATGCTGCGTGCGACGCCGGTGACGATACCGAAGCTGATCGCGTTTGAGTCAGTCTATTCGATGGATGCCGATATCGCGCCGATCGGGGCGATCTGCGATCTGGCGACCCGCTACGGGGCGATGACCTACCTGGACGAGGTGCACGCGGTCGGGATGTACGGCCCGTCCGGCGCGGGGGTGGCGGAGCGCGACGGGGCCGCCGCGCGGATCGACGTGATCGAGGGGACGCTGGCCAAGGCATTCGGCTGCCATGGCGGCTACATCGCCGGCGACGCTCAGGTGGTGGACTATGTTCGCTCGTGCGCGCCTGGCTTCATCTTCACCACGTCGCTGCCGCCGATGATCGCCGCCGCGGCGCTGGCCAGCGTGCGACATGTGCGCGCCGACGCCGGACGCCGCGCCCGGCTGTTCGAGCGCGCCGAGACGTTGAAGCGGCGGCTGACGGCGGCGGGCCTGCCGGTGCTGGCATCGGTCAGCCATATCGTGCCGGTGCATATCGGCGATGCGGCGCGGTGCAGCGAGGTGAGCCGGCGGTTGCTGGACGAGTTCGGCATGTACGCCACGCCGATCAACTATCCGACGGTGCCGCGCGGCGAGGAGAGGCTGCGGCTGACGCCGTCACCGCTGCACAGCGACGAGATGATGGATCGGCTGCTGGCGGCGCTGACCGCGATTCTGCTGCCGGCGCAGCGCGCGGCGGCTTGAACGACGCCAGACCGACGCTGCGGCTCCGTCCCGGCGAGGGCCGGCGGCTACGTGCAGGTTCGCCCTGGATATTTTCCAACGAGATCGCGATGAAGCCCGAGTACCGGCAGATGGCGCCGGGGAGCTTGGTGCGGATCGAAGGCGACGACGGCGCGCGCGCCGGCACCTTCATGTTCAATCCGCACAGCCTGATCGCGGCGAGGCTGCTGGATCGGGATCCTGCCGCTGCCATCGATCTGGACTGGTTGCGTGCGCGGTTGCGCGAGGCGATCGCGCTGCGCGAGCGTGTGTGCGACACGAATTATCATCGCCTGGTGCATGCCGAGGCCGATCGGCTGCCGGGGCTGGTGATCGATCGTTACGGCGATGTCGTCGTGCTGCAGGCGAACAGCGCCGGGATGGATCGGCTGACGCCGCTGCTGGTCGAGGCATTGACCGGGTTGCTGCCATTGCGCGCCGTGGTGGCACGTAACGACTCTGGCGCGCGCCGGCAGGAAGGTCTGGCGGAGGGCGTTGCCCTGTTGTCCGGCTCCGACGCCGGCGTTGAGGTGGTGGAAGGCGGCGTGCGGTTTCCTGTCGATCCACTGGGCGGACAGAAGACCGGCTGGTTCTTCGACCAGCGCGCGAACCGCGACCGCGTCGCGGCGCTGGCGGAGGGTGCGCGGGTGCTGGACGTGTTCTGTCATGTCGGTGCGTTCGGCCTGCGCTGTGCAGCGGCCGGTGCGCGCGAGGTGACGCTGGTGGACAGCAGCGGGCCCGCCCTGGCGCAGGCCGAGCAGGCCGCGGCGCTCAACGGTATTGCCGAACGCGTGCGTTTCCGGCGCGACGACGCGTTCGATGCTATGGCCGCAATGGCGGGCGAACGGTTCGACATCGTTGTGTGCGATCCGCCCGCCTTCGCCCCCGCTCGCAAGGACGCCGCGGCAGGGTTGCGCGCGTATAGCCGGATGGCGCGGCTAGCTGCGGTACTGGTTGCACCCGGCGGGTTCCTGTTCGTCGCCTCGTGCAGCCATCACGCGCCGCAGGAGGCGTGGGCCGCGCAGATCGCCGGCGGCCTGCACCGCGCACGTCGCGAGGGCCGCATATTGTTTACTGGCAGCGCGGGGCCGGATCATCCGGTGCACCCGCATCTGCCGGAGAGCGCGTACCTGAAGACGCAGTTGATCCAGGTTCTGTAGGAAAGCGCCGCCCTCGTGGTTTTCCCCGTGAAAGCGCGCCTTCGCGGGGATGACGAATAAGGATAGCGTCACGACGAAGCCCGCGAAGGAAGTCACGCATGAAGTTCGGCGTATTCTACGAGCACCAGCTCCCACGCCCCTGGACCGATACCAGCGAATACGACCTGCTGCAGCAGTCGCTCGATCAGTTCCAGTTCGCCGATCAGCTTGGCTATGACTATGCCTGGGTGGTCGAGCACCACTTCCTCGAGGAGTACTCCCACTCGCCGGCGCCCGAGGTGTTCCTCGGCGCGGCGAGCCAACGTACCAAGAACATCCGCCTCGGTCACGGCGTGATCCAGCTCACCACCAACCAGCCGCACCGCGTGGCCGAGAAGGTGGCCACGCTCGACCTGCTGTCCGGCGGCCGCGTCGACCTCGGCATGGGCGAGGCCGCCGGGCCGGCGGAGCTGCATCCGTTCGGCATCCGCGTGCGCGACAAGCGCGACCGCTGGGAGGATGCCGTGCGCGCCATCATCCCGATGTTCACGCGCGACAACTGGGAATACCACGGCCAGTACTACGACTTCCCCGCGCGCAACGTGATCCCCAAGCCGTTGCAGAAACCGCATCCGCCGCTCTGGGTAGCCTGCTCCAACATCCGCACCATCGGCGACGCCGGCCGGTGGGGCATGGGCGCGCTCGGCTTCAGCTTCGTGTCGCCGGACGCCGCGCGCGCGTGGGTGCATCGCTACTACAACAACCTGCTGCACCGTCCGAACCGGCTGAGCGAGTATCAGGCCAATCCGAACATCGCCATCGTCAACGGCTTCATGTGCGCGCCCACCGACGAGGAAGCCATCGAGGCGGCGTCCGGTTGGACCTTCTTTATATTCGCGTTGAGCTACTACGGCCGTAAGGGCATCGATGCGCCCGGCACCGGGAACCTGTGGCGCGAGTACCAGGACTGGCGGCAGACCGACAAGGCGAAGCAGGCGCTGCGCAACGGTCTGATCGGCTCGCCCGAAACCATCCGCCGTCGGCTGCGCCAGTTCGAGGAGGCGCATGTCGATCAGGTGATCCTGCTCAATCAGGCCGGCCGCACCAGTCATCAGGCGATCTGCGACAGCCTGGAGCTGTTCGCGCGCGAGGTCATGCCGGAGTTTCATGCGCGCCAGCCGGCGCAGGACGCATGGAAGGCGGACGTACAGGCTGGCCGCATCGTGTTGGAGGAACTGGAGACCGAAGCCTACGATCTCTACGCCCATCAGAACGAGGACATCGTCCGACTCACGCCCGAGCAGCTCAAGCAGCGCATGGCGGAGAAGGAGAAGGCCGCGCAGGGCGCCTGATGCCGGTGCCGCAATTGATCCGTTGGCTGGCGATCCTGCCGTTGCTCGCCGGCCCGCAGGCTCACGCGGCCGACCTGCCAGGCCCGTGGGTGGAGCTGACAAGCGATGGCGGGCTGGATGTCCGCGCCGTCACCATGCCGGGCGGGGTGTGTCCGAAGGTGATGGCGGACGGCGCAATGCTGCCGGCCGCACCGCGCGGCACGCCGGACCAACCCAATGGTCCGTACCCGGTGCAGGTCTGTATCGTCCACGCCGCCACTACGGCGCGCAGCCTGACCGTGGACGGCGTGCCCGTCCCGACACTGTCAAGTACGATCCGGCGGATCGTGGTGATCGGCGATACCGGCTGCCGCCTCAAGGGCGACGACGTGCAGGATTGCAACGATCCGGTGAAGTGGCCGTTCGCCACGATCTCACGCCTGGCCGCGGCGCGTCACCCGGACCTTGTGATCCACGTCGGTGACTACCACTACCGCGAGTCAGCCTGTCCGGCAGACCGGGCTGGCTGCGCCGGCAGTCCTTACGGCGACAACTGGGCGGTCTGGCAGAAGGATTTCTTCTCGCCCGCAGCACCATTGCTGGCCGCGGCGCCATGGGTCCTCGTGCGCGGCAACCACGAGCTGTGCAACCGTGGTGGCCACGGCTGGTTCCGGCTGCTCGATCCGCATCCGGACGCGGTGGAATGCACCGCGACAACGCCGCCCTACGCACTGCATCTCTATCCGCTGAACCTGCTGATATTCGACGGCGCCGATGCGGACGACGACACTGCCGACCCGGGCAAGGTCGCGCTGTATCGCGGCCAGTTGCAGTCGCTGCTGGCAGAGGTGCCGGCGCATGCCTGGTTGCTGACCCACCGGCCGGTCTGGGCAGTGGCGGAAGGCGAAGGCACGCCGCAGGGCGCGACGCTGAACGGCACGGAGCAGGCGGCGATCCGTGATCTGGTCCCGCCGGAACTGGATATGGTGCTGTCGGGGCACGTCCATGACTTCACCAGCTACGAGTTCGGACCGGGACGTCCGGCGCAGCTTGTTGTCGGCGAGGGCGGCCACACCCACGCCGCCATCGTGCAACCGATCAGCCCAGGCATCACGATCGACGGGATGAAGCTCCGCCGTACCTTTGCGATTCCCGACTATGGCTATGTGGTGCTGCATCGCGTGGACCAGGGGTGGACCGGCACCGTCTATTCGGTGACTGATCAGGTGCTGGCGCGGTGCCGGCTGCGCGGGCGCGAGGTGTCGTGCCATCCAGCCGCGCGCTGATGGCTGATCCCACGCGCGAGGCCGCGTTCGACCTTTTGGCGTCCGTGCTGGAACGCCGCCGTCCGCTCGAGGAAGCGCTCGATGCTCTCCCCGACCTTGAGCCAAGGGACCGCGCCGCGGCACACCGGCTTGCCGCCGCGGTGCTGCGCCGGTCAGGAACGCTCGATGCGGTGCTGGAGCCGTTCCTGCGCAAGGCCCCGCCGGATCCGGTGCGTAACGTCCTGCGTCTCGGCGCGGCCGGGCTGCTGCTGCTCGAAACGCCAAGCCACGCGGCGGTGGCCACGGCGGTTGCCCTGGCGCGCGCTCGCGGGCTGGCTCCATTCGCCGGCCTGGTGAATGCCGTGCTGCGGCGAGTCGCCGATGCGGGCCCCGTGGCACTTTCGGATCTGGATGGTCCGCGCCTAGATACGCCGGCTTGGCTGTGGGCGTCCTGGGGCGACGATGCGCGCGCGATCGCCGTCGCTCACCAGCAGGAGGCGCCGCTCGACCTGACGCTGCGACCTGGCGCCTCAGCGCCGCCGGGTGGCGAGACGCTGCCGACCGGTTCGGTCCGGTTCACGGCAGGAACGCGGGTGACCGATATCCAAGGCTTTGACCGTGGCGAGTTCTGGGTGCAGGACGCCGCCGCGGCCTTGCCGGCCAGACTTCTCGCCACCCAGACAGGCGAACGGGTTGCCGATCTGTGCGCGGCGCCCGGAGGCAAGACGGCACAGCTTGTCGCTGCCGGAGCTTCGGTCGTCGCGGTGGAGCGAAATCCGACGCGACTGGCGCGGCTCAGTGAGAATCTGCGGCACTGGGGCATGGAGGCCGAGACGGTGCAGGCCGATGCCGTTTCGTGGACACCGCCAGAACCATTCGAAGCTGTGCTGCTGGACGCGCCGTGCAGCGCCACCGGAACAATCCGCCGCCACCCTGACGTCCCGCACCTGAAGCGGCCAAGCGACGTCCGTGCGCTGACGGAGACGCAGGATAGACTGCTGACAGCGGCCGCAGCGATGCTCCGCCCGGGTGGGCGGCTGGTTTACGCGGTCTGCTCATTGCAGCCGGAGGAAGGGGTGCCGCGCATCAAGGCCGCAGTCGCACGCGGCGGCCTGCGGCACGACCCGTTCGCGACGGCGGAGCTGGCGGCTCTTCCGGAGGCACTGACCGCAGACGGTTTCCTGCGGACAAACCCGGGCATGTGGCCGGAGCGCGGAGGCATGGACGGGTTCTTTGCCGCGCGCCTGCTCAGGGTCTGAAATGGGTTGCGGTCGCAGCCTTGTGTTTCGATAGGCACGCGGCCTACATCGGCCACATGTCATCATCGCGAACCGGCCGAGTCACGATCGCCCCGAGCCTGCTGTCCGCCGACTTCAGCCGCCTGCGCGATGAAGTGAGCGCGGTCGAGACGGCCGGCGCGGACTGGCTGCATCTCGATGTGATGGACGGCCATTTCGTGCCCAACATCAGCTTCGGCCCGCTGATCCTGAAAAGCTTGCGTCCGCACACACGTCTGCCGTTCGATGTGCACCTGATGATCGCGCCGGTCGATCCGTATGTCGCGGCATTTGCCGACGCCGGCGCCGATCATATCCTGGTCCACCCGGAGGCCGGACCGCATCTCCACCGCACGCTGCAGCTTATCCGCTCGTTGGGCAAACACGCCGGCGTCGTTTTGAATCCGGGCACACCAGCGGATGCCGTTGCGTGGGTGCTGGACCTCGCTGACATCATCCTGGTGATGACGGTGAACCCCGGATTCGGCGGCCAGGAATTTCTCGCGTCGATGTTGCCGAAGATCGCGGCGCTGCGTCGGATGATCGATGCGTCTGGCCGATCGATCGCATTGTCGGTGGACGGCGGCATAACGCCAGAGACCGCGCCGCGCGCCATCGCGGCCGGTGCCGACACACTGGTCGCCGGCACATCGGTGTTCACCGTGCCCGACTACGTCGCCGCCGTCGCGGCACTACGTGGTGACGGACGCAAGACGTGAACGCGAGCAGTCCGCGCCGTTGGCTGCGCGATGCCCGCCGTGCGTTTGCGCGCCTGCCCAGCCTGCGCATGGGCCGTGTCCCGGATGCACCCGCACTGCCGGTGCGCGATCCGTGGCCAGGCGACGCGGGGCGCGGCGCCAGGCTGCTGCGCGGCGAACTGGAGATCGGCGGCGGCGTCCGTTCGCTGCATCCAGGCAGCTGGGGCAATGCATCCGGCTCATCCGTGCTGGACTCGGCGGCCCATGGCTTCACCTGGCTCAGGGATCTGCGCGCGCTGGGGACTGACGCGGCACGGTTGCGCGCCCGCGCCCTGGTCGCCGAGTGGATCGCCGCATCGCAGGGCGAGGAGCTCGCCTACCGGCCTGATGTCGCTGGAGCGCGCATCACCGCCTGGCTCGGCCATTACGATTTTTTCGCCGCCACCGCCGATGATGCATTCCGCCAGCGGCTGATGACCAGGCTGGTGGCCGATGCGCGCTGGCTGTCAGCGGCACTCCCGGCCGAGGAACTTGACGCGCGCGCGCTGACCGCGCTGAAGGGCCTCATTGCCGCCGCTGTGGCGCTGCCGGAGCACGCCGTCTTTCTGGCGCGTGCCCTGCGTTTCCTCCCCCAGGAGATCATGCGCCAGGTGCTGCCCGATGGGTGCCACGCCGAACGCAGCCCCGCCGCACAGCTGGCCGCATTGCAGGACCTCACCGAGATCCGCGCATTGCTGCATGCCGCGCAGGTGCAGTCTCCGATGGCGCTGACCAGTGCGATCGAGCGGATGGCGCTGGCCTTGCGTCTGCTGCGCCACGGCGACGGCGGGTTGGCGCTGTTCAACGGCAGCAAGGAGGAAAGCGGCACCCTGGTGGATATCGTGCTGACCCAGGCCGGACGCGCCGGCCGGGCGCCTTTGGCGTTGACTGACGGAGGCTTTCAACGCCTCCAGGCCGGACGCAGCATGGTCATCGTCGACTGTGGCGTGCCGCCGCCTGCGGGACTGGATCGCTATGCGCATGCGGGAACGCTCTCGATGGAACTGTCCGTAGGGCGCGACCGGATGATCGTGAACTGCGGCGCCTTCCCCGCGGGCAATTCGGAGTGGCGCGATGCCAGCCGCACGACCGCGGCACACTCGACGCTGGTGATTGCCGATGTCAGTTCGTCCGAACTGCGGCCGGACGGCCTGGGCCGGCGGCCGGCCGTGGTTGAGGCGCAACGGCAGGAGGCGAATGGCGCGCACTGGCTGGAGGCCAGCCACGACGGCTGGAAGAAGCTGTTTGGCGCGGTGCACCGGCGCCGGCTTTATCTGGCGGAAAGCGGCGAGGACGTGCGCGGCGAGGATGCCGTAGAGGCGCCCACGCCACAGCCCTTCACGCTGCGCTTTCACCTGCACCCGGATGTGAGCGCCAGCCTGCAGCAGGATGGCGAGGCCGTGCTGCTGCGCCTTCGCACTGGCGGCGGGTGGCGGCTGCGCGCCGATGGCGCCCGCATGAGCCTGGAAGAGAGCATCTACCTCGGCGGCCCAGAGCCTCGTCGCAGCGAGCAGGTTGTGCTGACCGGCTACACTGACGGCCCGCAGCAGGTGAAATGGGCGATCAGCAAGGTCGGGTAGGGGTGGACCGGGAATATCACCCGTCATGCCGACACAGGTCGGCATCCACGGCTTTGCTTTGTGCGCGTGGCGTAGATGTGGATGCCGACATGCGTCGGCATGACGGCGGTGGGGACCTTTACCACCGTGGCTCGCATTGACGCACCGCTCAGCCGCCATGCTTGCCACCGATGAAAATCATCGAGATCACCAACATAGACTTCTCCCTTCGGCACTTTGTGCTGCCGCTGATGCGCGCGATACGGGGCCGAGGGCACGAGGTGGTCGGCATGTGCGCCGAAGGACGGCTGCTCGAAGGAGTGCGCGCCGAAGGATTTCGGATCGTGTCCGTGCCGTTCGCACGCCGGCTGTCGCCGCTGGCACACGCGAAGGCATTCCGCGACCTGGTGCGGCTGTTTCGTGCAGAGCGGCCCGACATCGTGCATGCGCACATGCCGATCAGCGGCTTCCTGGCCCGGCTGGCGGCCCGCCTCGCCGGGGTTCCCCGCGTCGCCTACACGTGTCACGGCTTCCTGTTCAACCAGGACGGATCGTGGCTGCGCCGCAACGGTAGCGTCGTCATGGAATGGATCGGCGGCCGGTTGACTGACGTCTACATGACCGTCTCGGCCAGTGAGGCGGCGGACGCGCGGCGACTGCACATTTTCCGGGACGCTGTTGCCGTCGGGAATGGTCGCGACCCGGCGCTGTTCCGACCTGATCCAGACGCTCGTTCCGCCATTCGTGCCGCGCTGGGCACACTAGCGGATCGCGTGGTGATCGTGGCGGTCTCCCGACTGGTTCGCGACAAGGGCTATCCGGAACTGGCCGCGGCGATGCGAAACGTTCCGGAGGCGGAGCTCTGGGTGGTGGGGGAGCAACTCGTTTCGGATCGCGGCGAGGACATGGCCGCGCTCCTCCGGGAGTCCGGCTTGGGCGATCGACTGCGGCTGCTCGGCTATCGCGATGACGTCGCCGCGGTGCTGGCCGCCGCTGACATCTTTGTCCTGCCGAGCTATTTCGAGGCCATGCCAATGTCGGTGATCGAGGCGATGCTGGTCGGCCTGCCGGTTGTCGCCAGCGACATACGGGGGCCTCGAGAACAGGTTGTGCCGGGGGTGACCGGATTGCTGGTGCCGCCACGGCAGGTCGCGCCGCTGGCCGAGGCATTGAAGCAGGTGGCCGCGGATGCTGGATTGCGGGCGGCGATGGGCGTGGCGGGCCGCGAACGGGCGAGCATATTGTACGATGAAGGCTTGGTCGTCGCGCGGTCGCTGGACCTGCTTGGGTTGTAGCGCGTGAGCCTGTATCCAGAGGCCATGATCGACATTGTCCCCGTTCGCCGCGCGTTGATTTCCGTCTCCGACAAGGCCGGCCTTATCCCGTTTGCGCAGGCACTGGCGGCGCGCGGCACTGAGATCCTGTCAACCGGTGGTTCTGCCAGTGTGCTGCGTGAGGCCGGCGTGGCTGTGAAGGAGGTCTCGGAGCATTCCGGTTTTCCAGAGATACTCGACGGACGGGTGAAGACGCTGGTGCCGCAGATCCATGGCGGAATTCTCGGCAGGCGCGATGTGCCCGAGCATGTGGCGCAGATGGCGGCGCATGGCATCGCGCCGATCGATCTCGTCGCAGTGAACCTCTATCCGTTCGAGGCGACGGTGGTCCGGGGTGCAGCGGAACAGGAGTGCGTTGAGAATATCGACATCGGCGGTCCGGCGCTGATACGCGCCGCGGCGAAGAACTACGACTTTGTCACCGTGCTGACGGAGCCGGATCAGTACCAGGAGGCGCTGGACGAGATCGCGCAGCATGGCGGCACAACCCTCTCCCTACGGCGTCGGCTGGCCGGTGAGGCGTATGCGCGGACCGCTGCATATGACGCCGCGATCGCCGCTTGGTTCGCCGAACGGCGCGGCGACGATTTCCCCCCGCGCCTCGCAATCGCAGGCACGCTGCGTCAGACTCTGCGCTATGGCGAGAACCCGCACCAGTCTGCGGCATTCTATGGGAACGGCGCACGCCGCGGCGTCGCGACCGCGGTGCAGGTGCAGGGCAAGGAACTCTCCTACAACAACCTCAATGATACTGACGCCGCGTTCGAATGCGTTGCGGAGTTCGACGCACCGACAGTCGCGATCATCAAGCACGCCAATCCCTGCGGCGTCGCGAGCGCCGGTTCATTGGCCGAGGCGTGGGAGAAGGCATTGCGCTGCGATCCGATTTCGGCGTTCGGTGGCATCGTGGCAGTGAACCGCACGCTGGATGGGGCGGCGGCCGAGAAGATCGCAGCAATCTTCACCGAGGTGATAATTGCGCCGGATGCCGACGATGCGGCGAAGGCGCTGTTCGCGCACAAGCGCAACCTGCGCCTGCTGCTGACCGGCGGCGTGCCCGATCCGTCCGCATCCGGACTGGTGTTCCGCAGCGTTTCGGGCGGGTTTCTGGCGCAGACACGGGACAATGGTCGGGTGCTCCCCCATGAGCTGAAGGTGGTGACGAAGCGCCCCCCGACCGATGCGGAATTTTCCGATCTTCTGTTCGCCTTCACGGTCTGCAAGCACGTGAAGTCGAACGCCATCGTTTACGCCAAGGACGCCGCGACAGTGGGCATCGGCGCAGGCCAGCCGAGCCGCGTGGACAGCGCGCGCATCGCCGCCTGGAAGAGCGAGGCCGCCGCAAAGGCAGCCGGGCTCGATGCGCCGCTTGCGCGGGGCAGCGTCGTCGCATCGGATGCGTTCTTCCCGTTCGCCGACGGTTTGGAGGCAGCGGTGGCGGCAGGCGCGACGGCGGTGATCCAGCCCGGCGGCTCGATGCGCGACAACGAGGTGATCGCAGCGGCGGACGCCGCCGGCATCGCTATGGTGTTCACCGGCATGCGCCACTTCCGGCATTGACCGTCATGGCGTCGCTGCCGCTGTCGGGCATTCGCGTGCTCGATCTTACGCGCGTGCTGTCGGGTCCGTTCTGCACGATGCTGCTGGGCGATCTTGGCGCCGAGGTCATCAAGGTCGAGACGCCGGGCGAGGGCGACACGGTGCGCGCGCAGGGTGCGATCAAGGACGGGCTGTCGTGGTATTTCGCCAATTACAATCGCAACAAGCGCTCGATCACGCTGAACCTGCGCGCCGAAGAGGGGCGCGACATTCTGGCGCGGCTGATCGCGAAGAGCGACGTGCTGGTCGATAACTATCGGCCTGGCGTGCTCAGCGCGATGGGTTTCACGGACGAGCGGCTGCGCGCGCTCAATCCGCATCTGGTGCGCGGTAGCATCACCGGGTTCGGGAACACCGGCCCGTATCGCGACCGCCCGAGCTTCGATTTCATAGCGCAGGCGATGAGCGGGTTCATGAGCGTCAACGGCGCCGCCGATCAGCCACCGATGCGCTCCGGCCCGCCGGTCAGCGATCTCGTCGCCGGGCTCTATGCCGCGCTGGGCATCGTCGCCGGACTCCTGCGCGAGGGACGGACCGGCGAGGGCGGCGCCGCGTCGGTGAGCCTGACCGGCGGGTTGATCAGCTTTCTGGGGTTCATGGCGACCGATTTTCTGGCGACCGGCCGATTGCCCAAACGCACCGGCAACGACCATCCGATCGGGTCGCCCTACGGCCTGTTCCGTACCGCCGATGGCGAGATTGCCATCGCGCCGGCCGGCGAGGAGATGTATCTGCGGCTGCTGCGCGCGCTCGATAACGAGGCGCTGCGCGAGCGGCCGGAGTTCGCCACCAACGCGCTGCGCGCTGAGAACCGGGCGGAGATCAATGCCGAGATTGAGGCACGCACGGTCCGCGGGACGAGCGAGCATTGGATCCGTGTGCTCAACGACGCGGGGGTGCCGTGTTCGCCGGTGATGAACCTGGAGCAGGTGTTCGCCGACCCACAGGTGATCGACCAGAGGTCCGTGGTGACGGTCGAGCACCCCGGACACGGCGCCGTGTCGATGCTCGGTTCGGCGCTGCACATCGACGGGGCGCCGCTGCCGGTGCGCGGTCCGGCGCCAAAGCTTGGCGAGCACACCCAGGACGTTCTGCGCGAGCTTGGTTTCTCCCCCGGGGAATCGGATCAGCTGCGCGAGCGCGGCGTGGTGTGAGACGCCGGCGCACGCAGGCCAAGCCTGCGTGCCACGCGGACAAGCTGCGCATCCAGGCTGACAAGGTCCGCATCGTAATCCTGCGCCAGTCGGACATAGCTTGCATCGTAGAATGTCAGCCCGGTTTCGTATGCCAGACGCAACGTGTACGTCGGATCGGGCATGACCAACCGCACAGGAAGCGACGCGGACCAGGCGGACCAGATTGCCATGACGCGGTCAGTGTCGGCGGGCGAACGTCGAAGTCGCTTCCAGCAGATGTTGCCGACCTCAAACGGCAGTATGGCAGGGCCAATCAGCTCGCTGCCGTCTGTCTGTTCAGTGACCCAGGCGGATGCCGGCTCCACCAGCAGAACGGCGCCGATCGCCGATGCGTCAACGATCCGGATCATCGCGATCGTCGCGGACCATTCTCGCCGATTCGCCCGAGGGCGAGCGCAGCCCGAGTTGCTGCGCAAGGTCGCCAAGCTCTCTCAGCGATCGCGGGGATTGGACCGCCGCAGTTTCGATGATCGCCATCAGTTCGCCCTGCAGTGATCGGTGATGTCGCACGGCCCGCTCGCGCAGCTGCCGGGCCAGCTCCGCGGGAACGTTCTTGATCGACAGCGTGACGGTCATGGATTGCGCCCCGGTTGCGATATGGTGCCAATATGGCTGCGCTGGCTGGCAATGGCAACCGCGATGCCGCCGGGTGTAGCCTGCCCCATCAAGCAAGGAGGCCCGCCATGGATTTCGGCTATTTCGCCATGCCCTCCCATCCGCCCGAGCGCGGCCTGAAGGAGGGCCACGACTGGGACCTTCAGACGCTGCGCTGGCTCGACGAACTGGGGTACGCGGAGGCGTGGATCGGCGAGCACTACACGGCGCCGTGGGAGCCGCATCCCTCGCCCGACCTGCTGATCGCCCAGGCGCTGCTGCAGACCAAGCGCATCCGCATTGGTCCGGGCGGTTTCCTGCTGCCCTATCACCACCCCGCCGAACTCGCCGCCCGTGTGGCGATGCTCGACCATCTGTCCGGTGGGCGGCTGAATTTCGGGGTTGCCGCATCGGGACTGCCGACCGACTGGGCGATGTTCCAGGTGGACGGCACCGCCGGCGTCAACCGCGAAATGACGCGCGAGGCGCTCGACATCATCCTGCGCATGTGGAGCGAGGAACCGCACTTCAAGTACGAGGGGAAATTCTGGAAGGTCGAGAAGCCGGAGCCGATGTTCGGTTTCCTGAAGCCGCACATCTATCCGCTGCAGAAACCGCATCCGCCGATCGGCGTGGCCGGCTTCTCCAAGCAGTCCGACACGCTGAAGCTTGCCGGCGAGCGCGGGTTCCTGCCGCTCAGCCTCAACCTCAATCCAGCCTACGTGGCGAGCCACTGGGAGGCGGTGGAGATCGGCGCTGCCCGCTCGGGCCGCACGCCAAACCGTGCCGACTGGCGGCTGGTGCGCGAGGTGTTCGTGGCCGACACCGATGAGGAGGCCTGGCGCCTGTCGGCGGGCAGCATGATGGGGCGGATGATGCGCGAGTATTTTCTCCCATTGCTCGGCAATTTCGGGTTCCTCGAGTATCTCAAGCACGATCCCGACATCGCGGATTCCGATGTCACGCCAGAGTACTGCGCGAAGCACAACTGGCTGGTGGGTTCGCCCGCGACGGTGGCCGAGAAGCTGGAACGCATCTATCACGAGGCGGGCGGCTTCGGCGGATTGCTGGTGTTCGGCTTCGACTACGTGGAACAGCCGGAGGCTTGGCACAATTCGCTGCGTCTGCTGATGCAGGAGGTGGCGCCGCGGGTCGCGCATCTGGTGCCTGGCAGGAAGGCGGCGGCGGAATGACGCACACCATGGGTGTTCGGAATGTCCGTGACGGCCGGGTTCGCTTTCATGTCAGGAGTTTGCGACCGGTCGGCGGAGGAGCATCGTGAAACCATCGGCATTGCTCGACCAGCATCGTGCGGCCATTCGCGATGTTGTCGCGATGCATCGCGCGAGCAACCCGCGCGTGTTCGGGTCCGTCCTCTATGGCGAGGACACCGAAGACAGCGATCTCGACTTGCTGGTCGACCCGGCTGACGGCATGTCGCTGTTCGATGTTGGCGCAATCCGCTGGAAATTACGCGACCTGCTCGGCATTTCGGTGGATGTCGTCTCGCCCCGCTCCCTGCCCGACAGTTTTCGCGATGAGGTCCTGGCGACCGCCGTGCCGGTCTGATGACACGACGGCCTCGCTCCCTGCGACTCGCTGACTATCTGCGGCACATCATCGACGCCGTCGGACGGATAAGCAGCTAGACCACCGGATTGACGGAAGACGATTTCCTGCGATCGCCCCTGATCCAGGACGCTGTGATCCGAAATCTGGAGGTTGTCGGCGAGGCGTGTCGCAACGACCTGAAACATCATGCGGAGTTCGCTGCCGCCCACGACGATGTTCCTTGGCGCTCACCCTACGAGATGCGCAATGCGCTGGCGCACGGATATTTCAACATCGACCTTATTCAGACCTGGGCGACGGTGCGACGAGACCTGCCGGCCATGGAAGGGCAAGTGCGGGCACTGTTGTTGGGTCTCGATCGGTCGTTGCCGCCGGATGACGGGGTCACCTGATGCCTGTCCGAATACCCCGCTGTCCGATAGATTGCTGTGCATGACCAGCCGCGTCCTGCATCGTTCTGGCGCCGTCCCACCCACAGCGGTTGGCGGCGAGGGGATCTACCTTCACCTCGCCGACGGCACGAAGATCATCGACGGATCTGGCGGCGCCGCAGTGGCGTGCCTCGGCCACGGCAACCAGCGCATTGCCGCCGCGATCGGCAGACAAGCCGCGACGATGGCATACGCCCATACGGGCACGTTCAGCAGCCAACCCGCCGAGAACCTGGCGCACGTCGTGCTGGACGGCGAACCAGGCGGCCTGACGCACGCCTATTTCTGCTCCTCGGGCTCCGAGGGCACCGAGGCGGCACTGAAGCTAGCGCGGCAGTACTTCGTGGAAATCGGCCAGCCCCAGCGCACCCGCTTCATCGCACGCCGCCAGGGCTACCACGGCAATACCCTCGGCGCGCTGGCCGCCGGTGGCAACATGATGCGCCGCGCGCTCTACGAACCGATCCTGGCGCCAGCGTTCAGCCTCGTCTCCCCGTGTTTCGCCTATCGGTTCAAGCGAGACGATGAGTCTGATCAGCAATACGTCGATCGTCTGGCCGACGAACTAGAGGCTGAATTCCAACGCCTCGGACCGGATACGATCATCGCCTTCATCGCCGAACCGGTGGTCGGCGCCACCACCGGATGCGTCGCGGCGCTGCCGGGCTATTTCAGGCGCGTGCGCGAAATCTGCGACCGCCACGGCGCGCTGCTGATCCTGGACGAGGTGATGTGCGGCATGGGCCGCACCGGCACGATGCACGCGTGGGAGCAGGAAGACATCGCGCCCGATCTGCAGGTGGTGGCAAAGGGCCTTGGCGGCGGCTACCAGCCGATCGGCGGCGTGTTGATCGGCGGCAAGATCGTCAGTGCGATCGACAACGGCTCGGGCGGGTTCATGCACGGCCACACCTACCAGGCGCATCCGGTGGCCTGTGCGGCGGCGCTGGAAGTGCAGCGCATCATCCGCGAGGACAACCTGCTGGCGAACATCCGCTCAATGGGTGCGAGGCTGGAGTCCGCGTTGATCGAGCGCTTCGGCAACCACCGCCACGTCGGCGACATGCGCGGTCGTGGGCTGTTCTGGGCGCTGGAGTTCGTCACTGATCGCGCAACCAAGCAGGTGTTCGACCCGGCGCTGAAGATCAACGAGCGTGTCAAACGGGAGGCGTTGGCGCGGGGCCTGGCAATCTATCCGATGGGTGGCACGATCGACGGCAGGCAGGGCGACCATGTCATCGTGGCCCCGCCCTACATCGCCGGCGCGGCCGATATCGGTGCGATCGTCGACCGCCTCGGCGCCGCCGTGGACGCCGCGCTGGGCGGTTGAAATTGCTGTTGCGAAGCATTTGCACCGTTTCGCCGCTCACTTGACGGCGGCCAGCCAGTCGCCAATGTGCGCGCCATGCGCAACTTTTCCGACCTGACGGAACGCGAAGTCCTCGCATTGGCGATCGCCAACGAGGAAGAGGACAACCGCGTCTATACCGACATCGCCGAGGGCCTGCGGGCCGACTACCCCGCCAGCGCCAGCGTCTTCACCGAGATGGCCGAGGAGGAGAGCGAGCATCGCCAGCGTCTGCTCGAACTTTACCGCGCGAAATTCGGCGAGCACATCCCACTGATCCGCCGCCAGGATGTGCGCGGCTTCATCCACCACAAGCCGGTCTGGCAGATCTATCCGTTGAACCTCGACGAAGTGCGCAACCTCGCCGAGAGCATGGAAACCGAGACCCAGCAGTTCTACCGCCGCGCCGCCGCGCGCAGTGAAGATGTCTCGGTGCGGAAATTGCTTGGCGACCTGGCCGAGGCCGAGGTGGAGCACGAACACCGCGCCGACCAGTTGCGCGACCAGAACCTGCCCGACAACGTCCGCCGCGGCGAGGATGCGCATGCCCGGGCGTCCTTCGTCCTGAAGGTGATCCAGCCGGGACTGGCCGGGCTGATGGATGGTTCGGTGTCGACTCTCGCGCCCGTGTTCGCCGCGGCATTGGCAACGCAGAACACATGGCAGGCGTTTGTCGTCGGGCTCGCCGCCTCGATCGGCGCCGGCATCTCCATGGGTTTCGCCGAGGCGCTGTCGGACAACGGCAGCCTCACCGGCCGTGGCGCTCCGGTGATCCGCGGCGCAATCACCGGTGCGATGACCACGCTTGGCGGCATCGGCCATACATTGCCGTTCCTGATCCCTTCCTTCTGGACGGCCATGTCTGTCGCCGTCGCCGTTGTGGTGGCTGAACTCGCGGCGATCAGCTGGATTCGCTGGAAATACATGGATACGCCCCCTGTTTACGCGACGTTGCAGGTGGCGTTCGGTGGCGCGCTCGTGTTTGCCACGGGGATCCTGATCGGCAGCAGTTGAGAAAGTTCAGGCGGCCTGACATAACTCAACTCTGGTCTGTCAAACCGGACGGCGCAGGCCATTCGGTATCATTGGGCGCCATGGGGAATAGCGGGTCTGCAAACCTATCTGCAAATGACAAATGTCCACATCACAATTCGTCGTTCAGGCGAGGCTGTCCTCGCTAATCAGTTTACGCACTACTGGCGGGATTGGATCCATCAGCATTTCATAAACGTCCTGGAATAGATGATCCTTGTTCCAACGCCCTGACCGAAGGTTTCTCCAGCCGCGAGCGGTAAATAATTCCTGCCATGGGCAGTAGAAGCCGTGGCGCACGGATAGAGGCTGCGAAGTTTCAAATGGCAGACCTACCTTTACGAAATCCAGGCCGCACAGGCGCGCCGCCGAAAGTCGGCCGAAGAACCGCGGATTGCATTCGAACAGCTTCATCGAGTTTGTCTTGACATCAAGCCGCGCGTCGAAATTGGCAACGCCGGAGAAATTGGTCTCAGCAACAAGTGTGGCGGCCATGTCCAAGAGGTCTGTCCGGCTCTGAAACTCGGTGGTCTGGAATCGCCCAACGCCATACGATTTTTCTAACTGTCCAGGGCACTCCCATGCGATCCAGAGTGCTACCTTGCCGTCCAAGGCGAAGACACTGATCGCCCAGTCGGGGCCTTCGACAAACTCCTGCACGACCACACCCCCGTGGTCGGGAGCCTCGCGCCGGTAGCTCTCCACATCCTCGCGTCCGAAAAAATGGACGATTCCCCGTTGTCCATAGCCCTGCGATGGCTTCAGAACCGCGGGAAAGCCGATCTCGGTTTCTATCTGATGCGCGTCGACCGCGCACTTTTCCGGAAAGAATATGGTATTGGGGATCGCGACTCCGGTCTTGCGCGAAAGTTTGCAAAACTCCCATTTGTCGTTGAGCTGCAATATCACTGACAGCTTCGCCATGGGGAAGGTCGCGGGAAGCAGGCCGTCCTTGATGTTTGCCAATAGTGTCAGGCTCTCGACATCGCTTGCCATCACGCAGTCGATGAACTCGGTCTTGTGCAGTTCATTGATACGCTTGACTACGGTCGTCGGATCAGCCAGGTCGATGCGATCAGCGAACTGAATCACCTTGCAGCGGGTAGAGAAACGGAGCGAGGCAGATCGCCGGTCGATTACCGCGAACACCTCGGCTCCTATGCTGCCGAGCGCACGCAGGATATTGTAGCCTGTTCTGCCGTAATGGCAGAGCAGGACGATACGCAGGTTGCTGTGGTTCACGCTGGCTGCCGTGACAGCTTGTTTGCGACACGCGCTGTCTCGCTGGGTGTAAGCGACGGAGCAATCCGGCCGGATGTGAACTTGGTGCCATAGATGAACCGCATGGATGGCCCAAACGTCGTTGCACTGATGGCACCCACGAAATGCAGTCCGGGCACCGACGACTGGAAAGCACGGTCCAGAACGGGCAGGCCGCCTTCCCGCTGCCCACTGTCGTAGCATTTGATTGCCGACAGTATCGGCTCCAGGAAGGACAGACGGCGGATGTTTGGTGCGTAGCCTGTTGCGGCGATTACATGGTCGGCAGCCAGATGTGTCGTTCGCTCGCCCTGATGAACGGACAAATGCACTTCGTCTCCCCTGGTGCGAATGCCTCTGATCGTCCCTGTATGGACCGGAATGAGGCCATCCACCCGGTGCTTGAGCCAACCCGACCCAGCCGGGCCGAAGGTCGTGAACGCTTTTGCAAGCCGGATCCTTTGGGAAAGATAACCGAATGCGGCCGGCGCTTCCGACCAGAACCATGTGCGCCATCCAGGACCGAGACCGAAGTTCGGCCGACGGAGACGGCTCCAGGGATCGGTCTTCACCATCTCTCCAGCGGGGTCATACCAGTGAACCGGCCGGCGCGTGACGATAGTTACATCGGCACCGTTTTCCCGCAACAAGGCAGAAGTCTCCAAGGCGGACTGACCGCCGCCGATCACGAGCACACGCTTGCCAGCGAATGGCGACAGGTCGCGATGCGCCGACACGTGAGACCAGGTCTTGCTGGGCAAATTGGACAGGCTGATCGGGCAATTCCGAAATGCCATCAAGCCGGATGCAACGACCACTTTGTCGGCCTGGAAATGCTCGCCAGTGTCAAGGTCGATCTGAAACTGGCTGTCGCTTCGGCTGACGCTGACCACCTGTGACTCTTCGACTCTCCCGACATGCCGACGCTGGAATTCCAGTCCATAAGCGATCAGCGTATCGAGCGGGGTCCGCAGGCCGACAGGCGTATACGGCCGCTGGTTTTCAGAATAGAATCGCTCCAGCGGAAACTTGTTGCCCGGCGCGGAGAGATTGCTGGCAAAGGCGTCGGATTTCAGCACCATGCCCTCGGGCATGTGCTGCCGCCACATCAGCATTGGAACGCCGAACACGCGATACGGCACTTGCTTTTCGCGTAGATGAGCAGCAATCGACAGCCCGTACGGACCGGCACCAATCACGGCAACGTGTGTCACAAGGCACTCCTTGTTTTTGGCCGATCCAGCCGGGAATTCCGCCGCTGAAGTGGCCGGACTGACCAGCACAACAGCATCACGATGTGCCGGTCGGAATTCAAGAGGTGAGAAGGATATGGTGTCGAAACCGTGGCGTTACCCCCAAAGTATAAGTGCCCGGCCGTTCGCGCCGGCAAACGGCGGGGCAGTGCTCCCGCGCCAGCAACTGCCCAAGCAAGCCAGACACGTTCCAGCCACTTATTCTGATTTCGTGGTCTATTCTGCCATGCCAAGAGGTGAAACAGCGGAACTGGCGGCCGACATCCATCAAAAAAACGTCGCGTTCGGCAGCTAGCAACCTCGTGATCAATGCGCGATACCCGTTTGCCATGGGTTTGTCAGAAAGCGCTGGCACAATCGGCATACTCTCCCAATGGTGAGGTGCCCGCGCTGCTATGAGATGGTACTTAATCGTGGCGTCAGCCTTAGTCGTCGATGCGTGGTCTGAAAGACAGTTTCGGTAACCAGAATTGGGACGTTCAATGCGGCATTGGAATGATGGCGAGCGGTGAACGCATGTACGAGCCTGATCTCGACGGCTGCACGAGCGATACGCTAGCGCGCTACATGCCGAAGTTCGGGGGAGTTGCGCCGACTCCGGTGTGGAGGGCAGACTTGCGCAACCTCGACGTGTATGACCCCGGTAGCAACAGCATCGCGGCCCTTGACGACGAGGCAACGAGCAAACCGGCCCCGGCGCCGTTCAGCCGGGTGATGGCACCCGAGCCGTGCCACCGCGGCGGCAACGCGCGACGCCCCGTATCCAACCGGTCCAAGCAAGACGGCCCAGATCGGCATATGCTGTCGCAATTCACAGGCGTGGGTCCAGCATGGAGGCACAGGATGGCTTTTCGAACCGCGGATGCGGCGCCGACCGATGAATTCAGCCGTGTCAGGGGTGTGGAATGACCACGGCTGAAGCACGGCACGAGCCGCCAATTGCGGATGTCGATCCGGTGGCCGGCAGCGCGTTTGCGTCGATGGCGTGGAGCGAGGCGCATACCGGCGCGCGGACCTACTCGGCCAGTATCGAGCCTCTGCGGCTCCTCGCGGGGGGCCTCGTTTTCGGCGACGCGCTGGCGGTGATCCTGCCTTCCATCATGGCACACATGCTGCGGTACTTGGACTGGACGATCCCGATAGGAGTTTCGTCCACGACGCTGCTTGCCGCTGCGCTGATGCTGGAACTCATGCGGGGTTCGGGCGCCTACTCTGCACGAATCATGGACGGGCTGGCCGTTCAGCTTGGCCGGGCGCTCCGCAACTGGTCAGTGGTCTTCGCGCTGTTGCTGGCGCTTGGCTATGTCACCAAGACCTCGGAAGGTTTCTCGCGCGCCTGGGCATTCGCCTGGTTTGTGGGCGCGCTCGCCGGGTTCGGTCTTGTCCGTGTGGTCGCACTGCTGCAAGTCGAAAGATGGCGCCGGTGTGGAAGGTTGGCCCGGATGGTGGCCGTTATCGACATGGGCGGAAACGGGGACGCACTCGCGCATCAGATTGTCGAATCCGGCGGGGCGGATACGCATCTTCTTGGCGTGTTCTCAGCCCAAGGCGATCGGAGCGACGGAATCGACGACCTGATCCGACTCACTCGCCTTTTTCGGGTTGATGACATAATCGTGGCCGCCATGGGCGGAGACGAATCCGAGATCGGGACGGTGGTCCGAAAGCTCGGCACAGTCCCCACCAATGTTCATCTTTGCACGAGTTTCCTTCAAGCGGCCTTCCCGCGACAGGAGCCCAGACTTCTCTTTGGCAGTCCGGTCCTGACGATCTTTCGCCGACCGCTCACCGGCTGGGGAATAGTCGTGAAGCGTGCCGAGGACGTCGCGCTGGGAATTCTGCTTCTGTTGCTTTTTCTGCCGCTGATGCTGGCAATCGCGGTCGCGATCAAGTTCGACAGCGCCGGGCCGGTCCTGTTCCGGCAAAAACGGCTTGGCTTCAACAACAACGCCTTCGAAATCCTGAAGTTTCGCACGATGGTTCACGTGCCGGGCCCTGAGCTGGAAGTACCCCAGGCCCAGCGCAACGACCCGCGCGTGACGCGGGTTGGCCGCTTCCTCCGACGCACCAGCCTCGACGAGCTGCCGCAGCTGCTCAACGTGCTACAGGGCAACATGTCGCTGGTCGGACCGCGTCCGCACGCACTGGCGCACAATGATCAGTATGCGGCTCTGATCGGCGGCTATCTGGGTCGGCATCGTGTTCAGCCGGGCATCACCGGTTGGGCGCAGGTAAACGGTCTCCGCGGCGAAACCGACACGTTGGAGAAAATGCAGCGCCGCATCGACTATGATCTGGCCTATATCGAGAATTGGTCGCTGGTTCTCGACCTCAAGATCCTGGTCCGGACAGTCCTGTTCTGCTTCTCGAGCCGCAACGCCTACTAAAGCGTTTCAGCGCGACTGGAAACGCAAGCAGGTCGCCCCGGTCATTCGTTCCAGAGGACAATGACCGGCACGAGGCGCAGCAACCAGGCAAGGCGAGGCGTTGCGCTTCCTGAGTTCGTGTCCCCCTATACAGGTGGCAGTTTCGGCACCGGGCCGGCCACAGTCCGCTCAGATCAGGGAATCATCGTCCGAGCCGCCACCGCCACCGCCGGTGTCCCAACCGGGATCGCTGCCACCGCTGTTGTCGGTCAAGGAGGACTGGTCACCTCCGCCCGGTGTGTCCCACGTGCCGTTGTCGACATAGCCGGGATCCGTCGTACCCGCGCCACCAGCAGGATCCGACCACGTGCCCTGATCGATGTAGCCCTGGTCGGGTGCCGTCGGCGCGGTGCCCCAGGGGCTCGCAGCTGCTCCGCCGCCCCCAAAGCCCCCGCCGAACCCGCCCCCCATACCATGTGAGCCAGAGAAGAGGTTCATCAGCGCATTGCCCGCAACCAGGCCGCCGGCGACGCCCGCGGCGGTGGTCAGCGCCGAACCTAGGAATCCGGAGCCCTGGCGCTGGAACATGCCCTGCTGATAGCCGGGCGCATATTGCGGCGGGGGTGGGGCGCCTTGCTGGTAGTTCGGCGCCGGTCCCGGCCCCTGGTTCCAGGCCGGCCCCGGGCCGCCCTGCTGCGGCGGAGGTGCCGAGCGCGACCCACCGCCGAACAGGCCGCCAAAGAACCCACCGCCAGAACTTCCAGCGGGTTGCTGCTGCGCCTGCTGGGCCGCCTGCCGCGCCTGCTGCGCCTCCCATTCCAGGCGCTGTATGCGGTTCTGCGCCTCAGCCAGCGCATGCTCCTGGATGAACGCTAGCTGCGTGAGGCGATAGCGCGCTTCCGGGTAACGGCTGAACTGCTCTGCGATCAGCCTGTCCGCCTCGGGATCGACCGGCGGCAAGGGCGGCGCAGTCGTCGCCGGCACCGATCCGCCGAACGTCCCCTGGCCGGGCGCCTGCGCGCCGCCGACCCGGGCGATGAACTGTGTGATGATGTCGCGTTCTTCGTTTGTCATTGGAGCAACCCTTGGGTTTTCCGTGCCGTGCGATGTGGCGCCACGACGCCCTTCCTTCAATGCCGTGTGAGGCCCAGCCTGCGAACTTCGATCACCGGACAGCGGTCCATCGCCACGATTATCCCCACCGTCCGCGCCCGTTCCGCCGCAGCCTCGTCCGCCACGCCAAGCTGCATCCAGACCACTCTCGCACCGAGCCGGATCGCCTCGTCCACGACCGCTCCGGCATTGGCCGAGGCACGGAATATATCGACCATCTCCAGGGGCGTCGCCTCCGCCAGATTTGCGACGGCCGTACGGCCATGGATCGCGCGGCCGGCCAGCATCGGATTGACCGGCGTCACGTCGTAGCCGCGTGAAAGCAGAAAGCCGAACACGCCGTGCGAGGGCCGCCACGTCTTGTCGGACGCGCCGACCACCGCGATCCGCCGCGTTTCGGCAAGGATGGCACTGATGACCGCGTCACTCAGTCCGTCGATACTCATCGGGATATTTTGCTCCCGCCACGCGTTCGCCGCCAGCCTGGCTGCCTCATCCGCGCCGCATGCCCCGCGCCTCGCCCGTATTGCTTCTACTGCCCATCCCATGCCGACAGAGCGAAGCGATGCGGGCACGACCGAAATGGTAGGAGAACAATTGCGCCGTCGGTTGCCCTGTTTTCCATTGCGATCTTGGCTACTCGACGACCTTATGTTCGTCTTCCCGTGGACGGCCGCGGTGATGCAGCTTCTACTGCTGGTGGACCCACGACATCGTGATCTTCCCCTATCGGTGGGCATCGTGCCGCTGATTGCAACAACCACGCGCGCCCTGTTCGGCAATCTACCACTTGGAACCAGGGCGGGCGGAGCTGTAGGCCGGCCGCACGCCCGAGGTTGCCGCGGTCGCGAGTGCGATCAACGAGGGCCCGCCGAACCGGCAGTCGCTGAACTGGAACGCGGCAGCGCTGGTCCGGGCAGTGCCGGCGCTGTTCAGCGCCTTGCGTCCGGTGCGTGCTCGCGCTCCCGTCTAATCCACTCCCAGCGCAAGGCCGATCATCCGCCATGTTGCGTTCTAATTGGTGACCTCCACCGCCCATAGTGCCACTGCCGCCACCGCAACGATGGGTTGTCCATGCAGGAACACCCCGAGCCACAGCAACAGCGCCCCGATGCCCCAAAGATACCAGCGTTGCAGCCAGAGCATCTCGGCGCGCGGCAGGCACGACAGAGGCGGCGCCGCGGCGGCACACAGCTTGGCCCATTCGCGCGGCTCGACATATCCTCGCCGGAATAGGACCAGGCCGGCCAGGATGGTCGCGACAACGCCCAGTCCAACCCAGTCTGCACATTTCATCGCCGGAGTGTCTTGCTTCGTTCTGGTAACGGTGCTCTATACCGCCGCGTGACCAACCGAGCAGGTCAGATGGACTGCGCCAAACCCAGCTTCCAGGGTGTAATTTCGCGTCTGCACGACTTTTGGGCGCGCCAGGGTTGCGTGATCCTGCAGCCGTACGACGTGGAGATGGGCGCGGGAACGTTCCATCCGGCAACGACATTGCGTGCGCTCGGTTCCCAACAGTGGCGCGCCGCCTATGTGCAGCCGAGCCGGCGACCTACGGATGGGCGTTATGGCGAGAATCCGAACCGGTTGCAGCACTATTACCAATACCAGGTGATCATCAAGCCAAGCCCGCCGGACGCTCAGGACCTGCTGCTGGAAAGCTACCGTGAACTCGGCCTCGACCCCCTGCTGCATGACTTCCGCTTAGTCGAGGATGATTGGGAGAGCCCGACGCTTGGCGCCTGGGGCCTGGGCTGGGAGGTGTGGTGCGACGGCATGGAGGTGGGGCAGTTCACCTACTTCCAGCAGGTCGGCGGCATCCCGGTGGTGCTGCCAAGCTTCGAAATGACATACGGGCTGGAACGGCTGGCGATGTATGTGCAGGACGTTGACAATGTATTCGAGCTAGATTTCAACGGCGCCCCAGGGAACCAACGGGTGCTCTACGGCGATGTATTCCTGCGTGCTGAGCGTGAATACAGCGCTTACAATTTCGAGTTTGCCGACACGGCGATGCTGACGCGGCATTTCGCCGACGCCGAACAGGAGTGCATGGCACTGTTGGACCGCGGATTGGCGCTGCCCGCCTACGATCACTGCATCAAGGCGAGCCACCTGTTCAATCTGCTGGACGCACGCGGTGTCATCAGTGTGACGGAACGGGCAAGCTTTATCGGGCGTGTGAGGGCGCTGGCGAAGGGCTGTTGCGAAGAGTGGGTAGCGGGTGAAACTATATAGCAAACGGAGGGAACGACGTGTCTGACCTGCGGATCGAGGATGTCGTGGTGATCGAGGACGAAGAGGCATGCGAGCTTGCGGCCGAGTTGGCCGATCTGACCGGCGAGAGCCTACAAGTCGCCATGATCATGGCGCTGCGTGCGGAACTTGGGCGAGCCCGCGCACGCAAGGAACGAGACGAACGGATCATGGCGATCACCCGCGAAATCGCGATGAACATGCGAGATCCGTTCCGCGCGGTTGCGGCCTGATACAGCCGGCTCGGCATCCCCTGCATCGTCATGGCCGGGCTGACCCGGCCATGACGTAGGGGAGTTTGGCCGGGCATGCCGGAACTGTTCCTCGAACTGTTCAGCGAGGAAATCCCGGCGCGGATGCAGGCACGGGCGGCCGAAGATCTCGCCCGCCTTTTCGTTGAGGCACTTGCGAGCCTTTCTCCTCGCGACGTGCGAACTTTCCATGGTCCCAGGCGCGTCGCGCTGACCGCCATGGTGGCGAGCGAAGTCGAGGCCAACCGCACAACCGAACGTGGGCCACGGGCAAATGCGCCTGAGCAGGCGCTGCTGGGCTTCCTGCGCAAACATGCCGCGACGAAAGAGCAATTGCGCAAGGAAGGCGACTATTGGGTATTGGAGAAGTCGGCGCCCGCCGTGGCGGCTTCGGACCTGATCGCTAACCTCCTGCCGTCGTTGTTGCGCCGCTTTCCCTGGCCCAAATCGATGCGGTGGGGCGGCACCAGCGGTTTCGTATGGGTGCGTCCGTTGCGGCGCATCGCCTGTCTGCTGGACGGGGCGGTGGTACCGTTCGATTTGCGCGACGGCGCGGACGATGGCCATGGACTTGCCTCATCCAACCTGACCGAGGGACATCGCTTCCACGCCCCTGGCGCTTTCGCGGTGGCGTCAAGCGCCGACTGGGCGGCGAAACTGCGCCAGCGCCAGGTGCTGGTGGATGCGGACGAGCGCCAACGGGTCATCAGAGAGGGGATTGCAGACCTCGCCTCAACACGGCAGCTGGAGGTCGTCGACGATCCGGGTCTGCTGGATGAGGTTGCGGGACTTGTCGAATGGCCGGTGCCACTGCTCGGCCGCATCGACGAGGCATACATGGACCTGCCCCCGGAAGTGCGACAGGTATCGATGCGGGTCAACCAGCGCTACTTCGCGTTCCGCAATTCCGACGGTTCCGCTGCGCCGTATTTCGGCTTCGTCGCCAATATCCAGCCAGCCGATGGCGGCGCGACGTCGATCGCCGGCAACGAACGCGTCCTGCGGGCGCGCTTGGCCGATGCACGGCACTTTTGGGACCTCGACCGCAAGGCTCGGCTGGAATCGCGCGTGCCCCTGCTGGACCATGTCACGTTCCACGCGAAACTCGGGAGCCAGGGCGAGCGGGTGCGCCGGCTGGAGCGCCTGGCCGGAGAGATTGCTTCCCATGTCGGCGCCGGGCCTGCCCTGGCACGGGACGCTGCCCGGCTCGCCAAGGCCGACCTGGTCACCGGCATGGTCGGCGAATTCCCCGAACTGCAGGGGGTGATGGGGCGCTACTACGCCTTGCACGACGGCGAGGAACGGCTCGTGGCCGATGCCATCCGCGATCACTATGCGCCGCGGGGCCCGGCCGATGCAGTCCCCACCGCAGGTGTGTCAATCGCCGTCGCGCTGGCCGACAAGCTCGACCTGCTGGTCGGCTTCTTCGCCATCGGCGAGCGGCCGACCGGAGGCGGCGATCCCTACGCATTGCGCCGTGCCGCCCTCGGCATTATCCGCATCATCCGCGAGAACAGGCTGCGGCTGCACCTGGTCCCGCTCATCGAGGCCGCCGGCCAGACATGGCAACACCACGGCGTGGAGCCGGTCCCGCCCCAGGATATCCTGGATTTCCTGGCGGAACGCCTGCGTGTGCAGCTGCGCGCTGAGGGCGCCCGCCACGACGTGCTGGCCGCGGTATTTGCTGCCGGTGCGGATGACGATATCGTGCGCCTGCTCGTACGCACCGACGCGGTCGCCGACCTGCTGCGCTCCGGCGATGGCGCCAGCCTGCTGACCGCATACCGCCGGGCGGCTAATATTCTGCGCATCGAGGAGCGCAAGGATGGCGAGCGCCATGACGCCGATCCAGACGAGGCATTGCTCAATCAGACCGAGGAGGTAGCATTATACCGTGAGCTTGAGGCAAGCCGCGTCGTTGAACGACTTATTCACGATGAAAAGTATGGCGAGGCAATGGGTTGCATGGTACGCATCCGTAGCCCGCTGGACGCCTTCTTCGATAAGGTGACTGTGAACGCCTCCGAGCCGGGTTTGCGCCGCAATCGTTTGCGTCTTCTTCATAAAGTCCGGTCAACGATGGACCGGATTGCTGATTTCGCAAAAATCGAGGGCTGAATTGCCATGAGCAAATGGGTTTATAACTTTGGCGCCGGCGACAACGAAGGCGGCACCGATATGCGCAACCTGCTGGGAGGCAAGGGCGCCAACCTGGCGGAAATGGCGGGGATCGGCCTGCCCGTCCCGCCCGGATTCACGCTGACCACCGAGGTCTGCACCGCATTCTACCGGAACAACCGAAACTACCCGAACGAACTGGCCTCGCAGGTTCGTGATTCGCTCGGCCGCCTGGAAAAGGCGGTGGGCCTGAATTTCGGCGACAAGCGACGGCCCCTGCTGGTCTCGGTCCGCTCCGGGGCGCGCGTGTCGATGCCGGGCATGATGGACACCGTGCTCAACCTGGGGTTGAACGACGTCACCGTCGAAGGCCTTGGCGCGGAGGCCAAGGATCCGCGCTTCGCCTGGGACTCCTATCGACGCTTCATCCAGATGTACGGTTCGGTGGTGCTGGGCGTCGATCATCACCGGTTCGAGGAGATCATCGAGCACGCCAAGCTGGACACCGGGGTCACCGAGGACACGCAGCTTAGCGCACAGGACTGGCACCGGGTCGCCGCCAGCTACAAGGACATGATCCAGACCGACACGGGCAAGCCGTTTCCGCAGGACCCCGAGGAGCAGCTTTGGGGCGCGATCGGCGCGGTGTTCGGCTCGTGGATGAACCCGCGCGCCAACACCTATCGCAAGCTGCACGACATTCCCGCCGAATGGGGCACCGCCGTGAACGTGCAGACCATGGTGTTCGGCAACATGGGGAATGACTGCGCCACCGGCGTGTGCTTCACGCGCGACCCGTCAACCGGCGAGAACATGTTCTACGGCGAATACCTGGTGAACGCTCAGGGCGAGGACGTGGTGGCCGGCATTCGCACACCGCAGCCGCTGTCCAAGGCACGGGCCAAGCCAGACGAGACGCCGCTGGAAGTGGCGATGCCCGCGGCCTACGCCGAACTGATGAAGGTCCGGGAAAGGCTCGAGCAGCACTACAAGGACATGCAGGACCTCGAGTTCACCGTGCAGAAGCACAAGCTGTACATGCTGCAGACGCGCAACGGCAAACGCACCGCCGCCGCGAGCCTGCGCATCGCGGTTGACATGGCGCGGGAGGGACTGATCGATCAGTCCGAGGCGGTGCGGCGGGTCAACCCGTCCGCGCTCGACCAGTTGCTGCATCCGACGCTCGATCCCAAGGCGCCGCGTACACTGCTGGCGAAGGGACTCCCCGCCAGTCCAGGCGCGGCGGTCGGTGCGGCGGTGTTCACAGCGGACGAAGCGGAGAGCCGCGCGCAGAAGGGCGAGGCGATCATCCTGGTGCGCGTGGAGACCAGCCCCGAAGACATCCACGGCATGCACGCGGCCCGCGGCATCCTGACCGCGCGCGGCGGCATGACCAGCCACGCCGCGGTGGTGGCGCGGGGCATGGGTCGGCCCTGCGTTGCGGGCGCCGGCGGGATCTCGATCGACTACAACACGCAGACGCTATCGGCCGGCGGTCGCACGATCCGCGCCGGTGAGACGATCACCCTGGACGGTACCGCGGGCGAGGTGTTCGTCGGCAGCGTGGCGATGATCGAGGCCGCCATGTCAACTGACTTCGCCACGCTAATGGAGTGGGCGGACAAGGCGCGGCGGATGGAGGTGCGGGCGAACGCGGAAACGCCGCTGGACGCCGAGACGGCGAAGAAATACGGCGCCGAGGGTATCGGCCTGTGCCGCACCGAACACATGTTCTTCGACCCCGAGCGCATCAGCGCGGTGCGCCAGATGATCATGGCGCCAGACGAGGCCGGCCGCCGCGCGGCACTGGCGAAGCTGCTGCCGTTCCAGCGGGGCGATTTCCATGACCTGTTCCGGATCATGGGCGATCTGCCGGTGACGATCCGGCTGCTCGATCCGCCGCTGCACGAGTTCCTGCCCCACACCGACGTGGAACTGGAGGAGGTCGCGCATTCGCTTGGCGCCAACCTGGAGGGGATGCGCCGCCGCGCCGCGGAACTGGCCGAGGCCAATCCGATGCTCGGGCATCGCGGCTGCCGGCTGGGGATTGCCTACCCGGAAATCTACGAGATGCAGGCCCGCGCGATCTTCGAGGGCGCGCTGATTGTGGCGAAGGAAACCGGCAAGGCACCGAAGCCGGAGATCATGATCCCGCTGGTCGGCGTGATGAAGGAGTTGGAGATCACCCGCGCCCAGGTTGACAAGGTGGCGGAGGAGGTGTTCGCCGAGGCCGGGCACCGGATCGAGTATCACGTCGGCACGATGATCGAGTTGCCGCGCGCCGCGCTGATCGCCGACAAGATCGCCGAGATCGCCGACTTCTTCAGCTTCGGCACCAACGACCTGACGCAGACGGTGTTCGGCCTGTCGCGCGACGACGCGGGAAAATTCCTGCCGATGTATGTCGAGCAGGGTATCCTGCCGAAGGACCCGTTCATCTCGATCGACGTGGAGGGTGTGGGCGCGATGGTGCGCATCGCCGTCGAGCGCGGGCGGAAGGTGAAGCCCAAACTGCAGCTCGGCATCTGCGGCGAGCACGGCGGCGATCCGGCATCGATCGCGTTCTGCGAGGCGGTCGGGCTGGATTACGTCTCGTGCAGCCCGTTCCGGGTGCCGGTCGCTCGGTTGGCCGCCGCGCAGGCCGCGCTGGGTGTGGAGAGCGACCGGACGGCGTAACCGACCCCCTCTCTGCCCTTGGGGGTGGAGAGGGTTGGGGTGAGGCGGGGGATGCCTCGGCGTCCTTGCACGAGCCCACCTCACCCCGGCCCTCTCCGCCCAGGCGGAGAGGGAGGTTGATCTGTCTCCCGATTGATCGCGTCTGCGACGGCAGTTATTCCTGGATCACGGCGCGGCTCGGGGCCAAAGTGTAACCTCGACAGCATTCTGTCGCCCGCTCACGCCGTTCGCCACGCCGAGAGGAGCTATTTGCAGAAACAGCTGAAGGACCGGCCGGGGGCGTTCGTGCGCGGTCTTGGCCTCGTCTTCGATGCCGCGCTCGACCCGGTGCGCTGGCCGGAAGCGATCAACTCCCTGACGGACGCGCTGATGTCTGGCGCCGCCGTGCTGCACACGCCGGTCGGCTTCCTGGTGGATCGCTATAATGCCCGTCGCTTCCTGATCGGCGGTGCACCTCGGTGGGGCTGGATCACGTCTCGTGCAGCCCGTTCCGCGTGCCATTGGCACGCCTGGCCGCTGTCCAGGCCGCCTAGGGGATGGAGAGCGACCGGACGGCGTGATGGTTGGCCTGCCGGACCGGAAAGACACGGCTTACACGGTGTTCCACCTTTGACATTGTGGATGACATTGTGGGCACGTTCGTGTACCCATGCTGTCCGGCATCGAGTGGGATGAGAAGAAGCGGCTGAGCAATTTGGCGGAACATGGAGTCGACTTCGCCGATGCCGCTCTGATGTTCGGGAACCCGGTGCTTGAAGCGGAAGACAGGCGAGCGGAGTACGGCGAACGACGCATGCGCGTGCTTGGACACACGGGCGATGACTACTTCCTGGTCGCATTCACGTGGCGCGGGCGAATCCGCCGGATCATCAGTGCCTGGAAGGTGGATGAGAATGGCAAGAGAAGATATCAGGCGATACTCGCTCGATGAACTTGAGGCCAGTCGGTCCAGGGGCGAGACCAAGACGCGTCCGAACGCGCCAGTCCACCCGGTAGAGGAGGATTTCTGGCGGGACGCTCACGTGGTCATGCCGCACGGGAAATCGTCCGTGCACCTCCGTGTCGATACCGATGTCCTGGCTTGGTTCAAGTCACAGGGGCGCGGTCATCTCACCCGGATGAATGCGGTGCTGCGGTCCTTCATGGACGCCCAGACGAGGCGCGGTTCGGGGCAATGAACGGCAATCTCTGACGCGGCCGGAGATGCGTCGCGGTTGACGCGATAGGACCGTCACCGCATCCTCCCAGCGCCTCCCGGAGACGCCGCACGATGGCCCTGAGCCGTTCCACCCGTGTCAATCTGCTGCTCGGCAATGGCCACTTCCTCTCGCACTTCTATTCGCTGTGCCTGCCGCCGCTGTTCCTCGCCTGGCAGTCGACATTCCACGTCAGCTTCACCGAGCTCGGCCTCGCGGTCGCGCTGATGTCGGCCGCCTCGGCCGTGCTGCAAACGCCGGTCGGCTTTCTGGTGGATCGCTACGGTGCGCGTCGCTTCCTGATCGGTGGCGCGTTGCTGATGTCGCTGTGCATCACCGCCATGGGCTTCGCCACCAGCTTCTGGCAGATCCTAGTGTTGGCCCCGCTGTCGGGCATGGGCAATTCGGTGTTCCATCCGGCGGACTACGCGATCCTGTCGGGCTCGGTCGACAAGGACCGCATGGGCCGCGCGTTCGCACTGCACACGTTCAGCGGCAACCTGGGCTTTGCCGCCGCGCCGCCGCTCATGGCGCTGCTGGCGATCACAATCGGCTGGCGCGGCAGCCTGATCATGGTCGGACTGCTCGGCGTTCCGGTGGCGGTTTCGATCGTGCTGCAGAGCGGCATTCTGAACGATCAGGTGCGCCACGAGCCGACGCATGCCGGCCCCACGCTCTCCGGGCGCGAGCTGCTGCTGAGCCGGACCATGCTGCTGTTCTTCGCCTTCTTCCTGCTGGGCTCGATGGCAGGCGCAGGCGTGCAGTCCTGGCTGATCACCGTGCTGTACACCGTCAAGAGCCTGACACTGGCGGTCGCATCGTCCGCGCTGACCGGGTACATGTTCGGCTCGTCGATCGGCGTGCTGGTCGGTGGGTGGTTTGCCGACACCTACCAGCGGCACATCCTGCCGTTCGCCGTTGTGTTCACGACGATTTCCGCGGCGCTGACCCTGTCGGTGGGCTGGCTCAGCGTTCCGGGCCTCGTCGTCATCGCGCTGATGTTCGCATCCGGCCTGGCGTTGGGCGCCAGCCGCACTCCGCGCGACGTCATGCTGAAAGACGCGGCGCCGCCTGGCCAGATGGGCAAGGTATTCGGCTTCGTCAGCGCCGGCCTGCCGCTTGGCTCGGCGCTTACGCCGGTGCCATTCGGCATGCTGATCGACCACGGCCATCCCGAACTGATCCTTGTCCTGGTCGCGGTGCTGTTGCTGGCGAGCCTGCTGTGCGTCGGCACCGCGCGTTCGGTCGCGCGACAGGAGCCGGCGACGGTGGCTGCCGAATAGGCCCGTCACTCTGCGGCCATCGCCATATAGAACCAGCGCTTCAGTGTCGGGATCCGATCGACAAGTCGCAGCGTCGCGCGCGAAACCGTCCGGCCCAGCGCCCCGGTGTTCAGCGACGCCTTCATCGCCCCCAGCGAGCCGCGCACCGCATCGAAGCCGTAGCGGATCATGCTCCGTTCGTAGTCGTGGATGGCGTTGAGCAGCGGCACCTCGCCGCGCGCCGCCCGAGCAAGCTGCCCGCAGAGCAGGGCGGCGTCGCGCAGCGCGATGTCGGCGCCATGGCGCGACCGGTCGTGACGTGCGGATCGTCAGCAGCGTCGATAGCGTGCCCGGATCGGTCAGATGCACCAACTCGCGAAAGCCTGCATCCCAGTCCGCCATGCCGGCCAGCGCAATGCCGCGCATCATGCGGAAGGTGCGCGCTCGAGCCCTTAGCTGGCCTGTTTTGCCGCATCCCACCAGGGACATACGCCGTGCATCCGGCTGAAATTGCCTTCCAGCACGTGCAGCGGCTCACGCATGCCATCTTCCGCGGCCTTCAGGCGCATCGCGCGGGCCTGTGCCCGCTGATCGTCCGGCAGCCAGGTCCGGTCATGACCCCACAGGCTTGGCCCCACCGTCACCTCGGTTGCCTGCCAGTTCCCCGGTGTCACTTCCTTGCCACCCCAGCCATATTCCAGCATGAACCCGGAGGGCGAGCGCAGATAATAGGACGTGACGCAGTCGTTCGGATGCCGCCCCAGCGTGGTGGCGATCCGCTCCGGCTCGCCCAGTGCAATGTCGTAGCCCTGCCCTACATCGTCGAGCGAATACAGCTCGACCATCAGGTGATGCAGGTCCTGTTTGCCGGTCTCGATCAGCGCAACGCTGTGGTGCCGCGGATTGATGTGCAGGAAGTAGGCCCGGAACGGCGTCAGGATGTAGTCGCTCACGCCAAAGCCCAGCACGTCGCGATAGAACCCGAGCAGGTCGTCGATGTTCTTCACATGGAACACGGCATGGCCCATGCCCAGGGGCCCGGTGCGGAAGCCGGAGATCGAGCGGCCCGGACGGAACGGCTCATCCGCGACCGCCGCTCCCCAGAAAGCCTCCAGCCGGTTGCCGCCCGGATCGACGAAGCTGATCAGGCCGCGCACGCAGCGCTGGTCCGCGAGCGCCGCCGGTTCGCGCCGCACCGCGACCTCTGCTGCCTCCAGACGCTCGGCAAGTGCATCGAGCGACGCCGCATCGGCTACCTCGAAGCCGAAATACCGCTCGCCATCCGCCAGCGAGCGATCCACGACCAGGCGCTGGCTGCGGTCGTCCATGCGGAATGCGCGGCAGGCGTTGCCCCGCTCAACCATCTGCATGCCGAGCCATTTGGTGGCGAATTCCGTCCAGTCCGCGAGGTTCGAGGCGCCAATTCCTACATAGCCGAGTGCCTGTACCTGCATGGCCAACCTCCCTGTTGAACTTCACTCACCGGCGTCACGGCCGGCGAAGCACCACGGCCCAAAAAGGCGAAGGCCCGGAGCCGTTCCCCGGACCTTCAACCCGAACGCTATGCCCGCCTCAACTCGTGTGCGGGTCGTTGCAGGCAGCAGCCGGTTGGGCAGTCAGCCCGGCGGACACCAGCGCGGCGCCGGACAACCCGGCAACGATCGCGAAGCCAAGGACAATGCGCCTGATCATCTTGGTCCTCCTGTCGTGGCAACACGCTGACGCTAGCACGCTCCTTGTCGGGATGCACACCGCGCGGGTGGTAACCGTTTCGCAGAACAACAGGCTGGCAATATCGCGCGATGGGTGATTTTGCTGGCGGCGGTTGCCGCAAGTTCATCCCGCGGCAGGCGACGGCACCGGTGGCGTCGCGCGAGGAGAACCAGCGCAGTCGCTGCGGCTGCCTCCCAGCATCTTCTTCAGCAGTGGCGTTGCGCCCTCAGGACGGTGTCCGGCGGCATACAGCCCACCTGCGATGGTCGGAGCGCCGCCGTGGACCAGACTGCGCACAGCCTCGCAGCCCAACCTCTTGGCGAGCACATCCAGCTCCTCGACCAGCGCTGCCAGGACCGCGCCAGGATCGAGCAGGTCAACGGCGACGAAATGATCCGCCGTCAGCACCTTGCCCAGCTTCAGGTCGTCTTCCACACGATAACAGAACAGGCCGCAAGGAAAGGTCCGCCCGTCGCGCCGTACCGTCACGATGCCGCATTGTCCGGCGCGGCGCGGTCCGGTGAGGTGCCGCGCGAACCGCAGCCAAGTGGCCAGGTCAATCGTCGCGACTGCCTCACGGATCAGCGGATAGACCGACCGGATCTGTTCTCGCGTAAGCAGTTCGATAATAAGGTCCGCCATAATTCGGCCGCCAATTCTGGAACGGTCCGAGCCTGCGCCACTCAGGCCCAAAAAGCTTTGACCCAGATCAAGGCGGACGATCGTCAGTCGAATTTAATCCTACTGAGTCGCAAAATCACCAAGCCAACCGGCGGTTTTCGCTTGGACCGACGCGAGTGTGCTTCGTTATGAGTGGAGATTCAACCGTTCGGGGAGGGTGGAGTGGATCT
>Ga0210402_10000648_pt1 | contig 38432 bp, 36 predicted proteins | sample IncBWC7MmetaG_FD_161055 | JGI IMG/M metagenome (GOLD analysis project Ga0210402, IMG submission 161055) | Forest soil microbial communities from Barre Woods Harvard Forest LTER site, Petersham, Massachusetts, United States - Inc-BW-C-7-M | ecosystem: Environmental > Terrestrial > Soil >...
GAGGTCTCGCGGTTGCGAGGTCTCGCGGTTGCGAGGTCTCGGGGTTGCGAGGTCTCGGGGTTGCCGCGTGACTCAACGGATACGTCGTTCACGACCTATTCGATGACGTCGTCGAACCATTCAATGAGGTTGTCCGACCCATTCGATGAGGTCACCGACCCATTCAATGAGGTTGTCGAAGCACTCGATGACGTCGTCCGACCTATTCGATGAAGTTGACGAAGCATTCAATGAGGTCAACGAAGCATTCGATGAGGTTGTCGAAGCATTCGATGAGGTTGTCCGACCCATTCGATGAGGTTGACGAAGCATTCGATGAGGTTAAGGACCTCATCGGTGAGGTCGGAAAGGGCGACAAACTCAACAATAACGGTGAGTGAAAACTCATGGGGCGTCTCACGCCTTTGTTTTTCGGCGGCTCGTAATCCATTGACAAACAAAGCACTTGCGGCTAGCCGTGGTTTAGCAGTGTGGCATCGATCCAATTTGGAGCGGTATCGGTCCAACTTGATGCGGTATCGGTCCAATTGATGCGGCGTCGGTCCAATTTGATGCGGTATCGATCCAATCTGGAGCGGCATCGATCCAATCTGGAGCGGCATCGATCCAATTTGATGCGATTTCGATCCGTCTGGAGGTGTAGCGATCCAATCCGGAGCGGTATCGATCCGATCTGGAGCGGTATCGGCCCAATTTGGAGCGGCATCGGTCCAATCTGATGCGATTTCGATCCGTCTGGAGCGGCATCGATCCAATCTGATGCGATTTCGATCCGTCTGGAGCGGCATCGATCCAATTTGGAGCGATTTCGATCCGTCTGGAGGGGCATCGGTCCAACTTGATGCGATTTTTCGGTTTCAGCCCTTTCGTCTGACCTGTCGCGGCCGCGAAACGGCGAAACCCCCGCGACTACGAGACCAGGCGCTACAATCCAAACGTTCGCGCGGAGGTTCCCATGAGTTTTGGTCTGCCAACCATCATCTTCATCATCATTTTCGGTATCTACCTTCTGAGCTCCATCAAGATCCTGCCGGAGTACGAGCGCGGCGTCATCTTCCGTCTCGGCCGTCTGCTGCCGGAAGCGAAGGGACCGGGCCTCTTCCTGGTCTTCGCGCCGATCGACCGCATCGTCCGGGTCTCGCTGCGGCAGGAGGCCTTCGAAGTGCCGCCGCAGGACATCATCACGCGCGACAACGTCACGCTCAAGGTGAATGCCGTCGTCTTCCTCCGCGTGATCGAGCCGCGGCGAGCGGTCGTCGAGGTGTTCGACTACCGCTACCAGACCTCACAATTTGCGCAGACGACGCTGCGGTCGGTGCTTGGCGAAGTGGAGCTCGATGAGCTTCTCGCCCATCGCGATTCGCTCAATGCGCGGATTCAGTCGATTCTGGATCAGCACACCGAGCCGTGGGGTGTGAAGGTGGCCAACGTCGAAGTGAAGCAAGTCGACCTGCCGGAATCGATGCTGCGGGCCATGGCCAAACAGGCCGAGGCCGAGCGCGAGAAGCGGGCCAAACTCATCCACGCCGAGGGCGAGTTCGCGGCGTCGCAACGGCTCGCCGATGCCGCACATGTGCTGGCCACGCAACCGACGGCGCTCCAGCTCCGCTATCTCCAGACGCTGACCGAGATCGGGGTCGAGAAGAACACGACCATCGTTTTTCCGCTGCCGATCGACATCATTTCCGGGCTGGCCAAGGTGCTCAATAAGGAATGACCGGCGTGGTCATGCTCGAGGCCGCGCTGTTCCAACTGTGCGCGGCCTCGGGAGACGTCGATCCGGCATCGGCGCCGCAGCTCGGGCTTTGCATCAACGTCCTGGCCGGCGCGATCGCGGCCGGCCATGAGGGCGTGAACGCCGCGATCGTCAACGACATCGAATTTGCGGCGAATGACCTGATTGCGGCGATCGATGAGCTGCCGCAGACGGATGCCGATCGCCTGGCGCCGCTCCTGGCGGTGCTGCGTGAGGATCTGGCCGCTCTGAAATCGGCGACGGCTCTCGATCCGGGCCTCATTGCCAAAATCCGCGGTTTTCAATCGAAGCTGCGCGAGCGGATGAAGGCCATCGAGCGGCAAACCTACGTCGAAGGGGGCTCAGTGCCGATCCCGCATCCGCCCGAGGCGCTCCGCGAGGAGGCGATCCCCCTCGCCGGCCAGCTCGCCGCGGCGGGTTTCCCCACGCCGGCGCTCGACGCCCTGATCGCCGACCCGGAATCGCTGCGCCTCCACTCGATTCGCGATCTTTTTGATGAGTTGGATGTCATCGTTGGTTAGATGGCATTGATCTCTGGAAGAGTCCGGTGTACCGTCTTCACCGAATCGTCACAATCGGGGAAAAGTAAGGATAGGAGAAGAGATATGAATGCTCTGTTCGCGCTCGCCTTGTTGCAGGACAGCACAACCACAACCACCACCGGGGTCTCGCCGTTAGCTGCGGGAATGGGCGTCGGCATGATGCTGGTGTGGTGCGCCGTAGTACTCATCCTCATCATTTCGATGTGGAAGATCTTCACCAAGGCCGGCAAGCCAGGATGGGCTGCGATCGTGCCGATCTACAACGTCATCGTGCTGCTCGAGATCGCCTGCAAGCCGATCTGGTGGTTCATCCTGATGCTCATCCCGATCGTCAACTTCATCGTCATCATCATCGTGCTGATCGAGCTCGCAAAGCGCTTCGGCAAGGGTGTCGGCTTTGCGATCGGCATGCTGATTCTGCCGTTCATCTTCTATCCGATGCTCGCCTTCGGCGACGCCAAATACACGCCCTGCTAAGTTACTAACCGGGGGCCGCCGTTCGCGGCGGCCCTCTCACTCGCGAAACAGCGCCGCGATTGTTTCCAGACCGCGCTGATCCTCTGAATCGAACGCATCGAGCCGGTCGGAATCGACGTCGAGCACCGCGATCAGTTCTCCGTCCGGACCAAAGACCGGGACGACGATCTCCGATTTCGAATTCGGATCGCAGGCGATGTGGCCGGGGAACTGATTCACATCCGGCACGATGACGGTCTCGCGCTTCTCCGCGGCCGTGCCGCAGACGCCCTGACCGAATTCGATCTGCAGACAACCCACGGTGCCGATGTACGGGCCGACGACCAACCGGTCGCCACAGACGCGGTAGAACCCGGTCCAGTAGAAGTGCGAAAAACGATGGGCGAGGATCGAACTGATCGTGGCCATGAGAGCGATGTCGTCGAGCGACCCGCCTCCTTCGTCGCGCCAGATGGCGGCGACGGCCTGGAAACACTCCTCGTAGTCAGCGGTTTTCATGAATGCCGGGCGCGATCATAGACGGCCTCGTACTCGCGTGCCGAACGTTCCCACGAGAAATCGGCGGCCATGCCGTTTGCCTGCAGACGCCGCCAGCTCTTCGACTCGCGATAGTTGAGCATCGCCAGCCAGGTTGCCGTGTAGAAATCGGCCGCGTTCGTGGAGAAGAAGCCGAAACCGTTGGCGGCGTGGAGGTTCGTTCCATCGAACGGGATGACGGTGTCGGCGAGGCCGCCGGTCAGCCGCACGACAGGGACGCTACCGTAGCGCAACGCGTACATCTGATTCAGACCGCACGGCTCATAGATCGACGGCATGAGAAGCATGTCGGCACCGGCGTAGATGCGGTGCGCCAGCGCGCTGTCGAATCCGATGATCACCCGGCATGACTCGGGGTGCTGTGCGGCGATCTGCTGGAGGGCGTTTTCGTAGCGCGGCTCGCCGGAGCCGAGGATCACCGCGTGTGCGCCGGCGGCAAGCATGTGCGGCAGCGCGGCGATGAGAAGATCGATCCCTTTCTGATCGACGAGCCGGGAGATGAATCCCAACAATGGCGTTCTGGCTTTGTGCTTGAGATTCAATTCGCGCAGCAAGGCGCGTTTGCAAAGGCTCTTGCCTGCCAGATGTCCTTTGTCAAAGTGGGATCGGATGTGAGGGTCGGTGGCGGGATCCCACTCATCGACGTCGATGCCGTTCAGGATGCCGTGCAGCTTGAAGGAAAGGCTTCGCAGGATACCGTCCAGGCCGGCCCCGTGCTCGCCAGACTGAATCTCCCGCGCATAGGTCGGCGATACGGTCGTCACCTGATCGGCGACGATGATGCCTCCCTTCATCAAGTTGACGTCACCGTAGTGCTCGACTGCGTCCGGCGCCCAATACCGGCTGTGGAGGCCGAGTCCTGCGAAGCGGTTGGAACCGCCGATGCCCTGGTAGTTCAGGTTGTGAATCGTGTAGACCGAGCGCGCGTTCCTGAACTGATCGCTGCCGCGGAGACCGGAGTGGAGGTAGACCGGCAGGAGCGCGGTGTGCCAGTCGTGCGCGTGGACGACGTCGGGAGCGATGCCGAGCAACTCGCAGCCCCGGACGACGGCCCGGCAGAAGAACGTGAAGCGCTCGATGCCGTCGTCGTGCCCGTCGAAACGCGCTGAGTAGATATGCGGGCGGTGGAAGTAGTAGTCGTTTCCCACGAGGATGAGCGGGATCTCCGTTCCCGGTAGGTTCGTGCGCAGATACCTCGCCTCCACGGCCCAATTCGCCCACGACAGGTACGTGGCCGGCAGAACTTCTTCCGGCTCGACGCCGTTGCTCGCAAACCACTCCCGAGCCTGCCGGTAGTACGGCATGAAGATCGTCACATCGTGCCCGAGCCGGGCCAGCGCCTTCGGGAGCGAGCCGCAGACATCTCCCAGCCCACCCGTCTTGGCGATGGGCGAGACCTCGGCGGTTGCAAAGACGATGTTCATTACGAAATCACGATGGCCGCGTAGCCGACGACGTGCGAATAGTCCCCGTTGATATCGCCGCTCGTGGCGTGCTTGATCAGCCTTGCGTGTTTCGCGCCGAGTTGTTTTGCGGCGATCAGCATCGTCGTCGCCGGAATGAAGCCGCACATCGAGATGTCGGATTCTTCGACGACGCGCCACAAGCCGCGAGGATCGAGCTTCAGGATCTCGTCGATCGCCAACTGGTCCTTCCGCAACGTCGTCTTCTGGTCCTCGTAGTGGTTGAGGTCGGAGCTGGCAAGGATGCCTATCGGTTCACCCGCGGCGGCGACGACGGCGGCAATGGCGTTGCCGATCTCCTCGCAGTAGTCGTATCGGTTTGCACCGAGACAGATCGGAACGAAGGTGAAACCACCGCGAAGTTGCTGCAGAAACGGAAGCTGCACCTCCAGCGAATGCTCGCGGGCATGCGCGCGGTCGTCGTCGGCGAGGAGCTGCGATTTCTCCATCAGAGCATCGGCCAGCGGCGTGTCGATGGGCACGCTGCCGAGAGGCGTGCGCCAATCGCCCTGCCGATTGATCGCGGCGAAATGGCCGAAGCCGGTATGGTTGGGGCAGAGGATGATGAAGCGCCGCGGCAGCTCGGCCATCGCGTAGAAGGCCGCGGCGACGTGGCCGCTGTACATCAGCCCGGCGTGCGGAACGACCGCGCCGATGAACCGTTCGGCCGCCTCCGGCTCCGGGTTTTCCGCAAGGCAGGCCGTCACCTGCGCGGTCAGACGCTCCGGTGTCCCCTCGTAGAACGTGCCTGCGACGGCCGGGGGGCGAGTGACCATCTGCTAACGTTATCGCATCCTCGGCCACCGCAGGCCCACTCCTTGCCTTTATAGTTGAGTCATGGCCGAAATCCGCCGCGAGGGCGAACGCCGCGCGAGGTTCAAGACGAAGTTCACGCTGGTGCGGACGATCCTCTGGTCGTGGCTGACCGACCCGGCGGTCCTGCTCTACCGGCGCGAGGCGCATGGCCGGAAGCGGGCACGCGTCATAACCGTCGAGTTCTTTCTCTTCATCCGCGAGTTGGCGCGCGAGTTCTACAACATCGAGGGAACGTCCCGCGCTTCAGCGCTTGCGTACACGACGCTGCTCTCGCTCATTCCTCTACTGGCCGCGTTCACCGAGGTGTTGGAGCACTACTTTCGCAATCTCTTTCCGAACTCGCAGGCTGAAATCGACGCCATCCTGAACAACATCATCCCGTACCAGTCGCCGAAGATCTCGTACTACATCTCCCAATTCTTGGAGAGTGCCCAGACGGCGTCGACGTTCGGTGTGATCATCTTCATCGTCATCGCCTTTCGGCTGTTCCTGGCCGTGGAAAGCACGGTGAATCAGATCTGGAAGGTGCGAAGCGAGCGCGGTTACCGGCCGAAGATCATGGCCTTCACGATGCTCTTCTTCTGGGGCCCGGTTTTGATGGGCATCTCCTTCACCACCACCAACACTCTCGAAAAGAACCGCTACCTCCAGGTCCTTTTCAAACAGGACATCATTTTCCGCCTCGCTCCGATCGTGGTGTTGTTCATCGCCTTCACGATGTTGTTCTGGCTGGTGCCGTCGACGCGTGTTCGTTTCAGTGCCGCGGCTGTCGGTGCTCTCGTAACGACGTCGCTCTTCTCGCTTGTACGTTTCGGTTTCGGAATCTACGCCGACTTTCTCTTCCACGGCCGCTTCAACGTGATCTACGGCACCCTCGGCCTGGCCATCATCTTCCTGATCGCGATCCAGACCCTGTGGGTGGTGATCCTTCTTGGCGTGGAGATCAGCTACGTCTATCAGAACCTCTACGGCATCCTGCGAGCCACCGAGCGGCAGGTGCTGGACGAGCCGCGTTTCGATGCCTATTTCGGACTTCGGGCACTGATCGAGATCGCCCGGCGCTTCGATCGCCGCGAGGAGGCGCCTTCGGCCAACCGCCTGGCGGAACAGTTTGGAACGACCGATGCGCAGATGCTGCGCGTGCTCCGCAAGCTCGAGGATACCCAGCTCGTGAAAGAGGTCGGCGGCGACTGGGCGGGCTTCACGCCCGGCTGCGATCCCAACCGGATCACACTCGAAGAGGTCGTGGCCCAGTTGGAAGGGTCGTGCCGCGACGTCCCCGAGATCCACATGGACGATCAGGAGCACTCCGTGATCAACGAGCTTTTCACCCGCATCGGTGCCTGCATGAACAACGCGCTCGAACACCAGACCATCGGCCAGCTCGTTCGCCAGATGTACGGAGAACGGCCGAGTTAACTGCGGCTTTGCCGCGTTGTCGGTTATCGGTTGTCTGCTCGGCAGCGCGTGGTCGCTCTTGATCGGTCTCGCCGGCGATCAATTGAAACTAACAAGCCTCTACCAGTCACACGCTCCCACGCGGAAATAACTGACAACCGACAACCGACAACGCGAAGCCGCCGTCATCGGAGTCGCCTCATCGTCTCGTACGCCACGGTCGTCGTCGTCACCCAGACGGTTCCCGCGGTGACGCCGGCGAGAACGTCGGATACCCAGTGAACGCCGAGGTACACCCGGGAAAGGGCCACGGCTGCGACCAGCGTGTAGAGGAGGGCGATCGCGGCCGCACGGGCCGGCCAGTTCCTGACGGCGCGGAAGGCGAGGTACGCCAGCGCACCGTACGCGACGGCCGAGCCCATGGCGTGACCGCTTGGAAACGAATAGCCGTTCGCGCGGAGGAGCATCTCCGCGACGGCGGGGCGGGCCCGGGCGAAGTAGCGCTTTAACTCGAACTCGATCAACCACCCACCGCCGTACGTGACCGCGAGATAGATCAGCCATCGCCAGCGATGCCGGAAGGCCAGGATGATGCCGACGATGGTCATCTCGATGCCGACGCCGAGCGGCCCGCCGATGTACGTCATCGCGGTGAAGAGGAGCGTCGCTCCGGCCGTCCGTTCACCGACGGCCCAGTCGTGGATCCGCGCGTCCGTCTGTTCGAGGGCGCCGTTCTTCGCGTGGACTCGCTCGGCCAGATCGATGAACCCGTCGCCTGCCCACGCTGTCAGCAGCCCGCCGGCGATGAGGATGGCCAGCACCGGCAGGTACTTCTTGTACCGCTCACGAGTGGTGGAGACGAAGTGGTTCGCACGCCCGCTACGGGCGATGAGCCGCGACAGCAATTGCCCGAGGTGCCTGACCGCCGGGAGCGTGGCATAGACGAGGGCCCAGAGAATCAGGAAGGTGAGGGTGAAGGCAAGGAAGAGCATGTTGCTCGTGGATCAGCAGGGATGGTGCCGGGAAGGGTTGTCGGTTGTCGGTGATCCGAGGTTGCGCGGTCTCGCGGTCTCGGGGCGTTTAAGTCGAAAGCAGCCGAATCGCCGAACAACCGCGAGACCCCGCAACCGCGAGACCGCGTAACCTGACAACCGACAACCGACTACGCCAAACGCTTCTCTAAAAACCACCGCTCATGTACTTCCACTGCACGATCTTCTCGTTGATCTCGCGCAGGCGGCGGCTGATCATCCGGCAGAGAAGGTTGAGGAACTGCAGCGACGCATGCGGGTCCATCGACAGGATCTCGTTCAGCGTGGCCCGGTCGATCGAAAGCACCGTCGCGTCTCCGTCATGCGCTTTGGCATCGGCGGAACGTGCCTTGTCGTCGATCAGGGCCATCTCGCCGAAGAAGTCGCCGCGGTCGAGGACGGCCAGCGCTTCCTCGCCGACGCCGGGGATGAATTTCGAGATGCGCACGCGGCCGTCGAGGACGATGTAGAGCTTGTCCCCTTTCTCCCCCTCGCGAAAGACCGTCGACCCTTCGCGGAAGCGCTCTTCGCTCGAGAACGTCGCCAGCAGCTTCATTTCACCGGCGGAGAGGCCGCGCTCCTTGAAGAGATCGACCTTGTCTTCCGACTTGACGATAACCTCCTGCGTTTCGCGCGTCCCCTCGACCCGTTTGCGGCCTTGCCCTTTCTTGGCGTCCTCCTGAAAGAAGAGTTTGAGCTGTTCGTTGGCGTCGCGCACTTTCTCCGTAAGCGAGCGCCAGAAGGCCCAGTGCAGACCGACCGCAAGCTGCTTGTCCTCGTCCATGAGCTGATCGAGCGCGCTGAACGAGAAGGTGTAGCAACTCGACGGGACGATTGCCATGGCGTCGCTCGACCGATGCGTCCGGTCGATGAAGTTCATCTCGCCGAAGATGGTGCCCGCGGTGAGCGAACCTAGGATCTGCGGTCCGAAAGGCGTCTCTTTCCGGATCTCGACGCGGCCCTCTTTGACGACATAGAAGTCCATCGACCGGTCTTCTTCCTTGAACACATGCCCGCCCTCGGCCAACTGCTGGACGCGCGCGAATTTCGAGAGGCGGATGATCTGCTCGTCCTTGATGTGCTGGAAGACCTCCAGCGCACGGAGCTCGGCAGCCATCGTGATCAGGTTGTCGCGCGTCTCGGCATCGCGGGTTACCTTCTCGATGATGTCGCGCAGCCCCTTCTTCGACTCGACCTTGAAGAGGTTGTCTTTCCGAAGCTCCAGCCGTTCGGTGCAGAGCTGAAGCTGCTCGACGCGCTTCTTGATCCTGGTGTTGAGGTCCTTCGATTCGATGTTCCCGATGCGCTTGAGGGTGTTGATCATCCGCCGCACCGGCTCGGTGCCTTCGCCCTTCTGGTCGGTCGAGAGGAGAAAGGCGTCGACGAAGTCCTCCAGGGCGCGGTCGAAGTTGCGCAGCTCGAATTCGACGCGGCCGGAGATCTCGGCCAGCCCTCGATCGAACGGATTGAGCTTGCGCGCTTTCCCGATCTCGTCGTGCGCGGCATCCCACTCCCCCTGCGAGTAGTGGAGCCGCCCGAGGATCTCGTAGGGGCGGTAGTTGTTCGGCGTCTTCAGCTTGGCGATCTCGAGCAGCTCGATGGCCTTCGAAGTCTGATCCTTGGCCATGTAGTACTGGGCCAGGCCGACGTACTGGGAAGCATCGACCTCGTCGCGCGCGCGCTGCGCATCGACGTCCTGTCTCACCGTCTCATACCGCGATGCCTCGGCCTGCTGTTTGAGGTCGCGGGTACGCGCGAGGTTGATGTGGACGGCGACGGAGCCCGGCTTCAGCTTCTCCGCCATCTCGTACAGATGGATGGCCTCGTCATACATCCCCTGGTCCGCGTAGCGCCTCGCCAGCGTCACGAGGTCGTCGGCGTCGATGGGGATGCTCGACTCCGCGGCAACCGTGCGGAAGCGCGTACGAGCGGGAACAGCGACCGGGGTTTCGGCCATGGCGAGCGAATATTATGGCCGAATGCTTCGGGCCGCCGCATTGGCGTTGATTCTGGCCGTACCGCAGTTCCAACCTGCGCTGCCCGGCTACGACTTTTCCTTCCCGCGCGATCACGGCTCGCACGACGAGTACAAGACCGAGTGGTGGTACTACACCGGACACCTGGAGACGGACGACGGGAGGCGTTACGGATTCGAGCTGACGTTCTTCCGCGTCGGCGTCGTGCCGCCGGGAGAGGCGGCCAAAACGCGCTGGGATCTGGGCAATCTGTCGCTGGCACACTTCGCGATCACGGACGTCGCATCGAACGAGTTCCGATACTACGAGAAGCTCAACCGCTCCTCGCCGTTCACGGCCGGAGCCGCGGCGGGAACGCTCGACGTCTTCAACGAAGGCTGGCGCGCCGTAACCCTCGCCGACGGCTCCTGGCACCTCACGGCGTACGCCGGGAAGGACGCCATCGATCTGGTGATGACGTCGCGCAAGGCGCCGGCGATCCACGGAGAGAACGGCGTGAGCATCAAGGCGGAAGGGGCCGGCTACGCCACTCACTACTACTCGATGTCGCGCCTGGAACTGCGCGGCCGCGTGAACGGCGCCAACTGCCACGGCCAGGCGTGGATGGACCACGAGTTCGGCAGCTCCGCGCTGCGCGAGAGTCAGCAAGGCTGGGACTGGTTTTCTGTCCAGCTCGACAACGACGCCGAGCTTATGCTCTACCAGATCCGCCGCAAGGACGGCACCCCCGACACCCCCTCGTCCGGCTCGCTGATCAGCAGCGAGGGCAACGTCATCCACCTCCGCCGCGACCAGATGGTGATCACCCCCCTCGGCAAATGGCACTCGCCCAAATCCAACGCGACCTACCCCATGGCCTGGCGCATCGCCATCCCCTCCTTCGGAATCGCCCTCGTCCTGCAACCTGTGATGAAAGACCAGGAGCTCGTCACCCGCAGCTCGACACGGGTGACGTATTGGGAGGGGGCGGTCGATGTGGCAGGGTCCTTCGGCAACGTGGCGGTGAACGGGCGGGGGTACGTGGAGATGACGGGGTATGAGAGGGCGTTTCTGCTTCGATATTAGCCGCGGCCGCTTTGCTTGAGGGGATTCGTGAATCGCCACAGCCACACTACCTTGACGCGGGAGCCGTCCAATTTTTGAAAGAAGTTTGCTGAATTTGTTTCTTGGTGGTTGGGAAAACCGTTCACGCGTCACTCCCTTAATGCAGGTTCCCAATCGGATTCGGGCGATTCTCTAGGGCCGTCGCTATCTACATGCAAGGTATTTCCCAATTTAGGCGGTCCCGATACGGACCGGCGGGTGTATCCTTTTCCTACAGCAATAATCAGAAAAAGGGGCAATCGAATGGCATACGCTGCCGGTTGGGAGCACGACGTCTTCGTGAGCTACGCCCATCTGGATAACATCCCGATGAATCCGGGCGAGTTGGGTTGGGTTGATGAGCTCGCGGAAAAGCTCCAGACCGAGGTCAGTCAGCGCCTAGGCACGAAAGACTTCCGCCTTTGGATCGACCGCGGTCTCGACGGAAATCATCCGATCACCCCCGATATCGTAAGGGCCATCCAGCAGTCCGCCACTCTGTTAGTCATCATGTCACCCTGTTATCTCAACTCGGAATGGTGCGCAAAAGAGCGGGCTGCTTTCCTGAATTTGATCGGAGATCGTGTCGCCGAGGGCCGTGTCTTCGTGGCGTTTGCGCGAAACGTTGATCGAGCCCAGGTACCGAAGGAATTTGGAGACTTGGTCGGCTTCCAGTTTTGGATCGATGACAGAGATGCCGGTACCGATCGGCCGCTTGGCATGCCGGATTCCACGGAGAAGGCTTACATATCGAAGGTCCTTCAGCTCAGCCACGATCTGGGAGCTCAGCTCTCTCAACTGCGATCCAGTGCTGGACAGGACGTCAAGCCGTACTTGCCCACCCCACCGCCATCGGATGGGCCGTATGTGTTTGTGGCCCGCACGACCGACGACCTAGAGGAGCGGGAAGATGAGCTCAAGGGCTATCTGAGCCAATCTAAGATCAACGTCCTCCCCCAGACTTGGTATCCGCAGACGGACAGGAGCGCATTCGAAGCGGCGATGCGTCAGGACCTCGAGCGCTGCAAAGTGTTTGCGCAGCTTCTCAGCACCTCCAGGGGGAAAGAGCTGGGCTTTCTCCCCATCAGCCGGCCTCCGCGGCTTCAATACGACATTGCCCTGGCCGCCGGAACCCCGGTGCGGCAGTGGCGCGACCGGGCTGTCGATCTCGACGGCGTCAAGGATCCGGACCATCGAACGCTACTCGAGAGCGCGCAAGCCTCCGGCTTCGAGGAATTCAAGCGAGCGGTTCTGGACGAAGCCGTCCGCGTCCCCGAGACGCCTCGAACGGCCTCGGCGAACGTGATGGTGTTCGTCAACGCGGAATCCGCGGACCGGGAGCTCGCGGAAGCAGTCGGCAAGGCTCTTATGGAACAAGATGTTGAATGTTATTGGCCTCTGGCAAGCGGCACCCCTGAGGCCGTGCGACGCGATCTCGAGGAAAACCTCGGCACTTGTGACGGTGTTCTGCTGATCTACGGAGCGAGCGGCGCGGATTGGATCCGCAACCAACTACGTCAAGGACGGAAGATCATTAGCCAGCGTACGCGGCCGCTTGCCGCCCTCGCGGTGTATGAGGGTCCCCCCCCGACCGTCAAGGAAGATCTCTCCGTCGCCATTCCCAAGCTAATACGTCTCGATTGCCGGAACGGCTTTGCCGCGGACGCCATCAAACCATTCATCCAATCGCTCCGTTCGTAGGGAGGGCATCGGTGTCTTCAAGCCACTCGTTCAGCGTCATTCCGTACCCTGGTCTCCGGCCATTCGAGACGGAAGAGTGCGACATCTTCTTTGGACGGGAGAAACAGACCGACGAGCTCCTGCAGAGACTGCAGCGTGTGCGTTTTCTGGCCATTCTTGGGCCATCCGGTTGCGGCAAGTCATCGCTTATTCGCGCTGGGTTGATCTCGGCGCTCGAGACCGGATTCATGTCGGATGCTGGTTCGCGGTGGCGCGTCGCGTGGCTGCGCCCCGGCGACCATCCCATCGGCCGTCTGGTCGACAGCCTCATGGCGCCCGCCCTGCTCGGCCGCGAGCGCGGCGATCAAGATGATGCGCCGTTGTTTCTCGAGGCCGCGCTGCGGAGAGGGCCATTGGGCCTGATCGAGATCGTTCAGGAGGGCGGACTTTGCACCGACTCGAATCTGCTGGTCGTTGTGGACCAGTTCGAGGAGCTGTTTCGCTTTCGCGCTCAAGGCGATCCGGAGGAGGCGGACGCGTTCGTGGCGCTCCTGCTGGCTGCGGCCGCTCAGACAGCGCTTCCGGTCTACGTCATCATCGCCATGCGGTCCGACTTTCTCGGCGACTGTTCGCTGTTCCGGGATTTGCCGGAAGCCATCAACGAGAGCACGTACCTGATTCCCCGACTCACCCGTGAGCAGTGCGCCATCGCCATCGCGGGACCGCCTCGAGTGTTCGGCGGCGAAGTGGATCCCCTGCTCGTCAACCGGCTCCTCAACGACTTCGGCCCTGATCCCGACCAGTTACCCCTCCTGCAACACGCGCTCATGCGTATGTGGCAGAAGCGCGCCGCCGCGGCCGAGGGGACGGACCAGCCGGTCACCCTCACGGTCGCGGACTATGAGGCGATTGGTGGCCTCTCCCGCGCTCTTTCCGAACACGCCGACGAGACCTTGTGCGAGTTGACTGCGGAGCAGCAAGGCGTGGCGAAGATGATTTTCCAGCGCCTCACCGGACGCTGCCTCGGCAAGCGCGATACGCGGGCGCCGGCCAGGATGGCCGAGATCGCGAGCGCTGCCGGCGTCACCGTGTCCGAGGTCGGCTCGGTGGTGGAGGCATTCCGGGGCTCGGACCGCAGTTTCCTGACGCCGCGAGAAGGCCTGCTCACCGGCGAGACGCTCATCGACATCGGCCACGAGAGCCTCATCCGGCAATGGAAGCAACTCGCTAGCTGGGTGGAGGAAGAGGCAGACTCCGCGGCGATGTATGCACGTCTGCGGGAGACGGCTCGCCTGTGGGAGGCCGATGAAGCGGGCCTTTGGGGCAACCCCGATCTCGGCCGGGTCTTGCAATGGAGGCAGCGCTCCAACCCGAGCGAAGGTTGGGCGGTCCGATATGGATCGCGTGAAGCTTTTGCGCTGGCGATGAAGTTCCTCGATGCAAGCGAAGCCGAGCAGCGAGTACGTGAGCTACAGGCCGAGAAGTTGCGCGAACAGGCGTTGCGGGCCGCTCGACGCCTGGCGTGGATCTTTGGAACCGTATTGGTGCTGTTGGCGGTCGGAGCAATCGGCTACTGGTACTCGATGGTGCGGGAGTCCGCCTCCTACTACAACAAATTTGTTAAGGTCAATGGGGCGCCGAAAGGGATCGGCCGGTTGACGCTATCGCAGGTCGGAAAGCGCTTGTGGTCGATCAAACTCGTGAAAAAGGGATGGTTCGGTCCGGTAATGCGGATGGAAGCAGTGAACAGCAGGAACGAGCCGACCGTCAGGCACGCCATTGAACCATATTTCGACGCATGGGAGCCGTCCCAGGTCACGCCAGTCCGCTGGGAGTTCGTTTACGACACCAGCGACCGTCACCGCGTTGCCTACGAAGTGGCTTATGACAAACGCGACAAGCGCGTCTGGACGTTCGTGTACTCGCCAGAGATAATCTCGCCGAGCGGTCCGGGGCGGAACATACGCATCGGTCACTATGTCGCGGCCGATGGCTATCCGCGACAGACCAAGGGCTTCGGGGGCGGTTTCGTTGAGATTCAGTATTCTCCAGAAGGGTACGAAACGCTTGTTGTCTACCGGAACGTGCTCCGGCAACTTCGGCAAGGCCGCGACAAGGCCTTCGGACGACGCCAGAAATTCGACGCGTTAGGTCGCGTGGTGGAGATGACCTCGGTCGGCCCGAATGGTCAACCGATGGTTGATGAAGCAGGAAACGCTGGACTCGGCAAGACTCTCGATGGTCTCGGAAACGCCACGAAGTACGTCGCGACGGACGAGAAGGGTAAGGTGGCCACGCTCAAAGATGGGTGGGCAATCAGCAAACTTCGTTACGATCCCGCTAGCGGCAATCCGATAGAAATCGCCTACTTCGACGAGGCCGAGCGACCGACTTTGCATAAAGACGGATACCACATGGTTTCGATGGCCTACGACGACCGAGGTAATGTGACTGAAATGCACTACAGCGATTTGGAAGAGAGACCAACGACTGATGCAACACACTGCTATGGCTTGCGATTCGACCATGACAGCCGCGACAATCTCGTTCGCCGAATGTGCATCGGCATCGACGGCCATCCGGCGCCCGACAATCGAGGGGTCGCTGTCGAAGAGATGGCGTACGACAGCGAAGACAACAAAATTGAATCGGCATTCTTCAATCAAAGTCACCGCCCCGTTGTAGCGAGCGAGGGTTACAGTCGTGCGAGGAATAAGTACGACGGCCGCGGGAATCAGACCGAGGAGGCATTTTTTGGGGTTAGTGGCCTAGCCGTGAATAGTAAGCAGGGGTTTTCACGACATGTTTGGAAGTACGACGCATGGGACAACGAGACTGATAGTGCGTATTTTGGATCCAACGGTCAGCCAATCGACACCCCGAATGAAAACGGCCGGTCCGATTTTGCCGAGGTGACGAAACGATACGATGAGTATGGAAACCTCGTTCAAGCAGCCTACTTCGATGCCACTGGCAAACCGACGCTTTCGGCAGATGGATATGCCGGCTGGAAGGCGCGGTTCGATCTATCGGGGAATATGATCGAAAACACTTACTTTGGGACCAACGATCAGCCGTTGAGCATTCCGGATGGGTACGCAGGGTGGCGATCGCAGTTCGATGACTTCGGCAGGGAGACAAGGACCGAATATTTTCAACCTGACGGGAGAGTCGTGGCCTCGAAGCAGGGCGTGGCGGGTCGGACAACAGTATATGACGCCCACGGCAATCGGATCGAGAAGAATTACTTCGGACCTGACGGCAAACCGGCGATTCTCAAGGACGGGAAATATGCGAGTTGGCATGCGCTTTATGACGACCGGGGCAGGCAGATCGAAATCGCATACTACGGAATCGATGGTCAGAAATGTCTCACTGACGATGGTTATCATGAGGCACGTTACCGCTTCGACGGTCGCAGCAATCGCATCGAGGCCGCTTACTTTGGCGTGGATTCACGCCCAATATTGGATCGCGAGAATGGGTGTGCCACCACTCGGTCTCGCTATAACGAGCGTGGTAAGGTCATCGAAACTGACTTGTTCGGCACAGATGGTAAACAGATACTTGGTAATCACGGCTACGCGAGGGCGGTGTACACGTACAACTCACGCGACGAAAACACCGAGACAGAGTACCTCGGTGTGTCGGGCGAGCCTGTTTTGGCGAAATCCGGTTATTCCGTAGTTCGCAGGCAGTTTGATGATCGAGGGAAACCGATTCATATATCCTTTCTCGGCCCTGACTTGAAACCTGTGATGGTTGCTTCGACAGACAAAGGCATAGGGGGCTTTGCAAGCGTTCGAACGACATACGACGATCAAGGGAACGATATCGACGACACTTATTTTGGATCCAATGAGCAGCGGGTCATGACGTCGGAGGGCTATTGGCGGAGAACGCAAAAGTTCAACAGCCGAGGGCAGCTGACGGAGATTGCCTCCTTTGATGTCGACGGTCGGCTTGCGTTCAATGCCGAGCAGTTTGCTCGTCTCGCCGTGATCTATGATTCTCGCGGGAATCTCACGGGGATCTCCGCTTTCGGAGCCGATGGCCGACTCTCCGCCACAAAGTACGGCTACGCCCGGGTGACCTTGAAATACGACGACCGTGGCAACGTAATCGAAAAACTATATTTCGGAGCTGACGACCGACCTTCCGCCACAAAGCTCGGTTATGCCCGGATGACCTTGAAATACGACGACCGCGGCAATGTGATCGAAAAACTATATTTCGGAGTGGACGGTGCTCGCGTGCAGTGAGGCGAGCGTCCAGCGTGATGGCTGTCGTCGCCCGGGACGATATTGCCGCGTTGGACGTCACAAGGCATTGGGCTAAACGCGTCCAATGCTAGGCGTGCGTTGGTCAGCTTTTCGTCGAGGAGCTCGAGTGTCCGCGAGGAGGATGCCCCTTCGTCCGATCACTCCACTTTCGTGGCGATCCATAGGAACATTTCCCATGCTCTTCGAAGGGCAACCACCAGAAGGAACAACAGTGACACCGCAAAAAGCGCGGGGGCTTGCGGGATTCCGACCAGGTAGAGCACTCCTGTCACGACGAACAACACGTAGACGGCGGCGGGCAGAATCAAGCCGAGGACCCAATCCGACAGCTCGATGTCTTTCGATTCCGTGGCCGCCGCTTTGGTCAGGCGATGCGTGTGCGCCAGCTGGACGAACCGCACTACCGTCGTGATGATGATCGCGGCGCCCAGAATCTTCGGACCAGCGATCGGAGCCAGCGCCACGGCACAGAGAACGAACGCCTGGATGAAGTGGTCGGCGATCGGCGAAAAGAATGCCTCGACGTAGGGGAGTTTGTCCTCCGTGATCAACCGCGATCCGAAGGTGACCGCGATGAACGTCAGCCCGGTCAATCCGGCAGCGGCCGATCCGACCAGGAAATAGAAGTTACCCCAGGGGAGCATGGTCCCAACGATACTCTGTCGTCAGGCTGCGGTACATGGCGCTTCGTGCGACCAAAACCAAGCGGATCGTAAGCCTCGTGCCAGAGGAGGTGCTGGAGAAGGAGGGTCGGGTGATCGAAGTGCGTCTCCATCTGGCGGCCGGAGACGACCCTGCTCCGGACCGCTTGACGGACGACGGCGGCGCTCGCATGCAGCATCCCGGCAATGCGGTCCCGATCACTCTCCGCCCCCCACTCCTCCTCCGGCACGGCGGCGGCAACGCAGGCGCGTTTTCCTGGACAAACACGAGACGCACGTAAGTGCGCATGAGGATGGTGTTGCTGCGATCCCAGGCGTCGAGCAGCACGTCAAGCAGAGGGTTCGTCGCCACATCCGGCATTTCGCGTTTCTCCCGCGGGCAGCATTGGCGATGGCGAGCCGGCAACGAGCCTGTTGCCGGATCAAAAGCGAGCGGACACTTCCCCTTCCCGGCTCCTGTCAACGCCCACCCAGCCTTACGCGTCCTGGTGATCCAGCCGGATCACGCGGCGAGCCGTCCGGCGTGCACGCTGACGGCACGATCGCGGGCGCGAGTGACGCATTTCAGTTCCAACGCCGGCCATGGAAGGAACGGGAACGGCCAAATCTGGTAAGTCGGCTGACTCCGCGAGTCCATGAATTGACTCCACGAGGCAATGATTTGACTCTACGAGGCAATGATTTGACTCCGCGAGGCAATGATTTGACCTACGAGGCAATGATTTGACTCCGCGAGGCAAAGATTTGGCTCCGCGAGGCAAAGATTTGGCTCCACGAGGCAAAGATTTGACTCCGCGAGGCAAAGATTTGGCTCCACGAGGCAAAGATTTGACTCCGCGAGGCAAAGATTTGGCTCCACGAGGCAAAGATTTGACTCCGCGAGGCAATGATTTGACTCCAGGGTGCGCCGCATCTGCCGGAATTGGTGGTCAGCCAACCGCGGAGGGGATCGACAGTCAGTATCTGCTGGCCACTGCCACCTCAGTTCTCTGCGGGACGGCGGCGATCTCTTCGTCGATCACCTTGGCGAAGCGGAGGTTGAAAACGCCTCTCAATTCACTGTCATGCGGAAACGTAGGTTATGAGATCAAGGTATGGTTCTACGTGCTCACCCTTCGCAGCCGCCTGATCTCCGCCACCAGCTGATCCCTCGCACTCTTCCCTTTTTGGACGCATGCCGCCACCTTCGACTGCAGCTCCCGCCGGTCGTCGGCGGAGATCTCCTTCGAGGTCAGGACCAGGATCGGGATGCGGGCGGTGGACGGGTGGTCCTTGAGCAGGCCGGCGACCTCGAAGCCGGTCATGCCGGGCATCATCAGGTCGAGGATGATGACGTCGGGGGTGTTCGCTTTGGCGGCGGCGAGGCCGGATTCGCCGTTGAAGGCGCTTTCGATCGTGTAGCCGAGGTGGGTCAGCTCTTCGTCGAGGAGCTCGTGGAGGGACTTGTCGTCGTCGATCAGGAGGAGGCGGGTTGTCGATTGATCGGCGGTGGTCAATTGGCGGACGCGGTCGAGGAGGCGGTCGCGGTCGACCGGCTTGACGAAATAGTCGTCGGCACCGAGGGCGACGCCGAGGTCGCGCTCATCGACGCGGGAGATGATCACCACGGGGATGTCGCGAGTCGCGGCGTTGCTTTTCAAGGTCTTCAGGACCTCCCAGCCGTCGACGCCGGGGAGGACGAGATCGAGGGTGATGGCGATCGGGCGGGCCTCGTGAGCCAGGCGGATGGCTTCTTCGCCGTGGCGGGCGCGAACGGAGAGGTAGCCGGCGGAGCTGAGGGCGGTGGAGATCAGCTCGTAGGCGTGGGCGTCGTCCTCGACGACAAGCACGCGCTCCTGGCGCTGCTCGGTGGGCATCAGCTCCGGGAGGCGGCTCACCACCGCGGCACGCGAATTCACCGGCAGTGTGAAGGAGAACGTGCTCCCCCTCCCCGGCGCGCTGTCGACGCGCACCCAGCCGCCCTGAAGCTGCACGAACTTCTTCACCAGAGCGAGTCCCAGCCCTGTGCCGCCGAACTCGCGGCGCGCCGTCCCGTCGATCTGCCGGAACTCTTCGAAGATGACCTCGTGATGTTCTGGATCGATGCCGATGCCCTGATCGCGTACGGAGATGGTGATCGTGCCGTCGGCCGGACCGTCACCGAGGTGCATCGCTGCGATCTCGATCGGCGATTCCGGCGGCGAGAACTTCATCGCGTTCGTCAGCAGGTTGTAGAGGATCTGCTTGAACTTGGCGAGGTCGGTCTCGATCGGCGGAAGGGAAGGGTCGACTTGGACGACGAACGACGGCATCTTCGTTCGTCCCATCCCGCGCATGACGAGACAGACGCTATCGATGACGGGGCGGACCTCGAAACGCTCGGCGTAGACCTCCATCTTGCCGGCCTCGATCTTCGAAAGGTCGAGGATGTCGTTGATGATGCCGAGGAGGTGCTGGCCGGACGTCAGGATGTGGCGGAGGAAGCCGATGTGCTTCGGATCGAGCGTGTCGCCGAGCCGCTCGATCAGGATCTCGGAGAAACCGATGATGGAGTTCATCGGGGTCCGCAGCTCGTGGCTCATATTCGCCAGGAACTGGCTCTTGAGCCGGTCGGCATCCTGGATGCGGCGGCTCGCTTCCTCCAGTTCGTTGCCACGCCGCTGCAGCTCCTCGGTGAGACGGGTCAACTCAACCAGCTCGCGTGCCTGCTCGATTTCGAGCTCGCGGATGAGCAATCGCTTCTGTTGCAGGTTGGCGATACCGGCCAGAAAAAAGAACGACGCTCCGAACAGAAACAGCATGCGCACTAAAGCGAGGACCATCACCGCATTGACGAACGTTGCCTGCCCCATCGCCACCAGCACGGCGATGTAGGCAATCGCATTCGCGAGGCTGACGAGATACGACGCCTTCTTGCCGACAGCAAAGGCTGTCGAGGCAGCGGTGGCGAGATACCAGATGAACCACGGACTTGCCGCGCCTCCGGACGCATAGACGCAGAGGGTAACCAGGAAGATATCCGTGCCGATCCAGATCGGGTTGAGTATTCGCCTGTCAATACCCCGGCGGAAAAGCGCGTACATCACGGCGGTACACGCCATCGAGATCAGCCAGACGGCGATCGCGGCGCGCATGTTCAGGACAAAGACACCGAGCGCGTCGCCCGCTAAGGCGGTCAGGAACGCTGCCGTGGAGACGAGCGGATGGCTCTTCTGCACAGCGAGATCGAAGCGAAGAACGCTCTCGCGATCAGAATTGGGCATGGGGATGGAGAAGTGTACGCCCGGAACTACTTCGTCGGGCGGAACACGGCCTGCGAAGGCGGCGTCTGATCCAAGGTGACGCCATCGAGCGTGACGCCGAGGAAGGCGATGCACATCTCGTCCGTGGTCTGCTCACCCCAGGAGACCGCTTTGGGCGGGACATTCGGATTGCGCCAGTTGCCCTCTGAATTATCGTAGCTGGCTTCGAGCGAGAGCTTCGATCCGAAGGGAATCGTCAGCGGCTCGCTGAACTGGTACATGCCCTGCCAGTTGAAATCCCAATCGTCGACGTTGATCAGGCACTTCTGCTCGCCGCCCGGCATCGTCGCCATCACGTTCATCTTCCGTCCGAGGAGATGCATGTGCGGGGCGATGAGATAGAGATGCACCGGCCAGGCTGCCGTAACCGACGCCGTCACCTTGTAATCCGGGTCGTTGGGCGGAATGGTGAAGGTCTGGTTGATCAGAGGCAGGATGTAGACGAGCTGTTCCGGCTTCTTCTTCGCGAAGTAGATGCCGATCTGCGTCTGATCGGGAATGGTCTTGATGCCTTGCGGGTGATAGTGAACCTGCAGCACGACTCGGGATTGCGCCGGCAGCGACAAGGCGACGTTCTCCGGCAACATCGAGGGACGCGCTCCCGGCGCCCATCCGCCCAGGGTGGCCGCGCCGAGGCTCGAGATCGTGAAACCGGGGCCGCCGAAGCACGTGTACCCCGCTCCGGCGGCGTCGTCGTCCAGCTTCTGCGAGGCGCCGGTGGTGTCGACGTAGGCGATGACGTGATGAACCGTCTGGCGGTCGCCGGGCTTGATGTCGATGGCCGAGACATAGGTGTCGTTCGGCAGTGCTGTCGGAATCGGGAAACAGCGATACGTGTCCCCCGTGACGGGCGGCGTATACGTCTCGGGATATGAGAGGACGAGATCGGGCTGCCCGAGAGCCCAGCCGCCGTCGAAGTTCTTCATGGGCGGCAGATCGGCAACGTTTCCTTCCGGCGCACCGTTGTCGACCCACTTCGAGATCAGGTCGATCTCGTCCTGTGCGAGAACGCGCGCGTCCGCGAAGTCACCACACGCGGGCGTTGCTTTCCATGGCGGCATCTGCCGCGTCTGCGTCATGTACTTGATCGCGTCGACGTGCGGCGCCGCGTCGGCGTACGTCATCAACGAGAAGGGGGCGATGTCGCCGGGGTGATGACACGACTGGCAGCGGTCCTGGAAAACACGGACTACTTCTTTGCTGAAGGTCGGCCCGCCCAGGACGGCAGGAGGAGGTGCAGGATGTATGACTGCACGCTGGCGCGCGGCGACGAACGCAAGAACGAAGGCGGAGGCGATGACGATCCGGCGCATGTTCAGCAGAAGGGAAAGATCATACGCCTTTACGACGAACACCCATATTGAGCGTGCCCGCGTCGTAGGCGATCCGCCCATCGACGATGGTAAGAACGCTCGTCGTCGCCGGCAGCGCCTCGGCCGGCACGTGGAAGATGTCCTGCGAGAGGACGGCCAGATCGGCCAGCTTTCCAGCCGCGATGGTCCCCTTGTCGTTCTCCATCAGCTCGGCGAAGGCAGCGCCGCGCGTGTAGGCGTCGACCGCCTCTTCCCGCGTGATGGCCTCCGCCGTGTTTCCGGGGGCGGTCGTGGCCAGCATGATGTTCAGACCCGGGTTCATCGGGCCGTCGGAGCCGATGGCGATGGGGACGCCGGCTTTGAGCAGCGATTTGGCCGGCATGTACGCGCCGGCCGGATAGGCAGCCCTGGCAACGACGTGTGCGGGATTGATGACCACCACGACGCCGAGGTCTTTTGCAACCGGGATGAGATCAGGCTGCAGGCCGTCGCCGTGCTCGATACGCAGGCGTTTCTTGCGCCACTCCTCGGCTGGCCCGACCGCGCGCATGGCATCGAAGACCGCCGCCGCGGTCCGGTCGCCGGCTACGTGAAGCAGCGTCTGTTCTTTCGAGTCGAAGGCTTCCTTCATGATGACTTTGAGCTCGTCTGGCGGGAAGTCGAGCCTGCCGGTGTTCTCGCCGCCGCCCGGGTACGGCCGGCGAAGGGCTGCTCCCTTCTCGACCGGTGTGCCATCGAGAATCCACTTCGTTCCGCTGATCATCGTCAACGGGCGTTCCTTGTCGGCTGCCGGCAGGTCGCTGCCTTCCGTCACGCGGCCGTTTTCCGTCATCGGAAAACGGATCATGCGGATGCGGATGGGCGCGGGGCCGTGGCGCTCCACCTTCTCGTAACGCGTCAGAGACATGGGTGACATGTTCTGGATGGAGGTGATGCCGAAGGCCAACGCCTCGTTGGAGTAGCTCTTCAACGCCTCGATGGCCTCATCGTCAGAGACGGTGTCCGCCAGGCGCCGCCAGGCGTTCCAGCCGGCGTACTCGAACATTTTCCCGGTGAGGTGATTACTGGCGTCGCGCTCATACCAACCCCCCGGAGGATCGACGGCGTTCTGGCGAATATGCAGCGCGTCCATTGCCGCGGTACTGAAGATCAGCCCATGCTCGGTCCACGACTCGAGCAACACCTTGCGGTTTCCGGACGCTTTGTCGAGCATGCGAGCGGTGACCGACGGGTCGGCGAGAAGCGTGGGGCCGATCGTGCCGTAGATCCAGAAATCGCCTGATGTCTCCTCAGTGCCGTTCACGATGCCAGCGCTCGTCAATGCCCACGTCGGGTCGGGGTCCAACGACAACGCCAGCCCTTCCGGACGCGGTCCCTGATGCGTGTGCGCGTCGTTGAAACCGGGAACCACTACCCGGCCTTCGGCGTCGATTCGCTTGGTGCCGTCGCCTGCCAGCGCCAGGACTTCGGCGTTCGTCCCCACCGCGACGATGCGGTTGCCGCGGATCGCCAACGCTTCCGCCGACCGGTGTGCCGGGTCGGCGGTGAAGATTTTGGCGTGATGAATGATCAGGTCGGGGGCGTTGTCGGCGAAGACAAGAACGGGAAATGCGAAAACGACCGCAGCGAGCAGCGCACGTCTCATGACGGACCTCCGGAGGCCCTGAAGTTTAGCGCGGTTGGAGCCTCAGATGTTATCTACGATGACCCGCCCGAACTCGCTCGTGGAGACCTTGGTCGCCCCCTGCATCTGACGCTCGAGGTCGTAGGTTACCTTCTTCTGGGCGATCGTTTTGGCGATTGCGTTCTCGATCGCGTCCGCGGCTTCGACCCACCGCAGATGGCGCAGCATCATCACGCCGGAGAGGATCAGCGAGCCTGGGTTGATCATGTCTTTGTTCGCATACTTCGGCGCAGTGCCGTGCGTCGCTTCGAAAATGGCCACTTCGTCCGATTCGTTCGAGCCTGGCGCCATACCCAGCCCACCGACCTGGGCGGCGAGTGCATCCGAAAGATAGTCGCCATTGAGGTTGGTCGTGGCGATGACCGAGTATTCGCTCGGCCGAAGCAGTACCTGCTGAAACATCGAGTCAGCGATGCGGTCCTTGATCACAATCCTGCCGCCGGCGCCGTTCGGCCCGATCTCGGATTCCGGGATCGTGACATCGCCAAACTCATCGCGGGCAACCTGGTAGCCCCAGTCTTTGAACGCCCCTTCGGTGAACTTCATGATGTTGCCTTTGTGAACGAGCGTGACGGAGCCGCGCTTCGCGGCGATGGCGAACTGGATCGCTTTGCGCACGAGCCGTTTCGAGCCGAACTCCGAGATCGGCTTGATCCCGATGGCTGAGCCTTCGCGGATCTTCGCGCCACCACGGCGCTCGACAGAGTTGAGGAATCCGATGATGCTGCGCGCCCCCTCGGAGTCGGCCGGCCATTCGATCCCGGCGTAGACGTCTTCGGTGTTCTCGCGATAAATCACCATGTCCACCTTGCCAGGCTCCTTCACGGGCGAAGGGACGCCGTCGAAGTACCGGACAGGGCGCACGCATGCGAACAGGTCGAGAACCTGCCGCATCGTCACATTGAGCGAGCGGATGCCGCCGCCGACCGGCGTTGAGAGCGGTCCTTTGATCGAAACGCGATAGTGAGCAAGAGCGTCGAGCGTCTCCTGCGGCAGGTAATCGCCGCGCTGCTCCTTGGCCTTGTCGCCGGCCAGCACTTCGAGCCAGTGAAACTTCTTCCTGCCGCCGTAGATTTTGGCGACAGCGCCGTCGAGGACGTATTGCGTCGCGTGCCAGATGTCGGGGCCCGTACCGTCGCCTTCGATGAAGGGAACGATCGGATCATCCGGTACGACGATGCCGCCGTTACGAAAGTCGATGCGCGTGCCTGATTCAGGCTGCGGAATACTGTCGGTCATAGCGCCGGAGTCTACCCCGACAGAAGTGACCGAAGGAGTGACAAGTTCTTTTTGTCCGATTCATGCTCGATCGGCTTGGGCGTCTCGAGCAGTTTCGGGATGCCGCGGAAACGCTCGTCGTTCAAGAGAAAACGGAAGGCCTCTACGCCAATCTCTCCGTCGCCGATGTGCTCATGGCGGTCGACGCGCGAGCCGAGAGGCCTTTTCGAGTCATTGAGATGGAAGGCTCCGACGTTGACGGTACCGACATGCTTGTCGAGCGCGTCGATGGTCCGCTCGTAGTCGTCGCGATTGCGAAGCTCGTATCCCGAGGCAAAAACGTGGCAGGTGTCGAAACAGACGCCGACCCGAGCCTTGTCGTCGAGGAGCGCAATGATCCGCCCGAGCTCATCGAACGTGCAGCCGAGACAGGAGCCCTGGCCCGCCGCCGTCTCCAGCAGAGTCACGACTTTGTGGTTTGGAATGGCGGCGTGAATCCGGTCGAGTGACTTCGCGATCTGTTCGATTCCGGCGTCGACACCGGCGCCGAGATGCGCGCCAGGGTGGAGAACGACAGCGTGGATTCCGAGCCGCTCCGCCCGATCGAGCTCGTCGATCATTGCCTCGATCGACTTGCGATGAAACTCGGGATTCGTGGTGGCGAGGTTGATGAGGTACGACGCGTGTGTGAGGATCGGGGCAACTGTACGCCTGACGGTGAAGAGCGTCACGTCTTCGTCCGTCATCTCCTTCCCCTTCCACTGGTTCGAGTTCTTGGCAAAGAGCGCGATCGCCGAGGCGTCGATTTCGTCGGCGCGCTCGAAGACGGTGTGCAGACCGCCTTTCGTCGAGATGTGTGCGCCGAGGAGATCGCCGTGGGTGTCGGGGAAGGTGAAGCGGGTCATGAAGCAACCGGAACGTATCCGATCGTGCGGGTCATCCCGATCATTCGCCCTTTCCATAGGGTGAAGATACGATTGAGAAAATGGCGAAAGTTTCAATCGCTCTCATTCTGCTTTCGATGGCATGCGCAAAGGCGCCGGCACCCGTCGTGGCACCAATCGCATTCGATCACGTCTGGATCGTGGTCAGCCCGGGTGCTCCCGAGCGGGTCATGCTCGAGCGGGCAGGCATCCACGTTGCGCCGACGGTCAGTCGCCACGACGGGCAGGGAACCGCGTCGGTCATGGCAGAGTTCCAGAACGCCTTCCTCGAGCTCATGTGGCCTGACGAAACGGTCTCCATCGCGCCGGGATCGGAGAAAGGCGCGGAGAAATTCAGGAACAGGATGCTGTGGCGGACCACAGGCTGGTCGCCGATCGGGTTGGTTTTCCACTACACCGGCTCGTCTCCGTCTCCGGTGCCGTTGCCGGCGTGGAAGATATCGCTCCCCTGGATGGCGCCTGGCTCGTCGATGGAAATGCTGACCCCTCGCGACGATACCTCCAGCCCCTCGCTCTCGATTCACCCTCGGCCTTTGCCGGTTCCGCCGAACGCGAATGAGCAGGAGATCCGCGTGCGCGACGGCAACACGGACGCGCTGATCCATCCGCTCGGTCTGAAACGCGTCACCGCCGTGCGGCTCATCGAACCGGCGGCGTACAAACCGATCGACGCCGTCACGTGGCTGCACGATCATCAGATCATCAACGTCGATAACGGCAGTGAATGGACGGTCGAGCTCACGTTCGATGGCGCCTCGCGCGGTCTGATGAAAGACTTCCGTCCTGACCTGCCGCTGCTGATCCGCTACTGAAGGCGGAAATTCACCGTCACCGTGTAGTAGACGTCGATCGGCTCTCCGCGATAGGTGGCGGGGCGGAAGTGCCATTGACTGACGGCTTCGCTCGCCGCTTCGCCGAGGCCGTACGGGAGATCCTTGATGACCTCGACGTTGTCGATGGTGCCGTCGCGGCGGACGATGCCACGCACGACCACAGGCCCTTGGATCCCCGCCCGCCGCGCAATCATCGGGTAGCGAGGCACCACACGGTCTGTCTCTTCCGGCTGCGTCCCACCCGGGGGCACCGCGGAGTAAACGCCCCCGTTGTCGGTCGCCACGTTCACCTGCGGAGCCGGCTGGGCCGGCGCCTGCGACTCCGTTGGCACCGGTGACGTGGCTGTGGCCGACGAGGAGGCGGTATCGGTGGCAGTGCTGTCGGTATGCACTTCGACCTGGCGCGTGCCGGCAGAGCTGACGTCGATGGCGTCGACATCCGCGTAGGCGATCTGGTTGTCATGGTCGATGGCGTAGAAATCGTGGTCGCGGGTGTAGACCTTCACCTGCGTCTCGGCGGTCAGCTCGCCGATGATCGGGTAGAAGATGCCCGGCCCGGCATAGAGCGGAGTGCGCGCACTGACGAGGGCACTGAGCGCGGGGAGTTTGCGGATGGCCTCGTAGCGCGCCAGACGCCGCTCTCGCTCCGAGGTGCGCTCGAGCGAGTTTCTCTCGGCCCAACCAGTCATGCCGTCATCGTCCTGCACCCGTACCCAGGCGCCGCGGTCTTCGAGGACGATGAGCTTTTCGCCATTGGCCGCCGTCGCCACCACCGGAGCATTTGCGGTCGGTTGTGTACGCAGGCGGAGGCGGAGAGAAAGAACGGAGAGCGTTTCCAACGATTGCGGCGCCACGTCCTTTGGCTTTCCGCTGCGCAGAATCAGGAGCGCCAGCAGCGCAAAAAAAATCACGCCGAGGATGATCACGACGGTGAGTCCGCGCGTGTGGCGGGTTTGAGCGTCAGGCATGGAGGTTTGGGAAAGCAGTGGATTCGTAGATTAGTGGATCAGGGCATCGGTCCGGAACTTCTCCAATCTACTGATCCACTGGTCACTAATCTATTTCTTCATCAGCACGTACATGATCGCTTTCTGCACGTGCAGCCGGTTTTCGGCCTCATCGTAGATGACCGACCGCGGTGAGTCGATAACCTCCCCGGCGACCTCTTCTCCGCGGTGTGCGGGAAGGCAATGCATGAAGATGGCCTCCTTCTTCGCGAAGGACATGACGTGCGTGTTGACCTGCCATCCTTCGAAGTCCCGCTGCCTCTTCTGCGCCTCCGCTTCCTGCCCCATCGACGCCCAGACGTCGGTCGTGACGACGTCGGCATCGCGGACGGCCTCCTCGATCGACGTCGTGACTGTGACTTTCGTTCCGGCAATCTCCGCATCCGCTTGCGCGGTGGCGACGACGAATGGATCCGGCGCATAGCCTCCCGGCGTGGCCACGGCGATGTGCATGCCCACCTTCGGCGCGCCGAACATCAGAGAATGGGCCATGTTGTTGCCGTCGCCGACATAGGCGAGCTTGCGGCCTTTCAGATCGCCGAGGTGTTCCCAGGCCGTGAAGTAGTCCGTCATCGCCTGCGTCGGGTGCGAAAGGTCGGTCAGACCGTTGATCACCGGGACGTTGGCGTACTCGGCAAGCTCGGTGACTGTCTTGTGTGCGAAGGTGCGCGCCATGATTCCGTTGACGTAGCGGGAGAGAACCTTGGCCGTGTCGTAAATCGGCTCGCCGCGCCCGAGCTGGATGTCGCGCGAGGAGAGGAAGAGCGCGTGGCCGCCGAGCTGGTACATCCCCACTTCGAAGGAGACACGGGTTCGAGTCGATGATTTTTCGAAGATCATCGCCAACGTCTGTCCCTTGAGCGCCTCGCGGTACTTCCCGGGATTCGCCTTCATGTCACGCGCGATCTCGAAGATCTCGTGGACCTCACCAGCGCTGTAGTCGTGGATCTCGATGAAGTCTTTGTGCGTCATTGCGCCGCGCATTGTATGGCGTAGGAGCCGTTGTGCTCGACGACGCGGCCCTCCTCGATGAGCTTGATGAGATGCGCCGTAATCTGAATCTCGGCGGCGCCACGGAGGAGGAAGCTGAGATCGGGATAGATCCGTTTGCGAATTGCCGTGGTCGAAAGCGCGCCTTCGGCCAAGCTCTCGAGTACTTGCTTCTCGCGTTGGAGGCGGTGAGCAATATATTGCTCGATCAACACCGGGGCCTCGTCGCGGGTGGGTCCGTGTGCGGGGAAGATGCGTTTCGGTTTGTGGGTGAGAAGACGGTGCAAGGATGCGAGGTAGTCGCGCATCGATCCGTCCGGCGGAAAGATCGCGGTCGTCCCCTCGCCGAGGACCGTATCGCCGGTGAAGAGGTCGCCTGCCGATGTGAGGAAGCAGACGTGCTCGCGTGTGTGACCGGGCGTGGCGATGACTTCGAACGTTTCGTCTTCGATAGTGATCGTCTCGCCGTCGCTGATCCGCTGATCGACGACCTTGTCATCGAGCACGTCGTGGGGAGCGAGGATTCGTGCGCCCGTGGCGCGTTTCAGCCGCACAGCGGCCGGCGCATGATCTGCGTGACGATGGGTGATCAGGATCGTCCGCAGCCTCGGCATCGCCCGGCTGATCGCCGCGACGTGCGAACGAATGTCCGGCCCCGGATCGATGACCGCCGTTTCGCCCAGGAGGTAGGTTCGCGTCCCGTTGAGTGTGAACGGTCCCGGATTGGGAGCGGTGATGTCGCGGATGATCACGGCAGGATGATTCTCTTCTTCCCCTCTTCGACGACGAGCACCGGCCGTGTAGTGGGGATTTCCACTCCTCGCCGAGATGCGATCAAATCCTCGGCGGATGCGAATCCGGCGATAGCTTCGAGGTTCTTCTGCGTAGGGAAGATGATCTGCAGTCTTTCGATGGCTTCCGCCGGGGTAATCCAGGTGACCTCAACGGCCTCGACGTTTTCGGCCGAGGCAACGACGTCGCGACCGGCGATGGCGAGGAAAAAGTAGGTGTCAAACCGTCTCGGTACGCCGACCGGGGTAATCCAGCGCGAGGTCCAGACGAGGCCTTCCAGGTCGAGCCGGGCCTTGCGGACGAGCGCCGCGAACGTCGTCTCGCCGGCGAGCAACGCGCGGCGTTTTTCATCCCCGCCTTCGAGCGTTGCGCCGAGCCAGATACCGCTCTCCTCGAAGAGCTCTCGCGCCGCGGCGACGCGCATCGTGCTGAGCTCTGTTCCGTCGCCGAGCTCGTGATCCGTCGCATCAACGACACCGCCCGGAAACACCCACACGTCAGGGACGAAGGTCGATTTCTCATGACGACGGATCATGAGTACTTCCAGCGGCGAGTCGCGCAGCAGGATCACGCTCGCTGCGGGAATGGGCGGCACTTCCGCCGCATCGCCGGCGCCGCGAGGAAGCTGCCGGTCTGAGACGTCGTGAGAGGTACTCATGTCAGCACTTGCCCTGCCAGCCAACCCATTCTTCGCCGTCCGGACCGCGCTCTTTTTTCCAGATCGGAACCGTTTCCTTGATGCGATCGATCATGATCCGGCAGGCAGCGAAGGCCTCCGCGCGATGCGGAGAAGCAGCGCAAATGGCGATGGACGAGTCGCCGACGACGAGATGACCGAGCCGATGGACGACCGTAACCGCGACGTCCATGAAGGCGGCCTGCACCTCCTCGACGATTTGCTCGATCTCCTTTTCCGCCATCGGCCGATAGGCATCATAGAAAATCGATTCGACCGCCTTTCCCTCATGGTGATTGCGGACAACGCCCTCGAACAGCACGTACGCGCCGTCGGACGGGCGCATGACACGCCGTACCAATGCCTGGCTGTCGATCGGATCATCAGTCAGATACGAGATGAATCACCTCCGTGGTTCGCGCGCATGCGGTAAGCGTGGTTGGGCGGAAACGATTTCGACGCCCGCCGTGCCGCGGCGTCCCGCGCCGCCGCGCCGCGCCTTCTCCAGCGTCATCAGGAATCCGAATGCGTGATCCTTGAACTGCAGGTGCCGCAGCATGTTCCAGTGCTTGCGCACGTATTTCTGCAAAAACTCGAGCACGTGCCCGAGGCTGATGATGCGGCACGGAGGAACGGCGGCGCCGGGAGGAAAGGAACCGAAAGCGATAAGCCTGATGACGAAACCCGAAGGAAGCATCGCCGAGCCGTGCGCCAGAAGGTCGGTAACGACACTTTCGCTGTCGATACTCGAATCACCCAGTCGGCCGATCACGGCTTTCAGCACCTCGGGATCGCGCGCACCGCTGTTGATTCCGACGCGGCCTTCCTTCACTTCGCCGATGACCATGTCGATCGCGCCCGGCGGCACGCCGAGTCCGGGGTCGACATCGCTCATGTCGAGTCCGCGCGGCGTGCGCTTGCGCGAGCCTATCGTCACGGGAGAGGGCAAGCCCGACGGGAATCGGAACGCCAGGACGTCGATGTCGGTCAGCGTCCGGAAGCCGTTGCGTCCCGCCGCTGCGATGATCGGATACTCGGTCGAGGTGAAATAGCCGTTGAGTTGCAAATACGCCTGAACGAGGGCAACAGCGTGGTCCATGTTGGGATGATATGCCTTGGCCTTCGGCGGTTGTCGGTTATCGGTTGTCGGTTGTCTTCGAGTTGGGCGTCGATCGTCGGCCGTGGGAACATTCCGACAACCGTTAACCGATAACCGACAACCGCCAAAGGCCCATCCTGAACAACCGACAACTGGCCGAAGGCCACCTCTTCCCGTACACTCCACGCAATGGCTTCGTACGATTGCTCGAAATGTCCGGCGTATTGCTGCAGCTACGACCGGATCATCGTCAACAAGCGCGATCTGAACCGGCTGGCGAAGCATTTCGACGTCGACGTCGAGGTTGCCCGCAAGCGATTCACGAAGAACGTGGAGGGAGAGCAGGTTCTCCGCCACCAGAAAGACAAGGTCTACCGCAGCGTCTGCATGTTTCTCGATACCAAGGCCCGGCGCTGCACAATTTACAACGCCCGTCCGGGGGTCTGTCATGAGTATCCGGACTTCTCCCGTTGCGGGTACTACGACTTCCTCAAGTGGGAGCGGATTCAGCAGGACGATGAGACATTCGTGCCGCTGACCTGGAAGTAGCTCCGAAATGCGGCACAACTAGTTATTTGTTGATGATGCGCATGAGCCGGGTAACCATATGTGCCGCCGCACTGCTTCTCGCCTTTGGGGCGCTCGCGCAGAGCGTGGTCCCAACCGGGACGATGTCCGAGTCGGTCAATGTCGGCTACGTGATGATCCCGTTCACAGTCATCGGTGATCACGGAAGGCCGATCACGGATCTTCGCGATGCAGAAGTCGATCTGATGGTCGACGGCTCGCCTGTTCGCAGCGATATGTTCGAGAAGTCGCAGAACGCGCCGGTCTCGTTCACGATCCTGCTGGATGGCTCGGGCTCGATGGCGCTGGCGGGGAAGATGGATTCCGCGCGCGCGGCCATCGGTGCGCTCATCGCCCATCACCGCCCCGGCGATGACTTTGCTCTGTACGTTTTCGCCGAGACGCAGGCGCGGGCGGTCGTCCCGTTTACCGAGAATCCAGGCGACATCACCCGCGCGCTGGCGAAGCTGAGTCCGCCCTACGGCAAGACGGCGTTTTTCGACGCATTGGCGTCGATGCCCGAGCGCAGCCGCCTCGGCCGTAATCCGTCGCGCGCCATCATTCTCCTCAGCGATGGCATCGACAATGCTTCGTCGATGACTCGCGGCGCGCTGGCCCAACAGCTTCAGGGCATCTCCGTACCGATCTACTCGCTTGGTTTGCGGGAGCCAGGAGAACAAATGGACAGCAGGAAACGCCCGCGAGAGGACTTGGAAGACATCGGTCTGCTGAACGAGGTGGCTTCGCTCACCGGCGGCAAGCTCTACCTCGGCAATACGCCACAACAGATCGCGGAAGCCGTCTCCCACGTCGAAGACGACCTCCGCGCGCAGTACCTGATCGGGTTCGCGCCCACCGGTAAGGGTGGGATAAAGTACCGGACGATCTCACTCAAGCTAAACGGTCGCGCGCGCGCCGTCCGGGTCCGCGCGGGATACCTCGGCACCGAACCTCCCCTGGTCGCCGCCCGAAACAAAAACGTGGAAAGGAAGAGAAGTTGATGACCCAGAAAATCGGATTCCGCATCCTCACAGCCACGGCGCTGGCCGCAATGCTCGGCGCATGCGCCACGTCAAAGTCCGTCGATGAGAAAATCGCTGAAGCCCAGTCGCAGTCGACGAAGAAGATCGAGTCGGTGGAAGGGCAGGTCGAAGATCTGCAGACCAAGCAGAAGGCGACCGACACGCACCTCTCCCAGAACGACGCGGCGATCGCACAGCTCAGCCAGGAGGCCAAGGACGCCCTCAAGCGTGCCCAGGACGCCGGCGTGCTGGCGAAAGGAAAGGTCGTTTTTCAGGAGACGTTCAAGGAAGACCGCATCAAGTTCAAGATCAATTCGTACGAGCTGAACAAAGACGCACAGGCCGCCCTCGATGAGTTCGGCGGAAAGGTGAAGGCGCTCGACGAGCAGTATTACATCGAGATCCAGGGCCACACTGACGACACCGGCGGCCGAAAGCTGAACGACGAGCTCGGCGAGCGCCGCGCCGACGAGGTGCGCCGCTATCTCTCCCGCTCCGCCCAACTCCCCCTGAACCGCATGTCGACGATCTCCTACGGCGACACGCTCCCCGCCGCGTCCAACAAGACGAAGAAGGGGAGAGCGGAAAACCGGCGGGTCGTGATCGTGGTGCTGGAGTAGGGTTCTTCTCTTGCAGTCGACCGGGGCGGATTTCGGTCCGCTCTTTTTAGTTGTCAATTGTGTACACAGAAGTGTACAGTTGGGGTATTCGTGAAGACCACGACCATCCGCGAATTCCGCGGCAACATCGCAAAACTGATCGACAGCGACGAATCCGTTCTCATCACGAGACACGGCAAGCCCGCGGCTGTCATGTATCCATTACGAGACCCGGCGAAAATCCCGCTGGAAGTTCGGCGAAAGCTGTACGTCGCGATGGCCGGGGAGATCGCGAAGCAACTCGACGCCCAGAAAGTCTCCGAAGCGGAGATCGAGCGTGACTTCACCGAATTTAGGAAGCGTCGCCGCGGATAGCAACGTTCTTCTCTCGGCCATTTCCGGAAAGGCCGCCCTTCGAGTGTTCGCAACGCCGGAACTCATGGTCGTGACAACAGACGAGAATGTTGCGGAGGTGCTTGAATACGTGCTTGAGTTCGCTGCACGATATCGCCTCCCCGAAGAGACCCTTCTCGACGCACTCGCATTGTTGCCGATCATGGTCTATTCAAAACGCGATTACTCGACTCACATTTTCGAGGCTCGAGCTTTGATGGCGGACCGTGATCCGGATGACATTCCGCTGGCAGCTCTGGCGTTGAAACTCGGAGTGCCGGTCTGGTCAAACGACCGGCACTTCGAAGACTTTCCGAATGGCGTGTTCACAACCGCTCGACTGCTTAAAGTTCTGGGCGTTTAGACACTCTCGTCGAACCTAGCCACAACCCGATCCGGGGTGGAAGCCCTTTAGCGCCAAGCGCGTGCCACGAACCGAACCTGGAGTCTGTCGTCGCCATCGCGCATGCGCTGCGTGTCAGTGTTCAGGAGATAGTGTCGGGCTTTTCGACGACGAGTCCCTGAAATAGGGCTAATCACTGCCTGGCTACCGGGAAGAGCGCGGCGAGGCCATTTCCACGCCTTCGTAGATTCGCGCCACCTGCAGATCGATGCCGGCTTCGGAGAGGTGGACGATCTGATCGGGCGACTCCTTGATCTCATCCAGCCACGAGCCGCCGGTCTGAAGACTCCGGTGTTCCACGCGACGGAACGCCTGCTCGATCAGCAGGTAGTGCCGTAACGCAGGGATCGAGCGATAGAGCTCGAACTTCTCGCCGCGGTCGTAGTTACGCGTCGAGTCGGAGAGAACCTCAACGATCACGATCGTGTTGCTAATCGTTTCCGATGCATCGCTTACCTTGGGGCCGCAGACGATGGAGGCGTCGGGGTAGGTATAGAGGCCTGATGGTGTGCTCACACGCATGTCACTGCCGAACGCCTCGCAGGAAGAGCCGGCGAGAGCGGCATCGAAGAGTTTCAGAACATTCCGGCTGATCCGGTTATGGCCGGCAGATCCACCTGCCATGAGGTAGATCTCGCCATTGAAGTACTCGAGTTTGACCTCGATGCCTCGCTGCAACGAAAGGTAGTCGTCGAGGGTGTACTGCCTGCGTGTCTGCTGCACCAGTTGATTCTACTCTCGCGGCTCAACCGCGCATCGAGCCACTACTCGAACGTCGCCACGACCGGCGCGTGGTCGCTCGTTCCGATCTCCCGGTACGACGGGCAGGAAACGGCCCGTTCCGCGAGCGCCTCGCTGGCCAGCACGTAGTCGAGCCGCCAACCGATGTTGCGCTGGCGGAGGTTGCGCCAGGGCGCCCACCAGGTGAAGTAATCCTCCGCGTCGGGATAGAGCTTTCGTCCGACGTCGACGAGGCCCTCGGCAAGCATCGCCTCCAGCAGGTCGCGCTCCTCGGGACGCTGGCCGATGATGTTCGGCTTGCGCTCCTTCGGATGGACGTCCATGTCGGTTCGGGCGATGTTGTAGTCACCACAGATGACGAGCTTCAGCCCCAGCTCGCGTTGCGCCTTCGCGTATCCGATGAGCGACTTCATGAACTCGATCTTCGCTGCGTAATCCTTGCCGCCGTTCGGAACGTAGACGGATGCGAAGACCGTGTCGCCGGCGCGGGCCTCGACGATACGCGTTTCGTGATCGAACTCCGGATGCGTGAACTTCGGCTCCTCGGGGAAGGTTTCGCGGCGCATGTGCAGCGCCACTCCCGAGTACGCAACCTCGCCGTGCCAGTAGCACCAGTATCCATTGAGATTGCAGATCGCTTCCGGGACCTGAGCGATGGAGGCCTTGATCTCCTGCAGACAGACGACGTCAGGCTGCGCGCTCTCCACCCATTCCAGAAACTGGGTCTGGCGGGCGCGGATCCCGTTCACATTCCAGGTGGCAATTTTCATGAGCTCAATCCGGATCACCCGAAGCGTTTCATTGCCATCGGAAGATCTTCAACCCGATTACGAATGTAACGATGCCCCAAATGGCAAGTATCCCGAGCTGGAAGGCGATCCGCGGGATGCCGGCGGCATCGTTGATGACCGCGCGCAGCGCGTCGTTCAGCAGCGTCAGCGGCAGGATGCGGATGAACGGTTTGACCGAATCCGGGAAGCGTTCGTACGAGAAGAAGACGCCGGAGCAGAGCCACATCGGCATCATGATCAGATTCATCAGCCCGCTCACCGCTTCAATCGATCTTGCGCGCGACGCCGTCAGAAGACCGATGCCGGAGAATGCATAGCCGCCGACGATGCATAGAAAAATCAGCACGAGGATCGAGCCATTGACGCGCACACCGAAAACGATCCAGCCGAAGGCGACCAATACCGAAATCTCGATGATCAGCCATATGAGCCGCGACAGAAACATCGCCATCAGGTAGTCGGTCTTCCGCATCGGAGTGGCCACGAGCCGCTTGAGCAGCTTCTTCATGCGCGCGTTGGCGATGGTGAAGCCCATGCTCCACATTCCGGTCCCCATGAGGTTCATGCCGAGGAGACCAGGGATCAGGAAATCGATGTAACGGGCGCCCTGCTCATGGACGCGCTCCTCGCGCGACGCAACGACATCTCGGCGGCCGGCGGCGGTCTGCAGCGCATCGTCGGCTGCCTGCCGCGCGCTCAACGCGTCGGGCCGCGTGGCATCGAAGCGATAGACGATGATGTCTGATCCTTCGATCATCAGCGAGACCTTGCCGCGTCGCAGCGCGTCTCGCGCCTCCTGCTCGTCCATGATACGTGGAAGTAACGTCGACGACTTCCCCAGCGCGGCCAGCCGTTGCTGCGCATTCGGTCCGGCCACGACGGCCACCGGTACACGGTCGGGTGGTTTCTCGCGGAAGGCAAATCCGAGGGCAAGGGCAAGGATCAGCGGGAAGCCGAAGACCCAGAACATCGCCTCTTTCTCGCGGAGAAACTCCTTCGTTCGCGTCGAGGCCAGCTCGATGATGGGCGGCCGGATACGCGTTTTTTCAGGCATCGCGAAGCTCCCTTCCCGTCAGCGATACAAAAAGATCTTCCAGTGTCGCTTCATGCGTCGAGAGCGACACCAGCTTCACACCCTGTTTTTCGACAACGCCGATCAGTTGGGGCACGGCCTCGGCGAGCGAGTGCACGCGAATCTGCCAGCCGTCGCGATGTGCGGCGACGCCCGCGCAACTGTCGATGGCCTGGACGACCTCCTGCTCGAGCTTTGGCTCGCTGGTGAATTCGATGACGTTGCGCGCCTGCAGCTTCGCGATCAGCTCGGGAGGCGTGCCCAGAGCGATGAGATGGCCGTGATCGACGATGGCGACGCGGTCGCAGAGGCGCTCCGCTTCTTCCATGTAGTGCGTGGTCAGAAGCACTGTTCCTCCCTTCTGACGAAAACGCTGCACGATGTCCCACAACTGCAGCCGGCTTTGCGGGTCGAGGCCGGTCGTCGGCTCGTCGAGGAAGAGAACATCGGGATTGCCAACCAGCGCACAGGCCACCGCCAGCCGCTGGCGCTGACCCCCGGAGAGTTTGCCAACGCGTGCGTCGCGCTTCTCATCAAGTGAGAGATCGCGCAGCAAATCCTCGGGATCAGCCCCCGATCGGTAGAACGAACGGAACAACCGCAGCGTCTCGAACACGGTCAGCTTCTCGGTGAGCTGCGTTTCCTGCAGGGAGATACCGATCCGTTCGCGTAGCTGGCGCTCGTTCTTGCGCCAGGTAAGGCCGAGGATCTCAACGTCGCCGGAGTCGGGGCTGGTCAGCCCTTCGAGGATCTCGATCGTCGTCGTCTTTCCCGCGCCGTTCGGGCCGAGAAGACCGAAGCATTCCCCATTCTCGACGGAGAGATCGAGTCCGTCGACCGCCTTCACGTCGGAAAAATATTTACGGAGGTTGCGGCAGGAGATTACGTCCGGCATTTGGACCGGAGACGATACACTCACTCCTGTGATGCGCGCCATCGTCTTCGATCATTTCGGTGACGAATCGACCCTCCGGATCGGTGAGGTGGAGCCGCCTCCGATGACCGCCGATTCCTTGCGGATTCGCGTCCGTGCGGCTGCCGTGAACCGCGCCGACCTTCTGCAGCGGGAGGGGCGCTATCCTCCGCCTCCCGGCGCATCTCCAATCCTCGGCATGGAATGCGCGGGAGAGGTGATCGAAGTAGGCGGCGACGTACCCGGCTGGAGTCCAGGCGACCGCGTCATGGCCTTGCTCTCTGGTGGCGGATACGCGGCGGAGGTCGTCGTCCACCATGGGTCGGCGATTCATGTACCGGAAGCGATCAGCGATGAAGAAGCCGGCGCCATGCCGGAGGTCTTCCTGAC
>Ga0210402_10000649_pt1 | contig 38423 bp, 29 predicted proteins | sample IncBWC7MmetaG_FD_161055 | JGI IMG/M metagenome (GOLD analysis project Ga0210402, IMG submission 161055) | Forest soil microbial communities from Barre Woods Harvard Forest LTER site, Petersham, Massachusetts, United States - Inc-BW-C-7-M | ecosystem: Environmental > Terrestrial > Soil >...
CGGCATCCCACCACACTCGCCGGGTACCTTCCGATCCTGATAACTAAGGATTATCGGCGGACCGTACGCAAATGATCGCCAGCGCATTTATCTACGTTGTGATCGCCGGTGTCGTGACTGCTGTAGTCGGCGTGGTTTGTACGCTCGTTACATACTTCCTCTACGGCGAACCGATAGCGACCCAATTTTGGCAAGCCTCGATGATCAAGTTCAACGGCGTTCTCGTCGGAGGCGTGGGGTATGGGCTGCTCGCATTCGTCAGGAACTGGGGCAGGACCACACTGGCACAACTCAACGAGGTTCTGATCACGCCTGACGAACACTCCGCCTCCTGGGCAGCTCAGCTTCAGCGGGCGACGTCGTGGCGATGGGTCATCGCCATCGCCGGGCCGTTGACGATCGTCGGCGGAATCGTGATTTGGAAAGCAGGAGTACCGTTTGCCGGTTTTCCTAAGTACTGTCTTCTAACGGCCACGATCTCGATCTATGTCGTCGCGTCATCAATTCTTGCGTTCTTTATCTACACGATCATGGCCTTCCGTTACATCGAGATGGCCGATGGGCCCTCGCGATTCCGGCTGAATTGTTCCTTCGCATCGCTCGCCCTGCAAAACATTGACAGTTTCTTTGTCATCAGTTCAACCCTCGGCGTTCTCGCGATCTACCTCGGGTTTCGCGGTACGCTAACGGCCAATTTTGTCGGCAACAGTGATCTCTTTCGAAAGATGATGGTCCTGCCGCTCGTATTCTACCTCCCGGCAACGCTCTTTTACAGTCTGTATCCGCGCTATGTTCTCCGTCAGATCTCCGAGTCCGACACTCTTGCCCTTATTAGGGAGTTGGAGCAACAGTGCATCAATGAAACCTTCGACGGTCTTAAGGCCAGGTTGGAATTTCGCAAGCTGGTTCTAGACGTCAAGGAAAAAATTGCAAATGATCGCCGGATCGTACCGCTACTAGGCATTCGCGACGCCCCTAGTCTGACGATGTCCATCATCATCGTCATTCAGTTTGTCGCACAGAAGGATTCTGTAGTTGCGGGTTTTCTGAATCGTTTCTTTAACTGACTAGGAGACCGCGGACGAGCGCCGCGAGTAACTTGGTACTTCGCGTTCGTACGAGTTCGCCCGCGCGTCTGGCGAGCGCCGCCCAACGCTCGTCGATGTTACCGAAAATCAAGCCGTTGACGAACTCCGGATCGTCGATTGTAATCAACTCCTCGATGACCTTCCTGTAGTCGTCGCTGGTCCACGTCAGAATGCTACGGAATAATGCGCGTTGTAACCGCTCGTTGAGCCGATTTGCCGTTGGCTCCGCGGCCGCCGAGAGATCGCGCGCCGATAAGCGTCCATCTCGCAAGCATGCAGAGAGCCTCGCCGCAACAGCTTCATAACTGTAGAGCATCCGTGTCAGAGCCGTCGCGCTCGCCGCTGGATTCACCTGTCCAGCCTCACCGAAAAAGAAGACGTTGTCAAGAGCATGCCGGCGCATCCGTCCTACCGGAACAACTCCACCGAGAAAACTGCGGTTCTGTGAATCGCTGATGTGCCGAGCATAAGAGCTCTTGGTGACGATGAACTGAAAGTCCGATCGGATATCGCTTTTGTCTGATATTCCACGTAACGGTACAATGAGCACGATATGGAGGAACCCATCGCTAGTAGGGAACGCCTCAATGTAGCCGGGTCGGGCGCTGAGCATGAGGTTGTGCAGTGCGACCGGAGTGAGCATTTCCGCGCAAGGGAATGTCGCACCATAAAGAAGATAGTAACCGAGAATGTCGATAGCGCGTTTTGCGTAAATAATGGGTGAGCCATGACCCATGCAGTCGATGATGAGCTTGCACCGGATGCGCTTATCATTGGCGACGACGATCGGGCCGTCGTGGGACATGGCCAGGTTGACGAAACGATGTCCAAGGGCAATCGTGCCCGAACGTGATTGAACAGTAGAGATCAGCAAGTCTATGAGTTTGTCGGTGTGCCACAAGACGTAGTCGCCGTTGGCGATGTACGACGTTCCGTCAGAAGCCGTGAATGCCATCTCAGCGTAATGCGTGTCAACCGCTGACGTGAGCCATTCGTTAGCCGCGGCACTGCCGTTGTCCGTGAGCCAGTACTTTGTGCGCGGGATTCTCTCCGCTTGTTCAATCACAAGCACATCGTGCGATCTAGCGAGCTCGCCGGCGATGAGCAGTCCTGAGACACCCGATCCGAGCACGACTACATCGTGCGACACGACAGCCGATGTCATCGATAATCCTTAGTTATCGTGTTCTCCGAAAACACGCTGCCTGTTGCTTGTCCGATGCGCTCCCATCTCTTCATCGCTTGCACCGGGAGCGGTGGGCCACTTCATCTCCCTACCTGGGAGTGACAGAGACGCCTGTTTCCCTACCCCGGCGGGTCGTTTGTTTTCCGGGACCCACACCAGCACCAGCGCGGAAAGAACTCGATGAGGTTGGCGTCCCTAGTCAGGACAGATGCCTGGAAGTGGCTCGAACTGGCCCGAAAGGCGCTGACGCGGTTAGACGACGACCGTTAGATGGTAACCCCCTTCCCTCCTCCCAAATTGCCCCGTGACACCTCCTCCCAAACAGCGTATGGTAGCCACTCGTCGGGGAGACTTCCTCGGCTCTTCAGTCCTTCTGAACTAAGTCAGAACCTCTGGACTCACCCCTCTTAGCTTCCCATCTTCCGACGCGGTACCTCGCCATCGGGAGAGCTGCCGGCTGCGGCTGGGCAGGAGCTCCAAATGAAACTTTACGTGGGAAATCTCTCCAAACAGGTCACCGATGCCCAGCTCAACGATCTGGCCATCCCCTTCGGCAAGCTCATCTCGGCCAACGTCGCCGTCGAGCGCAAGTCAGGTGAATCGAAGGGGTTCGGCTTCATCGACTTCAGTGATGACGACGAGGCCCGCGCCGCCATCACCGGCCTCGACGGCCGCGACGTCAACGGTCAGGCGCTGAAGGTCAACGAATCCAAGCCGCGCCTCTGACTGCAGTCCCCCGGGTGCGGCGGCTTGTCGCCGCACCCAACCTACGAAGGAGAGCACTTCATGATGACCTACCTCACGATCGCGGCCTTGATCGCCGTTGCCATTCTGGGATGGACCCTCTATCGCCGGCTCGGAACCGATCGGATCGCGCAGTTCAACGACAAGCGCCGGGCCACCTCGCGCATGGTCAGCCCGGGCGAATTCGTCGACGGAAACCGGCATCTGCCGGTGGCCCTGGCCGTCACCCAGTCGATGTTCTTCTACGAAAACTCCGACATGCAGGCCTCCCTCGACCTGCAGTGGGTCCGCGAAATCGAATACGACACGCAACTCACCACCGGCCTCGCCGTCGACGGCGGCAAGGTCCTGCGCTTGCGCTGCTTCAGCCAGGTGTTCGAGTTCGTGATCGCCAATGACGTCGTGGCGCGCTGGCACATGATGATGCCCCCGCGCCGCGCCATCGATGCGGCCGTCGCCGCGCCGGCGGCATGACCACCAGGAGGATTTCATGACACGGCAAATCGTTCGAGCGACGGCAGGAAAAGTGCTCCGCAGCGATGACCTCAACGCCGGTGAAAAAGAGGTGGCCGCGGCGTTCCTCCTGGCCAATCCTCATTTCGGCAACCCGCACGTCGTCCGCTGCGACTGGTGCCACGAGACCAGAACGCTGTTCCGCGACGAGAATGAGGGCCCATTCAAACTCACCTCCCACGGCTGGCTCTGCGAGACATGCAACGTGCGGGCGTCGAGCCAGGAAGTGAAGTTCTGAAAATCATTATCACCACAGAGACACAGAGATCACAGAGAAAGGTCAAGGATGAAGGCCTTCAGATTTCATCCTTTGTTTTCTCTGTGTCCTCTGTGCCTCTGTGGTGATAATGATTTGGCATGTCCCGCTTTCCTCCCTGGCATTTCCGGTCGATGGACCTCGGCGAAGTACACGTCGATCCGGTTCATGACGAATTCTTCAAGGCGCAGGATCTGGCCGACGCGCTCGTGCGCGAGTCGATCCAGAACTCGCTCGATGCCCGGCTGCCGCGAAGCCGCTCGCCGGTGAGCGTCCGGTTCAGGTTCGCGTCGGGGGCCCAGGCGCTTCCCGCCGAGGGGGTGAGGGAGTACTTCGAAGGACTTGAGGGGCACCTCCGGGCGGCGGCGAAATCGATTCACACCGTCCTGCCGCGGGACGACGAATCCGTTCCCTATCTCCTCATTGAGGATTCCGGGACGCGCGGCCTCACCGGAGATCCTCGGGCCGATCCAGAGCTCGACCATCCCGGCGAGGAGCGGAAAAACGACTTTTACTACTTCTGGCGCAACGTCGGCCGCTCCAGCAAGGGCGACGTCGACCGCGGCCGCTGGGGGCTCGGCAAAGCGGTCTTCACCGTCGCCTCGCGCAACCGCACCATCTTCGGCATCACCCGCCGTTTCGACGACAATCGCGCTCTGCTTCTCGGGCAATCCGTTCTGAAGACGCACGTCCTCGACGGCCAGCGGATCTATCCCTACGGCTTCTTCGCGCGATTCGAAAAGCGCAACGGCCAGCCGCTGCCGATCGAGGATCCCATCCTGCTGGAGCGCTTCGCCGACGACTTCGGCGTCAACCGCGTCGAGCCCGGCCTCTCCATCGTCGTCCCCTACTTCCGAGACAACGAGCTGTCGCCCGAGCGGGTCACCGACTCGGTGGTGCGGCAGTATTTCTATCCGATCCTGCGCGGCGATCTGGTCGTGGACGTCGGCGATGAGGCGCGAATCCAACGGATCGACGCCGAAACGATCGAGACTCTGTCGATAAACAACGACAACGCCGCAAGGCTCTGCGCGCTCACCCGCTGGTCGCTGGCCCAGAACGACGACGCCCGAATCGTTCTCCCGGAGCGCGACGCCGCCGCGCCGAGGTGGGATGAATCGATCCTCGACGCGGCGACGCTGGCATCGCTGCGCGAGCGATTCAGCTCCGGCGAGCGCATCGCCTTCCGCGTCCCCATTCTCGTCAAGCGTAAACGCGTCCGCGCGGCCAGCTCCTGGTTCGACGTCTACCTCGAGCACGACGACGCCCTGCGCAAGGGCGAGCATCGATTCATCCGCCGCGGCATCACCATCCCCGACGTGCGTGTCAGCACCGAAAAAGCCGCGCGTGCTCTCATCGTCATCGATGATCATCCCCTCTCCACCTTCCTCGGCGACGCCGAAAACCCGGCGCATACCGACTGGTCTGAGCGCGCCGACAAGGTCCGCACACTGTACGACCACGGTCCATCGACGCTTCGTTTCGTGAAGAACAGCGCGTCGTTCCTGGCGTCACTGTTGTCCCGCGCCGCCGCCGGCCGTGTCCGCGATTATCTTGCCGATCTCTTCTCCATCGACGTGCCGGAAGAGTCGCTGCACGACGATGTCATGGCTCCGTCTCCAGTGCGCGCCGCCGCCGGGGAGAGCAAGCCAGGCACCGCCTCAACCGATGCAACGCCGGCATCGAGCGGCGTCACCATCGCCAGGATCGAGGGGGGCTTCACCATCAAGGCATCCGACCCGGCCATGGTCGGCCACCCGTTGCGAGGCGAGATCGCCTACCGTGTCCGCGCCGGCAATCCCTTCCGCAAACACAGCCCGTTCGATTTTGATCTGACGTCCGACGCCGGCATTACCATGCATGCGGACGGCGTCCGTCTGCGGCCGACGTCCGTCAACGCCTTCGAGCTGGTCCCGTCGGCGGCGAAGTTCCTGGTCTCGATGAGAGGATTCGATCCGCGGCGCGACCTCGTCGTCCGCCTGCACGATCCCCTGCACGATCCTGACAATGCTGCGGAAACTGAACTTCACTGAGCGCGCCCGCATCCCGCGCGCCAACATCCGCGTCACGCTGCGTCGCGACGCAGACGGCACGCTGCTCTTCGATCCACGCCTTTCCTTCGACGGCATCGGCGCCGCTCCCTCCACGCGCGTCTTCATCGAGGCCTACTACCGGACGTCGTTCATGCGCTTCGACTGCGGCTCGGTCGCGCACTTCGCTCCTCCCGATGACCGCCGGCTGAGCGAGATCGACAGCACCAGCCTCGTTCACTTCCGCGTGAAGCTGGTCGATGACGAACATCGCGTCGTCGCGGTGGCCGACGACATCATCGTTTCGGAACAGAAGCCGGAGGCCACCGGACGGCTGCCCCTGCTGCCGGTCAGCTTCACCGGCGCGCTGGGCCAGCAGGCGTGGCGCATCGCTTTCGAACCGAACGGTCCGGTGCTCGAGCTGAACAACCGCGTCGACGACATCCAGGACGTCGCCAAGTCCGACGCCGCATTCCTCGCTCTCGTCTATCCCGCCGCGGTGCGGCAGGTGCTCACGCAGATCCTGCTGATCGATGGGCACGATGCGCACGAGGCAGGTGACGAGTGGTGGAACTTCTGGCTGCAGTGGGCCGGGCAATTCGCGACCTCTCCGCTGCCGGACGACGCCGACGATGCACCGTTCTGGATCGACGAAGTAGTCGACGCCTTCTGCAACCGTCAGACGCTGATCGATGGATGGCGCGCGGCGCAACGGGAACGCTGATGACAAAGCTCCGCATCCTCAACGCCAAGGGAATCGAGGAGTTTCGCGGATTCCTGCAGCGCATCCGCGACGGCGAGGAGTTCCAGTCCAGTCCTGCCATCCTCTATCTCGACGATTATTCGACCAGCCTCCCTCGTGCCGTCGAGATCAAGCCGCGGAAGTTCACCACCAAGTTCGACGCCGCTGAATACCTTGCAAGCGTCCTCGCAGACGTTCCCGCACCGGAAGACGATGCCGGCCTCTGGAGCTGGCTGGCTCTCTTCTACTTCGATCAGCTCTCGCCGATCGACGCCAGCGGGAAACGCCGGCCGCGCGAGGACTATCACTACATCCCCACCACCGAGAGCGGCGGCTGGGGGCGTGGCCGCCATCTGCTGGCCGACCCGTACCGGCTCTTCACCCTGCACCATCAGAACGCGCGGCTGCTCCTCCATCCCCCCGTCCACCAGCACGGCAGGTTCATCTACGACCTCGGCTTCCGCCGCGATCTCATCACGAACAAGGGCCTCATCGAAGCGATCGATCTCCTCTACTGGGACACGAAACGCCACCGCCCCAAACCCGGCGCCACCACCTCCAACCGCCCCGGCAACCTCCGCCGCCTCATCGCCGTCATCCAACAGCTCGACTTCAACTACGACCTGTATGGCATGCGCGCCGGCGAAATCCTGCAACTGCTTCCGCCGGAATTCGACGCGTGGAGACCGCCGCCGCTGCTGACGAGGGGGGAGGCGAGGGAGAGTGCCAGTTTGACCGCGAGATAACCGGTAGCCCACCGGTACCCGCATTTCTCACCCTAAAAATTGGAATCGACCGCAAGCTGTTATTTCTCGCCACTCCGTTTCGTCGAGAGTCCCTCTCCTGACGCGCCGCGTTGTCGGTTGTCGCCGTGGAGAGCGGGCGTCTCGCCTGCTCCCGACGGGCGTCCTCGCCCGGCGGGGGTTTCCGCGCAAGCTCATGACTTGCGGCGAGGTAAACGGGACGGCGTAGTTCTCCTTCTCCGAATCCATGTGGTCTCTCGGAAACCACCGCCGGGCGAGACGCCCGTCGGGAGCAGGCAGGATGCCTGCTCTCCGTGGCAAAGCGTCGACAGCAGCGCCAGTCCATGTGGGGGTACTTGCAGAAGAGTGGAGTCTTGCGGGACCGAATGTGGCACAGACAGACACTCTTGTCTGTGCCCGCGGCGCAGCCGCGCGTCGGCAGTCGGCAATTCCACCTATACCGTCTGAGATACGATCATGTGCCTCAGTTCACGCGTTGAACGAGGGTAGAAGAGCAATGGCTAAGACCACGATAGAGGCGACAAGAACCCCTCGTGATGTGAAGGGTCGCCCATATGAGGTATTTCTCTCGTACTCGTCGGCTAGTCAACCCTAGGTGCGTAAGTTTACAGACGCGCTCATCGCCTCGGGCATAACCACATGGCTCGACGCTCAAGAGATTCTGCCCGGTGATCGTTGGCAAAACAAAATCGGGAAAGCTCTTCGCCAGAGTCGAGTCCTCATCATCGTGATCACACCTGATAGCGTTCAACGTCCCTCGACATTCTTCGAACTTGGCGCAGCCTTGGCGGATGGAAAGCGTATCGTTCCAGTCCTCTCCGGGCGACATCCCCGCGCTTGTTCGCCAGTTTCAATTTGTGCATGAGAAAACACTAGAGGCGGCTGCAAAGCGTGCGGCTGAAGCAGTGATCCGAGAAGCGGAAGCAGACGCCTGAGAATCGGGCCCGAGGTCATTCGCCCAACGGCGGCGCACTGCGAAGCAACGCTTGCCATGTTTCCTCATCCACATCCTGGAAGTGAAAGAGGAGCTCACCGACGGCCTTTACAGGATGGCCGTTTACGATGAACGGACGGAACTTCCAGCGCCGGGCGGCTTCGACGGCGGCATGGTCCAGGCCAAACGGTAGCCGTGTGTTTCGCGTACACAGAACGTCCCCACTCTCGGAGACGACCACTTCGACCGACACGACTCCGCGGATGCGGACCTTGATCGCGACAGGTGGAAACTCCGGCGCCGGTCCGAGGACCGCCTGCGAGAAGAATCGCCTCGGGTCGATCCGCACGAGGTCCGCCTTGGCGTAGGCCGCTGCACAATCGGGCGACTGCGGATCGTAGGGTCGTCCCGCATACCGAGGGTCGGTGGCAGGCGTGGCGTAACTTCGGGGGACGGGATAGATGTCGCGTCTGGGATCGAGCAGCACGACGGTGGCAATGTCGATACGCCGCTCTTCGTATCGAGGCTCGGTCCCCTCTTTCCTCCGTGCTGGAACCGAGAGAACGACGACTTCCTGATCCTGACTCTCGTGCCGCAATTGCCAATCCGGAACGACATGGCCGAGGGAGAGTTGCAGGACGTCGGATGGAGTGAATACGTCCCCCACCTTGAGCGCGCCGACTCGAGATCCTTCGGCATCGTAGATGGTTACCAGCGTATCGCCCTCGAATGTTCCTGGGTTGCAGCCGTGAGAGGCGGGACTGCGGACGACGAGGTATCGGCCCGAGTCGGGGACGAGAACGTCGCCGGTCTTATCGATGTCGAGAGGAATCTCTGCAATGAGTCTGCGGCTCTTCGTCCCTGATTCGTACAGCGCCGCGATCACGGTCTTTTGCGGTGCAGGAACGTCGCGTTCGGGGTCGTCCATGTGGAAAAACGTGCCAGCCGACTGCCTGGTGAAGTCCGCAAGCCCCTCATGCCAGCGAACGACGACACAGAATCGTCCGTTGGCTGAGTAAACCGGCGTGTTCTCGACGAGATCGTTCGGACCCAACCCTGTCATCGTGCAAGCCGCAAGTTGCCCGGCACCGAGGAGGATCAGGAGTGCTGCAAGCGCGAACCAGCGAGACATGTTGGTTGGAACAGTACAGCGAGAGCGGCGTCGAGAACGTCAGAGGACGATGACGAACGTCGCGGGTCAAGGCGCGATCAGGATCAGATCGGGCGATTAAGTCAATTGCACTTCTCGGGTGGTCCCGGCAGCGCCTCGCAGGTCTTATGGTAGGGCTTGTCCGTGCCGACATAGGTTCGCCATTCGTCGCAGGTCAGGTTGCGATTGGCGGTGCGGCAGGCCTCAGCCTCGAGATGATCCAAGTCCAGATCCCACAGGATCACGGTATTGTCCCCACTCGCCGAGGCCAGCCGCTTCCCGTCCGGGCTGAAGGCCACGCTGAAGAGAACGCTCGTGAGCCCCTCCAGCGTGGCCAGCAGCTTGCGGCTGTGCACGTCCCACAGGATAACGGTATTGTCCTGACTCGCCGAGGCCAGCAACTTCCCGTCCGGGCTGAAGGCCACGCCAGAGACCGCGTTCTTGTGCCCCTCCAGCGTCGCCAGCGGCTTGCGGCTGTGCACGTCCCATAGGATCACGGTCTGGTCCGCACTCGCCGAGGCCAGCAGCTTACCGTCTGGGCTGAAGGCCACGCTCCAGACCCCTTGCTCGTGCCCCTCCAGCTTGGCAAGTGGCTTGAAGCTGTGCACGTCCCACAGGATCACGGTGTTGTCAAAACTCGCCGAGGCCAGCAGCGTCCCGTCCGGGCTGAAGGCGACGCCCCAGACCGCGAACTTGTGCCCCTTCAGAGTAGCCAGCCGCTTGCGGCTGTCCACGTCCCACAGGATCACGGTCTGGTCCGCACCCGCCGAAGCCAGCAGCGTCCCGTTCGGGCTGAAGGCCACGCTCCAGACCCCGCTCTCGTTCCCCAGCGCGGCCAGTGGCTTGCGGCTGTCCACGTCCCACAGGATCACGGTCTGCATACCCGCCGAGGCCAGCAGCTTCCCGTTCGGGCTGAAGGCGACGTCATAGACCTTCTCCTTGTGCCCCTCGAGCGTGGCCAGCGGCTTGCGGCTGTCCACGTCCCACAGGATCACGGTATTGTCCCCACTCGCCGAGGCCAGCCGCTTCCCGTCGCGGCTAAAGGCCACGCCAGAGACCTCGGCTTTGTGCCCCTCTAGCGTGGCCAAAGGCTTGCGACTGTCGATGTCCCACAGGATCACGGTCTGGTCCGCACTAGCTGAGGCCAGCCGCTTCCCGTCCCGGCTGAAGGCGACGCTCTTGACCGAGCCCTTGTGACCCTCCAGTATGGCAATCGGATTGCGGCTGTTCACGTGCCACAGGATCACGGTCTTGTCGTCACTAGCCGAGGCCAGCCACTTCCCGTCCGGGCTGAAGGCCACGCCCCAGACCGCATTCTCCGCGTTCTTGGCCCCCTCCATTGTGGCCAGCGGCTTGCGGCTGTCCACGTCCCATTGGATCACGGCATTGTCCACACTCGTCGAGGCCAGTCGCTTACCGTCCGGGCTGAAAGCGACGCCCGAGAACCCGTATTTGTGCCTCAACGTGGCCAGCGGCTTACGGCTATCCACGTCCCACAGGATCGCGGTATTGTCCCAACTCGCCGAGGCTAGCAGCTTTCCGTCCGGGCTGAAGGCGACGCTCACGACGTTGCCCTTGTGCCCCTCCATCGTGGCCAGCGCCTTGCCGCTGTCCACGTCCCACAGGATCACGGTCTTGTCCCAACTCGCCGAGGCCAGCAGCTTCCCGTCCGGGCTGAAGGCGACGCAATTGACCCCGCGCTTGTGCCCCTCCATCGTGGCCACCGGCTTGCCGCTTTCCCCGTCCCACAGGATCACGGTCCCGTCCCAACTCGCCGAGGCCAGCCGCTTCCCATCCGGGCTGAAGGCGACACCATGGACCTCGCCCTGATGCCCTTCCATGGTGGCCAGCCGCTTGCGGTTGTCCACGTCCCACAAGATTACGGTCTTGTCCCCACTCGCCGAGGCCAGCCTCTTCCCGTCCGGGCTGAAGGCGATGCCATAGACCCCGTCCTTGTGTCCCGGCAGAAACGCGGATAGCTGCGGGTGGCTCACGAAGCGGCGCAGCATCCCAGCCTGGGCATCAAGTGTCGGCACGACCCGAACCGCTTCCATGTTGACTAGGAGGGATGCATCGTAGGCTGCATTCTGAATCCGATCAGCGTTGGCAATCAGGCGCGTGCTCTCCGCCTCGCGCAGCAGCTCAGCTGCCTGCTTCCCCGCACGGCTGGCTTTCCACATGGACCATCCGGTAAGGGCTGCGAGAACGATCACGACGAACGCTGCTGCTCCCACGAACGCCGCATTGCGCCGGTTGCGCCGCTGCTGTTCGAGCGCTGCCCGTTCCCTGGCCTTTGCCGACTCCTCTGCCTCGCGGGCGTGACGGCTGTCACGGCTCTCCCTGACCACGCGGGCCAGCACGTCATGCGTTAGTTCGATCCGGCGCATGCTCTGCCGCTCGTCCACGCGCAGCAGGCGGCGACGAATCAGCGCATCGAGCGCTTCGGCGGTGACGCCGGGGAGGGCCAGCGCGTCCTCGAAATCGTGGCTATCGCGGTAGCCACGGTCGGTGATGAGCTCGTCCTCGACGAAGGCACGCACGCGTGGATCGAGGCCGGCCATGCCGCGCTCGTAGAAGCCGGAGAGAATCTCGCGGTCGGCGCCTTCCAGAAGAGTGGTTGTAATGCGGTCGAGAGTCGCCTGCTGGCGTTTGTGGTTCAGCTCACTGCATACCACGCTGAGCAGCGCCGGATCGATCTCGATCCTCGGGAAGTCCGACGGGTCGACCGGTGGGCTGGGCTCGTTCTTCCAGGCCAACCGGATGATCCGCCGCGCGATGTCGTCGTCAACGAGATGGCCGCCCGCGCCGCTGATCACCTCATAGGCCTGCGTGCCGCTCATCGCCAGAAGGCGAAAGCGGTTGTACATGAGAGAGGGCATCGCCTCCTTGAGCCCCTCCATCTCGGCCAGGAAGTCTTCTCGAAAGCTCAGCACCATCTTGACGGTTACGCGCTTGAAGTCGAAGCGTCGCACCTCCGTCGGCTCGGCCTCCAGCGCCTCCCGGACCGCGTCGGGCGGCCGGTTCTCCACCAGGTCACCCAGCTCGGCGAGGAAAGCCGCCGACCTGGCCCGCGATTCCCCGATCTCCTGGCCGACGGTGAAGATCTCCTCGAACTGATCGAAGACGATCACCGGAGTAACCGGTCGGTTGCGCTCGCTCCAGAATTCCGCGTCGCGCCGGTGGAAAAACGACCACAGAGTTTCGTCACTGGCAGGTTGAGCCGACTGGACCCCGTCTGCATCGCACGCCGCCCGTAGCTCGCCGAAGATTTGTTCCCGCAGCGCCGGCGCTCCCTCGGCATGGTCGAGCCGCACGTAGACGGGCAGGCAATCCTCCTCGCGCAACAAGGGGAACAACCCGGCCTTGAGCAGCGACGTCTTGCCCAACCCGGAGCGGCCAAATACTACGGTCAGCAACTCGCGCCTGACCAGGCGTAGCAACTCGCCTGACTCCTCCGACCTGCCGTGGAAGTACTCGCGGTCCGCCTCGTCGAAGGGATCGAGTCCCGGCCAAGGGTTGTCGCGGCTCAGGACCTGGCGTTGAATCTCTACCATCGCTGGCTCACGCGGCCCGTTGCCGGCGGTGGAAGGCGCGCACGAGTTCTACGAGCAGCGCGGCGGCGTCGGGGGTGACTTTCCCGTCCGGCAGGCTCCTGAATTGCGCTCTTTGAAATGAATCTGGCAGGGAATCGAAATCGAGGCGCGTGTCATCAATCACCACCGGCACGATGTAAGCCTCGTCTGGTGCCATCCCAAAGGCTAAGTCGTCTGCCACTCTCCACTCCCGCCAGAAGTATGAACGCCGGTTTTCCTCGCTCAGGCTTCGGCGCGAGATGACGGGCAGAAACAGAGAGCATCGCTCGATGCCACGCCGGATGGTGCGCGCCCAGTTTGCTCCCATAGGTATGGCGTCCTTGTCGAACCACACCTCCAGGCCCGCCGCGCGAAGATCATCGGTTAATCGGCTGGCGGCATGGAGATCCTCGGTTGCGTAGCTGACAAAGACCGCCCCGTTCGGGATGCTCCTTCCGCCTGTGCCAGCCTCCTCTGCCGCGGGCTCCGTGCTCTGAGCCGCGACGGGATGTGCGACGTGCCAGCGCTGCGCCAACTCCGTGACGAATTGTGCCGCGTTCATCGGGACCACCCGGGCGTCGGAGCTGAAGCTTTCGAGGAACAGCGTCAGCTTGTCATCATGTGCGATCTGGTCGCCTGCCAGAACATCCCAGTGCCCCCGCTTCTGTGACAGCTCGAGGTTCCTTGCGGTGCGCAGAAAGAAACGAGCAAGCCAGTCCTCAAAGCTGCATCCGAGGATGAGCAGATGGTTGCCGCGCAGCTCGTCGAAGAGCGTCTTCGGTTGCCGCTGCTTGTCCTGCATCGCGTGCAGGAACTCGAGCAGGTCGTCGTCGCAGATCGCGTAGTCGGGAGACGCCGAGGCCCGCCCCAGCAGATGGAACACCACCGGCTGCCGGAGGTCCGCCTTTGGTGAAGGGAGGTCGCGGACGCTGTTCGGCGAGTAGGCGATCTGTTGTGCACCGCCGATCGCGTCGGCGAGCAGCGAGTCGAAGGTCAACGAGATGAAGAGGTCGAAGCCCGGGATTCCGGCCAACGTCCGCAGCGATTCCGACGGTTTCAGCGCGGCGTTGCGCAGCATTCTGTGGATCTGCGCGTAAAGCTCCTCGCGCTCTCCCCGCCTGCGCAGATGCAAGGACACGACGTCGTTGAGATCGAAGCCCTCGGGAAGCTCCGCGGTGGGCAGGTTCAGATCGCCCGCCAGCCGCCGCGCTATCCAACGACAGAGCGGCACATCGCGGCCGTCTTCCTGAACCGTGACCAGCTCCGGACCGATCACCGGAATGACGGTACGGTCCTGGATGTAGTCCAGGAGGTTGTCCCAGAAATCCTCCCGCAAGCCGGCCATAGCCGCACACTCCTTGACGACTCTCTTGGCGTGGGTAGGGCGTTAATTATAGTCCTGCGCGTCACGGTTATGAGTCAGATCTTCATGACAAAAAAGGTTTCGTCTTCGGCTCGTCGCGCGGCTTACCAGGCTCCAAGGGTCGCCGTGACGGCATCCACGCTGACGCGCGGGCGAAACGCCGGCGTCTCGCCGCCCGCCGGGCGAGAGGCCGGTGCCCCCGCCGCGCTGACGAAATCGGGCTCCCGTCGACCAGGTCCATCGCTCCGCGTAGCAAAACTTCTGCTCTGCGTAGCAAAACTTCTGCTCTGCGTAGCAAAACTTCTGCTCTGTGTAGCAGAACTTCTGCTCTGCGTAGCAAGATTTCTGCTCTGCGTAGCAAAACTTCTGCTCTGCGTAGCAAGATTTCTGCTCTGCGTAGCAGAACTTCTCCTCTGCGATGGAGTGATCCGGTTTAATCAGAAACGTATAGATTACGAATGACCTTGTTACGTGTCTTATGACGAGATAACCACCAGTAACGGCAACTATTGAGCGAACAGATACATAGCCACGAACGGTTCGCCAGTCCACGGAAAACCCAACCAACCACAGAGACACAGAGATCACAGAGGTTCTTCTCTGTGTCCCTGTGCCTCTGTGGTTGAGAGCTCTTGATTCCCTCACCGCGCGATGAGAATCAAATCTCGCGACTCCACCGGATCGAACGGTGCCTTCAGATACGACCCGAGCGCCTCGACCGAGGCGAAGCCGGCGGCGCGAAAGATGCTGTCGATCTGCGAGCGTCGCCATCCGCGGATCTCCACGCGGCGCGTGGAGAGCAGCTCGATGGGTGGGTCGCGGTCGCTGCGCTGGCGGAAGGTTGCCGGCATGAAGATGACGCGGCAATCGGGCTGGAGGTCCATCGTTCTGAGTAAGATGATGGTTGCCTCTTTGTCGTCGGGATCGGGGAGAAAGGTCAGCGGCAAGGCGCGCTCCTTCTTTGCTTCGATCCGGTCGTAGTTGATCATCTGCAGCAGGAACGGCGCGCCGGGCAGGAGCACGCGGCGCAGGCCGGCGGCCAGGCGGGCGAGATCGTCCTCTTCGCGGAGGTGCGGAAAGACGTTGCCGATGCAGTATGCCGCGCCGAATTGGGTCCCGGCGACCGAGGCGATGTCACGTATGTCGCCTTCGAGAAAGCGGACGCCAGCCTCGTCCCCGGCGCGGCTCTTCTCGAGCATCGCCTGCGAAGAATCGACGCCGGTGACGTCGAATCCCTTCGATGCCAGAAAACGCGCGTGCTCGCCGGTGCCCGACCCGAGGTCGAGGATGCGCTTCGAAGGAGCGCTGCCGAACAGCTCTTCGAACAGCGGCCACTCGCGCTTCAGACGATCGTCCCAGGCAATCAGCCGGCTGTAATCGAAATTCGCGTAACGGTCATCGCTCATGGGGCCTCCGGAGGGGCGGTGGTCGCGACTCCGGCGCTGCGCGCCGGGGCACAGACAGAGTGTCTGTGCCAGTGGGCGGTGAACCCCCTACGCCTTCATCGCCGCCTTCACCCTGGCCGGCGTCATCGGCAGACGGAACATCCGCACGCCAGTGGCGTCGAACACCGCGTTGGCGATGACGGCGCCCATCGGGACGATGGCCGGCTCGCCGCCTCCCTGCGGCGCGAGGTCGTCGTTGGAGATGAGCAGCGTCTCGATGCGCGGTACTGCGGCGAAACGCGGCAGCTCGTAGGTATCGAAGTTGTTGTCGGCGATGGCGCCGCCTTTGAAATTCAGCTCCTCGCTCAGCACGTAGCCGAGCCCCATGGTGATGCAGCCCTCCATCTGCATCTTCGCCCCCTCGGGGTTGATGACGATGCCCATGTCCTGCGCGGCGACGACGCGCTTGACCGTGATGGTGCCGGTGGCGCGGTCGACGGCCACCTCCGCGGCCAGCGCGCAGTACGCTCCCGCATCCTCGCAGGCGGCGATGGCGCGGCCCTGTCCGGACGGCCCTGCCCCCGCTTTCCAGCCGAAGGCATCGGCGGCCGCCTTCAACACACGGAGCAGCCGGACATTCGATGCGTTCTTCAGGCGGAACTCCAGAGGATCGATCTTCGCCGCGGCGGCCATGATGTCGATCTGCGACTCGCGTGCGAAGACGTTCGTCCCCGCCCCGGGAGCGCGCCAGGGACCGGTGCCGAACGGATGCACACGCGGTCCGCCGCGGCCGATGTACGTCTTCAGGCTGACGTTCGGCACGTCGTAAAACATCTCCGCCGAACGGTCGCCCGCGGCATAGACGTGGTAATCCCAGCTCGTGATCTTTCCGTGGTCGTCGGCGGCCGAGGCGATCGTCACCACCGCGGCAGGACCGAAGGTATCGAAGAAGAACTCCTCACCGCGCGTCCAGTTCACCATGACCGGCTTGCCGGTGATCTGCGCCAGTTGCGCCGCCTCAACCGCCTGATTGGCGGCGCTCTTGCCGCCGAATCCGCCGCCGACGAAGGGCGTGATCACGCGAACGTTCTTCTCATCCAGGCTCAGCGTCTGGGCGATGCGCGTCCGCGCGCCGAAGGGGCTCTGCGTCCCCGCCCACACCGTCATCTTGCCGTCTTTGAATTCGGCGATGGCGGTATGCGGCTCCATCGGCGCGTGCGCGAGGTATCCGGTGCGGAAAGTCGAATGCACGACGTTCGCCGTAACGCTGCTGACGTCGCCGTGCGAGGCGCGCACCTCTCCGTCGCCGCCGTTTTTCAGGAAGTAGTCGCCGACCGATTCCGTATCGAACGCGGCCGCCGGTTGATCCCACTCGGCCTTGATGAGGGCAAGCGCCTGGCCCGCCGCTTCCGGGTCGGTGTGCAGAACCGCCACGAGGTCGCCTTTCTCCACGACCGTCACGCCCGACATCTCCTTTGCTTTTGAGGTATCGAGAGACTTCCGCGTCGCGCCGTGCGCGGGCGGACGCAGGATGCGCGCGTAGAGCATGCCCGGCCGGCGGACGTCGCCGGCGTACTTCGCACGCCCGGTGACCTTGTCGTGCCCGTCGCGGCGCTTGGTCGGCCGCCCGATCACCTTGAACTCCTTCAACGACTTGAGAGCCGCCTTCTCGTCGACGAGGCGGGCGATCTGCTTTCCCTTCGCCAGCTCGCCGTACGTCACCTTGCGCGCGCTGTCGCCGGCTACGGAGACGACGCCCTTCTCCACTACGAGTTTGTCGCGTCCCACCTCGAGCTTCTTCGCCGCGAGGTTCATCAGCACCATGCGCGCCTCAGCCGCGGCAGCGCGCACCGCCGGACCGAACATCCGCGTCGACTGCGATCCCCACGTCCCCTGATCCCACGGGCATTGGTCGGTATCGCCCATGACCATAGTGACCGCGTCGAGCGATACGCCCAACTCCTCGGCCGCCATCTGCGCCAGCGAGGTGTGGATCCCCTGGCCCATCTCGATCTTTCCGGAGAAGAGCGTCACCGCCCCGTTTTCATCGATGCGCAGGTAGGCGTTCAGATCCTCCGGGTAGCCGCGCCGCTGCGCAAACAGCTTGGCAGGCTTGGTGGTGATCAGCACGACGATTCCCCCGCCGACGAGCTTGCAGAAGAGGCGGCGCGAGAAGCCGCGACCCTCGCGGGTGCCCGGGATCGTGGTCTCGGGAGCGGCGAAGAGAACCGCGCGATGAAGATCGTCCACGGCAACGTCTGTATTGCGGCTGCTCATCGCGCACCTCCCTTCACCGACGCTTCCTGGATTGCGGCGATGATCCTTTGATGCGCGCCACAGCGGCAGAGATTGCCGTCCATCTCCTGCACGATGGCGTCGCGCGATGGGTGCGGCTGCTTCTGCAGGAAGGCCCAGGCATTCATCAGCATCCCCGACGTGCAATAGCCGCACTGGAATCCGCCGTGATCCATGAACGCCTGCTGCAATGGATGAAGATGCCCGTCATGCTCGATCCCCTCGATCGTGACGACGTTCTTCCCCTCCACGGCGGCGAGCGGCGTCTGGCACGAGCGGACCGCCACGCCGTCGACGGCGACCGTACAGGCGCCGCAGACGCCTTCACCGCAACCGTATTTCGTGCCGGTGAGATCGAGGTCGGTGCGCAGCACCCAGAGCAGGTGCCGGTCATCATCGGTGTCGAGAGCCACGGGCTTCCCGTTGAGCCGGAATCGTACGCTTCGTTTCAAGGCAGGATCCTCCTTAAATTACCGCCTACGATACGCCTCCATGCCGCGGATTACCTCGGCGAATACGTCACAGAGCGGGAAGTAACAACGCTCTTGCCGAGCGCGCTTGCCCGATCGTCCTGCTCGTTGCGCGATGCGTAGAGGCGATCGCCGAAGATGGCGAACTTCCACTGTTCTGTCCTGACGTTTCCCGCCTTCAGGAAGAGGACCGACGCTGAGTAATTCGAATCGCGCTCCGCCGCGACCGGGACGCCGTTGAGGTCTGCCCAGACGCGAAGCTCGACCTCCGGCTCGTTCACGAATCTGCCACGCGTGACGGCGAGCGTCGGTTTGACCTTGATGCGCAGCAACATCGCCGGTTTCCCGTCGCGCGTCGATGGCTTCTGCTCGAGCAGCGTCGCGCCGTTGAGATTGTCGAGCAGCATGGCCGAAGCATCCAGCGCATCGATGACATCGAAGACCGTAAGCGCCACCATCGCCGTGCGGGTGGGCGTGAGGATCTCCGGATCGCGCTTCTTCTTCTCCGCTTCCGCCTCCGCGGCCGCGAGCGCCGTTGGCGGCACGTGAATGTTCAACCCGCCGGGGCCGTCCTCGACTTCGAAGGTCGTCGCGGCATTGCGTGCAGCCGAGGCACCTTGCGTGTCGCCGCTGACCTGAACGGTTGCCGCGAAGGGAGCCTTCGCCGGATAGCGCCGGAGAACTTCCCGAAGATCGGAAAGCGGATCGGCAGCCGCGGACGATGCTGCCAGGGAACCGGCCAGCAACAGCAAGAACCTTCGTGACGCAATCATGACGTTCGCCATTCTAGATGGGTCGTATCCTTCGTCAGGTCATCGACGATGAAGACACTCTGCGCCTCGATCCTCCTCTGCGCGGCCCTCCCTGCCCACGCTCAATTCACCTCTCCGCTGGCGACCGGGGTGCGCCTCGATCCTGCCGGCCAGTCGATCGACCTCGGCAGCATGCCGCTGGGGATGGCGCTCGCGCCGGGCGGCGGTAAGGCCGCCGTCGTGCTGAGCGGATGGCGCGAGCAGGGCCTGCAGATCGTCGACCTGAAGTCGCGCGCTGTCACGCAGACCATCAAGCAGGAGGCGGCGTTCTACGGCATCGCCTTCTCGCCGGACGGGGCGCATCTGTATGTCTCCGGCGGCAATGACGACTCGATCTTCTGCTACACGTGGAAAGACGGCGTCGCCGTGCTGGAACGGAAGATCGTCCTCGGTAAACCGAAAGAGGACAAGACCGGCTCGTGCTATCCGGCCGGTTTGGCGGTATCAAAGAACGGCCGCTATCTCTACGTCGCCGAGAACGTCGGCGATGCGCTCGCCATCGTCGATCTGGCCACCTCCGCCATCGAACGACTCCCGACCGACCATTACCCGTATGCGGTCGAATTGGCCTCGGACGGGAACGTCTACGTTTCGGCCTGGGGCGCCGACACAGTCTCGATCTTCCACGCGCGCCCGGATGGAACGCTTTTTCGCAAAGCACGGCTGCACGTGGGGCGTCATCCGTCGGCTCTCGCAACGAACAAGTCAGGCTCGCGGCTCTTCGTCGCGCTGGCGGGGAGCGACCGCATCGCTGTCGTCGACACACACTCCCGAAAGATCGCGCGGATGTTGAGCGATCGTGCGCCGGGCGGGCCGCCGGAAGGGAGCACGCCGAATGCGCTGGCGCTCGACGAAACGAGGCTCTACGTCGCCGAAGGCGACAACAACGCCGTGGCCGTCTTCGACCTCGACACCTGGAAACTGGCAGGGCGGATCCCCACCGATTGGTATCCGACCGCCGTCGCCAGCACCGGCCGCGACCTGCTCGTGCTGAACGGCAAGGGACACGGCAGTCACGCCAATCCGGATGGCCCGACACCGGGCCTGGGGATTCAGCGCCCGCTCGGCTATGCGCTCGGGCAGCTCAACGGGACGCTGCGCATCACCGCGAAGACGACCGCGCTGGCCGCGTATTCGCGTCGCGTCGCGGTGGCGAACAACTGGAACGCCGGACGTCCCCCGCGGCGCTATCCGTCATTCAAGCATGTCCTCTACATCATCAAAGAGAACCGCACCTACGATCAGCTCTTCGGTGACCTGAAAGAAGGCGACGGCGATCCCGGCCTGGTCTTCTTCGACAGGACCTCGACGCCGAATCATCGTGCTCTGGCCCTTCGGTTCGGGCTCTTCGATCGCTTCTTCACCAACGCCGAGGTCAGCTCGCAAGGGCACATCTGGTCGACTGCCGCGTACGTCACCGACTTCGGCGAGAAAACGGTACCCTCGGGTTACTCCGACCGCCGCGGCGCCATCGACGGCGAAGAGATCGACGAGCCCGAGAACGGCTTCCTCTGGACGCTGGCGAAGAAGGCCGGCGTATCGTTCCGCGATTACGGCGAGATGGTGAACGGACCGCAGGGCTGGCCGAAGACGCAGGCGGAGCTCGGCGGCGACATCAGTCCGATCTATCCGCCGTTCAATGTCGAGATCCCCGACCAGAAGCGCGCCGATGCCTGGATCGAAGAGCATCGGCGCTTCGTCGCCGATGGCAACATGCCGGCGCTCGAGGTGATGCACCTCGCCTCCGACCACACCGCGGGCGGCAACCCGAAGTACCACTCGCCGCGGGCCTACATGGCGGACAACGATCTCGCCCTCGGGCGCATCATCGAGGCGTTATCGAAATCGCCGTACTGGCGCGATACGGTCGTGTTCGTGCTCGAGGACGATTCGCAGGCCGGCCCCGATCACGTCGACTCCCATCGCGGACCGCTGCTGGTCATCTCGGCCTACAACCGCCCGGGGACGATCCACCGTTTCGCGAACACCACCGACGTCGTCGCCGCGATCGAAGACATCCTCGGTCTCGATCGCCTCTCCAAGTTCGACTACTTCAGCCGGTCGCTGGCCGAGGTCTTCAGCGCGCTGCCCGATCTCACTCCCTACGCCGCGATCACGCCGGAAGCGAGTCTCGAGGAGATGAACCCCCCGAAGACCGCGGCCGCGAGACTGTCCGAGGGGATGGACTTCCGCGGACCGGACCGGATCGACGATGCGCGCTTCAACGAGCTGCTCTGGCTGATGATCAAAGGCGACCGGCCGATGCCGGCCGCCCAATCAAAAGCGTCGCTGCACCTGCTGCAGATCAGCAGGTGAGTCGACGGCGAAGCCGGCGGATTTGCCGCGTTAGCGGCAACGCGACGGTAGCCAGGGGTGCGAGCGTTTTTTGCGAGCACCCCTGGTAAAGAGATGCATGGTCCGGTGCCGCGTCAGCGGCACTTGAGTAATCGGGGACTCCATCCAGCGCCGCTGACGCGGCACGCTTTCTGATCGCATCGGGTTCCAGGGGTGCTCGCAAAAAACGCTCGCACCCCTGGCTACCGTCTTGAGCCGCTATCGCGGCGTCGTAACGGCACCGCCGACGCGGTCACGTTCGCAAAGAACGTAGCTTCCAATCTCCAAACACTTGCTGCAAGCTCAGCCAGGGACTCAGTGCAGCGGCCGCAGGTTGATGATCACCTTCAGAGTGTCGCCGAGGATGCGGAGGTTGCCGCTCACGCGGACCCCGTAGCGATAACGGCTGTAGTAACCGTCCTCGTATCCGCGGCGGAAGCCTTCGCGAAAGTAATAGTTGTACTGGTCCCGTTCTACATAAAGGCCGGCGTACCCGTAGTTGGCATCCTCATAGACATAAGAGTTTCGATAATCAAAGCGCCAGTGGTCTTCCCGGTCGGCCCGGCCAGTCTCGAAGCCCTCCTCATACCCGTAATTCACAGCGTCCTGCAGAATCTGCGCGGCGTAGCGATTCACCTCGTAATACCGCCCCTCACGCGAATAGCGAAAGCTCGGAGCGGTGTAGAAATACGGATCGCGGTTGTAATCGTACGAATTCTGAAGGGCAAGCTGCTGCTGGCGAAGGTGTTGGAGATACTGCTGCTGAAAGCGGTACTGCGCCGTGCGCTTCTGTTGCTGGAGGCTCCGAGAGCGCTGCTGGAAAACGTTCTGCTGTTGTTGCAGGTGCTGGTTGTACTGCGATCGCCATAGCCGCTGCTGTTCAATGATCTGCTGCTGCCGCTGCGCCGGAAGACGCTGCGGTTGCTGAAATGACGGCTGCGGTGAAGGCTGATAGACGGCCGGCGGCTGGGGCCTGTTTTGCCACTGCGGCGGAGGTTGAGGCGACGGAGGTTGCTGGTATACCGGCACAGGCTGGGGCTGCGGAACGGGTTGCGGTTGCGGCACGTGCCGAGGTTGATGCCCAGGTTGAGGTTGAGGTTGAGGTTGAGGTTGAGGTTGCGGCGCTAGCTGGGGTTGCGGGACGGGCTGCGGTTGCGGCACGGGTTGTGGCTGAGGCACCGGCCGAGGTTGATGCACGGGTTGCGGTTGCGGCGCCGGCACCGGCTGCGGCTGCGGCGCGGTTTGCGTCTGCGCGGTCGAAGTCTGCACCGCCCTCCCCCTCCCCTGTGGCTGCTGCGCCTTCTCATCCTTCTTCTGATCTTTCTGCTCCTGCTTCTGATCCTTCTTCTTGTCCTTTTCGTCCTTTTTCTTCTGATCCTCAGTTTGCTGTGCGTCCTGTGCGTACGCCTGTACAACCGGGGCGAGCAGCAGCGCCGCGGACAATCCGAGCGCGGACGCAATGGTTCTGGGTGTGCTCCTCATTGGGGACTCCTGTCAATCCTGATCCTGCGTGCGGCTGCGGAGGCGGCCATCGGGCGGGCTCGCACGCCGTTTCTTTGCATGAAACGCGCCGCTCTCATCCGTACTCGCTGGGGCTCAGGCGAGTTGCATAGCCAGCGCTCTACTCAGGATGCCGACGATCTGTTCGTTCATCGGCCGGTCCTTCACGGCAATCCGCACTGCTCTGCGCAATCCCATCGTGGAGGTGTCGCGGATGAACAGTCCGTGTTGACGGCATTTCGCAACGACCTCTTCCGCGGGCAGTCCGTCCGCCGGCAGATGACAGAGAAGAAAGTTCGCCGTCGATGGCATGACGTCGAGCCCGAGCGCCGTGAGGCCGTCACTCAACCGTGTGCGCAACGCGTGTGTCTGCCTGTATCGCTCCGCGTAATAGTCAGGATCGTCAAGGGCGGCAACCGACGCCACCTGTCCGGTCAGGCTGACCGCCCACGGCGGAGTGATCGAACGCAGCTTCTCGAGCAGGTGCGGGGCCGCGCAGAGGTAGGCGCAACGCGCGCCGCTCAACGCGTACACCTTCGACAGCGACTTGCAGATGACGACGTTCTCGCGGGTGACGGCGAACTGCTCGATCGACTGATCCGCGCCGATGTAATCGACGTATGTCTCATCGATCCAGACCAGCGTCGCCGCCGGAACACGCCGGAGAAACTCCTCGAGCTCCTGGCGCGGCACATGCGCGCCGGTTGGACTGTTCGGGTTCACCAGAACGATGAGGTCATAGCCGGGCCACTCCAACCGCAGCGGATCGAGACGGTATTGATCATCGCGCGAGAGGGCGACGCGGTCTATGCGGCATCGGATGACCTTTTCGAGCACATGGGCGTACTCGCCGTAAGTCGGGTCGGGAAGCAGCACGCGCGATCGAGGCGTGAGCCATTCGCGAAGGGCGAGATAGATGAGACTCGATGATCCGGCGCCGGGGAGAATGCAGTCGGAATCGACGCCGCGGGTGCGGGCAATGGTCCGGACCATCCCCTCGCATCCAACGGGCGGCGACGTGCGCAGGAGCCAGGGAAGGTGTTCGCTCAACGCGCTGATCACCCGCGGCGACGGCGGGAACCAGGCATCGAGCACGTCGGCGTTGATGACGGATGCGCCGCGCTCGAGGTGCTCGAAGCCCTCGCCGATCGCTTCGAAGAAGGCTCCGCCGTGAAAGCATTCCGCCGGTTTGTGAAACGGGATGGCCAGATCCCAAGCCGCCTCCTGCTCCAGGCGCGCCAGCAACGCCGGATCGATGCGCTCGCGAATCGCAGGCGCCAGTCCGCTCATGAGCACGAAGCGGATCGCGCCGGAGCGAAACTCGGCGCCGTGCGGCTGCAGGCCGGCCTTGACGTAGATGTCGCGGACCTCGCGCCGTCCGATGGCGATGATGCGCGTACCGCCATGCGCCTCGACCCAGCGAAGCGCGCCGTACATCAGCAGCGCCGCGGCGATCCCTCCGCGATGTTCCGGCACCACCGTGAGAATGCGGATCTCGTACGTCCGCGCATCGAGGGCGAACGGAATCTCCTCGCGCCGCAGATATTTGTCGACCGAATACCGGCCAATTCTCGGCGGGGTGATGCTGACGAATCCGGCCATCCCGCCGTCGATCGTGACCACGATGTAGACGTTGTCCCGGTCCAGCGGATCGGAAAGCCGCCCTTCGGCGTTCTCCGAATGCTGCCCCAGCTCGCGCGCGTACACCTGATGGCGAAGAGCGTAGATGGCGGGCCTGTCGTCGTCCATGGCCAGCCGGCATCTCATTTGACGCACCATACCGATCGGTATGGACTATAATTCCGGCCGTGAGCGAGTGTCAATACCGGCCGGTATGGTGAACCGGACAGTTCAGGATTGGGAGGATGCCGCCCTCGCGGCGATCGCGAAGGAAGGGCTGGCCTCGCTTGCCATCCCGAAGCTGGCCCGCTCCCTGAACGTGACCAAGGGAAGCTTCTACTGGCATTTCACCAGCCTGCAGGAGCTCGTCGAAAAGTCGCTGCGGCGGTGGGAGGAGAGGGACCAGATCACCCTCGACGAGTTGCGGGAGATCGCCGACCCGCGCCGGCGCCTGGCCACGCTCTTCGAGCAGGCGATGGAACAACGGGAGGCACACGGTCTTTACATCGCCCTGGCCTCATCCGCGGCCCCGCAAGCGGCACGGATCATCCGGCGCATCTCCAACCGCCGGCTGAGGTTCCTGATCGAGTCGTACGCCGAGGCCGGCCTCAAGCCTGCCGATGCCCGCGCCCGGGCGCTGCTCGCTTACACCGCCTACATCGGCGCGCTGCATCTGCGCCTGTCGAAGAAACAGGAGATCGATTCCTACGTCGCGCATGCCTTGAAGACGCTGATCCCGGCAGGACCACGCGGAACGTCGCGAGTCGATTGAAAGACCCATCCGCAGATGTCGCAGATGAACGCAGATAAGAGGCGAGCGCGCTCTTATCGCTCTTGCTACGCTTCCGGCGGAAAGCGGACCATCCCATCGCTCAACAACACAATGGAAAGCGGTCCGAGCCCCTGGTGACGGTGACCGTTCGCTGAGAGTTGCCGGGTAGCGGGATGACCTGTGCGTCTCGCTACCCACCCCTCCAGAGGTACGGGCACAGATCCCGCCCGACTTTTGTCCGGCACGATTTTCGATGTAGCATTGCGAAGTCCATGAGCAGCGAATCGCGAGCAACGAGCGTCGGCGGCACTGCGATCGTCTGCGCGATGATTACCGGCATCGCCGCGTTACTCCTGGCGGCGTCGAGCAGCACGGCCGGACATTACGAGGGGGCTGGCATCGCGCTCCTTGCCGCGGCGGTAGCGTTCGTCGGCGTGGCGAACACCGTCTTTCGTCATTGAGCCGATCGTGATCCGATTGGTTCTGGGTTGTCGGTTATCAGTTGTCAGAACGGCGTCGAAACGGAACAACCGACAACCGATAACGGACAACCAACCCGCTACCACGTATCCGTCGAATCCGGCGGACCGACGTCCGCGCCTACGTTGGCGGAGACATCGGTCACGCCTTTGACCCTGCGCAGCTTCTCGGCGACGTCGTCTTCCCCCTCGCCGGTGATCAGGCCGATCTCATGGAGGATCTCTCCGACTTTGAAGCCGCTCTTTTTCAAGTCTTCCGCCACATCCTCGAGCGGACGGTCGCCGGAAGTCGTCACCACCCACTCCTTTTTGCCGGCAGCCATGCGTACCTCCGATTGTACCCGTGAGCAGTTACGGCGCTTGCACCAGTCCGGAGCCGATGAGGGACGCCGGGGACGACAACGATTTCGCCGTCTGGAGCAGCTTGTTCCAGAGAAGCATGCCGCGCAGCGTCGCCGACGTCTCGGCCCACAACGCCGCGCAGCCGGCCACGTGCGGCGTGGCCATGCTCGTGCCGCTCTTGTAGCCGTAGCGCGTAGGTCTGGGAACGGAGGAGAAGATGTTCACGCCCGGACCGGCGATCTCGACCTTGCCGAGATCCGAGAACGTGGCGGGGATGAGATTGGTATCGACGGCGGCCACCGACATGATCGTCGGAGAATTCGCCGGGGCGCCGGTCGGTCCGGCGTCATTGCCGGCCGCGGCGATCATCAACAGTCCATTGTTGAGGGCCGATTGACCGGCAGCGGTGTAGTACGGCTGGACAGGAGTGCGGGGCGAGCCGAGGGACATGGAGATGACGTCGCACTTGTTGGCGACGGCCCAGTTCATCCCGGCCAGGACACTGCCTCCCACGCTGCTTCCGCTGTTGCTCAAGACCTTGCCGGCGTAGATGGCGGCGCGGTAGGCGATGCCGTAGCGCGGCGTTGAACCGGCGGGTGACTTCGGACCGCACGACGTCCCGATGCAATGGGTGCCATGACCGTGAAGATCCTGCACCGGCTGACGGGCGAAGGTGGCGCTCACGACCGTGCGGCCGGCGAAGTCGGGGTGGCCGAGGTCGAGGCCGGTGTCGAGCACGGCTACCTTGATGCCGGAGCCGCTCCGGCTGGCCGACGGCACATTGCAGGCGATCAATCCCCACGTCGCGCCGAGGGCCAGAGCCTGCTCTTCGTTCTGTGATGCCGGCGCCGGTGCCATGTCGCCGAGGTCTTTGGCGATCGTCTCGGCCGCGCGCAGGAAACCGCGGAGGTACTCGCCGGGGTTCGGGCTGCCGGTGCCTGCATCGAGCGCTCGGAACCAGGCGTCTGTCACGCCATCGGAGAAGACGAAGTACTCGGGATCGATCGAGGCGATGTTGCTGTCGGCCGGGACCTCCGCGGCCGCGGTCAAACCGCGTGCGCGCGCCGCGCCACCACCGATGAGGGCCACGCCGATCGCGGGAAAGACGACGGCGTCGGCGTCGGCGACGCTCTCCATCGCAATCGCCTGGTTCGCGAAATCGCGGGCGTCGGCGACGCGCATTCCCTGCGAGGCGGCGAAGGGCTTCGCGCCGGCATCCATCGCCCCCTCTTTGAACGTGGCCAGGTAACGGCCGGTCTGGAAGTTGTCATCCGCGAGCCCGAGCGCGGCCAGCAGCATCTCTTCGACCGATGCCGAGGTGCGGCTGCTGCTGTCATCCGCGGCGGCGGTCTTCGTGGTGCGGGGTCGCGTGGTTTTCCGGGTGCCCATGGCGTTTGTTCCTCCGATCGGAGAGAGGGACGTGTTTCCGCCATTCCCCTCACAATTGATAGTGACGGACGGCCGGAGCGGGTTTCGGTATCCTTCCGCAAAACGGAGGCGTGATGAGCACGACTCGCTCGAAGAGCCCGAAACCAGCCAGCGCGGCATACGCGGAGAAGCTGGCCTTGTACGAAAAACTCGTCGCCACCAATCCCGAGGTGACCCGAAAGGGCGACACCATGCCCTACACGTCGCTGAACGGTCACATGTTCAGCCTCTTCACCAAGGAGGCGATGCTGATCCTCCGGCTTTCGGAAGACGATCGGGATGCCTTCATCAAGAAATACGCGAGCAGGAATCCGGTGCAATACGGCGCGGTGATGCATGAATACGTCGAAGTCCCCGATGCATTGCTGGCAAAGACGCGGGAGTTGAAGAAGTACTTCGATCGGAGCTACGCCTACGTGGGCTCGCTCAAACCGAAACCGACGACGAAGAAGAAAAAGAGCTGACGCGGAGAGCAGGCGTCTCGCCTGCTCCCGACGGGCGTCTCGCCCGGCGGTGGTTTCCGTGCAGACTACGTGGATTGCTGAGAAAGAGAACGACGCAGCCCCGTTTAACTTGCCGCAAGCCCGGGAACTTGCACGGAAACCACCGCCGGGCGAGACGCCCGTCGGGAGCAGGCAGGATGCCTGCTCTCCGCGGCGTCGCTCCAGAGACCACTGTGCGCCCCGTCACCGGTGCGTGTAGCAGCGTCCTTGCAGTCTTCGAATCGAGGGGGCTACTGTCGCTTCGTGACACCGCGGCGCTGGCACTTTTCCAAGGAGACCTGGATCGCACTCCTGTCGATCCTCGGCATCGCCGTCTATCTCGTCGCGCGCTTCCTGTTTCACGTTCCGCCCCGAATCAGCAACTGGTCTCTCATCGCGGTGCTCCTCGCCGGCACTCCCCTTCTCTTTGATCTGTTGAAGAAGCTCATCGCCCTCGAGGTTGGATCCGATGCGCTCGCCGGGATCTCCATCATCACTTCCGCCATCCTCGGCGAATATCTGGCCGGCGCGATCATCGTATTGATGCTGGCGGGCGGTACAGCGCTCGAGCTGTACGCGACTCACCGCGCCTCCGCCGTCCTCTCCGCGCTCGCGAAACGCCTCCCGAGCCAGGCCCACCGGCTGACGTCTTCGGGAATCGTCGAAGTACCTACGGCGGAGGTTCAGATCGCCGACCGCCTGGTCGTGCTGCCGCACGAGATCTGCCCCGCGGACGGAACAGTGGTTGAAGGTCACGGAGCGATGGACGAGTCGTACCTGACCGGCGAACCGTTTCAGATCGCCAAAGCGCCCGGCTCCGAGGTTTTATCTGGCGCGATCAACGGCCCCGCAGCGATGACGATCGTCGTTTCGAAGCTGCCGGTCGATTCACGCTACGCGAAGATCGTGCAGGTGATGGAGCAGGCCGAGTCCCAGCGGCCGCAGTTCCGGAGGATGGCGGACAGGCTGGGCGGCTGGTACACGCTGCTGGCTCTCGTCGTTGCCGCGGCGGGGTGGATCATCGGCGGCGAGCCGCGGCGGTTTCTGGCGGTGCTCGTGATCGCCACGCCGTGTCCGCTGCTGCTGGCCATTCCGGTGGCCATCATCGGCGCGATCTCGCTGGCGGCGACGCGCGGCATCATCATCAAGAATCCGGCCATGCTGGAGCGCGCCGACCGCTGCCGGACGATCATCTTCGACAAGACCGGAACGCTGACGTACGGCAAGCCGTCGTTGACGGACGTCCTTTGCGCGCCCAGGTTGACCCGCGAGATCGTCCTGCGCCTGGCCTCGAGTCTGGAGCAGTACTCGCGGCATCCTCTGGCCACGAGCATTCTCGACGCCGCGCGCGCCGAGGGCATCGCACCGGTGCAGGTCACCGAAATCAGCGAGCAGCCCGGCGATGGACTGCGGGGCCGGTTTGACGGTGATGTCGTCGAGATCACAGGACGCAAACGGCTTGCAGCGAGCAGCATCGCCTCGGAATTGCCCCCGGTCGCTCCCGGCATGGAATGCATCGTTCTCCGCAACGGTGAGTACGCGGCCACGCTGCGGTTTCAGGACGTTCCACGCCAAGAGAGCCGTTCGTTCGTCGATCACCTCGTGCCGCGGCACCAGGTCAGCCGGGTGATGCTGGTGTCTGGCGATCGCGACGCCGAGGTGCAGCATCTGGCCGAGCTGGTCGGCATTCACAACGTGCGCTCCGGAACCAGTCCCGAGGAGAAGCTGGCCATCGTCCGCGAGGAGACCGCCAAAGCCCCCACCATGTTCCTCGGCGACGGCATCAACGACGCGCCGGCGATGGAGGCCGCGACCGTCAGCATCGCCTTCGGACACGCAAACGACATCACCGCCGAGGCCGCCGACGCCGTGGTGCTCGAGCCGTCGCTGGCCGTGGTCGATGAGCTGATCCACATCGGCCGCCGCATGCGCGCCATCGCCTTGCAAAGCGCCGTCGGCGGGATGAGCCTGAGCCTGATCGGCATGATCGCCGCCGCCGCCGGCTGGCTGGCCCCTGTCCCCGGCGCGATCGCGCAGGAAGTGATCGACGTTCTGGCCGTTCTCAACGCGTTACGCGTGGCGATGCCGGGGAGGGAGTTGAAGGATTTGGATTCGTGAATTGAGGTCGCGCGGTCTCGCGGTTACGGGGTCTCGCGGTTGCAGGTTTGTTTCCCCCGCGAGACCGCGCACCTCGCGACCCCGAACCCGCTTGTCTCAGACCTGGTAAATAATCGGCCGATATCGCGGCTCAGGAATCTCCTTGCCCGCCTCACGGGCGGCGGCGACCCAGGCGGCCTTCGCGCGCTCCACCTCGGCAAGCGCCTCTTCAGCCGAAGCCCCAAACGCGGAACAGGCTTCGAGATCAGGGATGTCGGCAATGTACCCGCCGTCTTCATCGCTGAAAAAAATGTTGATGTGGTAGTCCTTCACGACTCCCCCTTCATTCGCAGGTTGTAACGCTCGACGAGCCGAAGAAACTGCCGGATTTGATATGGCTTCGCCTCACCGCGGACTTCCTGCAGGTTCAACTGCTCTGCAATGACTTCATGCCGATAAATGTGATGACTACCCTCCACTCTGGCGAGATGAAATCCGAAAGCAGCAACGAGCACCGAAAAATCACGGAAACTGACGTTCCGCAGATGTCCGGCGGCGAGCCGCGTCAACAGCCATTTCGGATTCACGGAAGTGAGTATATGGCTCCAGTCGCGCTGCCCTTCGACGTGACTTCTCGCCAGATCGGGCGGTTATCGGTTGTCAGAGAGGCTCCCGTCATCTCGGGCTCCCGACAACTGATAACCGACAACTCCAGCCCCCGCCCTCTACCGCCAGACCGACAAAATCATCCCCGCCACCACGAACGAAACCCAGTTGTATGCCGAGTTGATGAACCAGAGCGGCTTCGGGGTCATCGAGAAGATGGCTGTGGCGAAACTCGTCGGCGCGGCGAAGCCGGCCCACACCAGCGTGCCGACGAAGACCCCGCGGGCGAGCGTCATCGGCGGGAAGTGGTTGATGATTATGGCCAGGATGTAGGAGATCAGCAGGCCGCAGAGGAACGACATAAAGAGGAGGATCGGCATCGCGCCCGAGCCTTCCTTCATTTTCTCTTCCGGGATTCCCATCAGCCGGACCCAGGGCTTCTTGAAGATGACCGAGTACCAGAGCCCGCCGAGGATGAAGATGGCCACGGCACTGGTCAGGATGGCAAGGTAGTTCACGTGCGGAAAGGACAGGGACATGTGCTCCTCCTTCTGCGTTTTCGTCTCGGAATAGGACAACGATACGCCGATGGCGGCGCACCGGCCAGCCCCTCATAGATCCGGCTTTTTGATTCGAATGTGAAATACGCGCGCGCCTCAGGCTAAAATCAACGTTCGCATGCTTCGTTCCATCATCGCCGCCACCGGGAGCCACATCCCGCCGATCCGGGTTCCGAACTCGGAATTCCTGAATCGCGATTTCCGCGCCGCCGACGGCTCGCGCATTCACAAGACGAACGAAGAGATCGTCAACCAGTTCGAAGCCATCACCGGGATCAAGGAGCGGCGGTATGTCGCGGATGGGACGGTCACGTCCGATATCGCCTACGCCGCCGCGGACGAAGCTTTGACCTCATCCGGCATCGACCGCGAGTCGCTTGACCTCATCATCGTTGCCCACAACTTCGGCGATGTGCAGCGCGAGGGGGGGCAGCCTGACCTCGTTCCCTCGCTGGCTGCGCGCGTCAAGGCACGGCTGCGCATCGCCAGGCCGAACGCCGCGGCGTTCGATCTCATCTTCGGCTGCCCCGGATGGATCCAGGGGGTCATCACCGCCGACGCCATGATCCGCGCCGGCGACATCCGCCGGGCCATGGTCATCGGCGCCGACACGCTCTCCCGCATCTCCGATCCGCACGACCGCGACAGCATGATTTACGCCGACGGTGCCGGAGCCACGATCCTGGAGGCGCGCGATAACGGCAACGCCGGCATCCTCGCCCACGCCACGCGCTCCGACACGCTCGACCACTCCACCATGCTGACGATGGGTCCGTCGTCGATCAAAGACGAGATCCACCTCGAGGCTCTCTTCCTGAAGATGGAAGGGCGCAAGCTCTACAAATACGCGCTGCAGACCGTGGCCGGATCGATGAAGGAATGCCTCGACAAAGCCGGCATCCCCCTCCGCGACGTCTCCAAGATCCTCATCCATCAGGCCAACGGCAAGATGGACGACGCCATCGTCTCCGCGCTTTACGACGCCGAGAAAATGACCCCGCCGCCGGACGTGATGCCGATGACGATCTCCTGGCTCGGCAACAGCTCCGTGGCCACGGTGCCGACGCTCTTCGATCTGATCGCGAAAGGCCAGTTGAACGGCTACACCTTCCATCCCGGCGAGATCATCCTGTTCGCCTCCGTCGGCGCCGGGATGCACATCAACGCCTTCGTGTACCGGATGCCGTGAGAAGGTTGCTGGGTTGCTGGGTTGCTGAGTGACTGGGTTGAGCGGTCTCGGGGTTGCGCGGTCTCGCGGTGTTTCTATTCGAGACTCGCATTCGTGACCTGAAACCCCACCGCGAGACCGCGAGACCCCGAAACCGCGCAACCCAGCAACTCAGCAACCCAGCAACCCAGCAACCACTCCGATGCAACCCATCCCCGCCTGCGGCGTATCATCCACCGGGAATTCGTCTCTGAATTCGAAAAGGAGAGCTGCATGCGTCGAGGACTGCTCGGAATTGGAATCATCCTTCTGGTGGCGGTGAACGGGTTCGCGCAGAGCGCGGACGACATCATCGCCAAGTACATCGCAACGGTCGGCGGCAAGGACCGCATCGCCGCGGTCAAATCGCTCCGGCGCACCGGCAAATTCACCGGTGGCGGCGGATTCGAGGCCCAGGTGTTCGAACAGAACCAGCGGCCGAACAGCGTCCGGCAGGAGTTCGCCATCCAGGGGATGACCGCCGTCAACGCCTACGACGGCACGACCGGCTGGAAAATCGACCCGTTCGAAGGGAAGAAGGACCCTGAGGCCCTCAGCGAGGAAGAGCTGAAATCGATCATCGAGGATTCCGATCTCGACGGGCCGCTGGTCAACTACGCCCAGAAGGGCAACAAGGTCGAGTACACCGGCACCGAGCCGGTGGAAGGCTCCGAGGCCTACAAGATCAAGGTGACCACCGCGTCAGGCGACGTGCGGACGTACTTCATCGACACCAGCTCGAATGTGCCGACCAAGATCGAAACGCACCGCATGGTCCGCGGATCCGAGCGCGTCTACGAGACCATCCTCGGCGATTACAAAGAGGTCAACGGCTGGTACCTCCCCTTCTCCGTCGAGAACGGAACGAAGGGGAGCCCGAACAGGCAAAAGGTCACCTACACGAAGATCGAAGCGAATGTGCCGATGGCCGGCTCGCTGTTCGCGAAACCAGGAAGTGGAGGGGTGGCAGTGAGTGCCCCAGCCGCTTCTGCTCCTCCGCCATCGACGCCTGTAGCGCAAGCAACCCCCACACCCCACCCCCCACCACCCTCCACCCCCCCGACCCCCGTCAAGGTTGACTCCGAAACCATCTCCGGCCTCGGCGCGCGCAACATCGGCTCGGCGGCGATGAGCGGCCGCATCGCCGCACTCGACGCCGTGCAGGAAGGGAACCGCCTCACCGTCTACGTCGGCGCGGCCAGCGGCGGCATCTGGAAGTCGGTCAACGGCGGCACGACCTTCAAGCCGGTCTTCGACAAGCAGCCGGTGCAGTCGATCGGCGCCGTCGCCGTCGATCCGAAGAATCCGAAAACGATATGGGTCGGCAGCGGCGAGGCCTGGACGCGCAACTCCGTCTCCTACGGCGACGGCGTCTACAAGTCGACCGACGGCGGCGACAACTGGACCAACCTCGGCCTGCCCAATTCCGAGCGCATCGCCAAGATCGCCATCGACCCCAGCGACACCAACACCGTCTATGTCTGCGTCCCCGGAAAACTGTGGAGCGACAGCGACGACCGCGGCGTCTACAAGACCGCGGACGGCGGCAAGTCGTGGACAAAGGTCCTCAAGGGAGCCAATGCCTCGACCGGCTGCTCGATGCTCACCCTCGACCGCGCCAACCCGAAGACGCTCTACGCCGGCATGTGGGATTTCCGCCGCAAAGGCTGGACCTTCCGCTCCGGCGGTGAAGGACCGGGCGCGCCGAGCGGCAGCGGCCTGTTCAAGTCGATCGACGGCGGCACGACCTGGCAGTCGCTCGACGACAAGTCGGCGGCAGGCCTGCCGACCAAACCGTGGGGACGCATCGCCGTGACCGTGGCTCCGTCGAATGGGAACATCGTCTACGCGCTCATCGAAGCCGAGCCGCCGAAAAACGGGCTCTATTACTCCCAGGACGGCGGCAAGACCTGGCAGGCACGCGACCGCAGCCAGATGATGATCTGGCGTCCCTTCTACTTCGCCAACCTCATCGTCGATCCGAAGGACCCGAACAAGGTCTACAAAGCCGGCGGCGGTCTCATCGCCTCGAACGACGGCGGCAAGAGCTTCAGCGGCATCGGCAACGGCGGTCACGGCGACTGGCACGACGTCTGGATCGATCCCGCCAACACCGACCACCTCATCGCAGGCGACGACGGCGGACTCTGGTACTCCTATGACGGCGGCAACCGCTGGTGGAAGGCCGACAACCTGCCGGTCTCGCAGTTCTACCACGTGAGCGTCGACATGGCTCAGCCGTACCACGTCTACGGCGGCCTGCAGGACAACAGCTCCTGGGTGGGCGACTCGCAGTATCCCGGCGGCATCACCAGCGCCCGCTGGGAGAACTTCTACGGCGGCGACGGGTTCTGGATGTTCGCCGATCCGAGCGATCCCGACTACATCTATGCCGAGGCCCAGGGGGGCGAGATCGGACGCGTCAATCGGAAGACGCACGAGACCCGGCCGATCAAACCGCTGCCGCAGTACAAGGAAGGGAAGCTCCGCTTCAACTGGAACACCCCCATTCACGTCTCCCCCGCCGGTACCCTCTACATCGGCGCCCAGTTCCTCTTCCGCTCGAAGGATCACGGCCAGACGTGGGAGCGCATCTCCCCCGACCTGACCACGAACGATCCGGAGAAACAGAAACAGGAGCTGTCGGGCGGCGTGACCGTCGACAACTCATACGCCGAGATGCATACCACGATCTTTGCCATCGCCGAGTCGCTGAAGAACAGCGACGTGGTCTGGGTCGGGACCGACGATGGAAATGTTCAGGTCACGCGCGACGGCGGCAAGTCGTGGACGAACGTCACCGCCAACATCACCGGCCTGCCGAAGAACGCCTGGGTGTCATCAGTCGAGCCGGGACACTTCGACGACGGGACGGCCTACGCCACCTTCGACCTGCACACGTTCGGCGACATGAAACCGTACGCCTACAAGACTTCCGACTTCGGGAAGAGCTGGACGCCGGTCATCGCCGCCGACGCGCAGATCCACGGTTTCGCCCACGTGATCAAAGAGGATCTCGTCAACCCCTCCCTCCTCTTCCTCGGCACGGAGCAGGGCCTCTGGGTCACGCTCGACAGCGGCAAGCAGTGGGCGCAGTACAAAGGCGGCGACATGCCGAACGTGGCCGTCGACGACCTGGCCATCCATCCGCGCGATCACGACCTCATCATCGCCACGCACGGCCGCGGAATCTGGATCGTCGACAACATCACGCCGCTGCGCGCCCTGACGCCGGACGTGCTGGCGAAAGACATCGTCTTCCTGCAGGCGATGCCGGTCGTGCAGCGCATCCCCGCCCAGGGCGGCTGGGCCAACGGCGACGCCGCCTTCGAAGGGCCCAATCCTCCCGACGGCGCGGTCATCACCTACTACCAGCGCACGCGGCACATCTTCGGAGACCTCTCGATCGATGTGACCGACGCCTCCGGCAAGAAGATCGGCACGATCCCCAGCAGCAAACGCCGCGGCCTCAATCGCGTGACCTGGTCGATGCGTCTCCCCGCCCCGAAGGTGCCGTCCGCCGCGATCGCCGCGTTCAGTGCCTCCATCGGCCCGCGCGTCCTGCCGGGCACGTACACGATCAAGATGACGAAGGACAAGAACGTCTACACGACGCCGCTCGCGATCGCCACCGATCCACGCTCGAAATACACCACCGCCGACCGCCAGGCGCAGTGGGATCTGGCCAACAAGCTGTACGCGCAGCTCGGCGAGATGACCTTCGCCGTCGACCGCATCAACAGCGTCCGCACCGCCCTCGACGACCGCGCCTCCAAGCTGCCGGCGGCCGACGCGCTGGCCAAGCGCCTGAACACCGCATCGTCTGACGTCGATGCGCTTCGCCGCAAGATCGTGGCGACAAAGGAAGGGGGCATGATCACCGGCGAGGAACGCCTCCGCGAGAACCTGACCGACCTCTACGGCAACGTGAACTTCTTCGAAGGCCGCCCCGCCCAGACCGAAGTCGAGCGCGGCGACGCCCTCAGCCGCGAGCTCGGCGACGTCGTCCACGACTTCGATGGCTGGACAGCGAAGGAGCTGCCGTCCATCAACGCCGGCCTGGCAAAGAAGAAGCTCGACCCGATCACCCCCCTGACCCGCGCGAAGTGGGACGCCGCCAACGGCGGCACCCCCGGCGCCTCGGCGCCGAGCGAAGAGAGGATGGATCGTTTCGAAAGGGACTAACCCACGGTGAGGGAGCGTCGCCGAAGGCGGCGGCGCTCCCTTGTTTTTTTGTTCTCTGTACTAGTAACTAACTCCTAATTTCTGCGCGCGACGCGAAGATTTCGGTTGCGCGCGGAGGCGCGCCGCACAATTCAGCCCCGCGCTCGGCGCAGCGCGAGCGCGGGGTATCGGTAGGGATGTGAAGTGCGGCCGCGGAGGCGGCCGCCACAGGAGCTGGTGTATCGCGCTTCTGTAGCGAAATCGGGAACGCCAATGCGTTTGCCAGCCTGTATGGTCTAATCGCATAATGTTCCGCTGTTTTCGAAAACGCTCCTGTGCCGCGCGCCGACACGCGATGCGAATGGAGACCCGATGAGGCGTTCCGTCTTCGCAGCAATTCCGATCCTGTTCGTGGCAGCAGCCTCCCTCGCCGAAATCTCCGGCGAACATCCCGTGGCTTCCCCGGCATACGGGTCGCCATGGGGGGAGCGAGTCGGAGCCGCCTCGGCATCTGACGGACACAGCTTTCTCGTCGTATGGCGCGACGAGTATCGCAACCGGGGGTACGGCAACATGCGGGTCTACGCCACGCGGGTCGACGCCGCGGGCCAGGTCCTCGACCCTCTCGGAATTCGCATCCCGACGCTCACGACGAATCCCACGCAATTCAACGTCGTCTATCTCGGTAACGCATACCTCGTTTGCTGGAACGAAGGGGATGGCAGCAGCACCACGATCCCGGCACCTCCCCTGGTTGGCGTCCGCATCAGCGCCGAGGGAAAGTTGCTCGATTCCACGCGTGTCATCGTCCAATACGGGCGCCTGAGTCTGGGAAGCGTGGCCAGCAGCGGTAGTCGAACCATCATCGTCTCCAACAGCGGAGGCCTGACGGTCACCGTCCTCGACCGCGACGGCAATATCGTCGATGGTCCCAGGGCGCTCACAAATCCCGCCGGCTCGGGGAACGAGACCGCAATGACGTCATCGAACGGACACGGCTTTCTCGTTGTCCGGACGCTCGCGAACACCACCTACGCGACCACACTCGACGCCAACGGCACCACCCTCTCCAGTGCACTGGCCGGCACCGGCACTCTGTGGGGAACTGTCTCCGATCTCGCTTCCGATGGCGACGGCTACGTAGCCATCTTCGGGGTTCCCGGACAGATGGCCGCAAAACACTTCGGCCCGAACGGCGAGATCCTGGAGACCTCGGCGATTCCTCTCCAGCAGGTTTCCCGGGGATTCGTGTTTGCGGGTGACTCATACCTGCTCATGGACGGCGATCCCGTGCAAAACTCGATTGGCATCCGGCGGCTCACACGAACTGGTCAGCCGGTTGGCGGATACAGCCCGATCGCGAGCGCCTCCAACTCCGGGAGTACTTCTTCGTTCACAGCCACCATGGCGTCCGGCGGATCCATCGCCCTCGCGGGATGGGTGGAGCAATGGGGAAACCGCTTCAACGGCTCTGTGATCGAGGTGCCGTCCCTTGCGCCATCGGAACCGTTCTTGATCGCTCGTGCCG
>Ga0210402_10000650_pt1 | contig 38416 bp, 34 predicted proteins | sample IncBWC7MmetaG_FD_161055 | JGI IMG/M metagenome (GOLD analysis project Ga0210402, IMG submission 161055) | Forest soil microbial communities from Barre Woods Harvard Forest LTER site, Petersham, Massachusetts, United States - Inc-BW-C-7-M | ecosystem: Environmental > Terrestrial > Soil >...
GTCAGCGCTACGCTGACCTGCTCATGGAGCCCAACATCAACTCCGATCTCCCGTCCGACAGCGTCGATCTGACGATCAATGAACTGTTCGACATCGGCTGGAAGGCGGCCACGACACCCCAGACAGGCCGGTTCGCCGGCCGGCGCGGACACTGATATTGCGGTCTCGGGGTCGGCACACCACGAGACCGCACAGTTCCAGGATCCGAGATTGGCGTGGGACACGAACCACGGAGAGGTAGCCATGAGACGAGTCGTCATTACCACGGTCATCGTCAGCATTCTCTGTCTGGCCACGACCAGCTTGCTCGCCAACGCTCACCTGATCATTCAGAACTCTGACGCCCCGGGAGCGGGCTTCAACGACGCCACGGCTGTGGCGCCTGTCGGTGGCAACACCGGAACCACTCTCGGCCAGCAGCGCCTGAACGTTTTTCAGCGCGCGGCCGACATCTGGGGCGCCCTGATCGATTCCAGGGTCGACATTCGCGTCGACGCCGGTTTCGCCAGTCTCACGTGCAGTTCGAGCTCCGGGATTCTCGGCCAGGCAAGCGCTACCAGAATCATCCGAAACTTCGAAAACGCGCCACAGCAGGACGTCTGGTATCCGGTCGCCCTGGCTAATGCCATCGCCGGCAAAGACCTTCTGGTTGGATCGGCTCACATTCAGGCGAGGTTCAACAGCCAGCTCGACACGCCCGACTGTCTCGGCGGAGCGGGCTGGTACTACGGCTTCGATAGCAACCACGGCACGAAAGAAGACCTGCTGGTGGTCCTTCTTCACGAGCTTGGACACGGTCTCGGATTCGCAGGCGTGACCAATGGAACGACCGGCGCGATGAGCAGCAACTTCCCGAGCGTCTTCGAGCAGCACATGCTCGACGCCACGGCAGGCACCCACTGGAGTCAGATGACCGACGCACAACGTCTCACGTCGGCGACCAACGACCAGAACGTCGTCTGGGATGGAGTCTCGACGACCGCAGCAGCCCTGAAGTTCCTGGATCCCAAACCGAGCATGAACATCCTCGCGCCCGCTTCACTGGTGAAGGCGTATCCGATCAGCGCGGCAACCTTCGGCCCCCATCTCACTGTCGGGGGCCTGACAGGAACCGTGGCGGCCACCGTCCCCGGCGACGGATGCGCAGCGATTACGAATGGCGGAGCGATCACTGGGCGAATTGCCTTGATCGACCGAGGAGCCTGCCCGCTGACCGTAAAGACGAAGAACGCGCAACTGGCGGGAGCAATCGCCGTAATCGTCGCCAACAACATCGTAGGCGGGTTCGGGCCGTTCGACGGCACAGACTCCACAATCACCATTCCCTCGATCGGCGTCACCCAGACCGATGGCGCAGCGATCCGCGCCGCGCTTTCATCGAACGTGACTGCCATGCTCTTTCTCGATCCGGCGATTGTCGCCGGCGCCGATGCCGGCGGCCATCCGAGACTCTACGTTCCGGCAGTATTCGCCAGCGGCTCCTCGATGTATCACTTCGACACCTCCGCCTCGCCGAACCTGCTCATGGAGCCGAACATCAACGCCGATCTTCCCGCGGACAAGGTCGATTTGACGCTCAACGAGTTGTTCGATATCGGCTGGAGGGCGGCAACGACACCGCAGACAGGCCGATTCGCCGGACGGCGCGGGCACTGATGCGGTCGCGCGGTCCGGCAGCGTAGAATGCGCCCCGCGCGCGGAGCTCGCGCGATCACGACTGACGGAGAACGAAGCCAATGCGCATCGGCGTACCGACCGAGATCAAGAACAACGAATATCGCGTGGGAATGACGCCTTCGGGCGTCCAGGACCTCACGTCAGACGGTCACAAGGTCTATGTGCAGTCCGGCGCCGGCAACGGCAGCGGTTTCGGTGACGGCGAGTATGCCGCCGCCGGGGCGACGATCCTTTCCGATGCCGACGCCGTTTACGAGCAATCCGACATGATCGTCAAGGTCAAGGAGCCGATCGCGGCGGATCTGGCGCGTCTCAAAGACGGCCAGCTCCTCTTCACCTATCTCCATCTGGCACCGGTACCCGACCTCACCGCGGCGCTGCTGAAGAAAAAGATCACCGGCATCGCCTATGAGACGATCACCGACGAACGGAAACGTACGCTGCCGCTGCTGACACCGATGTCGGAGGTTGCCGGCCGCATGTCGATCCACGTCGGCGCGTATTACCTGCACAAGCCGAACAACGGCCGAGGAGTGCTGCTCGGGGGTGTACCGGGAACGCTGCCCAGCGACGTCGTGATCATCGGCGGCGGCGTGGTCGGAACGAACGCCGCGAAGATGGCCGCCGGCCTGGGGGCGCGCGTCACCATCCTCGACACGAATCTGGACCGTCTCCGCCAGATCGACGACATCTTTCACGGCACCGTGCAGACGCTGGCATCCAACAAGGCACATCTCGCCGATGCCTGCCGCCGCGCCGACCTGCTCATCGGCGGCGTGCTCATCCCCGGCGCCTCGGCGCCGAAGCTGGTGACGCGCGAGATGGTCAGCAGCATGAAAAAGGGGTCGGTCATCGTCGATGTCGCCATCGATCAGGGTGGCTGCGTCGAGACCGCCCACGCCACGACACACTCCGACCCTGTCTACGAAGTCGACGGCGTGATCCACTACTGCGTCGCCAACATGCCGGGCGCGGTGCCGCGCACCTCGACGATCGCTCTTACGAACGCCACGTTGCCGTATACCCGGAGGCTGGCCTCGCTGGGATTCAAGAACGCGATTTCGGACCCCGGTCTCGCCGAGGGCGTCAATGTTTATGGCGGGAAGATCACGTATAAAGCGGTGGCCGAGTCGCAAGGACAGGAGTTCACAGCACTGGATAAGTTACTGTAGGCTTACGCCGTGAAACGAACGATTCTCCTTTCTCTCGCCGCCTGCCTCACCATTGCCGGATTCGTTCCCGCCGCACTCGCGCAACCCGACCTGGCGGTCACAAAAAGCTGTCCGTCAACCGCGGCGGCCGGCACTGACGTGTCGTTCGATGTAACCATCTTCAACGTCGGCGATGCCGATGCAACCACTGTCTCACTCACCGACCCGCTGCCGCCGGGGATGACCTTCGTTTCCGCGAGCCAGAACAACGGCCCGGCCTTTGACTGCAGCAGTCAGCCCGCCGTCGGCACGAACGGCACCATCACCTGCACCATCGCCACGCTCACCGCGGGATCGAGCGCGGATTTCACGTTCATCGCCAACATCCCTCCAGCCACGCCGCAGGGAACGACCTTCACGAACATCGCTACCGCTTCGTCGGTGCCCGCCGACCCCAATTCCGAGAACAACTCCGGATCGGCTTCCGTGACGGTTCCCATTCCCCAGGCCGACATCGGAGTCCAGAAGGTCGGCCCATCGAGCGCGGCGCCCAACACCGACGTGGCCTATTCGATCAGCGTCAACAATGCCGGCCCCGATGCGGCCGACACGTTCTCCCTCACCGACACGCTGCCGGGCACGATGACGTTCGTCTCGGTCGCCCAGAACAGCGGACCGGCGTTCGATTGCTCCAGCCATCCCTCGGTCGGTTCCGGGGGGACGATCACCTGCACGATCGCCAGCCTCGCAGCCGGCACGACCGCGACCTTCACTCTCACCGGACACATCCCTCCGGGGACGGCATCCGGCACGACGTTCTCGAACACCGCCAACGTGTCGTCAAAAACCACCGACCCGAATCCCGATAACAACAGCAGTCTGTTCGCACTCACCGTAAGCTCGAGCGATCTGGCCGTTACGAAGACCGGACCCCCGACCGCCGCCTCGGGCGGCCCAATCTCCTGGACCATCACGGCCTCGAACAACGGCCCTGACACCTCAGCACCCACCACGTGGACCGATCCGCTGCCGGCAGGAACGACCTTTGTCTCACTTGTGCAGAACACGGGTCCAACGTTTGTCTGCAGCACCCCCAGTGTTGGCGGCACCGGCAGCGTGACCTGCTCCGTCGGCACGATCGGCAACTTGGCATCCGGGGCGAGCGCGCAGTTCACGCTAACGGCGAACATCGATCCGAGCGCCGCCGGAACCCTGAGCAACACCGCCACCATCTCCGGTCCGAATGCCGATACCGTCCCCGGCAACAACAGCGCCACGGCGGTAACGACCATTACATCGACCGCCGATCTGACCATCGCCAAGAGCGGACCAGCGACGGCAACCGCGGGAACGAACATCACCTACAGCCTCACGCTGACGAATGGCGGCCCGTCGAACGCGGCGAGCGTCTCGCTCACCGACGCCGTTCCGGCCAACACGACCTTCGTCTCCGAGTCGCAGAACACGGGGCCGGTGTTCTCCTGCGTCACGCCCGCGGTCGGCGGCACCGGCACGATCACCTGCTCGCTGGCCTCATTCGTCAACGGCGGCTCGGCAACGTTCTCCATCACCGTAAAGATCAATCCGGGCGCGACGGGGACGGTTTCGAACACGGCCAACGTCAGCACCGCCTCGACCGATCCGGGCCCGGGCGCCAACAGCGCCACCGCGAACACGACGGTCACGCAGAGCGCCGACGTCTCCATCGTCAAGACTGCCGCGGCGAGCGCCCCGGCGGGGTCGAACCTCACCTACAACGTCACGGTCACGAACAACGGCCCCTCCGATGCCTCGGCCGTGGTGATGAACGACACGCTGCCTCCGAATATGACGTTCGTTTCGGAGACGCAGCCGACCGGCCCGGCGTTCATCTGCGCCAACCCGCCTTCCGGTGGAACAGGTACCGTCTCCTGCTCCATTGCCACGCTCACCGCCGGCACCTCGGCCACATTCGCCATCGTGGTTCACATCGCGCCCGCGGCACCGGTGGCACCGAGCAGCAACACGGCGACCGTCGCGTCGTCAACAGCCGACCCGAACGCCGGCAACAACAGCTCCACGGCCATCACGAACATCACGCCGTTACCGATCCCCATGGTGTCGCCGATCGCCTTGATGATGCTCGGCATCATCCTCGCCGCGGCGGGCGCGGTTGCGCTGAAGCGCTGACCGCATTCAGACGGCGTCATCCGAAAAGGATGACGCCGTTTGCCGGGTCTCGGGGTCTCGCGGGAACACAGTCTCGCGGGAACGCAGACCGCGAGACCGCGCAACCTCGAGACCGCGTGACCGTAAACCGCAACGCCACAGCTTTGTAACGCATATGAGGCATGACTCACCTGTATAAAAAGTTGACCGGGGAGTCAGTCTGCTCCGGACCCGCTTCCACTCTCCCGGCTTCTTCACACGAGCGCGACGAAATCTGCCGCATCCTGCTTTACGATCACCAATCAATGTTGAATTCGAAGCTCATCGCAGCGACAACTCTTCTTCTCCTCGGCGCCTCCTGCGCGAGCATCCGCGACGCCGGCAACATCGCCGACCCGGCCGTGCATGGCGCCGGAACGCCATCGGCGCCGTCGGCGGCCTGGGTGCCGCCCGCGAACGCGGTACCTCCGGCCGTGCCGCAACCGGGCGATCTCATGCTCCCGCCGGCCGGTGCGGCACTCGAACTGGCGCAGATCATCGATCTGGCGCTGTCGAATAACCCGCTGACGCGGACGACATGGCTTCAGGCGCGCATCTCCGAGGCGAACCTCGGCAGCGTTCGTGCGGCGTACCTGCCGACCGCCGAGCTCGACGCATCGCTCACGCGTGCCCGCACGTCGGCCGGCACACCGGCGGTGACGGCACTCAACGGTCCGGCGCTCTCGCTCAACTACCTCCTGTTCGACTTCGGCGGACGCAATGCCGCGGCCGAGGCAGCGAGACAGACGCTGATCGCAGCCGACTACGCGCACAATCAGGCCATCCAGGACGTCATCCTCCGCGTCGAGCAGGCTTACTACGACTACCTCGACGCAAAGGCCCTCCTGACCGCGCAGGGCGCGACGATCAAAGAACGGCAGACGAGCCTCGACTCCGCCGACGCCCGGCACAACGCCGGCGTGGCCACGATCGCGGACGTGCTTCAGGCCCGAACGGCGCTCGCGCAGGCCCAGCTCACGTACGAGACGATCGAAGGCAACCTTCGCCGATTGCAGGGGACGATCGCCACGGAGATGGGACTCCCGGCGGCGACGCCTTTCGAGGCCGGCGAACTGCCGCGGGAGGTCCCAGCACAGCAAGTCAGCGACGCCGTCGAGGCGCTGATCACCCGGGCGGTCACCGACCGGCCGGATCTCGCCGCCGCGCGCGCCGCGGTCGAGAGCGCCCGCGCCCGGGTGCAGGCCGTGCGCGCGCAAGGGCTGCCGTCGATCGGCGTCGGCGCCAGCGTGGGACCGTACTTCACGAACGGGCTGAGCCAGAATACAACGCTCTACTCCGCCGGCATCTCGCTGCGCGTTCCTCTCTTCACAGGCTTCCGCAACACCTACGACATCCGCGCCGCGGAGATCGAGACGAAGCTGGCCGGCGAAAACGCGCGCGGCCTGGAACAGCAGATCGACCTTCAGGTCTGGACGAGCTACTACGCCCTGCAGACGGCCAACAAGCGGCTGACAACGAGCCGCGATCTTCTTCGCGACGCCAGCGAGTCCGCCGACGTGGCCGGGGGACGCTACCGCGCGGGCATCGGCAGCATCCTCGACCTCCTGACCGCCGAGACCGCGCTCGAAAATGCGCGCGCCGAGGAAGTTCAGGCACGCACCGACTGGTTCCTCTCCGTTGCGCAACTCTCGCACGACACCGGCACGCTGACGCGGGCCGTGGCATCACAAGGAAAATGACACGATGATTCCAATGAAGTCGATCGGCCTTCGCGCCATCGCCGGAACCGCGATCGTGGCCGGCCTTCTCGGCTGCGGCGAAAAACAACAGAAACAGCCGGACGAGCGCGTCCCCGTCACCGTGGCCACGGTGGAACAGAAAGACATCCCCGTGCAAGTGCGCGTCATCGGCAGCGTGCAGCCGATTTCGAGCGTAGCCGTCCGCGCGCTGGTCGCCGGACAGCTCCAGCGCGTCTCGTTTCGCGAGGGCGACGACGTCCACAAGGGCCAGATCCTCTTCACCATCGACCCGAGGCCGTACGAGGCCACCCTGGCGCAGGCCCAAGCGAACCTCGCCCGCGATCAGGCGCAGGCCCGGAATGCCGATGCCGAGGCCACCCGCTACGCGGAGCTGGTGAAAAAAGACTACGTCACGCGCGAGGATTACGACAGATTCGCATCCGGCGCCGAGGCCGCGAACGCCGTCGTCGCGGCAGACCGTGCCGCCGTCGAGAACGCTCGTCTCCAGCTCGCCTACTGCGAAATCCGCTCGCCGCTGGATGGCCGCACCGGCAGCCTGCAGGTGCAGGCAGGCAATCTCGTCAAGGCCAACGACACCACGCCGCTGGTCACGATCAACCAGATCACGCCGGTTTATGTCACCTTCTCCGTTCCCGAATCGCAGCTCGGCGACGTTCGCGCCCGCGGTCTCGGCAACGTGCCGGTGTCCGCATCTCCGCAGCAAGGCGGCGGGACGCCTCAGGCCGGCAAGCTGACCTTCGTCGACAACGCCGTCGACGCGCAGACCGGCACCATCACGCTCAAAGCCACATTCACGAACGAAGGCCGCATCCTCTGGCCGGGTGAGTTCGTGAACGTGGCCATGACCCTCTCCAACCGTCTCAACGCCACCGTCGTGCCAGTGCAGGCCGTGCAGAACGGCCAGAGAGGGCAGTACGTCTATGTCGTCACCGGCGGAAACGGAATCCAGATGCGCCCCGTGACGCTCGTTCAACAGGTCGATAATCAGGCCGTAATCAGTAAAGGGGTGAGTCCCGGCGAAACCGTGGTCACCGACGGCCAGATCCGATTGACACCAAAGAGTAAGGTGGATGTGAAGAAGTCGTTGTGAAGCAGGGTTGCTGAGTTGCAGGGTTGCTGGGTTCCATGGTCTCGCGGTCGCGCGGTGCCTGGCGTTCACGCCGCGAGACTCCGCAAACCGCAACACCGCGCAACCTAGCAACTTAGCAACTTAGCAACCCAGCAACCGAGCAACCAGCAACCGAGCGACCAACCATGAACATAGCCGCCCTCTTCATCCGCCGTCCGGTCATGACGACGTTGGTCATGCTGGCCATCGTGTTGTTCGGAATCATGGCCTACCGCCAATTGGCGGTCAGCGATCTGCCGAACGTCGACTTTCCGACCATTCAGGTGGGCGCCTCGCTGCCGGGGGCCAGTCCGGAGACGATGGCCTCGGCCGTGGCCACGCCGCTGGAGCGGCAGTTCTCGACGATCGCCGGTCTCGACTCCATGGTCTCGTCGTCATCGCTCGGTTCGACCTCCATCACGCTGCAGTTCAACCTGAACCGCAACCTCGACGCCGCCGCGCAGGACGTCCAGGCCGCCATCGCCGCCGCCGCGCGCCAGTTGCCGCCCAACATGCCGGCGCCGCCGTCATACAACAAAGTCAATCCCGCGGACACGCCCGTCCTCTACCTGGCCATCACCTCCGAGAACATGCCGTTGTACCAGCTCGACGAGTACGCCGAGACGATGATGGCCCTTCGCATCTCGGCCGTGGAGGGCGTGGCCCAGGTCCAGGTCTATGGTGCGCAGAAGTACGCCGTACGCGCCCAGCTCGATCCGCGCCAGCTCGCTACACGCGGCGTCGGCATCGACGAGGTGGCAAAAGCCATCGGTAACAACAACGTGAACCTTCCCGCGGGCGTGCTCACCGGCCCCTACACGAACTACACCGTGCAGGCGAACGGGCAGCTCTTCAAGGCCGCCGATTACGCCAAGATCATCGTCGCCTACCGCAACCGCCGCCCCGTGCGACTCGGCGAGCTGGGCAACGTGCTCGACGACGTCGAGAACAACCAGACCATGGCCTGGTTCCGGGGAAAGCCCGGCTTCATCCTGGCGGTGCAGAAGCAGCCGGGGACGAACGCCGTCGAGGTCTCCGACCGCGTGCGCGCGCTGCTGCCTCAGTTCCGCAGCCAGTTGCCCGCGTCGGTCGATCTGCAGGTGCATCGCGACCGCGCCGATTCCATCCGCGCCTCGGTCGATGATGTGAAGTTCACCCTGCTCCTGACCCTCTTCCTGGTCGTTCTGGTCATCTTCCTTTTCCTGCGAAACGTCTCGGCCACGGTCATTCCCAGTCTGGCCCTGCCGCTCTCGATCGTCGGCACATTCGCCGTGATGTACATGTTCGACTACTCGCTCGACAACCTCTCGCTGATGGCACTCACGCTCTCGGTCGGCTTCGTCGTCGACGACGCCATCGTCATGCTGGAGAACATCGTCCGGCACATGGAGATGGGCGAGAAACCGATGGAAGCGGCGCTGAACGGCTCGAAGGAGATCGGTTTCACCATCATCTCGATGACCATCTCGCTGGCCGCCGTCTTCATCCCCATCCTTTTCATGGGCGGCATCCTCGGGCGGCTCTTCCACGAGTTCGCCGTGACGATCGGCGCGGCCATCCTCGTGTCGGGTTTCGTCTCGCTGACGCTCACGCCGCTGCTCAGCGCACTGTTCCTGCGCCCGCACAAGGAAGAGAAACACGGCAAGGTCTATCAGGCCACCGAGCGGATGTTCGATGGCATGCTGGCCTTCTACGAACGCGGTCTTCGCCTGGCGTTGCGTCAGCGCGCTCTGACGTTGATCGGCTCGCTGGCCATCCTTGCCGCCACCGCCTGGCTCTTCATCGCCGTACCGAAGGGCTTCATCCCGAACGAAGACCAGAACGAAGTCCGCATCAGCCTCGAGTCCGCGCAGGGAACATCGTTCCCCGAGCTGGTACGGCACCAGCGCATGGCCATGGACATCGTGGCCAAGGATACGCGCGTGGCGGCGTTCTTCTCCTTCGTCGGCCGCGGCGGAGCCAACAACAGCAGCGTCATCTCGCTACGCCTGGTGCCCAAAAGCCAGCGCAAAGCGTCGATCGACGACGTGATGAACGATCTCCGTCCGAAGCTGAATGCCATTCCGGGCTTCCGCGTCTCGCTGCAGAACCCTCCGCCGATCCGGCTTGGCGGGCGCCAGGCGAACTCGCAGTATCAGTACACGCTGCAGTCCGCCGACACGGCGGTTCTCTACGACGCATCGCAGAAGATGATGGAGAAAATGCGCACGCTGCCGGGATTCGTCGACGTGAATACCGATCTCTTCCTGCGCAATCCGACCGTCAACGTGGAGATCGACCGCGACCGTGCCGCCACGCTCGGCCTCACGCCGAATCAGGTCGAAGACGCGCTCTATTCATCGTACGCAACGAGACAGGTGTCACAGATCTACGCCCCCAACAATACCTATCAGGTCATCATGGAGCTCGATCCTGAGTTCATGAAAAACCCGCAGGCGCTCTCGATGCTGTATGTCCGCTCATCTTCGGGCGACCTCGTGCCGCTCGATGCCGTGGCCAAGCTCATTCCCACGGTCGGTCCTCTGGCCGTGAATCACTCCGGTCAGGCACCTTCCGTAACGCTGTCGTTCAACCTCAAACCCGGAACATCCCTCGGCGCTGCGGTGCAAGAGGTCAACGACGCGGCCAAGACCACGCTGCCGGCGACTGTCACCACCTCGTTCCAGGGAACCGCGCAGGCCTTCCAGTCGTCGCTGCAGGGGCTCGGCCTGTTGCTCTTCGTGGCCATCGCCGTCATCTACATGGTCCTGGGCATCCTGTACGAGAGCTTCATCCATCCGCTAACGATTCTCTCGGCCCTGCCGTTCGCAGGCTTCGGCGCTCTGCTTACGCTGCTGGTCTTCAAAGTCGACCTGTCCATCTACGCCTTTGTCGGCATCATCATGCTGGTCGGCCTGGTCAAGAAGAACGGCATCATGATGGTCGACTTCGCACTCGAGGTGCAGAAGCAGGGGAAAGACGCCACCGAAGCCATTTATGAGGCATGCGTGGTGCGATTCCGGCCGATCATGATGACCACCATGGCCGCGCTGATGGGAACCATCCCCATCGCCCTCGGCTTCGGCGCGGGCGCGGAATCGCGGCGTCCGCTCGGCCTGGCTGTCGTCGGCGGACTCCTCTTCTCGCAAACGCTCACCCTCTTCGTGACCCCGGTGTTCTACGTCTACATGGACAAGCTGACCAGGAAGCCGAAAGGAAGCATCGACGGCAGAGATACGATCGAAGACGAATTCGCCGCCCTTCAACCGGCAGCCGAGGAACAACCGGTCGGTGTGATGTTCAACACGGTCGAGGCCGAGCCGGCAACATAGTCATTACGGCTATGCGTCGTTGTCACAGCGTTCTCCTCTCGGGCCTCGTCGCTCTGTGGGCGGCGTCCGCAAGCGCCCAGTCGGCGGATCTGCTGATCTCCAAGAGCGGAACCGAATCCGCGAACGCCGGCGACACGATCGCCTACTCGATCTACGTGTTCAACGGCGGCCCGTCGGACGCGCAGAACGTGACCATGACCGACGCCCTCCCCGCGGGGACGACCTTCGTCTCGCTGACTGCCAGCACGTCGACCTTCACCTGCGGCACACCGGCGGTAGGAGCCGCGGGCACCGTCACCTGCACGGCAGCCACGCTTGCCAATCAGGCTGACACGAACTTCACTCTCTCGGTGAAGACATCGCCGAGCGCTCCGTCCGGCACGATCAGCAACACCGCCACCGTCACCGCGACGACATCCGATCCCAATACGTCGGACAACAGCAGCACCGTCACCACCGGAATCGCCGCCATGGTGACCGCCTCGCCCGATCTGTCCGTGGAGTCGATGCTCGGCTCCTCCGGCGTGGCCGCGGGAACGACCGTGAGCTTCCGCGTCGTCATCGCCAACAGAGGTCCCTTCACCGCTCATCACGTGCAACTTCTCGACGCCGTCCCTGCCAATGCAACCTTCGAAGCGGCAAGCGTTTCCGACCCGCAGGCAACCTTCACTTGCACAACCCCCGCCGTCGGAACGGGCGGAAACATCACCTGCTCCGCCACGACATTCGATCAGCGGACCAGCAGCGACCAGCCGACGTTCACGTTCACGTTCCGCGTCGACAACGGAGTGGCTCCGGGAACGGTGCTGACGAACACCGCGACGCTATCGGCCGACGACGCCGATCCTGTCCCTTCGAACAACTCCGCCAGCCGGACGACTACCACCACCTCGCAGACGCCATCCGCCGATGTCTCCGTCGCTACGACGGGCGGCGGCACGACGTTCAGCGTGGTGGTCCGGAATGCCGGGCCGAACGATGCCTCCGCCGTCACGCTCACCGATGCCGTCCCTTCGGGCAGCACCTTCGCCGACTGGACGCAGACCAGCGGCCCGACATTCAACTGCACGAAGCCGGCTATCGGTGGCGGCGGCACCATCACCTGCACCACCAACGTTTTCCCCGGCATCGAAGGGTCGGCGGTCGCCTCCGAGTTCGCGCTCACGCTCAATACGTCGGGACAGGTAACCAACAGCGTCGCGGTCTCCAGCAGCACATTCGATCCCCGCCAGGACAACAACACCTCGTTCTTTCCGGCGACCGCGAAGCTGACGATCGACGACGTCAGCGTTGTCGAAGGGAACAGCGGCACGACGCCGGCGGTCTTCAACGTCCACCTGCAGCCCGCCAACGCCACCGCCACCGCCACCGTCGACTTTGTGGCCTCAGGCGTCTCGGCGGCGGCCGGCATCGATTTCACCCCGACGGCTGGAACGCTGACCTTCCATGCCGGCGAGACGCTGAAGACGATCACGGTACCGGTCATCGGCGACACGCTCAACGAAGGCAACGAGATCTTCGTCGTCCAGCTCTCGAATCCCGTGAACGCCTCGATGGATCGCGACCTCGCCATCGGCACCATCATCGATGACGACCAGGGAGGCCCTCCCGTCCCGGTGGTCACGATCCCGAGCATCAGCGTGACGGAAGGAGATAGCGGAACGAAGGATGCCACCTTCACGGCTCAACTCTCGTTCGCATCGGCCGCGGTGAGCCGCGTGCGGTGGCAGACGCAGGATGGAACGGCCACGGCAGGTTCCGACTACACCGCCTCGAGCGGCGAGGTCGTCTTCCAGCCCGGCGAAACCTCAAAAACCTTCACCGTCCCGATCATCGGCGACAGGCTGTTCGAGCCGGACGAGACCTTCACGATCATTATCACCGGCACCGATAACGCAACGGCAGGACAATCCGCGACCTGCCGCATCGTAAACGACGATGCGCAGCCGATCCCACGCCACCGGGCTGCACGTCATTAGCGATCCGAAAAGCTTTAACCACAGAGGCACAGAGATCACAGAGATTGTGTTCTCATAGGACGATGAAAGCGGCGAGTCTGGTAATCACGCTAATCTCTCTCGCCCTCTGCGCGGCGGCGCAGACTCTTCCGCGCGCGGCCGCCGCCGGTTGCATCACTTCGATGCTCTCCTGCAACACGAGCGACACCGGCGAGCTCGCCGCCGGCGACTGCACACTCTCCGATGGGTTGCGGTATGACCTCTGGACCTTCGCCGGCGCGGCAGGCCAGCGCATCACGGCGACACTGACTCCGCTCGATTCCTCATACGAAAAACCGCGGCTGGCGCTGATTTCTCCTGAATCGAACGAGACTCTGTCCGTGCTCGGACCCGCTCCTCTCTCCTTCCAATTCGACCTGGGCAGGACCGGCACGTGGACGCTTGCGGTAGGGACAGAAAAACTATTCGATGCCGGCCGGTATCAGATCGCACTTCAATGCGGTCCGGGCGACACGATCGGATTCACAAACTGCCTTTCGCAGACGCTCTCATGCGGCCAGACGTTCAGGTGGTCCGTGACATCGGATTTCTGCCAGTTTGCTGGTGGTGGATGGCCGTTCGCGGATTTCACCGTCCCGCTCGCGCAGGGAGACAATGTCGGCTTTTCCGTCCACTCGGCCGACTACGACCCCGGGGTAGGCGTCTACTTCAGCACCGGAGGGGATTCGCTGGTGCACAACTTCGGTAAACGGGCCACGCAGGACGCAGCGGTCGATTTCACCGCGCCCGTGACAACGAACTACTTGATCGCCGCGTACGGAAGTACGCCTCAGTCGAGAGGGGACTTTTCGATCACCCAGACCTGCATCGCCACCTGCACTCCCCCTTCCATCACCAACCAGCCGACCAGTCAGAACGTTGTACTCGGCGGTTCGGCAGTGTTGACGGTCGCTGCCGCGCTCAACACGTCTCCCGTCAACTACTTCTGGTACGACGCTGACATCGCCTACCTGCCGCTCCCCCTCGGCTCCGGGCCATCCTACACGGTCAGAAATGTGACCACGAAGCGCCGGATCTACGCACAAGCGTCCAACGGATGCGGCGTCCAGACCTCGTCTATCGCCACGATCGCGCCGCTGCCGCCGGCCCGCGGACGCGCCGTCCGCCGCTGATCAATCTTTCCTTCAGCCTCTTGACAGAAATAAGGTACCGAACATATTGTTAGCACTCACGAGGATTGAGTGCTAAACGCTCACCTCAGGAGATCAGCATCAATCTCGCGGCGTTCTGCCGCGAAGCAAATCCACGAATCGGGTGAAAGGAGAGACACAGATGGCTATGAAACTTCGTCCGTTGTATGACCGCATCGTCGTCACGCGCAAAGAAACAGGAGAGCAGGTGCGGGGCGGCATCATCATTCCGGACACAGCCAAAGAGAAGCCCCAGCAGGCGGAAGTGATCGCGGTCGGAGACGGTAAGTTCTCCGAAGACGGCAAGCGCATGAAGCTCGACGTCAAGAAGGGCGACACGGTTCTCATCGGCAAGTACTCCGGCACCGAAATCAAGATCGATGACGTCGAGTACACCATCCTCCGCGAAGACGAAGTCCTCGCGGTGGTCGAGTAAGCAGGATCAATAAGGAGAAACTCACATGGCAAAGCGCATTACGTACGGCGAAGAAGCCCGCCAGGCAATTCTTCGCGGCGTCAACAAGCTCGCCGACGCGGTCAAAGTGACCCTCGGCCCCCGTGGCCGCAACGTCGTCATCGAGAAGAAGTTCGGCTCCCCCACCATCACCAAGGACGGCGTCACCGTGGCCAAGGAAATCGAGCTGAAGGATGAGCTCGAGAACGCCGGCGCCCAGATGGTCCGCGAAGTCGCCTCCAAGACTTCCGACACCGCAGGAGACGGCACCACCACCGCCACGGTTCTGGCCCAGGCCATCTACCGCGAGGGCATCAAGAACGTCACCGCCGGCGCGAATCCGATGGACGTCAAGCGCGGAATCGAGATCGCCGTCCGCGCCGCCGTCGATTCGATCGACAAGCTGGCCAAGCCGGTCGAGGGGAAGGACATCGCCCACATCGGCAGCATCTCCGCCAATAACGATGAGGAGATCGGCAGCATCATCGCCTCTGCGATGGAGAAGGTCGGCAAAGACGGCGTCATCACCGTCGAAGAAGCGCGCGGCCTCGACACCGTCCTCGAAGTCGTCGAGGGCATGCAGTTCGACCGCGGCTATCTGTCGCCCTACTTCGTCACCGACCCGGAGCGCATGGAGTCGGTTCTCGAGAACGCCAAGATTCTCATCTACGAGAAGAAGGTTTCCTCGATGAAGGACCTCCTGCCGATCCTCGAGCAGACCGCCCGCCAGGGCAAGCCCCTCCTCATCATCGCTGAAGACGTCGAGGGCGAGGCTCTGGCCACGCTCGTCGTCAACAAACTCCGCGGCACCCTGAACGTCGCTGCCGTCAAGGCGCCAGGCTTCGGCGACCGCCGTAAGGCCATGCTCGAAGACATCGCCATCCTCACCGGCGGCAAGCTGATCTCCGAGGACATCGGCGTGAAGCTCGAGAACGTGAAGTGGGAAGACCTCGGCGACGCCAAGCGGGTGACCATCGACAAAGACAACACCACCCTCGTTACCGACACCGACGACAAAGGACACAAGGAAGCGATCGCCGGCCGCGTCAAGCAGATTCGTACGCTCATCGAGGACACGACCTCGGACTACGACCGCGAGAAGCTCCAGGAGCGTCTGGCCAAGCTCGTCGGCGGCGTTGCCATCATCAAGGTCGGAGCCGCGACCGAGACCGAGATGAAAGAGAAGAAGGCGCGCGTCGAAGATGCCATGCACGCCACCAAGGCAGCCGTCGAAGAGGGCATCGTCCCGGGCGGCGGCGTGGCGCTGCTGCGCTGCGTGGCGGCCGTCGAGGCCATCAAGGCCGAGGGCGACGTGAAGGTTGGCGTCAACGTCATCCGCCGCGCGCTCGAAGAACCGTTCCGCCAGATCGTCTTCAACGCCGGCAAAGAAGCCGCCGTGCTGCTCAATGAAGTCAAACTGAAGGGCGGTAACTTCGGCTACGACGCACGCAACGACGAAGTGGTCGATATGATCGAAAAGGGCATCATCGACCCGGCCAAGGTGACCAAACAGGCGCTCCAGAACGCCTCCTCGATCGCCGGCCTCATGCTCACCACCGAGGCTCTCGTCTCCGAGATCAAAGAAGACGAGAAGCCCCAGCCGGGCGGCGGCGGTGGCGGTATGGGCGGCGGTATGGGCGGAATGTACTAAGCGTCACCAACAACACGCATCTGTTCAGCGGGCGAGCCGTAAGGCTCGCCCTGGGCGAGCCGTAAGGCTCGCCCGTTTTCGTTGTCACTCCACGAAGTCGTAGTTGATCTGCTTATCGAGGTTCACCGGTGCGTACGCGCCCGGCTTCGCCTTCCCCTCCGTATCGTTCCAGCGCACCTGCACCGACTTGTGGACGGTCATCCCGGCGTCGACGACGCGGTGGAAGCGTCCGCGGCTGGCCAGGAGAGGCGAGAAGGAGTCGTGCAGCCGGCCAAAAACAGCATCGTCCGCGTACGTGCCAAAGGAATCGGACGTGAAGAGCAGGCCGTGCTTCCGCGCCCGGTCGGTCATCCAGTTGAGCGTGATGTCCGAGAGGCTGTGGTCATCGTCGTAGCCGCCGCCGACGTCCGAGTGCACCCCGGCGAAGTAGACCTGCTCGAGATGCTGGCCCGGCTGAACGGTGGCGGGATCCCAATACGTCGGCGTGAAATCGAACCGCTGCTCATCGATCGACATGGCGTGATAGGCGTTTTCCACGCGCGGACCGAGGCTGAGGTCATGGAACGTCGGCACAAAGAGCGTCAACTGTGTAGCAAACACCGGCACGCCGAGGGCGCCCACCGTGTCCCACACACCGATCATCTTGATCGGCGCGTCGACGCAGTTCGTCGCCTTGAAGTTGGCCACGAGCTGGTTGTTGGCGGCGTCCTTGGGACGGGTGTAGTTGTTGAAGACGATATCGAACATATCTCGGCGATTCGTGGCGGCGAAACGAGTCCGGTCGAGCAGCCCCACCCGCCCCACCATCCCGCACAGGCTTCGCGCCTCGTACGCGCCGCGGCTGAAGCCGAAGATGAAGACGGCGTCGCCGTCGTCGTACTGGTCGGTGATGAACTGATAGGCATCCTGGATGCGATCGTTCGTTCCGACACCCGCCACGCCACCCTTGATGCGGTCGTACCAATCGGTACCCACTCCGGGCGTGTAGTGCTTCATCTGCCGCGGGTCATCGCCGACGGCGGCCTCGTACATCCTGCCCACGTTGCTGTTGTTGCTGACGCCTTCCTTGTACGTGTCCCAGGTACCGTCGAGAAACACAACGATGTTTTTCGCCATGGTGGTCCGCTCCTTTGTTAATGAAGTGAGCAGATTATCGCGCCCAGCCTTGTCTTACAATGCGCCGCAAATGAGAAAAACGCTCCTCGCCGCGGCCTTCGTGTTGTCCGTTTCCCCCCTCTTCGCGCAGTCGCCGGAGCCCGCCCCGAACCGCCAGCCCGCCCCCTCCGGCGCGCGGCGCGAGACGGCGGCTGCACCGGACAACGAGGAGCGCGCGGAACGTGCCGATGCTCCTCGCCAGGGCGACGAAAAGCGCGACGCCCGCCCGCCGGCCGACGCCAAGGACAAAATCTCGACGACGCAGCACACCGTCACCATCGGCGGCCAGACCATCAGCTACACCGCCCGCGCCGGCACGATGATCATGCGCGACGAGGAAGGGAAGCCGCGCGCCAGCTTCTTCTTCACCTCCTACACGAAAGACGGCGCCGATCCCTCGCGCCGGCCGGTGACCTATACCTTCAACGGCGGCCCCGGCTCGTCGTCGGTCTGGCTGCATATGGGCGCCTTCGGGCCCAAACGAGTGGTTTACGCCGACGACGAAGGCCACGCCGCCAAGCCTCCCTACCGCACCGTCGACAACGAGGGAAGCATCCTCGACGTCACCGATCTCGTCTTCATCGATCCCGTCACCACCGGCTACAGCCGCGCCATTCCGTTTGCCGATGCCGGCAAATTTCACGGCGTTGACGCCGACATCCAATCCGTCGGCGAGTTCATCCGCCTCTGGACAACGCGCTACAGCCGCTGGTCGTCGCCCAAGTTCCTGGCAGGAGAGAGCTACGGAACGACGCGCGCCGCAGGTTTGTCTGGCTGGCTCAGCCAGCAGGGCTTCTACCTCAACGGGATCGTCCTGATCTCGTCGATCCTCAACTTCGAGACGGCGTCGTTCGACAGCGGCAACGACCTGGCGTACGAGCTTTTTCTCCCCACGTACACCGCCATCGCCTGGTACCACAAGCGCCTGGGGGCCGATCTGCAGAACGGCACGCTGGAACACGCCGTCGCCGAGTCGGAGCAATTCGCCCTCGGCGAGTACACGCACGCGTTGATGCAGGGCGACCACATCAGCGATCAGGACCGCCGCGACGTGACGGCCAAACTGGCGCGGCTCACCGGCCTCTCACCGGCCTACATCGAACAGACTAACCTCCGCGTCAAGATCGACCGCTTCGACAAGGAGCTGATGCGCGCCCAGCGCCGCACCGTCGGTCGCCTCGACGGCCGCTTCATCGGCAGCGACAAAGACGCCGCCGGCGAGTCGACCGAATACGATCCCTCCTACGCGGCCATCTTCGGCGAGTACACCGCCGTGGTGAACGACTACGTCCGCCGCGAGCTGAAGTTCGACAGCGACCTCCCCTACGAGATCCTCACCGGCAAAGTGCGCCCCTGGAGCTACGACCGCGCCCAGAACCGCTACGTCGACGTGGCCGAGACCCTCCGCGGCGCCATGACCCAGAACCCCTTCATGAAGGTCTTCGTCGCCAACGGCTACTACGACCTGGCCACCCCCTTCGCCGCCACCCGCTACACCTTCGCCCGCATGCAGCTCGAACCGGAGCTGCGCAAGAACGTCTCGATGGACTACTTCGAGACCGGCCACATGGTCTATATCGACCGCAAGGCGCAGGCGAGGCTGAAGAAGGATGTGGACGAGTTCATCCGGGCAAACGCGAATGTGCAATAAGCCATGCCTCCGGACTTCGAAATCATCGGAGAGCTCACCGACATCGAGGAGATCGAAGAGGGCGAGACGGAGATCCCCGACACGAACCGCTTCGCAATCTGCATTCGAAACGCCGATTACGAGGTTTCGCTCACGCCGTTGACGGTCTACCCGGTCATCGATGATCGCCGTGCCGAATAGACCCGGGATGATCCGAATCATCGATGAATCGCGCGAGGACTATCTTCACGCCGATTGAGAGGTTCGTCGTCCTGACTCTTCCTCGAGAGACGCTCACGCGTTAGTTCACGCCATGAAACGCCAGCGCGACGGCAGCGACTGACTCATCATTCGCCGGCTTCCCGCCACGCGCTTGGAAGGCGATCCGCCACAGAGACACAGAGATCACGGAGAACCTCTGTGTGCTCTGTGCTACTAACCACGAGTTTCTTCGCACGCCGCAAAGAATTCTCCCAAAACTGGTGGCTTCCATTTTTGGGTTGCGGGCTTCGCCCGCGCTGTGCCTCTGTGGTTGGATTTTTGTGGTCATCGCTCCGACGTCATAGCTTCTTCCCTTTCGCGGACTGACCTCGGAGCAGGAAGGTCTTCGGGTATTTTCCTTCGCCGCAGACCTTGAACGAGCCGAAGTCTTTGACCCACTGTCCCTCCAGCGCCTCCGGCTCTGACTCACGCCAGAGTTTGAGTTGGTAGAGGTCCTCAACGGTGATCTTGCGATCGCGGAGGCGGTCGAAGAGATGATCGCGCAACGCCGGTGGAAGGTTGGTCCACTGAATCCGCCGCACGTGATTCCTACGGCTCCCCGAAGGTCATGCGCGCCAGTTCTTCTTTGAGGCGCTTCTGCTCCGATCGGTCGGAGGTGTGAGCCAACTGATCGGCGAGGTCGAAGAATGCAGCCTTTTCGCGTTCTTTCGCCTCAAGACCGCTTTCAATCAGATCGACGATGACGCGGTTCGCGCTGGTGCGGCTGCGCTTCGCGATCGCCTGGACACGCCGCGAGATGGTCGAAGGAAGACTAACGCTCTGGCGGACGCTCTTCTGGGGCTGGGTCATGGCTCATACTACACCGGTATGCACCATCCTGCACCAGACGACGGCTGGTGACGAGCCGCCGGCGCTACGTTAGCTCCCCTCGCGCAATGCGCTACCATGCCTCTCCATGGCCCGCATCCTCGTTACCAACGACGACGGCATCTATAGCGAAGGGCTCCGCAAGCTGGCGGACGCCTGTCGGCGGATCGAAGGGGTGGAGGTCATGGTGGTGGCGCCGGACCGGGAGCAGAGCGCGGCGTCGCATGCGCTCACGCTGAACCGGCCGTTGCGGATGATGAAACTCCACGAGAACGAGTACATCATCGACGGCACACCGGCGGACTGCGTCAACCTGGCCATCCTCAAGCTGATGCGGGACAACCGTCCCGACCTCGTCGTCTCCGGCATCAACTTCGGGCCGAACCTCGGCGACGATGTCACCTACTCCGGCACGATCTCCGCCGCGTTCGAAGGGGCGCTGCTCGACGTCCCCTCCATCGCCTTCTCCACCCTGGTCGGGGAGAACTTCTCCTTCGACCGCTGCGCCGTCTTCGCCGAGCGGCTCATCCGCTGGGCGCTCATCGAGCATCGCGACCCGCACATCATCCTCAACGTCAACTTCCCGGTCGAATTCAGCGGCGTGCGCGTGGCGCGGCTCGGCAACCGCATCTATGCCGGCGACATCCTCGAACGGAAAGATCCCCGCGGCCGGACCTACTACTGGATCGGCGGCGGCAAACCGACCTGGCATCCCGGCCAGCACACCGACTTCGAAGCGGTCGAAGCCGGCTGTGTGGCCATCACTCCCCTGCACCTCGACCTCACCCACCACGAATCGATTCCGCGGCTCAAATCGCTCGAGGAGCTCCTTGGCCACGACGCGAAAGGATAGTCCGCGGCAGCCGGACTTCGCGCACCTGCGCGCGGCCATGGTGCAGCGCCACGTCGCCGAGCGAGGCATCAAAGACGAGCGGATCCTGCAGGCGATGCGCGACGTGCCGCGGCACCTCTTCGTCCCCACGCTTGTGGCCGAGAAAGCCTACGGCGCGGGCGCCCTCCCCATCGGCGCAAAGCAAACCATCTCGCAGCCCTACATCGTGGCCCGGATGATCGAGCTGCTCGATCTCACCGGTAAGGAAAAAGTCCTCGAGATCGGCACCGGCACCGGCTACCAGACCGTCGTCCTCTCGAAGCTCTGCGCCAAGGTCTTCTCCATCGAGCGGGTGAACGAGTTGGCGCTGCGGGCGGCGGAGCTGATCCGCACGCTCAAGATCTACAACGCCTCGGTCAAGGTATTCGACGGCACGTACGGCTGGTCCGACCAGGCACCGTTCGACCGCATCATCGTCGCCGCGGCCGCCCCTGAGGTTCCCAAGCCGCTGCTCGAGCAACTGTCGAGGAGCGGCAAGCTCGTCATCCCGATCGGCCCCGAGGGCAACCAGCGCCTCGCTCGCGTCATGCGCGTCGGCACGCGGCTGCAGGTCGAAGACTGCGGCGTCGCGGAGTTCGTGCCGCTGGTAGGGAAGTTCGGCTGGAAGGAGTGAGCAAATCGTTCAGCTCGACAACGATCTGCAAAACCCCGGCAGTAATTGCATACAATCTCGCGAATATGGCCAAGGAACAACGAGTCATCAAGATCCACGGCAAGGTTCAGGGCGTCGGCTACCGCTTCTTCGCCACCCGCGTAGCGCGCCGCCTCGGGCTGAAAGGCTCGATCGAGAACATCCGCGACGGCTACGTCGAAGCGATCGTCGAAGGCGACAAGGGCGTCATCGACGAATGGATCGAAGAACTGAAGGAAGGCCCGCGCTACGCTGAGGTCACCAGCATCGAACAGGAGACGAAGGACTACACCGGACGGCTCGGTGACTTCGACGTGAAGTTCTGATGGATCTGCGATCGTACATCCGGGACATCCCCGATTTCCCCAAGCCCGGCATCATCTTCAAAGACATCACGCCGCTCCTGCGCTCGCATGAGGCGCTCGACTACATCTCCCACGCGCTGGCCGAGCCGTACAGAGACTCCGGCATCACGGCGGTGGTGGCGATCGAATCGCGCGGCTTCATCTTCGGCAGCGGCGTGGCGCGCGTGCTCGGCGCCGGATTCGTCCCGATCCGCAAGCCCGGCAAGCTGCCGTGGAAAACGCGCCGCGGCGAGTACACGCTCGAATACGGCAGCGGCATCCTCGAGATCCACGACGACGCCCTCGCCGCCGACGACCGCGTTCTCCTGATCGACGATCTGCTGGCCACCGGCGGAACCGCGGCATGCGCGGCGATGCTCGCCCGCGAATGCGGCGCCACCGTCGTCGCGGCAGGTTTCGTGATCGAATTGGCGTTTCTTCATGGGCGTGAGAAGCTGGATGGGACGCCGGTATATGCATTGATCGAATACTGAACGTTGTCGGTTGTCAGTTGTCGGTTGTCAGTTGTCGGTTCTCGCGCGTCCTTCCTCCGACAACCGACAACCCGAACCACCAAAACCAACCAACCACCACACACCATGTACGACCTCATCGTCATCGGCTCCGGACCGGCAGGCGAAAAGGGGGCTGCGCAGGCGGCCTACTTCGGCAAGAGTGTGGCTCTGATCGAGCGCGAGCCGGTCGTCGGCGGCGCCTGCGTCAATACCGGCACGATCCCGTCGAAGACGCTGCGGGAGTCGGCTCTGCACCTCTCCGGCTTCCGGCAGCGCGGCTTTCGTGAGGGCTCGATCGACCTCACCGTCAACTGCATCACGGTCGCCGACTTCATGTACCGCAAAGACCGCGTGGTCGCCCACGAGTGGAAGCGGATCGAGGACAACCTGCGGCGGCACAAGGTCGACCGCTACGGAGGCTCGGCCCGTTTCGTCTCGCCGACGCGGGTGGCGATCACCAACGCCATCGGCGAGGAAGTCATCGACGGCAGGGTGATCCTCATCGCCACCGGCTCATCGCCGCACCGGCCGGATCATGTTCCGTTCGACAGCGAAGTGATCTGCGACAGCGACACCATCCTCGGCATCGGCCGCATCCCTGAGAAGCTGGCCGTCGTCGGCGCGGGAATCATCGGTGTCGAGTACGCCTCGATCTTCGCCGCGCTCGGCGTTGAGGTTCATCTGATCGACGGCCGGACCTCGCTCCTGCCAAACATCGACCGCGAGATCGTCCGCATCCTCCTCGGCGAGTTTCAGAACCGTCTCGGGATCACGATGCACCTCGGCCAGGACGTCGCGGAGATCGAGCGCTGCGGCCAACAGGCCTCGCTGACCCTGGCGGACGGCGAGTGCATGGTCGTCGACAACGTCCTCTACGCCGCCGGCCGGTCGAGCAATGTCGAAGGTCTCAACCTTGACGGCGCAGGCGTGGCCACCGCGGCCCGCGGCCTGATCACCGTGAACGAGAACTACCAGACCTCGGTGCCGAACATCTACGCGGCCGGCGACGTCATCGGCTTCCCCGCTCTGGCCTCGACTTCGATGGAGCAGGCGCGCGTGGCGATGGTTCATGCCTTCAATCTCAAATACAAGACGCACGTCGCGCCGATCCTGCCGTACGCGATCTATACCATCCCCGAGGTTGCTACCGTCGGCCTGAATGAAGACGACTGCCGCAAGAAAGGGACACCCTTCGCGGTCGGCCGGGCCTTCTACCGCGACAACTCGCGGGGCGAGATCATCGGCGACCTGAAGGGGCTCATCAAGCTCGTCTTCGATCCCGAGTCGCTCTGCCTGCTCGGCGTGCACATCATCGGCGAGAGCGCCTCCGAGATGCTGCACATCGGCATGATGGTCATGCAGTTTGGCGGAACGATCAACGCCTTCATCGACTGCGTCTTCAACTTTCCTACGCTGAGCGAGGCGTACAAATACGCGGCGTATGACGGGCTGGGCACCATCAACCGCAAGAGGACTGTCGAGCAGGAGCTCGCATGAAGCGACTGGGTGAGATCATCGACGGACATCCGCTCTTTCATGTTCCCTCCACGGCCAGCGTACGGGAAGTAGCGCGAACGATGAGCGAGCACAACATCGGAGCGATCGCCGTGCTCGATGCCGGAAATCTCGTCGGCATCTTTTCGGAGCGCGACATCCTGACGCGCGTTGTCGCCGAGGGACGGGATCCGGAGCGGACGCGCATCGACAGCGTGATGACGACGGATCTGGTCGTGGCCTCCCCCGCCGATGACATCAACGAGGCGTTGCAGAAGATGCGCGACTGCAATTGCCGCCACCTGCCGGTCGTCCACGACGGCAACCTCCTCGGCATGATCTCCATCCGCGACCTGCTCCAGATCGACGACGACGCCAACCGCGCAAAGGCCAGCTTCCTGCGGGAGCTGGTGACGTACTCGCCGGATTACGAGACGTAGGTCGGAGGGGTTGCTGGGTTGGGTTGCTGAGTTGTTGGTTCGGGTCTCAAGGTCTATCGGTGTCTGGGAGTCCACCCCACCCAGAGACCGAGAAAACATCGAGACCTTGCAACCAATCAACCTTGCAACTCAGCAACCTACGTGACCAACACCAACTTCACCCCCAACGACCCCTCCGTCACATGCACCTTCGGCTGCAGCTCGAATGCGTCGTCCGTATCGCTTGCACCGCCGAGGAGTAGACACAGCCGAGCCAACTCCTTGAAGGCGGCGGGCTCGCCGGTGAAGGTCACGGACGTGCCGTCCGCGCGCACGGTGAGCGGGGTGCGCATCAGTCCGTCGAGGGCCATCATGGCCAGGTCGTAGTTCATACCTCGTCTTCTCCTCGATAGACGACGGAGTTCTTCTCCGTCTCCTGCAGCGCGATCTCATACAAGGTGCCATCCGTGATGGCGGGAGCGAGCTGCTGCCAGAACGACCGCGCCAGATTCTCGGCGGTCGGGATGACGCCGCGGAGGAACTCGACATCCTCGTTCAGGCTGGTGTGATCGACCCGGTCGATGATCTGCCGGCGCACGATATCCTTCAGCGTCTTCAAGTCGATCACCATCCCGGTCTCGGGATCGATCGTCCCCTTCACGCTGACCTGAATGGCGTAGTTGTGCCCGTGCCCTCTCGGGTTGTCGCACTTGCCGTACGTGCGGCGGTTCCAATCCGCGTCGTACTTTGGATTGTGCAGCCGGTGCGCGGCGGAGAACGTGAGTCTGGCGGTGACGATCATGGATGTGGAATCTACAGCGTCACGCCGGCAAGGGCCGAACGGATCTCGCTCTGCTGCGCCGTGAGCTTCTCACGAATCTTCAGGAAGCGGGCGTCGCTCTGCATGAAACCGAAGAGCGGATTGGTAAGGACGTAACTCGCCGTCGGCTCTTTGCGGGCCGCGGCATGCTCGAGGGCGTCGTCCACGCCGCGCGCATCGCCGCTGATCGCGGCGATCTCGGCGATACTCGTCCAATAGTCGTCGCCCATCTTCGATGCCGCTCCCGCCGCTTTCAGCTCATCGGCAGCGGCTGCCTTGTTGCCCGACTGCGCGGCGAGATAGGCCTTGAGGATGTGCGCGCCATATGCCGGATCCATCGTCTCGAGTTTCTTCAGCTCGAGATCGGCGATCTCCGTGGAGTGCCGCAGCACGGCAATCCGGCCGATCTTGAGGGCGAGCGAAGGATTGCGCGGCATCTTCTGCTCGACGTCGTAGTACTTGTCGGCGGCATCATTGATGTGGCCTGTCGCCACAAGGGTGTCGGGCACGTGCAAAGCGGACGAATCGGAATTGCCGATTCTGCTGATCGCGGCATTGAAGCGGGTGTTGTCTCCGGCCGCGAGCGCGTAGCGTCCCAGAATGTTGAGCGCCTCGGTGTCGGAACGCTCGTGCCGCAGCACCCCGGCATACGCGCTGAAGGCGGAGGGGAGATCGCCGCCGGCCAGGCTGGCCCGGGCCACACGGCGCGCGGCATCCATGTTCGCCGGATCAAGAACGGCGACCTCCTTCGCGGCGGCGACGGCGTCGGCCTCCTTCCCTTTGGCGTCGAAGAAGTGGAGGGCCATGAGCTCGGCCGGCAGAAAATTCTTGTCGGCCTTGATGGCGCTTCGCAGCGCCGCTTCGGTCTTCACGTCGTCCTTCGCCGCATTCGCGGCGACTGCATCGGCGAAGGCGTTGTATGCGTCAGCACTGGCCGCTCCGCGGGCCTGAATCTTCAAGTCGTTGGCAACCCAGGAGACGAGCGACTGAATACCACTCGACGCGTCGATCAACGGCGAGGCCTGCCCTTCGGCCCGTTTCTTCGCATCGGTCACCGGCACGATCTGTGGTGCGGCCACCCCGCCAATGAGCTTCGCGCTGTAGGCGCTGCTGCCGGCTGCCTTCGCCTCGACGATGCGCACTTCGGGGAAGGACCGCAGGATTTCGATCGACGCCAGCCGGATCGCTTCACCCCGTTGCGCGAGCACCGGATCAGGCGGCTCGACCGTGAATGGCTCGATCATGACACCGCGTGGCGTCGCTGCCGTTGCCGGCTGAGGACCAACGGAATGCTTCGACTCCACCGCAGGCGCCGCCGCCCACTGTCGCTTCTCGAACGAGAGAAATGCCGATGCACCGACGATGATGACGACTCCTGCCGCCGCGATTGCCGACAGGCGAATCTTCTTTTTCTTCAGCAGCAGGCGTGAGGCCGTCGCTTCCGCCTCGGCTTCCGCGGCAAGCCGCGCCGCCTCGTCCGCTTCCGCTTCCGCGGCCGCACGCGCCGCGGCCTCGGCTGCTTCCCCTTCCGGCGCGATGGCGAAGAGCTTCACCCCCGCCCGCGCACCGGCATCCCGCAACCGCAAACCGATGCGGCCTTTCTTCACGAACGCTTCCGTGAAGTAGAGCTTGGCCGGCTCGATCTGTTTGAGGATCTCGAAAGCCTTGTCGACCGCTGGGCCGGCCACGGCGCCGTCGTGCGTTTCCATGTCGCCGTAGTGCAGCAGCAGACGTACGGGAATGGCCTGACCCTCCTGCTGCTCGGGCGAGAAATCGAACTCCCCCTTGCGCCCCGCCTCGAGAGCATTCTCCAGCGACGGCAGCTCTCCGACAAACCGCGGCCCGAATGGATCGACGATCTGTCCGTCGAAGAGGTAGACGGCCTCGCCGAGAATCTGCTGCATCCGCGCCGCGGCCTTGCTGGCCGCAACCGGGTCGACCGCGTTCAGCTTGTCGTAGTTGGCAATGTCGGCGGCGAGGACGATCGATTGCCGCGCCTGGACCGCGTGGCGGGCCGTGGCAACGGCCGTGAGAGCCGAGCGCGCGATTTCACTTGCCCAGGCTACGACTTCGCCGTCAACCTTGACGATGTCGTCAACGACGGCCTTTCCATCCCTGTAACGTTGATAGGGATCTTTGAAAAAGCACTTCCCCATCACTCGCAGCACGGCGTTTTCGATGTTGGGGTTGACAGCCTTCGGCGACGGCGGTTGCGCGTCCACGATCTTCCGCGCGATCTCGGTCGCGCTCGGCGCGAGGTAAGGCCGCCGTCCGGTGGCAACCTCGTACATGAGAATGCCAAGCGAAAAGACGTCCGTCTGTGTCGTCACCGGCTGATTCGTGATCTGTTCCGGCGCCATGTAGCTGACGGCATCCGGATCGCTTCCCTTCTGGGAAAACGCTGAGCCCTGTCCCTCCCGCCGCGGCAGGAACGTCGTGGCGTTGAATCCAGCGAGTTTCACCTGCCCGATCTCGGAGATCAGCACCGAATCGCCGGCGAGGTTCAGGTGAAGGATGTTTTTTGCGTGCAGCAGCTTCACCGCATCCGCCAGCTGATAGACGATCCGAAAGAAATCCTTCTGATCGGCGGCACGCCCACGGTAGATGGCGGAGACCGGAAAACTATCGAACCACTCCATGACCAGGATCAGCGCGTCGTCCGCCGGCGCGACTTCAATGATCGTGACCAGCGACGAGTGATAGAGGGCCGCCGCCTGCCGAATTGTGCGGATGACCTCCTCTCGTTTGGCGGCATCGCGCGGCAGTTGCTTCGTCAGGACTTTGACCGCAACCGCTTTGCCGTTCCGCGTATCCTCGGCGCGCCACACCGAGGCACTCACGTGCTCAATGAGCCGGAACGACAGGATGCTCCCACCCGCCACAAACGGATCCGTTGAGGACATGGGTGAATTATATAGATGCGGGGTGGGATGCCTGGCAGCGGTTGGCGGTTATCGGTTATCGGTTGTCGTGTCTCGCGGTCTCGCGGTGTTTGGGTACGAAGGCAGCGCCGAACCGCCAAAACAGCTGCGAAGACCGCGCAACCCCGCGACACCGGACAACCGACAACCGACACGATAACCGACACGATAACCGCCACTCAGCTTTCTGGTACCTTTCCCGCCGAGTCGTGAGTGAACCCGTAATCAAGATCTCGGAGCTGACGCGCCGCTTTGGTGCCCGGACGGCCCTCGACTCGGTGAGCTTGTCCATGCCGCGCGGGGCGGTCTACGGTCTCGTCGGTGCAAACGGAGCGGGCAAGACGACGCTCATCAAGCACGTTCTGGGTCTGCTGCGTGCGGAAAGCGGCTCGGTGCGCGTCTTCGGCCTCGATCCCGTCGCCGATCCGGTCGCCGTCCTCTCGCGGATCGGCTATCTCTCCGAGGAAAACGACGTGCCGGGATGGATGCGGGTTGACGAGCTCATTCGCTACTCGCGTGCGTTCTATCCCGCATGGGACGATGCGTACGCGGAGGAGCTGCGTCAGACGTTCGCACTCGACCCCACGGCGAAAATCAAGAATCTCTCCAAGGGGCAGAAGGCGCGGGCGGGATTGCTCATCGCACTGGCGTATCGGCCCGAATTGCTCGTGCTGGATGAACCGTCCTCCGGGCTTGATCCCATCGTTCGCCGCGACATTCTCGGCGCCATCATTCGCACCATCGCCGACGATGGCCGCACGGTGCTCTTTTCGTCGCATCTGCTGGAGGAGGTGGAGCAGGTCGCTGATCACGTCACGATGATCCGGCAGGGGGCGATCGTGCTGAGCGCGCCGTTGGACGAGATCAGGAAATCGCACCGCTGCCTTACGGTGCGTTTTGCGGAATCGCGGCCTCATCCCCCTCCTGTTGCAGGAGTGCTGCGCTGGGACGGGGGAGGCCAGGAATGGATGGCCGTCGTTCGCGGCAGTTCGGCAGCACTGCAAACCGCTGCCGCGGGCTGGGGAGCGAACATCGTCGCAGAACGCGTCCCGTCGCTCGATGAGATTTTCGTCGCGCACGTCGGAATGCCCGCGGATACATAGATCATGCGTTCTCCTGCTGCCGCAATCGCCTGGGAGTTTCGCCGGCGGCACCGCTGGGGGCTGATCGCCATTGCCGGCTACCTGCTCATCCTGGGAACGATCAAGTTCCTGATCCTCGAGCCGGGTCAGGGCATCGACTTTGAGGACGCCCCTGGTTTTGCGCTCGCGGTGGTCGTGCCGTTGACGTCGACGTTCCTGTATTTCCTGGCGGTGTTCAGCTTCGGCCTTGCCGGTGACCTGGCCGGGCGCCAATCGATGTATCCCGCACGCATGTTCACGCTGCCAGTGACGACCGCCGCGCTGGCGGGGTGGCCGATGCTTTATGGAACGGCTGCCATGATGATGCTGTGGCTGGCCACGAGGCTGCTCGCGGTGTGGCCATCCGGAGAGGAGATACCGATGATCTGGCCGGCGCTGCTGACCGCGTCGCTTCTCGCCTGGACGCAGGCGCTGACCTGGATGCCGTACCCTTTGCCAGGGCTGCGTGTGATCGTCACCGTGCTCTGGCTGGCGATGTTCGACTCCGTCGTTCTTCTGGCCCTTCGATACAAAGCGCCCGAGCCGGTCATGCTGGCCATCCTGGCGCCGCACGTTCCTATCGCCTATCTCGCCGCGCGCTTCGCCGTCGCGCGCGCGCGCCGCGGCGACACGCCCAATTGGCGGGAGATCTTCGGCCGGCGAGGAGAGACCGCGGATGCACACCCGCGAAGGCGAGACCACTTCCCTTCGGCCGCCCGCGCCCAGATGTGGTTCGAATGGCGGAGGGTTGGCCGGTCGCTGCCGGCGATGGTGGGGATCCTGCTGCCGTTCGAGCTGGCCTTGCTTTTCATCTTCCGCGAGACTCCGGTCATCGTCTTCGAGATACTTGCCGGCGTTCTGCTCACGCCATCCTTCATGGCCGCGTTCGCCGCCGCAACGGTAAGCAAGTCGAACCCGCACGGGAGCGATTCCTATGGCCTGACGCCGTTCATCGCCACGCTGCCGCTGACCAGCGTTTCGCTCATCACCGCCAAGCTGAAGGCGACGATCTGGAGCACCCTTGCCGCGTGGCTGCTGGTCCTCGGCGCCATCCCGCTCGCTCTGAGACTGTCGGGAACCTTGCCGCTGGTGATCGAGTGGAAGCATGACCTGATCGGATTCGTCGGCACGCCCCGCGCGATCGTGATCGTGCTGCTGGGATTCATGGGATTGGTGGCGTCGACGTGGAAGCAACTCGTCAAGAGCCTGTACATCGGATTGAGCGGCCGCGAATGGGTCGTCAAGGCGAGCGTGTTTGTTACGCTGTCGATCCTCGCGATCATCGTGCCGCTCGCCCATTGGGTCATCGGCAGCAGATTCATGATGGCCGTGTTGTGGAACGCGTTCCCCTGGATCGCCGCGGTTCTGGTCTGCTTCAAATTATCCGCCGCCGTCTGGATCGCCATGCGCCTCCGTGACAGCAGGCTGCTCAGTGACCGCACGCTCGTCATCGGCGCGGCCTGTTGGGATGTCTCCGTATTCGCGCTCTACGGCCTCTTCGTGTGGCTCGCCCCCGCGCTGCTCTTCCGGAGCTACTTTCTTGCACTCGTGGCGATCCTGGCGGTCCCCCTGGCGCGACTATCCGCGGCGCCGCTGGCGCTCGCATGGAATCGACATCGGTGAACAGAAGGACGATGGTCATCGGCGCGGTCCTGGTTCTCATCGGCCTGCCCGCGGTGTTGGCGCTGATCAACGCGGTGACTTTTTACGGCCGCAACCGGAACAACGGCTCCATCGTCTCCTCGGGCCAGACGCGGGAGTACCTGCTCTATGTCCCACGCAGCTACGACCGCGCCAAACCGACGCCGCTCGTCATCAGCATGCATGGCGCGGGGGGATGGCCGGTCCAGCAAATGGAGCTGAGCGAGTGGAACCGGCTGGCCGAGAGTCAGGGGTTCATCGTCGTCTACCCGTCGGGGATCGGAAGCGCTGGACCCAGGGTCTGGCACGTGGGCCAAGGGAGGGATGTCAGATTCATCTCGGAGTTGATCGACAAGCTGGAGGCGGCCTACAACATCGACCCGGCGAGGATTTACGCAAATGGACTTTCCAATGGCGGAGACATGGCCTTTGTGCTTTCCTGCACGCTGTCTGATCGGATTGCGGCAGTCGGGATGGTGGCGGCTGCTCACTTACTGCCGTGGAGCTGGTGTACAGACCGTCGACCGGTGCCGATGATCGCGTTTCATGGGACCGCGGATCGAATGGCTCCCTACAACGGCGGGGCATCGTGGGTAGCCCCCGAATCGTTTCCCAACATCCCGGCCTGGACCGCGAAATGGGCTCGACGAAACCGGTGCGCACCCGACCCCGTCGAATCGGCGGTGGCGGCTGACGTCATCCGCCGCGAATACACGAATTGCACTGAGGGCGCGGCCGTCGTGTTCTACACAATCCGAGGAGGAGGCCATTCCTGGCCCGGCGGCGGCCCGCTGCCGGAGTGGTTCGTCGGGCCCACCAGCCGCAGCATCGACGCAACGAGTCAGATGTGGTCGTTCTTTCGTGCGCACCCGCTTCGAAGGAACTGAAAAACAGGTTGTCGGTTGTCTGAGGTTGCGCGGTCTCGGGGTTGCGCGGTCTCGCGGCTGTTCAGCGATTCGGTGCTCCCTTCGAGCCAAACACCCCGAGACCGCGCAACCGCGAGACCGCGCGACCCGATAACCTACAACCACGAACCAACTACGTCGCCTTTAGATGCACCAGATCCGCCCCCCCCTCCACCGTATCGCCGGGCTTCACGAAAATCTCGTCGATGACGCCATCTGCGGGGGCGGGGATCTCGTTCTCCATCTTCATCGCTTCGAGGACGAGCAGGCCGGCGCCGCGGCGGACTTCCTCCCCTTTTTCGACGAGCACCCGCGCGATCCGGCCGGGCATGAGGGCCTTGATGATGCCGCTGTCGCCGAGGTGGTCATCGCCGCTCTTCCGGCGAACGGTCAGCGGATCGATGATCTCGATATCCAGCCGCGAGGCGCCGATCGTGACCTGATGCGTGGTCCCGACGCGGTGGTGCGCGAGCGCGAACTGCGTCCCATCTTCGAGGCGCAGCGAGCGGAATCCGCCGGCGGCCACGAGATCGGCGACGACCAGGCGATCACCGAGCTTGACGCGGTAGCGGCCGTCGTGACGCGCGATCTCGATCACGGTCTCTTCGTCTCGATAACGGGCGATGAGTTTCAATCGCGCCCCCACCGTGACTCGAAGCGGCCGGCCTGACGCCAGCGCGACTCCGTTTCCTCCGGAAGCCGGACGTTCTGCGCTTCCTCGAAGGCCATGATGGCGGCGGCGATGATCGCGGCGTCGCGAACGGCATCGCTCGCCGGCCGGTGCTGGAGGTCGAGCTCCGGCAGGAGCCGGTCGAGGAAGCCGGTATCGAAGTTGGCCGTCCGGAAGTCGGGATGCTGCATCAGAAAGGTGAAGAACGGGATCGTGGTCTGGATGCCGTCGACGCGGTACTCCTGCAGCGCGCGCAACATCCGATCGATGGCCTCGCCGCGCGTGCCGGCGTGACAGATCAGCTTCGAGAGCATCGGGTCGTAGTAGACCGGCACGGTGTAGCCGCTGTAGACGCCGTTGTCGTTACGCACTCCGGGACCCTCCGGGAGGGTCAGATGGCGGATCAGGCCGGGCGATGGCGCGAAATTGTGGGCGGGATCCTCGGCGTAGATACGGCATTCGACGGCGTGCCCGCTCGGCGAAAGGTCGCTCTGGGAAATCCCGAGTTTTTCGCCGCGTGCGACGCGGATCTGCGCTTTGACGAGATCGATGCCCCAGACCATCTCGGTGACCGGGTGCTCGACCTGAAGCCGCGTGTTCATTTCCAGGAAGTAGAACTGCTTGTCCTGCCCCATGAGGCACTCGATGGTGCCGGTGGAGTAGTAGTTGACGGCCGCCGCGGCTTTGACCGCCATCGCGCCGAGGCGCTCGCGCAGTTCGCCGTCGACGACGGGCGACGGACACTCCTCGACGACTTTCTGATGCCGCCGCTGCAGGGTGCACTCGCGCTCACCGACGTGGACGATGTTGCCATGCTGATCGCCGAGAACCTGCACTTCGATGTGCCGCGGGTGGGCGATGAACTTTTCGGCGTAGACGGCGCCATCGCCGAAGAACGACTGCGCTTCGCTGGTGACGCGCTCGAACGCCGGACGGAGATCCTCCTCGCGCTCGACGAGGCGGAGTCCTTTGCCTCCGCCGCCGGCCGAGGCCTTGATCATGATCGGTAATCCCGCCTCAGCGGCGAAAGCGGCAATCTCGTCGAACGATTTCACCGCCTCCAGGAGACCGGGGACGACCGGCACGCCGGCGGCCTGCATCCTCTGCCTGGCCTCGGTTTTTGACCCCATCGCCTCGATCGATTCCGGCGAAGGGCCGATGAAGGTGATGCCGGCATCGCGGCAGGCGCGCGCGAATCCGGCATTCTCGGCCAGGAAGCCGTAGCCGGGATGGATGGCATCGGCGCCCGTTCTTTTGGCCGCGTCGAGAATGCGGTCGATGCGAAGGTAGCTGTCACGCGAAGGCGCGGGCCCGATCGGCATCGCCTCATCCGCGTAAACCACATGCAAGGCGGCACGGTCGGGCTCGGAGTAGACCGCCACCGTCGGATAGCCGAGCTCGCGGCAGGCGCGCATCACGCGGACCGCGATCTCGCCGCGATTCGCCACCAGGACTTTCATCGCGGCGCATTGTAATCGCTGCTAACATCCCCGCCCATGACAGAGGAACCCTTGCAAGATGAGCGGACGAAGATCCTCTCCGGCGTCGTGACCACGCTGCTCGCCGACCTGAAGAACGGAGCCGGTGATAAGGATCGCCGCCGCCAGGTCGAGGAGTGGATGCGCACGCTGGCGGAGAAGTACCCGGAGTTCAAGATCGAGACCGGCCTGCGCGACTACTACCTCGCCGAAGCCGAGCGCCTGCGCGTCGATTTCGAGAAGGCCACTGAGCTCAATGAGAAGCTGGCGCTGGGAAGGTCGATCGAAGGGTTTCTCGATCGGGCCGCGGATTACTCGCGAAGGATCGCGGAGAAGTAGGTTGCTGGGTTGCTGAGTTGCTGAGTTGCTTGGGGGCGATAAACCCAGCAACCTTGCAACCCAGCAACCCGTCACTCCGGCGGTGCCTGAGGAATCGCCCTTAAGGCTCTCAGCAGCGATTCGGTGAGCGGGTCGTAGATGTCCGCCATCTCGAATAGATCGAAGAAGAGCCGCAACTCGGTCACGACGATCACGCCGATCGCGCCGAGGAGCAGCCACGGCCGCCGCGGGAGCGCGGCCAGGACAGACGCCGCGAGCAGCCGCGCCACCGGATCGACCGGGATCACATAGCGCACGTTCTTCAGCGCCAGTAGACCGAACACGATCAGCGTCGCCGCGGCGAAAAGAGAGAGTGCGTCGAGAGAGCGGTCTCGCCGGCTTCGCGCCGCGCCGGCGATGGCCAGCACCATGACCAGCGGCGACAGGATCAGCAGATCGAACAGAGGGCGGTGAAACGGACCGCTGGAGTACTGTTGCGCGAACGGAGTGCTGCTGGAGCTTGCCGCGGTCATCACGATGTGGAGGAGGTCTAGATACGCCCTCCATCCGCCGCACAACGCCATCGTCACCGCCGCGTGCAGCAGCGGCGGCAGGACGACCAGTGCCGCGATCCCCGGCAGAGCCCCGCGTCGCGGCGACGGAGCGAGAACAAGGAGGAAGAGGAGGAGCGCGGGGTAAAGCAGGATGGACGATTCCTTGATGCCGAGGGTCAGGGTCATCGCAGCGACGGAAGAGGCCCAGAGCAGCAGGCGCCGCGGAGTGGCTTCCGTGGCGCGGACCGCGCGCGCACAGAGCCAGAGTGTAAGAAGGACGGAGGCGCAGAAGACTTCGTCCTGCAACGCCCGCCGGCCCATGGCCAGTTGCAGCGGCGAGGTGACCGTCAGCGCGGCGGCGATGAGCGCCACCTCCGCTCCGAGCAATTCGCGGCCGAGGAGAAAGATCAGCAGGATCGACACGATCCCGGCGGCCGTGGAGAGATCGGCGAGCGTCCGAGCGTCGCACTTCGTCGAAAGCTTGCAGGCCAGCGTCGTCAGCGCGAAGTGACCCCAGCGCATCGGATGGGGATAGGCCCACGCTTCGCGATTGGCGAGGTAGTCGTGGACCAGGGTCGGATAACTCATCCAGCCGTGCTGGCAGAGGAATGCCGTCGTCCTGACGTAGACCGCCTCGTCATCGGGTGCATACTCCTCGACGTCGTTGACTGCGATGCGAATTGCCGCGCCGGCGAGGAAGACGAGAATCAGCAGAGCGGTCGTGCGCCGGTTCATGTCCGAATTTCACTGATGCCCGACACTTGAGCCCTTTCCAGCGTCCTGCCTGATCGCTTCGGGCTCGTACTTCCCTTCGTCCTGCCAAAGCATCCAATCGCGCACCTTCCAGGCAACGGCGGCTTCGATCTGCGCCTGCGTCTCCTTGCGGCCGTAAGGGAGCTCCGGCCAGTCTCCGGTCTGAAACCAGGGGCGTACGCGCGGCGGGCTGGGCGTGTACCGCATCCACTCATCGAGCGCCTTCAGAGACTCGAAGATCGTCTTGTAAGGAGCCGCCACAGGCCTCGGGATGTCGAACGAGTCGGGAGTCCAGAGGCTCGGATAGAGCATCGGGCTCAGGTAGTCGACGTAGGGGGCAAGCAGCCGGACATCCTGGCCGATGATCGGATCACTCTCCTGAACCGTGCGGCCGAACACGTCGACGGAAAGCACCGCCTCTTGCGGCAGCGCCGCGCGGACGCGCGCGACGCCGAGCGTGATGGCATCGATGCGGCTCGTCTTGTCCCCCTCCTCCCTGGGTGGCACAAGAGCTCTGAGCGGCTGATCGGGAAAGCGGACATAGTCGAGCTGAATCTCGTCGAAGCCGGCTTCGAAGGCCTTTTTTGCGATGCCGATGTTGTACTCCCAGACCTCCTCGAGGAACGGCGACGTGAATGCCTCGCGCCCGCAGGCACCGGCATCGCCTTCGTCGTAAAGCGTTCCATCCGACCGCTTGATCGCGAAATCGTGGCGCTTGTTCGCCAGGCATGGGTCGAAAAACATCGTGACCCTGGCCACGAGCCAGCCGTGGTTCTCCTTCCTGAACACCTGCAAGCCCTGCATGTCGATCAGATCCGCTTTTTCGTACATCGTCACCAGCGGAACGGCCGCCGCTTCCATCAGCGACACCCTGCCGGTGGCATCCTTGACGTCGACGACGAGCGTGTTGACACCGGAGCGCAGCGCGAGATCCACCATCCGAGGCAGCTCTCTCTGCGATGAGAGCGGCACCGGAAGATAAAGACCGTGAGTTTCACGCGGGAGCTCGCGGCTGCTCCTGCTCGCGGCCTCGCTCCGCGGCGAGCCGAGCGCGATGAGAGCAAGCGTGAGGATCGCCAGAAACGTACGCATGGCCCAAGGATACCGCGAGGGGTATGCAGCGAACGGGAGATGGCGTCCGCGGAGAGCGGGCGTCTCGCCCGCTCCCGACGGGCGTCTCGCCCGGCAAGTTCGCGGCTTGCAGCAAGTTAAACGGGACTGCGTCGTTCTCTTTCTCCGCAATCCACGTGGTCTCACGGAAACCACCGCCGGGCGAGACGCCCGTCGGGAGCAGGCAGGATGCCCGCTCTCCGCGGCGCCGACAACCCGCGTCGATCAATGTGGCATGGCACAGACAAGAGTGTCTGTACCGTCTGCGCCAAATCGGTCTCCTTGTTGCCGTAGAACTCTTCCACGAAACGACCGGGCGCGCTTGCGCGCGCCCGGTCTCACTCCCTCCCAACACGTTCAGACTTGCGGCTTTCCGGACGTTCCGGGACCCTGCGGCGCCGGCGTACCGGGTGCCGGAGACTGCGGCGTGCTTGGAGCCTGCGCCGTCTTCTTACGGCGGGCGAAGCTCTTCAGACGCTTGATCTCCTCCACATGAGGCACGAGGACGGCGTTGGCCGGATCGCGGGCCAATTGCAACCCGATGGTGTACGCCTGCGTCGTGATGAGGGCGATGCGATGGCGGCGGATGAGATTCGCCCCGGCGACGCCATTCAGCATCGACCGGAGCTCATCCTCCACCGCCGTCCAGCGGTTGGCCTCGTCGTACAACTGACGCACCCCGCCGGCCGGCTGACCGACAGCCTGCGAGACGTTGTCGAGCGCGCCGATGACGTTGATCGACGCCTGCAGGATCGGATTGGTCGTCCGTATGCGGTCGCGAAGCGCTCTGCGCTGCGCCGCCGTCAGCGGCGCCACTTCGCCGATCTGCGCGCGTGTGGTGCGCAACACTTCGACCACCGCCTCGGGTGCCAATGTTGGTGCCGGTTGCGGGAGATCCGCAGCGGCTACTGCCTTCGTAGTTTCCTGATTGGTACTCATGTCATTCTCCTTAGACCACGAGCTGTCAGGCCGGAGGTGACGTCACGAACTCGTCGACAAGTGCGAGCGGCCACCGGCTGGAAGTCCCGGCTACGCGCCGATTCTTCCGGTTGATGTCTGCCCGAGGCGTGTACACACCTCAGGCGCCCGCGGCAGGAGGAGCTAACTCGACTCCCGCGCCGGTACAGGTCTGATGTGCTATCCAGCACGCCCGTACCGCCGACGGCCGCCAAAGCCGGAGACCTTACGATCTTCGACTCTGTAAGTGGGTGTTATATCACTGTTGGGACGAGATGTCAAGAGAAAAATGCAGGTAAGGGGTTTGCGGATACGTTGAACGGGCTGTTGAAGAAGTAACAACCTGGATAGGGTTCCGCGTCCGCTAGCTGTGTTTCCGCGCCCGCTCGCTGCGTTTGCCCGCCCGCTCGCTGCGTTTGCCCGTCCGCTCGCTGCGTTTGCCCGTCCGCTCGCTGCGTTTGCCCGTCCGCTCGATGCGTTTGCCCGTCCGCTCGATGCGTTTCCGCGTACGCTCGATGCGTTTCCGCGTACGCCCGATGCGTTTGCCCGTCCGCTCGATGCGTTTCCCCGTCCGCTTGCTGCGTTTCCCCC